>Ga0105237_10007630_pt1 | contig 11820 bp, 13 predicted proteins | sample KBSC24metaG_FD_81520 | JGI IMG/M metagenome (GOLD analysis project Ga0105237, IMG submission 81520) | Corn rhizosphere microbial communities from Kellogg Biological Station, Michigan, USA - KBS C2-4 metaG | ecosystem: Host-associated > Plants > Roots > Rhizosphere > Soil | place: Michigan, USA... | reverse complement strand
GGGCGTGAAGCTCGATAAGCCTGAGATCGCGGGCGCACCCGACCTGCGCGATCCGGATGGATATCGCGTGCAGGTGATGGGTCCGCGCTAGCTATTTGTTTATGCTCTTCATCCACTTCAGGATGGGAGCGGTGACCGAATCGTCTGCCGTATTGGGCGAGAACACTTCCGACACATGGCTGTGATCCTTGAAGATCATCACGGTCGGGCAATGTCCCACCATGCAGAGCTGATCCTTGAGGATCTCGTGAAACTCGGCCACCCCAGGAATATCGATTTCGCCCGCGCCCAGAAAGAACTGAGTGTTGGCCTTGAGAATCCCTGGTAGATTCGACCGCGAGAGCTGGGTGGCCGGATCGAGTGGCGCGCGTCCGAATCCTTTGCCCTTTCCGCCTTTACCGTCAGGAGGAGGTCCGCCCTTGCCATCGGGGGGAGGGCCGCCCTTCGGAGGACCGCCGGGTCCGCCGCGTCCGGGAACAACCACCGGCGCGATATTGAAACTCGGAGTGCCCATCAGGACAACGCCCTTTAGCCCCACGCCCTTGGGTCCGTACAGTTCGGGATGGCCGACGTATGTAGAGACCGGGCCGGTGCCGGCAGAGTGCGCCCAGATGAATACGCGATCCGGATTGCCTTTGTACTTCGAGATGTTCTGCTGCACCCAGTCGATCACGCGTCCGATGTCCTTGGCGGTCTCGTTCCACTCCAGTCCCTGGCCCGCACGGCGCTGCACGTTCACGCCGGTCATTCCGTTCTTCACGGCCCACAGCATGATGTTGTCGTAGAAGGCGTCGCCGTCCGGCACCGGCTCGATCTTATTGCCGGCGCCGCCGGAGACGTAGATCAACACCGGACGCTTCCCGCCGCCTTTTTCCGAAGAGAAGACGTCCAGCACGGTGCGGTCGTCGGGGAAGTACTTAATGTTGCGTTCGACTTTGACCCCGGGGTAGGGAGGCGTGGGTTGCAGAGGCCGGTACAACTTGGCTCCGCCCGGGGGATCGACCACCCGGCCCGCCTCCTTCAGTTTGGCGGCGATATCGGGGGGCACGGCGGCGTAGGATGCGGCAGCCACGCAGAACGTGAGCAGGAGAGATTTAGCAAGCATGACGGAAGCCGAGTTTAACACAGCGCCTAATGCACTGGCCGCATCAGCACCGTGGTCCGGCAACTGCCTCCGCCGCTGCCATACACGCGCGGAGAGAGATCCTTATTGAGAGCGATGCGCACTTCCTGCAGTTCGGCGTCGCGATAGCACGAAACGCGAAACGCTCCTCTGGGAAAAATCGGATTTGCGGCGGCCATGCGGGCTTCGATCTCCTGCGGATTTAATTGCAATTCGCGGGCAGGGGCTCGCAGGCTATCGGGAATCTTGACCATGTCGCGCGCCCTCCGAACAAATGTAAAATAATCCGACGCGCTCAAGCCGGTGCAAGTGCCGTGCGTTGCCCATTCGTGCTGGATCAGCGATTCGGTGGGCATGTAATCCAAGGTTACATGCACGATGTCTTGCGCGACGGGTCTGGCGGGTCCGCAGTTCTCGGGACCACGACCGCTTTCGACCTGCGGCCAGAGTCCATGTACGACGAAGCCGATGTGGCGTCCGTTGCCACACTCCCGAGGATCTTTGTCGCCGGTGGGCTGCGCGCAGAAGTCGGGGGCGTAGGACAGCGAGAGCAAATAGTAGGAAAACGACGGGTCGTTCTGCTGTGCTTTCTTTTTATGCGAGCGCGCATCGGCAGCGAAGGCAGCGAGTACACACATCAAGATAACCGGCAGGATTGTTTTTATGGGCATCGCTAGCAGCCATCTTACAATCGATCATGCTCCTTTGCCCGGTCCGCGATTGCCATTTGGCATTGACGCGCGACGACCGGCGAGTCGTTTGTCGGCGCGGGCACTCGTTCGATATCGCCCGAAGCGGGTACATCAACCTGCTCCAACCACAGGACCGGCGATCCAAGAACCCGGGCGATTCCGTGGATGCCGTCGCGGCGCGGCGGCGATTGCACGATCGCGGGGTGACGGAGCCGCTGCTGCGCGGGATCGCGGAGACGATTAGCGCGCGCCCGGATGATGTTGTTCTCGACGCCGGATGCGGTGACGGTTTCTATCTCGGCAGTCTCGCGCGAGAAATTGGTCTCGATGCCCACGGGATCGACATCTCTATTCCGGCGGTGGAGACCGCGGCGAAGCGGTATCCCGACTGCGAGTGGATTGTCGCGAACGCCGATCACTTCCTGCCGTACGCCGACCGTTCTTTTTCCATCGTCCTATCGATCACGGGGCGGATGAATGCGGACGAATTCCGGCGTGTTCTGCGCGACGATGGACAACTATTGGTCGCGCTGGCCGCACCAGAGGATCTGATCGAGCTGCGTGGGAAAGGACGCGATCGCGTGGATCGAACTGTCGAGACATTTGCGAAAGACTTCCTGTTGGCCGATCGGCGTCATGTTGTCACCTCGGCCGATCTCGACGTTGAAGCCGTTCAGGATGTTCTGCTGTCGATTTATCGGCCGATGCGCTCGCAACCCGTTGAAGCGATGCGCGTGACGTTCAGCTTGGATCTGCTTTTGTTCCGGCCGCGTTAGACTGAGGCTTGGAACGAAAGATCTTTTGGCTCACTTTTGGGGTCCTAGGCCTGATCGCCGACTTCGTTCTGCCGTTCTGGTGGGCTCTCGCTGCGACCATTCCAGTCTTCGCTCTTAGTTGGTGGGTGGCCTATCGCAGTGATTGGTTCTAAGCTTACTCGAGAATGTTCGCCTCGAAGTCCACGATGTCGCCGTCTTCGAACGAATAGCGGATCTGGATGGGGTGGCAGCATACCTCGCAGTCCTCGACGTAGGTTTGACTCTTCACCGCCGGATCGAGGACCATCGAGATCTCCTGCCAGCAGTACGGACACGAGAAGAAGTGCTCCATATGACTTGTAAGAAGTGCAGAATTCCTATGAAAGAGCTCAAGGGGCACATCTACCACAAGAAGCGAAAATGGAAATGCCCGAAGTGCGGCAGAGCTCGGATGCAACAGCCAAAATAATTGTAATTGACAAGACGGCTTAAAATGCATACTATATCCGTAGCGGATATAGTATGAAAAAACCGCCCGATCTGCTGCCCTTGACCCCTCCAGTCTTCCACATCCTGTTGGCGCTAGCAGATGAGGAACGTCATGGCTACGGCATCATGCAGGATGTCGCGCGGCAGACCAACGACTCGCTTCAACTGGGTCCCGGCACTTTGTACGGATGTCTCAAGCGGATGCTTGCCGCGGGATTGGTCGAGGAGTCGGAAGAACGGCCCGATCCGGAACTAGATGACGAAAGGCGTCGTTATTACCGTATGACGGCGTTGGGGAGAAGTACGGTGAAGGCGGAAGCTAGTCGGCTGGCCGGAGCGGTTTCAGCAGCCAAGGTCAAGTTGGGTTTAGCAGGAGGAAAGTGATGAACGATTCAGCCTCAATTCGCGTGGTGTGCCGCCTCTATGCGGCGATGCTCTACGGCTATCCCCCCGAATTTCGTCTCCGCTATGGCGTTGAGATGCAGCAGTTCTTCCATGACCGTTGCCGTGAGTTATTCCGTGCCCACGCTGGAAGCGGCGTTTGGCTCCGCTTCGGTCTGCGAACCGTGGCGGATTGGATCGGCAGCACAACGCGCGAGAGGCGCATCCCCAAATTGGTCCAAGAATGGACCGTCACGCTGCTGATGTTCCTGTTCGTGACCACCACGATGGTTCAAGCATACGTTGTCCCGACCGGTTCCATGGAAGGCAACATTCTGGTGGGCGATCACATGCTGGTCGATAAGGTCGGATTCGAGAATGGCGGCAGCAACTGGTCGAGCTATGTACCTCCGCATCGCGACGTGAAACGCGGCGACATCATTGCCTTCCGCTATCCCGAGGATGTCCGGCAAACGTTTGTTAAACGCGTGATCGGGCTACCGAGCGATCGGATCCACCTGGAGAACAAGCACGTGATTCGCAACGGACAGACACTCGACGAGCCATACGCGCGGTACACCATCCCGGGTATCGATGACTATCGCGATAATTTCCCCACGGCTCCGGATTTCTACACGCTGGGCGGCGGACGCGCGATGTTCGCCAACAACGTGCAAGGTGGAGAGGTGATCGTTCCCCCGAAGACGCTGTTCGTCCTGGGCGACAATCGCGACAATTCGCTCGATAGCCGTTATTGGGGGTTTGTACCCGACAACTATTTAGTCGGGAAGCCGCTGGTGATCTACTGGTCCTTCGACGCCCCCACCAACGATTACGTCGATTGGAATCTTCGCCACGTAGAGGACGTGGCTCTGCATTTTTTCAGCAAGACCCGCTGGGAACGGATGCTCACGCATCCCAGGTCGCAAGCCGCGCAGTAGTCCTATTTGTCGGCTACGCGATTTCGCAGAGCTACGGCGTCCTTAGGATCGATCGCCAGCGCCTGATCGAACATTTCGTTGGCTTGGGCGCGCTTGCCCTGGCGCAGATACAGCTGTCCCAGTTCGTCGCGAACCTGAGCGTCGCGAGGGAACTGGCTAAGCAGCTGATCGTAGTTCTCGACCGCTTCGTCGAATTTGAATGCGCGGGTCAGTGCGCGAGCCAGATTGTAACGCGCGGTCCCGTAGTCCGATCGCAAACGAACCGCCGCGCGAAACTGCTCAATGGCTTCGGTGTTGCGGCCTACCGCGACTAAGGCCGATCCCAGCAGATTGCGAGCCTCGGGGTCATTAGGTTCGAGGCCAACCGCCACCTGGAGCATCGGCAATGCTTGCGATGAATCGAGCCGAGCCAACCGCAATGCACCGATTTCGAAATGAGCCGCGAAGTCGTCCGGATATTTTTCCAGGCGTCGGCGCATCAGGGCCTCCTGAAGCTCCATCCGCCGGTCGCCGTTCACGGTGATCATGTCCGGCTTGGGTAGCACCTGAAGCCAAAGGTGCCCCATCTCGTCGGTGGCCTGATTTCCAGAAACTACGCGCCGCGGAGGCTGATTCGGATTGCGCGGGTTCGCAGACGAGTTGTCGTAGTGATAGCGCATCGAAATTACGGAACCTTTAGGGAGGAACATCGGCACCTTATAGTGGTACGCTCCCTGCCAATTCGGATCCCAGTCGGGAATTCGGATCAACCATTTTCGCTGGCCGTTGGGCAGCGTCGCGTACCCTTCGAGCAGATGTCCGAGATAATGCGCGTGCGGGTAGACGGCGAGAACGTCGACGTCCATCGGAAGGCGGAAGTCATCGGAGACAAGGAAATCACGATTCCCCGGCGGAATGTCGAGTGCTCCGTCGTGCTCGAGCTTGACCAGCATGGGGAACTTTTCCTGCGGCTCGTCGGTAAAGTAAAGACCAACGGAGGGCCGCACCTGCTCGGGCTTGCCGGTGGGCCGCAGATGAGCGTTGAGGACCAGATCATTGCCGGGATCGAGGCGCCATGCGAAGCCTTCCGGTTCTACGTAGGGAGCGCTGCCTGGTTTCCAAAACAAAAAATGTCCGTCGTCCGGTTCGGAGAGGGGACGATCAATCACGACGTCCATTCCGGAGAATCCTTGGCCCTCGGCGGCTTCCTGGCGGCGAGCTGAGCGCGCGCGGTCGACGTAGAGATTCGCATGATGCACGATGCGCTTGTCGCCCGGCCTGATCTCGACCGCGCGAACGTAGCGCATGGTTTTCATGGTTACTGGAATCACAAAATTCCAGTAAACGTCGGGACCTGAAGCGCGCAGCGCATACGCACTCTGCGCCTCCAGAATCATGTCGGGAGGCCCAAGCTGCCAGCCTTCGGTGAATTTCGGGAGCGGCGGGGTTTCGGACGCGTTGCCCTCGGGCGCGCCCTGGCTCACCCAATCCGCAATCAATTTTATCTGGGTATCCGTGAGCCGGCGCTCATCCGAAAAATCGCTATAGCCGGCCTCGGGGGCCCAGGGCGGCATGAAATGACGTCTGGTAACATCCGCAATCTCGGGGGCGTGTTTCTTGACGTCTTGGTAGGTGAGGAGCGGAAACGGTCCGGCCTCGCCTGGTCGGTGACACGGAGTGCAATTTTGATAGATGATCGGTGCGATATCGTGCGCGAAGGTCAGCGGAGGTTGCGCGAACATTGGGGCGGCAAGGAGAATGCTGAATGCCGCCGCCGATCTCATGATATTAGGTTACTTTAGCCAGCCAATCGCGAATCACGCCGAAAACTTCGTGGTTGTTTTTCTCCATCAGCATCAGATTGCCGTTGCCGACGATGCCGTAGTCGCGCAAGCGCAGCATCTCCGCAGAACATCCGGCTTGCTTCAGGAAAGCGACGTTCGATATGGGCGATCCGCCGCCGCCGAATTCGCTGGTGACCCAGCTGATCGGGATGCCTTGCAGGTTCTTCCATTTGTGGGCCGGCTCGGCTTGCAGCTTAAAGGGCGAAACTACGGGCCGCGGGGAATCTGGCGGGGCACTTTGATCAACCAGCTTAAATTGGGAAATATCCGTCACTGGAGGATCGTAGGTCATCGGGCTCGCGGTCAATCCCCAACGAAGCTGCGCGGCGAAGGGATTGCCGTTGATCTCCATGGCGACGATCGCCTTCACTAAATTCGGACGGCGGTCGGCGACGCCCCATGCGAAGAATCCGCCGAATGCGTGGACGAACAGGATGCATGGCCCGATCTTGTCCAGCAACTCTGCACCGCCGGGCCACACCAGGTCGCTGTGAAACGCTTCGTCGCTGACGTTGCCCTGTTCGCAGGCCATGAACTGGTCGATGATGGGATCGTTCATGCCGCCGGGTCCAGGCCACTGGCCGGTGTTGAAGACTGCAGTGCTGCCGATGAGTCCTTCGAACGCGGGAACGTTGGGCAGATGGCTGGGTCCCAGGGCGTCAGGATGGTACGGCGACCGTCCGTAGCTCGGCCGATCCAGCCAATAGACGCTGTAGCCGGCTTGGACGAAATAGTGCACCCAACCGGGACGGCCTCCTATGCCCATCATGTGAGTGCCTTGACCGCCGCCCCCGTGGACCATGACCACGGGCAGGGGATGGGTCTTCTTCTCCGGGATCATGTACTGCACGAACATCTGACCCTGGGCGATTGTCCCGTAAGGCATTTGCTTGCGCTGGACGCCGATCCAAAAGCCGCCCTGATCGGCCAATTTAAGAGCGGTCGACTCGCGGTTGGGATGGGGATCGGCACCAGCGGCTGCTGCTTCCGCGAAGGTGCGATCGAGCCATGCCAATACTGCAGGTAACGATTCCGGTTCCCGGCTGCTCGCCGTAGTCGTGGACACCTTTAAGGCGGTACCCGCAGGCGGGGCGATTGCGACCACTCCTTTGACCAGCGCAGGGCGTTCTTCCGCGGTCACCCGTGCGAACAGCGCGCCGTCGCCGTCGGTCACCAAGATCGACGGGCCGATATCGTCCAGCAACATCGCGCCGCGCGTGCGCCAGACAGTCTGGGTCTGAGCATTGTTGGGCGGCATCGGCTGCCCCATGGGCGCGACAGCCTGAGCGACTCTTGGATCGGATATCGGAAGGTTCAGTGTCTTGCTAGCAGCCTCGAACGTCGGCGCTTGGGCGGCAAACGCGCCATGCACGAACGGCTGGTACGGATTGCGACCCTGCCCCGGACGATCGAGCACGTAAACCTTGTAGCCTTGCTCCAGAAACAGCGCGGCCCATCCGCGACGTCCGTCGGGCGTGCTGAACCAGTCCGAGCCTTGGCCGAATCCGCCATGAATCAGGACGACCGGATAGGGGTGGCGAACCTGCGCGGGGATCCAGCGTTCGACGTACATCTGCATGCCGTTGCAGACGGTACCGCGGGCGAGCAGCGCGTGCTCGACGCCGTACCAATGGTAGGACCACTCGGCGATATCGAGCGGCGGCTGAGGGTTTCCCGAAGTTTGAGCATCGAGAGCGGATGCGGCCAGCGCCGCAGTCATCAGGGCTCCGAGTTCACGGCGGGTGAGCTTTTCCTGCACGATGCAATATTACACGACTGATTGGCCTGGCCGGTTGGGCAGGTGCGACCTGCCCGATCATCCGGTGTACGAAGATGCCCTGCGGGCGCATGCTGGGTACAGGAGTAACAACCTTGGCAAATTCATTGGTCGCACTTTCCGAACAGATCGCTTCTACCGTGGAACAAGTCGCGCAGTCGATTGTGTCGGTTCATGCGCGCCACCGGTTCGATTCGAGCGGGGTCCACTGGAGCCCCGAGATCGTCGTGACGGCGGATCACGCTCTTCGCCGGGATGAGGGTATCCGCGTGACTCTACCCGACGGATCCAAGGCCGATGCGGAGTTGGTGGGACGGGATCCGGGGACGGATCTGGCTGTGTTGCGCGTCAAGGGGCTCGGCATTCCCGTGCTCGCGAAAGACGAAAGCCCGGCGACCACGATCCCAGGTGGTGTCGTGCTCGCAGTGGGCCGGTCGAAAGACAGTGCCGTCGCCGCGTTTGGCGTCATCAGCAACATCTCGGGTCCGTCTCAGACCTGGCGCGGAGGGCGGCTGGATCAAGTGCTGAGGCTCGATCTTTCCTTGCATCCGGCGGGAGCCGGGGGCGCCATAGTGGGTGCGTCCGGCAAGCTGCTGGGCATCGCAACTCCTGCGCTATCGCGGGTTTCGGTGTTCGCGATTCCCTTGTCGACCGTGACTCGCGTGACCGACAGCCTGCTCGCGCACGGCAGGATTCCACGAGGGTACCTTGAAGTCGGTCTACAATCGATCGCGATTCCCGCGCATCTAAGGAGCAAGCTGAATCTCGCGAACTCTACCGGACTGATCGCGATCAGTGTCGAGCACGAAGGTCCCGCGGGACAGGCGGGGATGTCGATCGGAGACGTGTTGCTGGATCTGGGCGGACGTGCGACGCAGCGGACGGAAAACGTCCAGGAAGTCTTGAGTTCCGAGACCCTGGGAAAGAAAATCGGGGCGCGAATCCTACGGGGAGGGAGTCTCGTTGAGCTGGCGATCACGATTGCTGAGCGGCCGCGCAGGGGGTGAGCATGCTTCCGGAAGGATTCGGGGAAGTCGCGGAAAAACTGCGCCGCTCGACGGTGCAGGTGTTGAGCGGGAACCAGGCTCGCAGCGGGAGCGGATCGGGAATCATTTGGGACTCGAACGGCACGGTGGTTACCAATGCTCACGTGGCTCAGGCGGAACAGGTTCGAGTCGAGCTGTGGGATGGACGGTCGATGTCCGCGGAGGTGGCGGCCCGTGATGCTTACGCGGACTTGGTGAAGCTCAGCCTGCGGACATCGAACCTCCCGGCGGCAGGATGGCGGGAATCGACGTCGCTGCGAGCAGGGGAACTGGCGGTCGCGATCGGGAATCCGCTGGGATTTATCGGCGCATTGACGACGGGAGTGGTGCATGGGTCGGGGCCGATTCGCGGGCTGGGCCGCAGAGCCTGGGTACACGCCGCGATTCGGCTTGCGCCCGGCAATTCAGGCGGTCCGCTGGCGGACGCGGCGGGGCGCGTCATCGGCGTCAACACGATGGTCGTGGCGGGAGGTCTTGCGCTGGCGATTCCAAGCGAGCGAGTGGTGCGCTTTCTGGAGCGGGGAAGCCGGCCAACGCTGGGGATCGCGATTCGTCCGGTCAAGGAGGGTCTGCTGGTCTTGCAGGTGAATCCAAGTAGCGCAGCCGAGCGAGCGTCATTGATGGCCGGTGATCTTTTGCTGGGACTCACGATGGACGACCTGAGCGAAGCGATCGGGGAAGCCGCTGGTTCCGTGCTGAAACTTCAATTTCGTCGCGGCGGCCGCGATGCCCAGCGCGAGGTTGCCGTCGCAGTGCCAGGGCGGCGGCGGGAGGCGGCTTGATCCGGGTCTATATCGACGCCGGATCTGCGATCACGCGAAGCGGGCTGGAGTCAATGTTGACGTCCGACCCGGCAATCGAAATCGTTCATGATGCTTCGGAGGCGGACGTCGTGATAGGCGCACGCCGAACTTCTTCACGGGAAGTCACCGCCGACGAAATCATAGCGGCCGTGCGCGCAGCTGCCGCGGGTCTTCTGGTGATGCCCGCTGAAGAAGGCATGGCTCTTCAGTCACCTATGCACGAGCCCTTGGAGGAGATGGTCGAGCCGCTAACCCCGCGCGAGATGGACGTGCTGGAGATGCTCGCGGAAGGCTTGAGCAACAAGATGATCGCTCATCGCTTGTCGATTTCCGATCACACCGCCAAGTTCCACGTGAACTCGATCCTGGCGAAATTGAACGCGGGAACGCGCACTGAGGCCGTTACCCGCGGCATTCGCCTGGGGCTAATTAAGATTTGAGCCACTTGTTGAAGTGGTCGAGCGTGCGCTGCCACGATAATTCCGCGGCGGCCTTGTCGTAACGCGGCGTCGTATCGTTGTGGAAACCGTGCTGGCAGCCCTGGTAGACGTAGGCTGCATACGTCACACCGGCTGCTTTGAGCGCGGTCTCGTAAGCGGGCCAACCACCGGTGATGCGCGCATCTTCTGAGGCGTAGTGGAGCACCAGAGGAGCTTTGATATGGGCCACGTCCTCTGCTTTCGGCTGCGCGCCATAGTACGGAACGCCCGCGGCCAGATCCGCGCCCATCTTCACGGCGAGCGTATTCACGATGCCACCGCCGAAGCAGAAGCCGACTGCGCCGACCTTGCCCGTGCAATCGGAACGCGCCTTTAGCCAACGCGCCGAGGCGTGGAAGTCCTCGCCCATCTTCTGCCCGTCGACCTTGCGGAAATTCGCCGCGCCCGTTTCCTCATCGCCCGGATAGCCGCCCACGCTAGTGAGACCGTCGGGAGCAAACGCCATGAAGTTCGCGGTGCCTAAACGGCGAGCTACGTCCTCGATGTAAGGATTCAGACCGCGGTTCTCATGGACCACCAGCACTCCGGGAAGTTTTCCGGTAGCGTTGGCAGGATGAACCAGGTACCCTTTGACGGTGCCATTGCCCTGCGGCGAGGGCACGGTGACGTATTCGGCCTTGATGCGCTTGTCGTCCTTGGGGACCTGCTGCGCCCAGGCATAGTTGGGACGGAGGCTTTCCCAGATCATGGTGGCGGTGAGGCCGCCGACGGCGAACTTTTGCGCGCCATCCAAAAAGGATCGGCGGTCGATCTCGCCGTGGACGTATTTGTCAAAGAGGTTGAGCAACTCCTGCGGGTAGTCGGACGCTTTTTTTCGTTCCATAAGGTAGGGTGGCTCCTTTCCACCGCGAAGGATATCACAACCCGATATTGCCAAGGGCTTGACACCTTATTTAGTTTAAACTAAAGTAATGTGCATGGGGCTGCAACCGTCTATTCTGAATGCGCTGGCCTCGCCGAGGCGGCAGGAAATCCTGCGACTTATCTGGCGCGATGAGCAGACCGCAGGGGCCATCCACCGGGCCATGCCGGACATCACGTTCGGGGCTGTGTCCTTGCAGTTGAAAGGATTGCGCGACGCGGGGTTGGCCGAACCGCGCGCGAAGAATCGTAATCGTTTCTACCGTGCCAAGCGCGAGGCGCTGGGTCCAATGGCTGAAATGCTGGAGCGTATGTGGGACGACGCGCTTTGGAAATTGAAACTCGCCGCCGAGTTGGAACAGAGCCGCCGCGGCCCGAAACAGCAACGCAAGAAAAGGAGAAAGTGAGGCCTCCATGAAACCTTTGCCATATTCCGTAGATCGCAGCATCCTGATCGAGGCCGATCGTGAGACGATCTTCGGTTTCTTCACCGAAAGCGACCGTTGGGCTACTTGGTGGGGCGCCGGTTCTACCGTCGATCCGCGTCCGGGCGGGGCGCTGCGCATTCGCCACACCAATGGGTTCGTGTCGGAAGGCGAAGTGCTCGAGCTGGCCGCGCCAGAGCGTTT
>Ga0105237_10007628_pt1 | contig 11821 bp, 9 predicted proteins | sample KBSC24metaG_FD_81520 | JGI IMG/M metagenome (GOLD analysis project Ga0105237, IMG submission 81520) | Corn rhizosphere microbial communities from Kellogg Biological Station, Michigan, USA - KBS C2-4 metaG | ecosystem: Host-associated > Plants > Roots > Rhizosphere > Soil | place: Michigan, USA... | reverse complement strand
GCCACGGCAGGTCCTCGAACCGACCTTCGATCGGTTGGTCGCCACCGGATTTGCCACGCGCTCCGGAAGCGAATACACGCTGACCCCGGCCGGCTCTGCCGAGGTGAGTGCGGCTCGCAATGTGATCTCGAGCTGGATCACCGAAACCCTCACGCAGTCAGACGAATTCCACGGCGCGCCGGAGCGAATTCACGTCCAGAGCGCACTCGACCGCATCGCCCGCGGTGTGCTCATCGAACGGGAGACGGCCCGGAGCGGGGCTCGACCGCCGAAACTCGGCCCGCCGCAACGGTTTGTCGCCGAGCAGCCCACCACCCGGATGCGCGCAGCGCTGCCCGAGGAGCAACCGACTCGGCCGTTCCGCGCGCACGCCACCCTCCCCCGCAGCTGAAACCCCGCGTTGACATTGCACCTGCGGCACTACCCCCACGTTGACTCTGCGCCTGCGGCGTAAAAGGCCGAGTAACGAAGGCCCTCAATACAAAGTCAACGCGGAGGCGAGATTGACTCTGCGGCCAGGGCACAAAATGTCGAGTAGGGAAGGCCCACAACGCAGCGTCAACGCAAGGTGGCCGGGGCGGTCCCGTTCGCTGGACCGCCCCGGCAGTGCCAATCGGCCCGCCCCGAAGTCCGGATCTGTGGAACCGGAGAGAAGCGACGGCAGTGTCGGAGCCACTCCAGCGGACGTCGAGTACAGGAAGCCGGCTGACCACGCCTGAATACCCGGTCGAGCGCGTTCAAACCGCAATGCCGATGAGAAACAGCAAAGGCCCGGTGGGTTCAGATTCAACGACGACGGGTATATGACGACCGGTGCCGGGATGACGCGGCCGAGCCGGCCCGCATCCACTGGCAGCGAAACACAGAGGAGAACACGCAATGAAGCTCTCAACCCGATTCACCGGCCTGATTCCGGTGCTGGCCGCCCTACCGATGTGCCTCGGCCTGGTCACGCCCACGACGGCGGGCGCAGAATCCGACTGCAGCCCGGATTCTGTTGCGAACACCGTCAGTTCGGCCACCGGCGCGGCCAGCAACTATCTCACCGCGCATCCGGATGCCAATCAGGTTGTGGTGGCCGCATATTCGCAGCCGCGGCCGGTGGCGTCGGCCAATCTCCGGGCATACTTCACGGCCCACCCTCAGCAGTATCAGGACCTGCGCGGAATTCTGGCGCCGATCGGTGACACTCAGCAGCGGTGCAACGTGACGGTACTGTCGCCCGAAATGGCCACTGCCTATGCCGAATTCATGGCCGGCTAGGCGTGGCGATGACCGGACCTCCGGAAGCCTGCCGCCTGACCTCATTGTGGTTGGCCGACCGCGAGATGTCGCCGTCTTCGCCGCCGTCGCGGGAGTCGACCGACCTGGCGCCTCCCGCCGACGTGCTGGTGATCGGCGCCGGCATCACCGGCCTGACCACGGCCGTGTTGCTGTCCCGGGCGGGTAAAAACGTCACCGTTGTCGAGGCGCGGCATGTGGGCGCCGGCACGACAGGCAACACCACCGGCAAATTGAGTGTGTTGCAGGGCAGCAAGCTGGCGCGCATCGCCGCCAAGCACAACGCGGATGTCTTGCGGGACTATGTCCGGGGGAACGCGGAGGGACGCGACTGGCTGGTCAGGCATTGCGAGAACCACGGGATCCCGTGGCAGTCCGAAGCCGACCACGCCTACGCCCAGACGTTCTCGGGCATCGCGACCGCACGCGATACGTTCAGCGCCTGTCAAGAGGCGGGATTGACGGAATCCGAATGGATCGACTCCGCCGATGTTCCGTTTCCGTTCCACGGCGGCGTGCGATTGCCCGAGCAGGCACAGCTCGATCCGATGCCCCTGCTGAACAGCTTGGCGGTGGAACTCGAAAACCACGGCGGCACACTGTTGCAAGGCGTCCGCGCGGTATCGGTCGCCGACGACGGTCTGTTGCGCGTCACATTGCAGGCAACACGCCCCACAGCCGATGTCCAGGGGTCCCACATGTCGGTCACCGCACACCGGTGCATCTTGGCAACCGGAACGCCGATCCTGGACCGCGGCGGATTCTTCGCCCGGTTGACGGCGAAACGCTCCTACTGCATGGCATTTGATGTTGCTCGCGAGCCGACGGGCGGCATGTTCATCTCGGTCGATTCGCCCACCCGGTCGGTGCGCTACGCGCCATCCGCGGGCGGCGAGAAACTCATCGTCGGCGGCGCCGGCCATCCGGTGGGCCGTGGCGAAGCACCCGCCTGCGGCGTCGCCGATCTTGCCAAGTGGGCGGAACTGCACTATCCCGGCTCGACACCGACGCACTTCTGGTCGGCCCAGGACTACTCGCCGATCGATGAGCTGCCGTACGTCGGCCCACTGCTTCCGGGTTACGAAAAAATCCGGGTGGCAACGGGTTTCGACAAGTGGGGCCTGACCAACGGGGTGGCGGCGGCGCTGATCCTGTCCGCCCAGGTGCTCGGCGGCCACATCGAATGGGCGCATGCATTCGCCAGCTGGAATCCACACGAACTACGTGCGGTGACCGCTGCGCTGCGCGCGAATCTCGAAGTCGGGCTCAATCTCGTCAAGGGTTGGGTAGCGCCGGTCACCGCATCGCCGGCACGACTCTCCGAAGGCGCAGGTGTCGTCAGCGGATTGCCGTGGCAGCTCCGGGCCGACAGTTTGGTCGACGGCGAGCAACGCACGGTGTCGGCGGTCTGCCCGCACCTGGGCGGTGTGGTGCGGTGGAATGACGCGGACCGGGCCTGGGAGTGTCCGCTGCACGGTTCGCGGTTCGCCCCCGACGGCCGGCTCCTGGAAGGGCCTGCCACCCGGGGCCTCTCACAGGTTGCCCGGCCGCACTGAGCTGTGGTCGTCCGCCAAGTCGAGGGTCCGGCCGATCAGCCGGTGTGATGCAACGACGTTGCCTCGAGTTTGTGGACGAAGTCGCTGATATCCGGTGCAGTCGCGGGGTCGACGGTCTCCCACCCGACTGCGATGTCATGTGCGACGCGCAGTATCGCGGGCCCCTCGTCGACCAGCAGTCGGCTCAGACCAAGCGCAGCACAGGTTTTCAGCGCGGGAGCCAGCGCCCACTGGGCCTTCTCATCCGCGCCGGCCGCCGCGAGGCACCGCGCGTACTGAATCGTGGCCTGCAGGTGCGCACGTGGCCGCTGCAGCTTGTCGATGTGGTCGAGCCGGGCGTTGGCCCGCGCGCACGCGGCGGCCAGCGCCTGGGGCCGACCGTCGAGCAGCAGCAGCCTGATTTGCGCATCCTCCCGGAATTCGGCTGTCAGATCGCCGCTTTCGCCGAGTTCCTGCGCGCCGTGCGCCATGACACGTCGAGCCAGCGCCTGGTCGACCTCATTGCCGGACAATGCCGAGACGCGAATGTGCGCGAGCTTCAGTCCCGCCTCCAGCCGCGGCAGCCCCAGCGCCCGGGCCTGCTCGATGCCTTCCGCCAGTCGGTGCTGAGCAACGGCTGAATCGCCGCGCGCATTCTTCACGTAGGCCCCCGCCCGGTGGGTCGCGAGCATCACCTCGACGATGCCGCCCTCGTCGCCGAGTTCACTTGCCTCGTCGAGGAGAACCTCCGCCTCGTCGAGTTGGCCACGCTCGTACAGCAATTCACCAAGTAGCGCCCCGGCGAGTTTGGCGATGTAGGTGGGACGCCCCGACGGCAGCAGGGCGATCCTGATCGCGTGCCGCAGGTGCGCCTCGGCGCCGGCGACATCGAGTTGTTCGTTCGCGGCGAGCGCGGCGATGAGATACCCGTAGCCGACCGTCATCGGCCCAGCAATGGACCGGCGATACTTGCGCGCCCACCGGTGCCAGCGCAACGCCCCGTCGAAGTCGAACTTGCGCAGCGCAACGTACGAGAGGGTGTACGCGGCACGGCACAGCACGAACGGCGCCAAGGTGTCGGTCCGGGCCACGCATGCCTGCGCTGCTGTTTCGGTGAACGCATCAATGCGGTCGGCGTGCCCGGCCATCACGACGCGCAACAAATCCAATTCGGCACGGACGTCATCGATTTCGTCGTCGCTCAACAAGTCGATGTTGTCTTCCGCCAATTGCAGCGCATCGGCCACGCCGACCGGACGACGAAGGATGACGTTGGCCCACGCCACGTCGGTCTGCAGCCGCGGCCGCTCCTCGGCCAGCTGCGGCAGCAGCTTGCCGGCCAGACCCGTCAGCGTCATGAGCTCGCACTGCTCGAGCAGATCCGAGGACACCAGCTCGACAGCGCCGACCGCCTGTTCGTCGTCACCCGCGTACGTCCAGTGGTCGACGGCTTCGTTGTACATCCGGTGCTTCATGAACCACTGTGCGGCCGTGCGATTCAGCTCCGTGACGCGGTCTTCGTCGTCGCGCTTCAACCGATGCCGCAGGTAGTCCGCGAACAGACTTGAGTAGCGGAACCACGTCCCGTCCGGGTCCGTCCGCCGCAGGAACAGGTCCCGCCGCTCGATGTCCTCGAGCATGTCCCGACTGCGCGGATTGCCCGTGAGCGCAGCCGCCAAGCCGCTGCAGACCTGTTTGGTGATGCACGTCGCCGACAGGAACTCGACGAGTTCCGGCTCCAGGCTGTCGAGCACGTTGGACGTCAGATAGTCGCCGACGACCTTGTCCGATCCGGAGAGCCGGCCGACGAGCGCGGCAGCGTCACCGCCGTCCCGGAGGCTCAACGATGCCAACTGCAGGGCGGCCGGCCAGCCGTCGGTCGACTCTTCGAGGTCGGCCACGACAGCCCCCGACAGGTCGAGGCCGCACCGATCGACCAGGAGGGTCCGGGCTTCACCGACATCGAACCGCAGCAGCGAAGCGTCGATCTCGACCAGTTCACCCTGCACGCCCAATGTGCCCAGCGGCAGTCCCGTGCCGGTCCGGCTGGCCACGATCAGGTGCAGGTGATGGCACCCCTTCTCCAGCAGATAGGCCAGCGTGTCCAGGCTGTCGGCTGCGGTGATGCGGTGCCACTCGTCGATCAGCAGCGCCAACGTCTGCTTGTGCGAGTGCAGCCAATCGATCAACAGGCTGGGCACCTGCCGGAGCGCGGAGTCCGGCCGTTCGTCGAATTCCTGCTGCAGCACGTCGGCGAGTTCCGGCAGCGCGACGCGCACCGCCTCGATCAGATGCGCCACGAACCACAGCGCGTTGTTGTCGTCGGCGTCGACCGTCAGCCAGGCCGCCGGGAGCCCTTCGCGCACCAGCGTCTCGCCCCACTGCGTCGCCAGCACGGTCTTGCCGTACCCGGCGGGCCCGTGGATGAGCACGAGCTTGGGCCGGCGTCCGGCGCCGAGGCGGTCCAAGATACGCCGGCGGGGCACTGGCGGGCGGCTGAACGTCGGCGGCCGAAACCTGGCCGGCGAACTGGGTGGATAGGTCGACCGTCCCGACCCGTCGGTCCGCAATCCGATCCCGCCCGTGGATCGTCCACCCGTGTCCGGCGCCGACTCGACTCCGTCGTACTCGACTTCGGGGAGCTCCAGCGGCACGTCTGCGATGTTCAGCCCGACGCGTGTGCCGGCGGCCCGCATCAGTTCGCCGAATTCCGCGGCCGTGCCGGGTCGCTGTGCGGCATCGACGTTGAGTGCCTGCTCGAGTGCAGCGCATACCGGGTCGGCGACCCCGCTCGCACGCAGGTCCGGCACCGGACCGGCGAGCACGCGCCGGGCGAACGCGATGGGGTTCTCACCCTTCTGGAACTGGAATGGCGGTTCGCCCTTGATCAGGGTGAAGACGGTGGCGGCCAGCGCGTAGATGTCGACGGCCGCCGTCGGCGAAGCGCCTTCGAACAACTCCGGCGCGGTGTACGACGGCGATCCGACGAAGACATTCATCGTGGCTTCCCGGCCGCCCGCAATACGGGCGATGCCGAAGTCGCACAACTGCGGCTCCCCATACGCCGAGAGAAGCACGTTGGGCGGCTTGACATCTCGGTGCAACACGCCGGCCCGATGCGCGGTCTCCAGCGCTCCGGCCAGTCGCACCCCGACCGTCAGCGCCTCCCCGACCGCCAGCGGTCCGTGCTGCCGGATCCACGCCGACAGCGTGTTCCGCCCGAGGTACGGCATGACGATGAACGGCCGCCCGGTGACCGTCAGCCCGCTGTGCAGCACCGGCACGATGTTCGGATGACCTGACACCCGGCCCATCGCCCGCTGCTCGCGCTCGAAGTTCTCGAGGTCGACGTCGTCGGAGTCGGCGTTGAGGACCTTGATCGCGACGACCCGGTCCAGCGACGGCTGGCGACACCGGTAGACGACGCCGAACCCACCGCGCCCGACGGGCTCGGCGCCGTAGAAGCCTTCGGCTTCCAGCTCCGCGACGATGCCGGTCGCGGCGCCGCGTTGCGTTTCGTCGGGTTCGGACACACTTCAATTGTCGGCTCGCTGGGCGGGAATGGGGGCCACCCGCGGAAATTCGTGCGCCTTTGTACCGAACGGACAAGGAATCCGGGAAGACCGGCAAAAGATTGTCTTGTCGAGACCTGGGTCACAATTCGCCCGCGCCGTACCGTTCTGGTATCAGCTTCCCGTTGGGCGAACAGCAAAAGTCAACGGGCCAAATACCTTTCACCATCACACGGGAGCACACCCATGTTTGAAGCGAACTTCATCTTCGACGGAATCCTGCTTTTCGCCATCGGCCTGTGGCCGCTGCTGCTGGTTGTCGCCGCCGCCGGTGTCCGCTGGTTCACTGCCCGTCGCAGCGCCGCCGCTGGTCACTCGGTCGCACTGCCGCACGTCGCAGCGCCGGCACGCGCGCACAAGCTGGCCTACGCCGCCGGCCAATAGAAATTGACGCTCCAGCCGATACCGAGCCCGGCGGTGATTTTGAGTTAGCCACGCCCGCAAGGCCATTAGAGTCGAGCGATGGTGCCAAGTCCCGACGACGACGCACTCGCTGCGCAGACCGCCGCGATGATCATGGAGCGGTTGATCGCCAAGCTGCCGGAGATGACGCGTTCCCTTCAGGAGCTGCTCTACCAGCATCGGTCGGAAATCGCGGGTGACGGCGAGCTGATGGCGCTGCTGTATGACGCAGTCCAGGGCAACCTCGAAGCGTTCTTCCCCGCGATCCGCCACGGGATTCCCGTCGCCCGCATCGAGGCGCCGACGGCAGCGCTCGAGCATGCCCGCCGGATGGCCCAGCGCGGGACGAATGTCGACGAGTTGGTGCGGGCCTATCGGATCGGTCACCACGGAGTGCTCCGGTTGATCCTCGACGAGGTCCGGGAAGCACACCTCGACTCCGAGCTCGGGTTGCGGGTTTTCGAGCAGATCGCGACGAGCTCTTTCGAGTACATCGACCAGGTGTCGCACCAGGTGGTCCGCAGCTACCAGGCCGAGCGCGATCGCTGGCTGGCCAATCAGAACCAGATGCGAGCGCTACGGGTGCGCGAAGTGCTCGACGGCGGTGACCTCGACGTCGACGAGACCACCGATCTCATCCGTTATCCACTGCATCGAACCCACCTCGCGCTCATCGCCTGGCGGACCGAGCTGACCGACGGAGACGAGCTCGACGCGGTTGAGCGCTTCATCACCGACCTCGCGGACGCGCTGGGCGTACCAGAGCGCCCGTTGTTCGTCGCGTCCGACGGGATCACCGGGTGGGCGTGGATTCCGCTGCCGGCCAATGCCACCGAAGACGCGGTGCGTCAGGTGAAACAGTTTGCCGAAACCCGCGCGGACGCGCCCTGGCTCACTATCGGCCAGCCACTGCCCGGTCTGGCCGGCTTCCGGCAGTCCCACCGCCAGGCGGTGATGGCCCGCACTGTGGTGACGGCATCGGCGTCACCGCCGGCTACGGTCACCGCGGCCGGCGATACCGGCCTTGTCATTGCCGCACAGTTCAGCTCTGATCTGGATCAGGCCCGATCGTGGATTTGCCAGGTCCTCGGCCCGCTGGCCACCGACACCGACAGCGACGAACGGCTGCGGGACACGCTGCGCGGATTCCTCCGCAACAGCTCGAGCTTCAAATCCACCGCCGACGAGCTGCACCTGCACGTCAACTCGGTGAAATACCGCGTACAGCGCGCCATCGAGCGTCGCGGCAAACCGATCGAGGAAGACCGCATCGACGTAGAAGTCGCGCTGCTGCTTTGCCACTGGTTCGGTACCGCGGTGCTCGCTCCTTAACGCAATCTGTGGATTCGGGCAAAGCCCGTACGCCACGCGGGACGACAAGGGACGCTGTTGGCAGAACCCAGCAGCGCCACCGGGCGCTGCCGTAACCGAGGAGCGCTTGGTGTACGCACGCTCAACCACGTTTCAAGCAGAACCGGCGTCGATCGACGCCGGGATTGCGTACATGCGCGACACCGTGCTGCCCGCACTCGGTGAGCTGGGGGCGGCCGGAATGTCGTTGCTGGTGGACCGGCGCTTCGGACGGTGCATCGCGACCAGCTCGTGGGAATCCGAAGCGGTGATGCGCTTGACGGCGCATGCCGCGCGGCCGCTCGGCGCGCGCGCAGCCGAGCTGATGCACGGTACCCGGAAAGAGATCAACGAGTGGGAGGTCACGGCACTTCACCGCGATCATCGCTCGCCTGAGGGCGCCTGTCTACGGGTTGCGTGGTTCACGGTCGAGCCACATCAGGCGGACCTTCTCACCGACTTCTATCGGACCTTGGTCCTGCCGGCGGTGGAGAAACTCGAGGGGTTCTGCAGTGCGAGCCTGCTGCTCGACAAACCTTCCGGACGTGCCGTGTCATCGGTGACGTTCGACAGCACCGAGGCCCTGGACCACAACCGCGAACAAGCCAGCTCGCTACGGACGGAGAAGCTCGCGCAGTTGGGCGGCAGCCTGGTCGACATCTGCGAGTTCGAACTGGCGATCGCTCACTTGAGGGTGCCCGAACTGGTCTGATCGATCGCGCGGTACACCATCTGCTCGTACTCGTTGAAGACCCGGTTGAAATCCTTGCGGGTCACCGGCGATCGCCACTGCTGCAGCCCGACCAGCAGGGTGACCCCCACGATGGCGAGAGTCTCGGCATGCCGTTTGGTATCGACCGCCGGCCGAATCAGCTCGGTCAGAATTTCCACTCGCCGGGCATCAACCGCCTTCTGTGCTTGCGCTACTTGTGGATTCGTATGAGCCCAGCCCCGGATCGCCGCCTCGGCGTCATGCGGCAATGTCCCGGCGAGGGTTTTCAAGAGATGGACGCGCGCCGTCAGATCGCTTGGCACTTTGGATAATTCGGCGAGCCGTTCGGTCTGGGTCTGTTCCCAGAACGCCAGGAACTCCGTAACGAAGCCGTCCATGCTGCCGAAGTAACCGTAGAACGATCCGGAGGTGACGTTGAGTGACTTGCACAGCGGTGCGATCTTCAGGCTGGCCGGCCCTCCGGAACCGAGAAGCTCCAAAGCGGCGCTGAAGTAGTCGTCGCGCGTCACCGACAGCCGCACTCGCCACACCTTTCCCTCGCAGGGGCACATTGTAATAGAACCTACATTTGGCGCGCCTGGACCATGGTCACGAACTCCTCGAACAGCCGGTCGCGGTCCGCTGTCCCGGCATCGCCGTACATCTGCTGATAGCCGATGAGCATCGCCATTCCGACATCGGCAAGCTGACGGCATCCGTCGCTCGGCACGATCTTGCACAAGATCGCCGCCAGCGCCGCACCACGTTCCTCGTCGAGCCGCCGCTGCAACTGAGCTACCGCGGCACGGCTCGAGGCCCAGGCCCGCAACGCCGCCTCGGCCTCGTGGGGGACGACGTCCAGAAAATCGCGCAGTCCCACCAGGAGCACCTCCGGCGGGTCCTCGGAGTTGGCGAGCTCGAGCAGGCGCCGGTTGGGATGAGACAGGCGAGAGTTCAGCAGCCGAGCGACGAAGTCGTCCAAGCTGTCGAAGTAGCCATAGAACGAGCCGGTGGTCACACCCAGTGCGGCACACAGCGTGCCGACTTTGATGCCGCCTGGACCTTGTGTGACCAGCAGCTCCACCCCCGCATCGAAGTAGTCTTCGACGCCGACGCGGCGTCTCATCGAAATCAGCCCGCCGGCACGGCGGTGTACTGCTGTACCAGAATGCGCTTGACCAGTTTTCCGGTCGGGGTACGAGGCAGGCTCTCGATGAAGTCGACGGTCTTGGGCGCTTTGAACGCGGCCACCTTCGTCCGGGCGTGGGCGATGAGTTGTTCGGCCAGCTCCGCGCTGGGCTCTACGCCATCACGCAGTTGGACAACGGCTTTGACCTGCTGTCCCATGGCCGGGTCGGGTACGCCGATGACTGCCACGTCGAACACCGCGGGATGCAGGGTCAGCGCGTCCTCGACTTCCTGTGGATAGATGTTGACCCCACCAGAGATGATCATGAACGACTTGCGGTCTGTCAGAAAGAGATAACCGTCCGCGTCGACGTAGCCGATATCGCCGACGGTGGTCCAGTTGCTGTGTACCGGATGCTCGGCTTCCCTGGTCTTGGCGGGGTCGTTGTGGTACTCGAACGGTCGGACGTCGCGTTCAAAATACACCAATCCTGCTTCCCCAGTGGGCAGTTCGGCGCCGTTGTCACCGCAGATGTGCACCGGCCCCAGTAGGCTCCGGCCGACCGAACCCCGTCTCGCCAGCCACTCCGCCGAGCTGATGGCGGTGAATCCGCAGCCTTCAGTCGAGGAGTAGTACTCGACCAATATCGGCCCCCACCAGTCGATCACCGCCTGTTTCACGTCCGCCGGGCAGGGTGCTGCCGCATGTATCGCGAGGCGCAGGCTCGACAGGTCGTACGACTCCCGCTGGACTTCTGGCAGCTGCAGCATGCGGACGAACATCGTCGGCACGACCTGGACGGCAGTGGCACGGTACTGCTCGATGGCGGCGAGCGTGTCCTCGGCTTTGAACCGTTCCAGCACGACGACGGTGCCGCCGAGTGCCTGGACCGCGCCACACCAGCGCAGCGGCGCGGCATGGTAGATCGGGGCCGGCGACAGGTACACGTCGTCGGCCGTCATACCGAACACCGCACCCAGCAATCCCGTGATGGGGTCTCCTGGCTCGTCGACCCGAATCGGCAGCAGCGGTGGCTTTATCCCCTTGGGCCGGCCGGTGGTTCCCGACGAGTACAGCATGTCACTGCCACGCGGCTGGTCAGCCAGGCGCCGATCGCCTGCCGACGCTAAAAGCTCTGCGTACGAATCGAACCCGTGCAGCGCGGCACCGAAACTGTAGGCGTGCTCGACGCCGGGAACCTCGGCCCGCACCTGCTCCGCCAGCTCACCGAGGCCACCGTCGGCGATCAAGACCTTGGCGTCGCAGTCGTCGACGATGTACGCGACCTCGCCGGCGGTGAGGTGAAAGTTCACCGCGGTCAGGTACAACCCGGAGCGCAGGGCCGCCCAGTAGATGACGAAGCACTCGACCGCGTTGTCGCTGAGCATCGCGATTCCGTCGCCCTTGACCAACCCGAGATCGGCCAGTGCGACGGCGAGTTGCCTTGAGCTGTCATCGAGTTCACGGTACGTCAGCTGCCGGCCCGAGCCCGCCATGATGACGGCGGGTTTGTCTGGCGTGACCAGCGCGTGGGTTCCGGGGAACATCTCAGTTCTCCCGGGCGCCGGGGGTGAAAGTGACCGGCATCGAGGTCAGCTCGTTGGAGAAGCTCGACACCAGACGAGTCACCGGGCCGGCGATCTGCATGTCCGGAATGCGCCGAATCAGCTCTTCGAACAGCACCCGCAGTTCCAGACGGGCCAGTTGGTTGCCCAGGCAGAAGTGCGGGCCGCCACCACCGAACGCCTGATGCGCGGGCTTGCCGCGGGACACGTCGAACGTCTCGGGGTTGTCGTTCTTCTCTGGATCGCGGGATCCGGCGCTGTACCACATGCACACG
>Ga0105237_10007627_pt1 | contig 11822 bp, 15 predicted proteins | sample KBSC24metaG_FD_81520 | JGI IMG/M metagenome (GOLD analysis project Ga0105237, IMG submission 81520) | Corn rhizosphere microbial communities from Kellogg Biological Station, Michigan, USA - KBS C2-4 metaG | ecosystem: Host-associated > Plants > Roots > Rhizosphere > Soil | place: Michigan, USA... | reverse complement strand
TGCTTCTTAGCTCAGCTTAAAGAGGCTATCTACAAATTCTTTCTTATCAAAAATCAACAGATCATCAATCTTTTCACCAACCCCAATATATTTCACCGGTATTTTTTGCTGATTGGCAATTGCCAGCACTACGCCGCCCTTCGCTGTTCCGTCGAGCTTGGTGATAGCAAGTGCAGTTACGTCTGTAGCCATAGTAAATTGCTTAGCCTGTTCTAAAGCATTTTGACCGGTGGAGCCGTCTAACACAAGTAATACTTCGTGCGGCGCATCTGGTATTACTTTTTGTACAACCCTTCTAATCTTGCTTAACTCATCCATCAAATGTGCCTTGTTATGCAACCTGCCCGCTGTATCAATAATCAATACATCTACATTTTTAGCCAGGGCGCTTTGCACAGAGTCAAAAGCAACAGAAGCCGGGTCGCTGCCCATCGCTTGTTTTATAATCGGTACCCCCACCCTTTCACTCCAGATAGTTAATTGGTCAACAGCGGCTGCACGAAAAGTATCTGCGGCACCCAGCATTACAGATTTACCAGCCTTTTTAAAATTGTGGGCCAGTTTACCAATAGTGGTTGTTTTTCCCACACCATTTACGCCTACAACCATTAATACGTAAGGTTTTTTACCGGCAGGTATACCAAAATCTCTGAAAGATTCATCCTGGGAGTCCACAAGAATGTCTGCAATTTCTTCCTGCAACAGGCGGTTAAGCTCAGAAGTGTTTACGTATTTATCCCGCGCCACTCTTTTCTGAATACGATCAATGATAGCAAGTGTGGTATCAATTCCCACATCTGAAGTAACCAGTGCTTCTTCAAGATTATCCAACACTTCGTCATCTACCGTGCTTTTTCCTGCAATAGCCTTTGTAATTTTTGCGAAAAAGCCCTCTTTGGTTTTTTGAAGCCCCTGGTCCAGGCTTTCCTTTTCTTTTTTTCCGAATAGCTTTCCTAAAAAACTCATGAAACTTTAATTTACTTTCCGCAGCTACAAAATATCATACAATACTTATTGCTACGAAGCTCAATTGTTGATGGAATTGTTACAGATGAAGTGCTTGCGACGCAACGGAAGCAATACCGGAGTTACTGTTGCCGGTATCCAAAACTTCATCACCGGATGAAAATACAAAAAGCTTCCGGTTATAAACGGGAAGCTTTTATAATATCTTTCTGTACCAAAATTACTTAGCTAAAAAATCTTTCACTTTGTCTTTGTGAATGATGCCTTCTTTAAAGGTGTACGCGCCAGTTTTAGGGCTGCGAACAGCCTTGATTACTTTGGTCCAGTTCTTCGCTTCAGCAGAAGCCTTCACGTCTTTTACTTTAGCGTTTTTTGAAGCTGCCTTTGCCATGATTATTTAATTTCTTTATGAACAGTTACTTTTTTCAAAATCGGATTGAACTTTTTCAACTCCAGACGTTCCGGAGTATTCTTCTTGTTCTTTACAGTGATGTAGCGGCTTGTACCGGGCTGACCACTTGTTTTGTGTTCGGTACATTCCAATATCACCTGAACCCTGTTACCTTTCTTTGCCATTATATAAGCAATTTAACTTTTAATCAATTGTTAGATTTTAGAACCTTGCGCTCTAAGTTCTTTTATAACTGTAGCAAGACCATTTTTGTTAATGGTTCTGATTGCTTCAGCGGAAACTTTTAAGGTTACCCAACGGTCTTCTTCTGCAAAGAAGAAGCGTTTGGTCTGTAAATTTGGTAAAAACCTACGCTTGGTCTTAATGTTCGAGTGAGATACACTATTACCTGTGATTGGTTTCTTACCTGTAACCTGACAAACTCTAGCCATGACAGTAATTTTTTCGGACGGCAAAGATAGGTATCTGCACCGAATTACAAGCAGAATTATTTAATTTTTTAGAGAAATTGTTCACAAATATCAAAAATTAATCTTGCACAGGTGGAAAAGCCAGTTGCCGGTTGCAAGTTGGTTGCAATGAAACTTGCTTTTGCTTTTTATATTTTCCCTTTTCATTTTTCACTATTTAATTCAGATGTTCCTATTTCCATATTAGCACATTCTCACATTTAACTGTATCTTGCACAAGAATCAAACGGTATGAAATTCCTTCGCCAAAATTTAGATTTCCTTGACCACCCCGTAACGGGGCGTTAACTACTACCTATCATTTCATCCTGATTTTTTATTACCAATTTTCTCATTTTAGACTTTTTAGCGCTATGCTTACACATACTTTGTCTGAAAAGACATCTGCATACCTGCACCTGGAAGAACAATTCGGTGCACACAACTACCATCCCATTCCTGTCGTTTTAGAAAGAGGTGAAGGTGTTTTTGTTTATGATGTTGATGGTAAACGTTATTACGACTTTCTAAGTGGTTATTCAGCCGTAAACCAGGGCCATTGTCACCCGCGCATTATAAAAGCGCTTATTGAACAGGCAGGAAAGTTAACCCTTACCTCAAGAGCGTTTTACAATAATTTACTGGGTGAATATGCAAAATACATCACCAGTTATTTTGGATATAATAAAGTATTGCCGATGAATACTGGCGTGGAGGCTGTAGAAACAGCTATAAAGCTTGCCCGCCGCTGGGGGTATGCTGTTAAAGGAATAGAAGATAACCAGGCAAAAATTGTGGTTTGTGAAGGCAATTTTCATGGGCGTACCAGCACGGTAATTTCTTTTAGCACAGATCCTTCTTCGTATAACCAGTTCGGACCGTACATGCCTGGTTTTGAAGTAGTGCCTTATAATGATCTTGTAGCGATTGAAAAAGCCTTCCAGGACAAAAATATTACAGCAATACTTGTAGAACCTATACAAGGTGAGGCTGGTGTTGTAATACCGGATGAAGGTTATTTAAAAGGCATCCGCGACTTGTGTACAGAATACAATGTGCTGTTCATTGCAGATGAAATACAAACCGGCCTTTCCCGCACCGGAAAAATGCTGGCCTGTGACCATGAAAATGTGCGCCCAGACATATTAATACTTGGCAAAGCATTAAGCGGAGGCACCTTACCTGTAAGTGCGGTACTTGCCGATGACGAAATTATGCTGAACATTAAACCCGGCGAACACGGTTCCACTTATGGCGGCAATCCACTGGCTTGCGCCGTTGCAATAGAAGCATTAAAGGTTTTAAAAGACGAGCATATGACAGAACATGCAGAAGCAATGGGCGAATTATTAAGAACAGGGCTTGCAAATCTTCATTCACCGTATATTAAAACCATCAGAGGTAAAGGCTTACTGAACGCTATTGTGATTGAACATAATAACCCGGATGCTTCATGGGAATTCTGTCTTGCGTTAATGGAAAATGGACTACTTGCTAAACCAACACATGGTGACAAAATACGTTTTGCCCCTCCGTTGGTTATTACAAAAGAACAGGTGGAAGAATGTGTGGCTATTATTGGCAAATCACTTGTTGTACTTGAATCTTGATTTAAAGGCACAAAGGGACAGAGGCGCTGAGGCACAAAGAAAAGTAGCAGAGCGTTTTAAGTTTAGGTGTTTTGAAAAAATAAACTGCATAAAAAAAACCCGCTCAATGAGCGGGCTGGCAGAAACACATTTTTTAAACCAGAAATATTTAAAGAGAAGCTCTTCTTGCCAATCTTACTCTTCTTGTTCTTTGGATTTTCCAAAGATTTAATGCGCTGAATGTTTTTGATGTTTTGGTTACATCTACATCTTTTGCCACTGTTTCTTGTACTTCAGTCAAAAGTTTGCTCAGTTCGCCTGGTTCCATTTTAATAACAGAACGTGTAACATTGCTTTCCATGTCAATTCAAAATTTAATTGTTACAAAATAATCCGGGCTATTTACAAGGCAAGTGTAGTTTGATACGCGTATACTATTTCGTCAGATAGGGTTTCTTGTGAGTTAACGTCGGGCTCAAAGAAGACTCATGCTCGGAATTGCGGTGCAAATGTACGGCGATTTTATGTTCTAACCAAGCTTTTAGATAAGTGGTTTGTTAAGAAGATAAGCGGTACTTTATAAATTATCCATGTCATATCTTTATTAACAACTTGATATTCAATATTTTAAATAAAATAAAAAATCTGCTAACATTTTAACATTCTTCGTTGTAAACATCCGGGGGAATATTGTACGGAATTGCTGCCAGATATTTTTTATATACCCCATCCGGTTACATTTGTAAAAAATTATTTTATGAAGAAACTGTTTTTGGTCCTTTTCCTATTTGCTTTTTGTGGATGTGATACTGTTCAGCAGGTATTGAATAATGCATCAACAGGAGGCCTTACAACTACAGAAATTGCATCGGGTTTAAAAGAAGCGCTTACAGTAGGTACACAAAATTCTTCCAATAAACTTTCTGCCATAGACGGCTTTTTTGCCAATGCCGCCATCAAAATATTAATGCCTCCGGAAGCACAGAAAGTAGAAAATACTTTAAGAGATTTAGGACTTGGAAGCCTGGTTGATAAAGCAGTTTTGTCTATGAACCGCGCCGCTGAAGATGCTGCAAAATCTGCGGCCCCTATTTTTATTAATGCTATTAAACAAATGACCATTACCGATGCTATTGGCATATTAAAGGGCGGCAATAACGCAGCTACCAACTATTTTAAGGAAAAAACAACCATAGCTTTAACGCAGGCGTTTAAACCAACTATCAGTGGTGCTTTAGGTAAAGTAAATGCAACAAAATACTGGAGCGATGTATTTTCTACGTACAACAAGTTTGCAAGTAAACCCGTAAATACTGATTTAAGTGGTTATGTAACGGGTAAAGCAATAGATGGTATTTTTTACCAGGTAGGGCAGGAAGAACAAAATATTCGTCAAAATCCGGCAGCAAGGGTAACAGATCTTTTAAAGAAAGTATTTGGCAGCAGCATGGCGAAAGGAAGCTGAGGTAAGTTGTTAGATGGTAGTTGCTGGTTGCAAGCTACTGGTTGCGGGATACTGGTTACCAGTCACCGGTTGCAGGTTACCAGTGCAGGATGTTTACAAGAAAGAGGTTATATAAAGAAATAATAGCCGTTAATTATAATTGCCAAGAGATGGGTATTTACGCCCGTCTCTTTTTGTTTATTACTTTGCCGCGTCCAGTAATCAATTACGAGCACTAATCAAACCGGTTACCTGCAACCAGAAACCGGCAACTTCGAAATGAAATTTTGTCACAGCCCGTTAAAATCCTTTATTTGCAGCCCCGATTGGTATGCCAACTCTTCTTTTCTAAAAAATTACGGCTCTTTTAAAATGAAAATTTGACTTTTTATGAAGCAGTGGCATAATAATCGTGGAAAGAAATGCGCTAAAAAATTCAACTGTTAGTTAACTAAAAAAACAATACAATTATGGCTAAAAATCTCAAAGTTACCCCTCTTCATGACAGGGTGATTGTGAAACCAGCACCTGCGGAAGAAAAAACAGCCGGTGGTATTATTATACCAGACACTGCCAAAGAAAAACCTCAGCGCGGCACTGTTGTAGCCGCTGGTCCCGGAAAAAAAGATGAACCTGTATCTGTAAAAGTTGGTGATACAGTATTATATGGCAAATACGCCGGTACTGAAATCCAGATTGAAGGACAGGATTTATTAATCATGAGAGAAAGCGACATTTTAGCTATTGTATAATGTTAACGGTTGATGAAGCTACTTATAAAAAGACGATGCTTCTCATATGTTCATCTTACTCGCTTAAATGCTCAATAAAGTTCTGAACGTACAAGTGTGCGACGCAACAAAAACTGAATAGCGCGTTGCAGATGGGTCAATAATATTAAACTACAAACAAAAAAACTTTGTAATATGGCAAAGCAACTCTTCTTCGATATTGAAGCAAGAAACAGGATGAAAAAAGGCGTTGATATTTTATCAAACGCTGTTAAGGTTACCTTAGGACCTAAGGGCCGCAACGTGGTGATTGAAAAGAAATTTGGCGCTCCTTCCATCACAAAAGATGGTGTGACTGTTGCCAAAGAAATTGAACTGGAAGACCCTATTGAAAATATGGGCGCTCAAATGGTGAAAGAAGTGGCTTCTAAAACTGCAGATATTGCAGGTGATGGCACCACTACTGCTACCGTTCTTGCACAGTCTATCATCAGCGAAGGTTTAAAGAACGTTGCTGCCGGTGCAAATCCAATGGATTTGAAACGTGGCATTGACAAAGCTGTTGCTAAAGTTGTTGACAGCTTAAAAGCTCAGTCTCAAACTATCGGTAACGACAGCAAAAAAATTCAGCAGGTTGCTTCTATCTCTGCCAACAATGATGAAACAATCGGTAAACTGATTGCCGAAGCTTTTGGCAAAGTAGGCAAAGAAGGTGTTATTACTGTTGAAGAAGCAAAAGGCACTGATACATACGTTGACGTTGTAGAAGGTATGCAGTTTGACCGCGGTTATATTTCTCCATACTTCGTTACCAACAGCGAAAAAATGGAAGCAGAATTGCAGAACCCTTACATTCTTATCTATGATAAGAAGATCTCTGCAATGAAAGACATCCTGCACATTCTTGAAAAAGTTGCACAGGGTGGCCGTCCATTGGTAATCATTGCTGAAGACCTGGAAGGTGAAGCACTGGCTACATTAGTGGTAAACAAATTGCGCGGTACTTTAAAAGTTGCTGCTGTTAAAGCTCCAGGCTTTGGTGACCGTCGTAAAGAAATGTTGCAGGATATCGCTATCCTTACAAAAGGTATCGTTATCAGCGAAGAACAAGGTTACAAATTAGAAAACGCTGACCTTTCTTACTTAGGCCAGGCGGCTTCTGTAACCATCGATAAAGACAACACAATTGTTGTTGGTGGTAAAGGCAAGAAAGAAGATATTTCTGCCCGCACGAATCAAATCAAAGCTCAGATTGAAGTAACTACATCTGATTACGATAAAGAAAAATTACAGGAGCGTTTGGCTAAATTAGCTGGTGGTGTTGCTGTATTGTATATCGGTGCTGCTACTGAAGTTGAAATGAAAGAAAAGAAAGATCGTGTTGATGACGCTTTACACGCTACACGTGCCGCTGTTGAAGAAGGTATCGTTCCTGGCGGTGGTGTTGCTTACATTCGTGCTACTGAAGCTTTGGATAAATTTAAAGGCGCTAATGAAGATGAAACTACAGGTGCTGCTATCGTTAAACGTGCTATCGAAGAACCACTTCGCCAGATTGTGATCAACAGTGGAATCGAAGGCTCTATCGTGGTACAGAAAATCAAAGAAGGCAAAGGCGACTTTGGTTTCAACGCAAGAACTGAAGTGTACGAAAATTTACTGAAAGCTGGTGTTATCGATCCAACTAAAGTAACCCGTATTGCTTTGGAAAATGCAGCTTCTATTGCAGGTATGTTATTAACAACTGAATGTGTTGTTGCTGACAAACCAGAACCTAAATCTGCCGGTGCTCCTGCAATGCCAGGTGGCGGTGGAATGGGCATGGATTATTAATAATAACAGAAATTTCATGCATAAAAATAAAGCCCGGCAATCGCCGGGTTTTATTTTGTACCAACAAAAGAAAAGTTGGAACAACATTTGTACGTTAAAGCAAAATTTTTTTATGAAAAGAATCCTTTACTCATTTATGATGATTGCATCTCTTTCTGTAGTTGCCTGCAAGGGAAAGAAAGATGACAAAGCCGCTGACACCAGTGCAACCACAGAAGCAACGACACCAAAGTCAAGCGATGCAATTGCCAATCAGCCCAAAAATTACAAAGTAGTTATTACTCCGGACTCAGCTTTGCTTGGTAAAAAAAGTGAAGCATTGGTCAAAGCTACCGGAGGTACAGCCGTTGCTTTGCAAGATCCCGACGGAAAAGACAATGGCATAGAGCTTAATGTAAAACTACAGCTTACTAACAAAGGTAAAATTGGTGATGGTTCCAGCATATCTGTTTCTTATTCAGATTCCCGCCTTCAATTAGATAACGGCAATAATATTACTGCAGAAACAGGTACAGATTATTTAAGAGCAGCTCCTGAAGCTACATCCAAAGAAGAAAGCTGGACTTATAAAATTCCAGCCGGTGCAAAGCCTGCCGCTTTAAACCTGTTTTTAGACGGGACAAGAGTGTCTGTAAAAGTGGCACTCGAAGATTAATACTATTTCATATAAAACATACATCCCGTGGAATAAATTTCACGGGATTTTTTATGACTGGACCATCTGCTTTTATCTCTGATAAGTAAGATGCTTTATAACATTTAAGGAGTGCATCAAATCTTGTTGATATATCTTACGATACCTCTTGCGAGAAACAATTGAGCCGCTGCATAAGTAATCATCACGATTACCTGTAATAACTGTTGCTGAAAATAGAACCGTTCAATTGCAAGTATTGAATCTGACACTACAAAAAGTGAAGCGCCCGCAATAATATTGCTGCTTATCTTTTTTGATAATCGTCTTACGGCTTTCAATTGCAGCGCAGTAATAAACATCAGTGATAATATAAGAGCATATGCAACCACAGGTAAACGTAGCCCTTCTATTCTTTTCCAAAGAAAGAGCACCAATAGGAATGTGTAGATAAACATACCTCCTGTTGATATCAGCAATAATCTTTTATTACTACTTGTATTCTTTACTATTCTTGTAAAAAGCAGGATATATGCAATATGAGCCAGGAGAAAACTGGCAAGGCCGGCAATAAAACTCATTTGATCATCATCAACCAACAAGATATCGCCTGTCCAGCTAAAAAGAAGAGCAGTTATCAGTAAGAGCTTGATGTACTTCTTTACAGCATTGACAGATGCAATAAACACAAGAAAAATAAGCAAAGGCATTAACAGGCATTTGCCGGCATAACGCCAGCCATCACCTGCACCGGACATGATAACCCATATATCTGCCGCAAGTGCAAGGCAATACAATACCGCGATTATTTTCCTGGTGAGTAGCAAGCAATAAAACTTTTGTTACGGATATTTTATTTCTGTTGACCGAAGTTGCGAATAAAGTCAATAACAGCGTTGTTAAACTTATCAGCCTCTTCAAACAAAAAACGGTGTCTTATTGGCAAAACATATAATGGCAATTGCTCTAATTCCTGCGTGAATTTTAAAAGTCGTACAGCATCTTTTTCTGTTGTTAAGATATATTTCTGGTCCGATTGCAGGCTATCAAACTTCTTTCTTATGTCTTTTAAATCGTCAATTGTAAAGATATGATGGTCGCTATAATCCTGCTGATAATAAGTATTCGCCTTTTCCTGTAAATATTCTTTTAACGGTGCAGGATTAGCAATACCGCAAACCAGTAATACTTCATCCATAGAAGTTATATAACGCAACTGGTGCCGCGCAATATGATAAGGAATACCGTATTCGATTGTTGTGAAATAGATTTGCTGATTGTCTAACGGATTTATTTCTGCCCTTATTTGTTCTTTTTCTTCATTACTTAAAGATGCAGGGCATTTGGTTACAATAATAATTTCAGCCCTTTTATAAGATGCACGTTCATCACGCAAATCGCCTGTCGGCAGAAAAAAATCACGTGTGAAGAGATTGCTGTATTCTGTCAATAAAATATTTAATCCAGCTTTTACGGCACGATGCTGAAATGCATCATCTAATATGATTGCCTGTGTTTCCGGTTTATCATGCAGTAATTGCGGTATGGCAACAATGCGCTCCTCTCCAACTGCCACTGCAACGCCTGGATAATTCATATGAAATTGCATGGGCTCATCACCAATTTCAATTGCACTGGTTTTCTCATCAGCCAATACATAGCCTTTTGTTTTCCTTTTATAACCGCGACTAAGTGTGGCAATCTTAAAGTTAGAGCGCAGCAATTCTATCAGGTATTCTACCATAGGCGATTTGCCAGTGCCGCCAACAGACAAATTGCCAACGCATATCAATGGCAGGTTAAACTCAGCCGATCTTAAAATATTCTTTCTGTATAAATAATTTCGAATGATTATTATAAGTCCGTAAACCAATGCAAATGGCAGTAACAGCACCCGAAACGATTTTAAAAAGATAGCATTAAAATTCATAAACACTTTCTGTAGTAATGCAAAAATTTAAAGGTATATCAAAGTCATGCACGTCATCTATTGCTTCAACGGGAGCAAAATAGCTAAACCCTATTTTCAATACATCTTCCCTGCACTCTGCCAGATAACGGTCGTAAAAACCTTTACCATAGCCCACCCTGTAACCATGTTTGTCGCAAACAAGAAAAGGTACAAATACGAGATCTATTTCTTCTGGTAAAACAAGCTTGCCATCTGTTGGCTCTGTTATGCCGATGCTGTTTGTTTGATACACGGTATCTTCATCAATCTCCACAGCTCTCATAGATGTATTCTTAAAATCAGTTATTGTATATGCTATACGCAAGCCAGGAATCATATGCCTTAAATAAGAAGAATACAAATGCGTATTAGGCTCTGCCTGGTGCGCCATTGGCCAGTAAGTAAGCAATACTTCAACACCATCAAAAGAGAGTTGCTGAAAGTTAATCAGCAACAAGTCATCCATTTTCAATTTGTCTTTGGATGATATGTTTTGCCTTTTTGATTTATATAATTTTCTTAGCTCCTGTTTTGTCATAAATATTGCTGCAATAATGGCTTTATTAATTGTGCCTGTTGCAAAACAAACCCTTTATTAATATTATCCGTCTTTGGAACGGAAGCTATTTTTGGATAACCACTCCAACGTACAACATCTTCTTCATATTGCATATACTGGTCATTGAATATCCAGCCTTTTACTTTGAGGTTGTGTTGCCTGCACAATGACGCCGTAAGTAAAGAATGATTAATGCTCCCCAGATAATTTCTGCTGACAAGAATAACTTCTGCATTTAGTTTTTTTATCAAGTCAAGCACAAATTCATTTTCATTAAGTGGAACCATAATGCCGCCTGCACCTTCTATTATGAGATGTTTGTTGATGGTTGTTGGTTGATGGCTCGTAATCAGATCTAAATCGATAACCATATTTTCTTCTCTGGCAGATATATGTGGGGATGCAGGTAATTGAAGTTTGTACACTTCCTTATGTATAACAGATGAAGTGTTGCTGATTAACTGCGTTACTTCAAGTGCGTCCGTGCCGTCTTTATAACCTGCCTGTACAGGCTTCCAATAGTCTGCCTGTAACGCTTCCGTAAGAATAGCAGCTATAAGCGTTTTGCCTATGCCTGTTCCAATACCTGTAATAAAAATAGGAATCATATAATGTATAGTGGAGGTCAGAAAGTCATTAGTCAAAGGACAGGAGCGAAAAAGGAAAACAAAGTAGTTCCATAATTTCTTACTGAGCTAAAGCCCTTAAATTTTTCGTAATTGTTACGCGGTGTATGCTCAAGTATAAAAAAACCATCTTCCGCAATAAGATTTTTCTCTACAATTATTTTAGGCAACTCATCTATCGTTCCTAATGCATAAGGCGGCCCCGCAAAAATAAAGTCGTACTGCTCACTGCATGTTGCAAGAAAGTTAAACACTTCCATCTTAAGCACCTTGCAGTTTTCAATACCGATTGCTTCCACATTCTTTTTTATAAATGCATGCATTTGTGGATCTTTCTCAACAATTGTGAGATCGGCAGCACCTCTTGAAGCAAGCTCATAACTTATGCTGCCTGTGCCACCAAACAGATCCAGTGTTTTAATACCTTCAAAATCTATTCTGTTTTGCAGTATATTAAACAAGCCTTCCTTAGCAATATCAGTCGTTGGCCTGGTGTAAGGCATTTTTGCCGGTGGATTAATTCTTCTGCCGCCCCACTTACCTGAAATTATTCTCATACTACCAGGTTATAAAACGGTGAAAAATAATGAGCCGGAAATTCCGCAAAAGCTTCTTTATTTAATTGTTC
>Ga0105237_10007624_pt1 | contig 11830 bp, 10 predicted proteins | sample KBSC24metaG_FD_81520 | JGI IMG/M metagenome (GOLD analysis project Ga0105237, IMG submission 81520) | Corn rhizosphere microbial communities from Kellogg Biological Station, Michigan, USA - KBS C2-4 metaG | ecosystem: Host-associated > Plants > Roots > Rhizosphere > Soil | place: Michigan, USA... | reverse complement strand
GGCCGATCTTCATGGAGTCGGCGAAGAACTCTTTCTTCACGCCCCACGTGCCGTCGTGGCCCGAGCACCGCTCTACTGTAGTGACCTCGGTCCCGGGCACGAGTTTCAACACCTCCTGGGTACGCAGGCCCATGTTCTGCACGCGCAAATGACAGGGAACGTGGTACGAGACCTTGCCCAGGCCGTTCTTGAAATCGGTCTTCAGCAGCCCGTCGCGATGCCGCAGGGCGATGTATTCGAATGGATCGAACATCGCATCGGCAATCAGCTTCACATCGGCGTCGTCGGGAAACATCAGCGGCAGCTCCTGCTTGAACATCAGCGTGCAGGAGGGAATCGGCGTCAGGATCGCGTAACCCTCCGCCGCCAGACGCGCGAGCGGCGGGATGTTGACCGCTTTCAGCCGCGCCACCGCTTCGAGATCGCCCAGCTCGAGCTTGGGCATGCCGCAACAGGCCTCTTTCTCCACGACGACAGTGGGGATTGCGTTGTGCTCGAGGATGCGCAGCAGATCTTGGCCGATATCCGGCTCGTTGTAGTTGACATAGCAGGTCGCGTAGATCGCGACCTTGCCGGGGGTGTTCTTGCCGTCGGCGACCGGAAAATCGTTGCGCGGCTGTGCATGGCTGCGAAACTTCCGGCTGCTGTATTCGGGCAGAACGCGGTCTTTGGCCACACCGAGCACGTTTTCCATCAGTTTCCGCGTGGCCGGCGTACGGTTCACTTTGTTGACCGCCTGGACGACGACGGGAATCGAGGCGAGCTTGCCGACCGCGTCGGTGCTCGACAACAGCTTGTCGCGAAAATTGGCCCCGCCCTTCTCGTACTTGACCGCCTTGGCGCGCAGCATCAGATGCGGAAAATCGATGTTGAGCGGGTGCGGCGGCACGTACGGACACTTGGTCATGAAGCACATGTCGCACAGGTAGCACTGGTCGACGACCTTCCAGAAATCCTGCTTGTCGACTGTATCCAGCTCGCCGCTCTTGCTCTCGTCGACCAGATCGAACAGCGTCGGAAACGCGTTGCACAGGTTGAAGCAGCGTCGGCACCCGTGACAGACGTCGTAGACCCGCTCGAGCTCATGCATCAGCAGGCCTTCGTCGTAGAAAGCCGGCTGCTGCCATTCGAGCGGCAGCCGCTTCGGTGGCTCGAGACTGCCTTCGCGGGATGTCATGGAGAAATGGAGGAAGAGGACAACAAGAGAACGGCCGGCTCAGGACGAGGGCGCGGGCTCCTGATCGCTCGGCCCGTCGCCCTCGATGGCCAGAGTCAGTCGGCCAGCGAATCCAAAGCCTTCTGGAAGCGGTTGGCGTGCGAGCGCTCCGCCTTGGCCAGCGTTTCGAACCAGTCGGCGATTTCGTCGAAGCCTTCCTCGCGCGCCTGCTTGGCCATGCCCGGGTACATGTCGGTGTACTCGTGGGTTTCGCCGGCAATCGCGGCTTTCAGATTGTCGCGGGACTTGCCGATCGGCAGACCGGTCGCCGGGTCGCCCACGGCTTCGAGATATTCCAGATGGCCGTGCGCATGCCCCGTCTCGCCTTCCGCGGTCGAACGGAACACCGCCGAGACGTCGTTCTGCCCTTCCACGTCGGCCTTGTTCGCGAAGTAAAGGTAGCGGCGGTTCGCCTGCGACTCACCCGCGAATGCAGCTTTCAGATTGCCTTCGGTCTTGGTTCCCTTCAATGCCTTGGACATGGCTGATCTCCTAAGGTCGTTGGACTTCTAGAAACCGCCGCGCGACACCCGTCTTTTTTGGTTGGGTGTCTCGCGCCGGAAGATTGGGAGTTAGACTTAGTCTAACATGTGAACGGAGTATAAGAACGCTGTAGGTCAATGTCAAACGAATGCAGGGGAGCGCGCAATTTCGGCACTTCCGGGCTTGCGGCTTCGTACTGTGTCAGTCACCGCTCACTTTTCGAAGGAACCTTGAACCAGCTTGGCAAAAGGATCCAGCTGACTGAAGTCGAGCCAACGCGTAACGACCACGAGCTCATGGTCCGGGTCGATCCAGATCACGTTTCCTCCTGATCCGAACGCGAAGAAGCTCGACTCCGGTGCGCTCGGGACGATCTTGCGCGCGGTGTTGAGCCAGAACAAGAACCCATAGTGCGGCGCCACGTCAGTGGGCGCCGTCGCCATGCGCACCCATCGCTCAGAGAGGATTTGCCGGCCGCTCCACGTTCCGTTGCGCAGATACAGATAGCCGAAACGTGCATGGTCACGCGTGCTGGCCCACAGCCCTCCTCCCCAGTGACCGCCACCGCTGACCGCTTGTACCGGCAGGCCCTTCAGCTTGATGTAGGAGTTGCTGTAGCCGTGCCAGACCCAGGTGTGGCTCGCACCGATCGGATCCATGACCTCCTGCTGCAGAACCTGCGGCAGCGCCTTGCCCCAGACGCGCATCAACGCGAGCGCGAGACGATTCACGCGCACGTCGTTGTACTCCCAGAATGTGCCGGGCTCTTCGAGGGCGCGGTCGTAGCCGCGCCGGCGATCCGCCACATCCGGCTTGCCCCACAGGACCCCCTCCCACTCGCTGGTCTGATTGAGCAGCATTTGCCAGGTGATCTTGGTGTTGTGCGGGCTGTCGAAGCCGCCGTCGCTCACGTATTTCCAGACCGGGTCGTTCACGTTCTTGATGAGTCCACGGTCGACCGCGAGGCCGGCGATGGTCGACAGATAGCTCTTGGTCAGACTGAAGCTCATGTCCACCCGATCGAGGTCGCCCCACTGCGCAACGATGTAGCCCCTTCGCACGACCATGCCCGCAGGACCGCCGCGGTCCTTGGTCTCGCCGAGCACCTGCGGGTAAGGCTCGTTGACGACGTCCTTTTCGATCTGCGCGCGCAAATCGCGCAACCAGCCGATCTCGTGCTCTTGCGCGAACTGCACGACCGCGGCCACGCGATCGGGATTCATGCCGACGGCGTCGGGCGCGCGCGCCTCCCACCGGTCACCCGGCTCCGGGTAGTAGACCTCTTCCGCGCGTGCCGGCGGCAAGGCCGCGACTGCGAGCAGCAGCACGCCAGACAGTCGGATCGACTGCCGCAATGTTCTCGTCATCGGCATCCCGTGCATTTCTAGTCCTGGCATGTCGAAAAGTATACCGAGCGGTCCCGTATGCAAGGGTTGATTCTGGGCAGCGTCGTTGCTTTGCTCCGGTGGAGCGCCGATTCCGGTTTTATTCTTGCTTGATATCTCGTTCTGCCAGTACCATCCGGGCGCAGCGCTGAAGCCCGCCTCACCACATGCTGATAAGACCGAACATCGGCCTCACCATCGAGCAGGACGAGTTGAAAGGATTTTCGCGCACGATCGCGGAAATCGAGTGGCTCCTGCTGATCCTGGTCCTGATCTACCTGGTCGCGGGCGGCACCGGCGGCGAAGGTCACGCCGCCATCGCCATGGCCCTGTTCTTCTTCGCGGCCTTCATCCTCGGGTTGCATTACGTCAACTTCTACCGCCAGGAGACGAAGACCAAGCTCGCGCTCGAAACCGCGGTGATGATCGTCTTCATTACGTGGGTGGTGTGGTACGCCGGCCGCATTCACAGCCCGCTGTTGAATCTCTATCTGCTGCCGATCATCGCGAGCGCGCTGATCCTCGGCAAAGTCATCACGTTCGCGGAGATGGTCGCTGTCGCGCTGTGCTTCATCGCGCTCGGCTACGATCCGGACGCCCGCAGCCTGCTGACCCTGGCCTACTGGGGTGGACTGCTGGCCTTGCTGGCCCCGGTGATTCTCGTTGCCTACATCACGACGATGCTGTCGGCCGACATCCGGTTTGCGCTCGACAAGATCAAGCGGGTATCCGACACCGACGATCTCACCGGCCTCTACAACATGCGTGCGTATTCGTCCATCCTGCATCGGGCCTTCAAGCAGGCGGTGCGTCACGGGCATCCGCTATCGATCGTGATGATCGACTGCGACAACCTCAAGGCGGTCAACGATACGCACGGACACGACGCAGGCAACCGCCTGCTGCAGCATGTCGTACGCTGCATCCGCGAAGAGCTGCGCGGATCGGACGTGCTGGCCCGCTTCGGCGGCGACGAGTTCATCGCAATGCTGCCGGAGACCGATGGCAAGGGCGCAAAGGAAATGGGGGAGCGCATCCGCCGCGCGATCGAAGGCTCGACGTTCGATGCCCGTGGCGGCGACCTCGGAACCACGGTCAGCGTCGGAGTCGCCAGCTATCCGGCGGACGGCGGCAGCCTCGATGTGATCATGGACAAGGCCGACAAGGCCATGTACCGCGCCAAGCAGCAGGGACGCAATCGGGTCGTGGCGGCATCGGACGAGTGAGCCGCACGTCGCTCCAGCCCTCTATCTTCTACGTCCTGGCCTGAAATAGGCTGCGTTGTCGTAGAAGCTCGCTTCCAGCGACCTGGCATACCAGCCCGGAATTCCAAGCACCGGCAGCGGCTGCAGGTCGGCCGGAGATCCCAGCATTCCCGCATCGATCCTCTCCCCAAGCCGATTGTCCGCAGCCCCGGTCGTAACATCGACGCCCGCGGGAACGTCGAGCAGCACCGCCTTGCCTGTGACGCCGACAAAAGGCTCGAGCAGCTTTTCGTACAGAGCGTGGCCAAACACGAAAAAGCGCATATGCGCCAAAGCTTCTGCACGCCGGTCCCAGAACAGCTCCTTCCACTTGAACGCACGAATCAGCTCGAATAACTCCGGTGCGCTCGACAGCACGATTACACCGTCTTCGTCGAACTGGGTCAGCGCGTCGCGTGCGTAGCCGCGTCGGCCGGGCGCCTCGTGCTTCATCTCGGCCACGTGGCGGCGATTCAACGCCGCTTTCGACCGCGGAAACACGCACCACACCAGCACGTTGAACAAGTCGTGCCAGTGGCTGGAGCGCACGGCCAGTTCGCCGGTCTCGAAGACGCGTCGCTCGTAGGGATCAGGCGAAGCCGACTCGGCGGGAGCCAGCTTCAGCGCACGCTTCGCGCATGTCGGCACGATGTCGTCCACTAATTGCTGCAGGCACCCAAGCGACGGAAAGCGCGAGCAGTCCAACCGCTCGAGCGCTGGTCGCAGCGTATCGAAGCAGGGTGAGCGATCCGCAAACGCCGGATCCCACAGCTCAACCACGGACTTGGGCATTTTCCGCTACAGATGCGCCAGCTTGCGCCGGAACCAGAAGCCAAGCACCGCCAGCGCAACACCGCAGGTGATCATCATCGAACGATAGCCCGCGTGCTCAACGCCGAATCCCAGCGCCGAGACACCGAGCGTCTGACCGAGGAAGAGACAGAACGCAAACGCGGACACGGCCGAGCCGCGCGCTTCCGGCGCCATTTCCGTCGCACGCGTCTGCAGCGTGTTGTGCAGCATGTAGAACGCAAGGCCGAGCAATGCGATCGGCAGCACGCAAACTTGCCAGTCACGCGCCAGCGCCAGCAGCGCGAAGCAGCCCAGCATGAATACGCCGCCGACGGCAACCAGGCCACGCTGACCGAGACGGCGCACGAGCACCTTGACGAGCAGGCTGTACACCACACCGCCGACACCAAAGCCCGCGAGAATGAAGCCGATCGCGGTATAGCTCAGATCGAACTCATGTCTGAGGAACGCACCGAGATAGCCGAACACGCCGAAGAACAAAAACCCTTCGAGCCCCACGGCAAGCAGCACGATGCGGACTCGCCTGATGCGGAGCAGCCGCGCATAGCGCTTGAGCGGGTTCATGCTGCCGTCTACATGGACATGCATTGCGGTGTGCCGGCGCGCAACCGGAAGCAGCAGCAGACCGATGACGAGGAACGCAGCCGCCGGCACGAGGAACGTCGCGCGCCAGCCGATGTAGTCGCTGAATACGCCGCCGAGCAGCGGGCCGAATGTCTGGCCGAGCAACGTGCCCGCGATGAAACGTCCGAGCACGGGCTGCCGTTCTTCATACGGCACGTTGTCGCCGACAAACGCGAACGACAGCGGAATGACCGCACCGGCCGTCATCCCGGTCAGAAACCGATACAGCGCCAGCGTCTGCAGTGACGATGCCGTTGCACAAGCGGCGCACGCCACAGCCGTCACGAGCAGCGCGAGCGACACCGCGCGCAGCTTCCCGATCCGGTCGCCGAGTGGCCCATGCACGAGCTGGAATAGCCCATATGCCAACGTGAAGCCAGTGATCAGAACAGCTGCGGCACCGACCGAGACGCTGAACTCGTTCGCGACCTTGGGCAGGAGCGGCTCCGCCAGGCGCATGGTCGCACCCGAAACGAAGCCGGCACTCGCGAGCAGCAGCAGGGGGCGTCGTGAACTCATCGCGCGTCGGTGGTGGCGGACAAAAGCGCGTATGGTACAGCGCGCTGCGGCGCGCTCCGGAGATTTTCCGCACCGATCGAAAGCGCCGGTCGCTCGGTTAGAATCTGCGCCTGCGCATGCAAACCGTCCCCGACCCGTAATGCTCTCGAAGCCGAATCCGCAGCTGCGACCCAAGACGCCACGCCCGGGGTCGCAAACCTCACTGACAAGGGCTGCCCGATGACCGAACGCGTCGATTGCGTCGTCATCGGCGCGGGCGTGATCGGACTCGCCATAGCGCGCGAGCTGGCCATGGCCGGCCGCGAGGTCATCGTGCTCGAGGCCGCCGAAGGGATTGGAACCCACACGAGCTCGCGCAACTCCGAACTCATCCATGCCGGGCTGTACTATCCGAAGGGCTCGCTCAAGGCCCGCTACTGCGTGGAAGGCAAGCACAAGCTCTACGCCTACTGCACCGAGCACCGCATCCCGCACGAGCGCATCGGCAAGATCGTCGTCGCCAGCGACGAATCCGAGCTCGCCGCCGTGCAATCGTATGTCGCGAAAGCCGAAGCCAACGGCGTCGCCGACCTCCAGTGGCTAAATGTCGAACAGTTGCGCGAGCTCGAGCCCGAGGTGCGCTGCGTCGCCGGATTCCTGTCGCCGTCGACCGGCATCATTGACAGTCACGCGCTGATGCTGGCCTATCAGGGGGACGCCGAGAATCACGGTGCGAGCGTAGTGTTCTTCAGTCCGGTCGAGTCCGGCGCAGTGCGCGATCGCGAGATCGTCCTTAACGTCGGCGGCGCGGAGCCCATGACGCTGGCCGCGAGCATCGTGGTCAACTCGGGCGGCCTGTTCGCGCAGAACATCGCGCGCAGCATCGAAGGCGTGCCGGCCGCGAGCATTCCGCCGCAGTACTTCGCAAAGGCGCATTACTACACCCTGACCGGCAGAGCGCCGTTCCATCGCCTGGTGTATCCGGTCGCGACGCACGCGTTCCTCGGTGTGCATGTCACGCTCGATCTCGGCGGTCAGGCGCGTTTCGGCCCCGATGTTGTCTGGGTCGACGGCGTCGACTACACGTTCGATCACTCGCGCGAGCCCCTCTTCTACGAAGCCATCCGCCACTACTATCCGGGATTGAAGGATGGCGCCTTGCAGCCCGGTTACACCGGCATCCGTCCGAAGATCTCGGGGCCCACCGAGCCCGCCGCCGACTTCATGATCCAGGGCCCGCGCGAGCATGGCGTCACTGGCCTCGTGAATCTCTACGGTATCGAGTCGCCGGGACTGACCGCTTCGATGGCGATCGCGGAGCACGTCGCACGCATGCTCGAGTAAATTCCGGTGGCGCGCCGCGCCCGTTTCTTGCTATCTTTCGCGCGGCGCTTCCGGTCTTAAATCCCTCCAAGACTCCGGCTTTTGATCAGGTCAGGGCCTTCAGGCCCGGCTTAACCTGTGGCAGCCAGCGCCGACGTTTCGCGAAACCTCTCACAAATTGGAGCAACAAAAAATGACTTCTGTAGTTCTCGCCGCAGCGCCTCTCGGTATCGTTCTCGGTGCTTTGTACTGGGTTCTGTCGTTCTACAAGGTACAGGCCAAAGTCACCGCCGAAATCTGGAAGGCGCACGGCGTCAAGGCCTGAGCCCCGGCGGGCTTCAAAGCCGATAAGCCCCGGTCGCACCGGGGCTTTTTCGTTTCTGGCCGCGCCGCGAGCGAGTCGTGCTCGGTTGATTCGCCCTCTGCGCTGGCGTAGCATCCATTCCTCCCCGGTAGTTCCGGCGGCCCCTGACACCGGCAGAAGACATCGTCCGAACGAGAGAAGGAGAGCCATGCCAGTCAAAGTTTCCATGACCGTGAACGGTAAGCCGGTCACAGTCGATGTCGAGTCGAGAACGCTCCTGGTCGAGCTGATCCGCGAACATCTGCGCCTGACCGGCACGCACATCGGTTGCGATACGGCCCAGTGCGGGGCCTGTACCGTGCACATCAACGGCGCAGCCGTGAAGTCCTGCAACATGCTTGCAGTGCAAGCGCAGGGCGCGAATGTCACCACCATCGAAGGCATTGCCAAAGCGGATGGCACGCTGCATCCGATGCAGGAGGCGTTCCGTGAGCATCACGGCCTCCAGTGTGGTTTCTGTACGCCCGGTATGGTCATGAGCGCGATCGATCTCGCGCGCCGCCATGCCGATTTGACCGAAGCCACCATTCGCGCAGAGCTGGATGGGAACATCTGCCGCTGCACCGGTTACCACAACATCGTCAAGGCCGTGCAGGCCGGCGCGAAGGCAACGCGGAGCGCTTGAGTCATGTACCAGTTCAACTACCACAAGGTCACGAGCGTCGCCGACGCAGCCACGCTGCTCGCAAAGAATCCCGACGCGAAGGCGCTCGCGGGCGGACAAACGATCATCGCAGCGATGAAGTTGCGTCTTGCATCGCCGCCGGATCTGGTCGATCTGAGCGGCATCAAGGAGCTCGGCGGCATCAAGCTCGACGGCGGCACTCTCACGATCGGCGCGATGACGCGCCACGCCGAGGTCGCCGCCTCCAAGGACGTGCTGCAGGCGATTCCCGCACTCGCGAGTCTGGCCGCGAGTATCGGCGATCGCATGGTGCGCAACATGGGCACGATCGGCGGATCGATCGCCAACAACGATCCGGCCGCTGACTATCCGGCCGGCGTAGTGGGCCTCGGCGCAACGGTCAACACGAACAAGCGCAAGATCGCGGGCGACTCGTTCTTCACCGGCATGTACGAAACCGCGCTGGAGCCCGGCGAGCTGATCACGTCGGTCGTTTTTCCGGTACCGAAGCGCGCAGCCTATGCCAAGTTCAAGAACCCCGCGTCGCGCTATGCGATGGTCGGCGTGTTCGTGAGCGAAGGTGCGGGCGGCGTGCGTGTCGCCGTTACGGGCGCCGCACCGAGCGTTTTTCGCGTCCCGGCGATGGAAAAGGCGCTCGCAGCGAAGTTCTCGCCCGACGCGATCGCCGGCATCACGGTTCCCGCCGACGGGCTCAACTCGGATCTGCACGCGTCCAATGAATATCGCGCGCATCTCGTGACCGTGATGGCCAAGCGCGCGGTCGAAGCGGTGCTCGGGAGCAAGTAAGCGGCTCACAATATCGGCGTCCCTCCGTCTCCACCCGCGGAGACGCAAGCGTCGGCTCTGCGGCGGTTCCTCGGCTACGTTCGCCCGTATTGGCGCCTGATTCTCGGCGCGACGCTGGCCGGCATCCTGAAGTTCACCTTGCCCGCAGCGTTTGCTTTGGTGCTGCGGTTCATGACCGACCGGCTGGTGCCGCAGTTCGGTGCCGCGCCGCCGCCGACCGACCCGGTCTTCAGAGCGACCGAGCACTACCTCACGTGGCTCGCCGGCCTGCTGCCGGCCTCCTGGAACGCGACCAGTGCATGGGGACAGTTCAACGTGCTCACCGGCACGCTGCTTGTCGTGTACGCAATCTGGGGTGTGGCCATGTATTACCGCAGCTACTGGGCGCAGCTCGCCGGCCACCGCGTGATGCTCGACCTGCGCAGCGATCTGTTCCAGCACATCCAGCGGCTCAGCCACTCCTTTTTCCAGACACGCCAGTCCGGCGGCATCGTCTCGCGACTCACCTCCGACATCGCGCTCGCGCAAAATTTCGTCGGCGCGGCCATGACCAACATCTGGATGGACGTGGTCGCATGCTTCTTCTATCTCGCGCTGCTGCTCGCGATGGACGTGCGCCTGACGATCGCGGCGCTGCTCGTGTTTCCGCTCTACATCGCCTGCATGCGCATCTACGGCGCCGAATCCAAGCGCACGTCGCGCGAAGTGCAGGAGGCGATGGAGGAGTTCTCGGGCGATCTGCAGGAGCGCATCGCAGGCTACGCTGTGGTCAAAAGCTTTGCGGCCGAGCGGCGCGAGTCGCGCGGGTTCTTCACGCGGGCGCGCGGCCTGTTCGACCTCGTCATGGCCAACGTGCGCAGCACCAATCTGTCCAGCTCGATCGTGCAATGGCTGACCGAGATGGCGACCCTTGTGCTGATCTGGTACGGCGGCTGGCGCATCTTCAGCGGCCAATCGAGCCTCGGCGTCGTGGTCGCGTTCATCCATCTGCTGCGGCAGCTCTACTTTCCGGTCAACCGCATCAGCGAGATGAACACTGTGTTGCAGAACTCGCTGGCGGCGATCGATCGCATCTTCGAGGTATTCGACACCGAGCCCGACGTGCGTGAGCGTCCCGATGCGAACCCGCTGCCGCGCGTCCAGGGCGAAATCCGCTTCGAGCATGTCAGCTTCGGCTACACGACCGGACGCCCGACGTTGGAGGACATCGACCTCACCATCCATCCGGGCGAGATCGTCGCGCTGGTCGGACCGAGCGGAGCCGGCAAGACCACGCTGGTGCAGCTGATCCCGCGCTTCTACGACCCTACAGCAGGGCGCGTTTGCATGGATGGCGTGGACTTGCGCGACGTGACGCTGCGCTCGCTGCGCAGTCAGATCGGTACGGTGGCGCAGGACACGCTGCTGTTCTCGGGCTCGGTGCGCGAGAACATTCTGTATGGAAGGCCCGATGCCAGCGAAGCCGAGCTGCTCGCCGTATGCAAGGCGGCACATGCCGAAGAGTTCATCCGCGAGCTGCCGGAGGGCTACGACACGCTGCTCGGCGAGCGCGGTGCCAAGCTCTCGGGCGGCCAGCGCCAGCGCATCGCGATCGCGCGCGCGTTCCTCGGCAATCCGCGCATCCTGATTCTCGACGAGGCCACCAGCGCGCTCGACAGCGAAAGCGAGTTCCTGATCCAGGATGCGCTGAAGCGCCTGATGCGCGGACGCACCAACGTGGTGATTGCACACCGGCTGTCCACTGTTCTGCACGCCGATCGCATCGTGGTGCTCGAGCGCGGGCGTATCGTCCAGGTTGGGCCGCATGAGCGGCTGCTGGCCGAGAGCGGCCTGTACCGGCGTCTGTACGAAACTCAGTTCCGCTCCGTCGCGCAGGCCGCCGCCCTGCCGGAAATGTAAGCCGGTTGCGGCGCGCACCCGGCTTCCGGTACATTCGAGGGCCAGCCCTCACAACGCCCTCTCATGTCCTCCGCACCGGCTTCTTCGTCTGCACTGCCCGACTCCATCGACGCCACTATCGCCCTGCTCGCCCGCGGCGATTATGTGGCGGAGCGCGGGCTCGCCACCGCCGTGTTCCTGGCTCTACGCATGGGCCGGCCGCTGTTTCTCGAGGGCGAAGCGGGTGTGGGCAAGACCGAAATCGCCAAAGTGCTCGCCCAGACGTTGGATCGCCGCCTGGTCCGGTTGCAATGCTACGAAGGCCTGGACATCGCTTCCGCGGTCTACGAATGGAATTACACGCGGCAGATGATCGAGATCCGCCTGGCCGAAGCCGAAGGCACGAAGTCGCGCGAAGCGCTGAGCCAGGACATCTTCTCCGAGCGCTTCTTGATCCGGCGCCCGCTGCTGCAGGCGCTCGAAGGCGATCTCGGCGCGCCGCCGGTCCTGTTGATCGACGAGCTCGACCGCACCGACGAGCCGTTCGAAGCCTATCTGCTCGAGGTGCTG
>Ga0105237_10007623_pt1 | contig 11831 bp, 7 predicted proteins | sample KBSC24metaG_FD_81520 | JGI IMG/M metagenome (GOLD analysis project Ga0105237, IMG submission 81520) | Corn rhizosphere microbial communities from Kellogg Biological Station, Michigan, USA - KBS C2-4 metaG | ecosystem: Host-associated > Plants > Roots > Rhizosphere > Soil | place: Michigan, USA... | reverse complement strand
TATGCGCAATGAGCAAATCTCGGGTGGCCCGGGCTGGCTCGATACCGATCTTTGGGACATCCAAGCCAAGGCTGAGAAGCCGTCCACCTCGGAAGAATTGCACGTCATGTTGCAGGACCTGCTTGTCGAGCGCTTCCAGCTCAAGTTCCACCGCGAAAAGAAGGAAATGCCCATCTATGCGTTGACGGTGGACAAGGGCGGCCCTAAGTTCCAAAAGAACGAGGCGAAAAGCGCCGGCGATATCTGGATCGACGTCCAGCAGCCGCAATTCCTCCATATGAAGTGGCACGCCACCTTCGCCCCCATGGACTTCTTCGCGTGGCGCCTCGCCTTGGCCCTCGACCGTCCCGTCGTCGATATGACCGACCTGAAGGGGGTCTTCGATTTCGATCTGAACTACACCCGCGACCTGCCGCCCAATATTCCTGAAGGTGCGCAGTTGAACGGTCAGCCGATCGACACCTCCGGACTGAACATCTTCGAAGCCCTCAAACAGCAGCTTGGCCTCAAGCTGGAACGCCAGAAGGGACCTGTCGAGACGATCGTCATCGACCACGTTGAGAAAGCCGCCGAGAACTAATGCCCGAATCACCGATCACACAACGAAGCCAGGACTTTGCCACCTGGTATCAGGATGTTGTCTTGCAGGGAGACATGGCTGAGCCCGCCGAAATCGTCAAGGGCTGCATGGTCATAAAACCCAATGGATATGCGGTCTGGGAGCTTCTCCAGCGCGAACTTGACACGCGTTTCAAGGCCACTAATCACCAGAACGCCTACTTCCCGCTCCTCATCCCGCAGAGCTTCCTCCGCAAGGAAGCGGAACACGTCGAAGGCTTCTCTCCCGAACTCGCTGTGGTCACCGTCGCCGGTGGCAAAGAGCTCGAAGAGCCATACGTGATTCGCCCCACCTCCGAGACCATCATCGGGCACTTCTTCGCGAAGTGGATTCACAGCTGGCGCGATCTTCCTTTGCTGATGAACCAGTGGGCTAACGTAGTTCGCTGGGAACTCCGCACGCGCATGTTCCTCCGTACCACCGAGTTCCTCTGGCAGGAAGGCCACACCGCCCATTCCACTCACGAGGAAGCCGTCGAAGAGGTGCTCCGGATTCTCGACATCTATGCCGAAGTCGCGGAAGACGTCATGGCCGTGCCCGTGATCAAAGGTGTGAAGTCGCGCGCCGAGAAGTTCGCTGGAGCGCTCCGCAGCTATTCCATCGAAGCCATGATGCAGAACGGCCTTGCACTCCAGGCCGGCACCAGTCACGACCTCGGCCAGAATTTCGGCAAAGCCTTCGACGTACAATTCCAGAGCAAGGAAGGCCAGCTCGAGTACGTCTGGCAGACCAGTTGGGGCGTCAGCACCCGCCTCATCGGCGGCCTCATCATGACGCACTCCGATGACAAAGGCCTCGTCCTCCCGCCCAAGCTCTCGCCGATTCCCTCTGTGCTCGTGCCAATCTACCGCAAAGACCAGGAGCGCGCCGAAGTCCTCGAAGCCGCGCACCGTATCGCGAAAGAAGTCGGCGCCAAAGTAGACGATCGCGACGGCCATTCCCCCGGAGCGAAATTCTTCCACTGGGAGCGCCGGGGCGTCCCCGTAGTCTTGGAATTAGGCCCCCGTGATTTGGCCGCCGGCAAGGTCGTCTTGAAGCGGCGCGACACCGGCGCCAAGGACATCCTCGCCCAGGACGATCTGAAATCGCGTCTGCCCAGCGTCCTCACGGAGATGCAACAGAGTCTCTATCAAACTGCGAAACAGCGCCTGAAAGAAAACACCGTCCTGGCCAACTCACTCGACGAAGTCGAGTCTATCCTGAAGGACGCCAGCGCCGAGCGAGGCGGAGGCCGTTTTGTGATGGCGCACATCAAAGACGATCCCGCCTGCGATGCCCGTCTCAAAGAATTCAAAGCTACCGTCCGCAATATCCCCCTGAAGGATGAATTCGACGGAGCAGGGAAGTGCATCATCACCGGAGACCCGGTCGAGCACCGCGCCGTAATCGCCAAGGCGTACTAAGAAAATCCGGGCACAGATAAGCACAGATTCACACCGATAACACAAAAACCAAGATTTGTTTTTTCTTATCGGTGTTTATCGGTGCTCATCTGTGGCCAACTGCTCTCTTCTCAATCGTGACGCTCATCCGTTCACAGACGATCGAACCTTCCACCCCGAAGCAGCCATCCAATTCGAGTTCATACCCGTCGGGCCTGTGATGGACTCGGGCACCAAACAACACGTTGCCACCATTGAACGATTCGACCCGATTCTGGTTGTCCGGCGCGAATCCCTCCATCGAAAAGGTTACAACCGCATCTTTACGGCGGACATAAAACCCCGCGGCGTCGGTGTCCGGCCCGCTCTCGAACGTATAAATCGCAACCTTACAACCACTCTCCCTGTCGAAACGAATCGAGAGAACTTCAGCGTCGTGAAACGTGGGCCAATACCCGAACCACCTGACCACATCTGCGGCACCAGGAAAATCAGGGGCTTCCGGCATCATCGCTTCCATCTTACCCGCACAACTTTGCTGATACCGTGGCGCCCTTGGATAAATGCGTTCAACTCCTTTGCCTTTTATTTGTGTTCATGGCCCAAGTTGTCATCCTCAAACACGCCCGGAGAACAGAGTATGGGATATCACCAGTGAAACTCCGTAAGGAGGCGATTGCTATTGGATTCCAATAGGAGCCGTGCCATACTTTGTATAGGAAGCCAATAGGAGCCGGCCATGGCTGAAAAGAAGGAGATTCGCCAGGGGACGCTGTCGCTGATGATTCTCAAGACGCTGGAGAGCATGGGCCCGCTCCACGCTTATGGCGTCGCGCGCCGTATCGAGCAGATCAGTGGGGAAATGCTTGCCGTTCAGTACGGCACGATTTACCCGCTGCTTCTGAAACTCGAGCAGGAAGGCCACGTGTCTTCGGAATGGATGTCATCCGAAAACAACAGGCGGGCCAAGTACTACCGCCTCACCCGCGCCGGCCACAAACAACTCGAAACAGAAGCCAGTGACTGGCAGGACACGGCGGCAGTTATGGCCAGGTTCCTGTCTCTCGGCAAGGAGCCTTCGCAATGAGACATCTTCGCGTTTTCCTGCGTCGCTTTTCCGGATTTTTCCGCGGAAATCGCCACGACCGCGAACTCGCCGAAGAGATCGAGTGCAATCTCCAGATGCACATCGATGACAATCTGCGCGCCGGAATGAGCGCCGGGGAAGCGCGGCGGCAGGCGCTCATCCGGTTGGGCGGTGTTGAGGCAACCAAAGAAGCATATCGCGATCAGCAGGGGCTGCCCATCTTCGATACCCTGCTCCAGGATGTGCGCTACGGTATGCGGGGGCTGCGGCGTAGCCCAGGATTTGCGGCGACCGCTGTGCTGACCTTGGCGTTGGGGATCGGGGCGACTACCGCAATTTTCTCCGCCGTGTATGCACTGCTGATCCGCCCGCTACCTTATCGGGATTCCGGCCGTCTCGTGTGGGTTACCGAGCGGCTACCGTCCGGCTTTGGAGGAGCCGTCGCGGAGCCCGACATGGCCGCCTGGCGCGAACGCGGACACCCCTTCGAAGCCGTCGCTGGCTATGCTTTCAACGAATACACCTTGACGGGTGCCGGGGAACCCGTCCGGTTGGCCGGCGCTCTGGTTTCCGCCAATTACCTTGCTCTTTTGGGCGTGAGCCCCCAAATCGGCCGCGACCTGGTGCCCGACGACGATCGGTCAGCCAGTCCCGCAGTGGCGCTGATCTCCGACGCGCTTTGGCGCGACCGATTCAGTGCTAATCCGGCGATCGTGGGCGCCACCGTAAACCTCGACGGTAGTCCGTACACCGTCATCGGCGTACTGCCGTCGGCTTTTCGTCTCCCTGATATGCCGATCGCTCCCGCCGTGCTGATGCCGCTACGGGCTCCAGGCTCTTCTTCGTTCAGTAGTGAAGGCGCCGCGGTGGAGTTGCAGGTCATGGCAAAGCTGCCGCCTGGAGTGTCGCTGGAAAACGCGCAGGCAGAGCTCCAATCCTTCCAGCAATCCAGGCTTCGACGTTATCCAGCAGCGATGGCGCGGATGGCCGAAGGCCGCAAAATGGAAATCGTGCCGTTGCAACGCCATCTCGCGGGAGATGCGCGGCGACCCGTGGTGCTGTTACTCGCGTCGGTAGGTTTGGTACTGCTGATCGCCTGCACCAACATCGCCAACCTGCAACTCGTCCGGGCAGCGGCGCGACGCCATGAAATCGCGGTACGCGGTGCGCTTGGCGGCGCCCGGCTTCGCCTTGCGCGCCAATTGCTCACCGAAAGCTTCGTGATCTCAGCGCTGGCGGCACTCGCCGGGTTGGCGATCGGAGCGTTCGCGATCGATGCCATGCGCGCGTCGGGATCCACCGCGTTGCCATGGCTAGCGAGTATTCGCCTCGATCCCTACGTTTTTGGATTCACTATGGGTGTCGCAGGGGCTGCCGCGTTGTTGTTTGGTGCGGCGCCGGCTGTCACGAGCTCGCGTGCTAATCTCATCGGCGCGCTCAAGACCACTTCGCTCCGCATGTCCGGCGTGCGCGATCATCGCCTGCTGCGGAACACCCTGGTCGTTGGAGAAATTGCATTAGCTCTGGTACTGCTCGTGGGCGCCGGCCTGCTGATCGGAAGTTTCCGCGATCTCATGCGTACCGATCCTGGTTACGATCCGCGCAATGTGCTCACAGCCAGCGTTCAGCTGCCTGTCGAGTCCGCGAACCCACCGGGTGCGCCCGCCGATTACCAGCCAATCCTGAATTTCGCGTCCGAGGCGTTACCGAAATTGCAGGCTTTGCCGGCGGTGCGGTATGCCGCGTTTTCCAGCCGTTTGCCTCTCCAATTCAATCACGCACTCACCGTGGCGTGGTTCGGACCCGTGCTGCCGCCCCGTCAAATGTGGGGAAAACATCGGGTTCCGCGGGTCAGCGTGTCGCCGGATCTCTTCCGCGCAATGGGCATCAGGATTGTGCAGGGGCGGGCGTTTCGCCAGAGTGACGACGAGCTTTCTGCGGGAGTGGCGATAGTGAACCGGGCCTTTGAGCAACAGTTTGGTCAGGCCGGCATACTCGGTAAACGGCTTCATTCAATGGCGCCGCAGCTTTGCGGAGGCTGCGTTGCGGGCAAACCAGCCGAACTGGAAGTGGTTGGCATCGTCGCGGACTTGCACCAACGCGGTCTCGATCGCCCCGTGGAACCGGAGATCTACGTCCCGTTCTCACAGGCGCCGCCGGCCAGGTTCCATATCGTCCTCTCTACCAATGGCAATCCGGGCGCACTGGCGGCGTCGTTGCGCTCAACCGTTTTCGCGCTGGACCATCAAACACCCGTGTACGATCTCAGCACGTTGGAGCAGCGCATGTCGCAAGCGCTCGCGCAGAGGCGGCTTACGATGTTCCTGCTGAGCGCGTTCGCCGGGCTGGCCCTGCTGCTGGCGGCTATCGGCGTGTACGGCGTGATCTCGTATACGGTAGTGCAGCGTACCCAGGAGATCGGCATTCGTGTCGTGCTGGGAGCAAGCCGCGGGAGCGTGCTGCGGCTGATCTTACGCCAGCAGGCGCAAATGATCTTGCTCGGTAGCGCTGTGGGACTCATTCTGGCACGCGCAGTCAGCGGCCTTCTGTCGAGCCTGCTGTACGGGCTGAGTCCGCACGACCTCACGATCTTCGTGCTGAGTTGGATCGTTCTGGCCCTGATCGCAATGCTAGCCAGCGCCGCGCCGGCATTGCGCGCCACCCGGACCGATCCGTGCGTCACCTTGCGCTACGAGTGAAATCAACGGTCTTCGGACCGGAAAGAGGCTGAAAATGACGAAGTGTTGCGTTGCCGTGAAGAACTGGCGCGTAATTGCGCTTGCGAGTCTGCTGGCCGCGGAAGCCTTCGGGCTCTTCGCCCAATCCGCCGACTCACCGCGATTCGCAGTCGCGAGCGTGAAACGGAATCCTTCTACGGAGCCGCTTTCCATAGCGGCTCCAATGGGAGTGGGCTATCGGCCGGGCGGCCGTCTCGTCGCAGGTAATGCGCCTTTGGCCATGCTCATCCAGCGTGCGTATTCGGTTCAGTCTTATCAAGTCGTCGGTGGTCCATCGTGGATCAACACCGACGGCTACGATATTGAGGCGAAACCGGAGGGCAATACGGACCAGAAGGGAATGTGGCTGATGTTGCAAGCACTCCTTGCCGACCGGTTCAAACTTGCGGTACACCGGGAAACTCGAGATCTTCCAGTTTACGATTTGCAAACCGTGAGGAGTGGTGCCAAACTGCCGCCGCCGCAAGGCGGCAACTGCTCGGAAGTGATGACTGCGCCTCCCACGCCGGGACAACCGCGGCCGGCTCCTCCGTGTGGCCCCGGCCTGTTGAGAGCAGGAACTGGATTGACAATGGAAGCGATCAGCGTGTCCATGCCGGTGTTCGCAAAGCAGCTCTCGCTGATCCTGGGCAAAGAAGTAATCGATAAGACCGGGTTCAAACGAAGCTTCTCTCTTCACCTGGAGTTTGCCATCGACGATGCTCTCGCCGGGCTCCCCAATCCCGCAGGTCCGGACGCTTCTGGCCAACCCAAGGACGATCGACCCTCGATACGTACTGCCCTGGCAGAGCAACTCGGACTGAAACTCGAATCGTCCAAGGGCCCCGTTGATGTTCTCGTGATCGATCGCGTCGAAAGACCTACAGGAAACTGATTTCGAGTGGGGTTCTCGACGTGCACCGCCAAAGCCTCCAAGAAAAATCAGGCCACAGACGGACACAGAATTCGCACCGATAGCACAAAGACAGAGAATTGCATATTCTTATCGGTGTTCATCAGTGTTCATCTGTGGCCCAACTGATCTCGTCTCAATCGACAGAACCCCACCATCGTGAAACGAGGGCCAATACCCGAACCACCTGACCACATCTGGCACCAGGAAAATCGGCTGCTTCAGGCATTATCGCTTCCATCTCACCCACAACAAAAAAGGCCACCCGACGAAATCGTCGAGTGGCCTTTGCTGTGTTGCCGTTCTAAAACCGGAAGCGAGCCGACAGCGCTACCTTCCGGGACTGCACCTGTGCTCCCGTGATCGTACCGAACGCCGCCGTACTGTTGGCGCCGGTGGCGAAGTTCAGGTTGAGTGCCGAGTTCGGGTTATTCGGGTTGAAGTGGTTGAAGGTATTGAAGGTCTCGATACGTAGTTCGAGAGTCTTCCCTTCGGCGATCCTGGTCATCTTGGCCAGCGACAGATCCATATTCCATAGCCACGGGCCATAGAACAACGTCGGCGGCGTATTACCGATGCCCAGCGAGTTCGCTGACGGGAGCGTGAAGTTCGCGACGTTCAGCGGAACCTGTAATCGCGGATCTTCCGTCTTTGACGGCAACGAGCCGTCGGTGGTGTAGATTTGGCTCCCCATCTGGCAGCGGAACGGCAAGTAGGCAGTTGGCGTACCCGTCCAGTACTGCGACGGCGCGCCAGTGGAACTGCAAGTAACGGTGTAAGGAGTGCCGGCGTAAATCGAACCGTTACCATTGATGTGCCAGCCATCCAGCACCGCTTTTGCGATGGCATGGTTCCCCATCCGGCGGCCGACTTCGGGAAGGTCGTAACCGAAGTTGAAGTTGATGGCGTGCCGGCGGTTCACCACGTTCTTCGTCAATTGCTGATCCACAAACTGCCACAGAGTGGTGCTGCTGTCGTTGTTGTACGTGATCGTGCGGGAGAAAGTGTAGTTGAAGTTCCACTGCGTCCTTCCGTAGCGGCGATTCAACTGCATCTGCAGCGAGTTGTAGTTGTTGGTCCAGCCGTTGGTGAAGTCCAGGATGTTGCCGATCCCGGCATAGTTGGTCATCGCGCGAATCAGGTTGGTCGAATAGAAGCCCGGATTGGCCGGGTTCGAGGTCGGATCGATGAACTGAGCCTGCGGGCAACCGCCCTGGATCGGGTTGGCGCATCCCGAAGGCTTCCAGGTGGTCAGCGGCGCCACAGCGTTGGAATCGTACATCTGGCCGTAGCCGTTGCGCAGAGCGTTGCCTACATAAGACACGTCGGCGATCAGGTGCCAGGGCAGTTCGCGCTGAACGCCGAAGCTCCAATTGTAGGTGGACTGCGGAATTTCATTCGGCGAGCCACCGATCAGGTTCTGCGGCGTGAAAACCGACTGCGCGCCAGCAAGTCCCGCAAAGCTGGTGTAGACCACGGTGGGAGCCAGGAACGTCGGCGGAACCATCATAGGCCCTTGGCCCGCGGCCAGAGCCCCGATATAGTCTACGGTCCAGTTGCGGCCCGTCGTGATTCCAAATCCCCCGCGAAGTGCCGTCTTGCCGTCCCCGAAGACGTCCCAGGCAAACCCTACGCGAGGCGAAACCTGGATCGGAGCAACGTTCCAGAAGTGAGTATCGTAGTATTTGATTCCCGAGTACGGCAATGCGTTTGACGGGTACGACGAGGTGTCAAACGTGCCCTGCCGGACATAGGGGAAAACCGCGCCGGTCTTGGGGTTGACCGCTATTTTATTGGCCGTGGGGCAGGTTGCCGTCGTAACCGCGACCGAGCAACCCGGGTACAGCAGTTGGCCCACCTTGTTCGGGTCGTACGAAGCCGCGTTGAAGAGACCGAGGTTCGCACCCTTCGAGTTCAGGTCCCCGACCCGATAAAAGCGAGCGCCGTAGTCAAGGGTCAGGCGGCGGCTCACCTTCCAGGTGTCCTGCAAATACCATTCGATCTGCGTGTAGCGGGCGTGATTCACCAGCTTGGTGTTGTCATCGCCGTAGGCGAAGATGCTGCCCACCATCGCGTTGGCATAAGGATAGTTGGTGTCGAGCGGGTTCGCGCGGTCAGTACCGAAATAATACGTACCGGCGGCGTTATACACCGAGTAGACGCTCACGTTGCGGGCCATCTTTTCGAGGTAGAAGCCGGCCTTGAACGTATGTGAGCCCTTGACCCAGGTGATCTTATCCTGCAGAGTCTGCAACTGGTCGGTTCCTGTGAACGGCCATCGCGAATCCAGGCTGAAGGTGGGCACGTTGGTGATACCCTGCCCAGCGGATTGCGCGCTATAGTTGCTCGGCAGTCCGAAATTCACCGCAGGCAGCAGGTTCAGATAATTTGCGCTGGCCGCGTTGATTCGGGGGAGTGTGAGGGCATTACCGTTCACATCTTTCAACGGCAGCAGGCTCTGGGCGTACAGTCTCACGCCGCTGGTGTTGGGGTTGGCGCTGGCGTCGCTCAAAGGATCCACACCTTGCTTCCCGCGGTTGATACCCCAACTCAGTTCGTTGATCAGCGTCGGGCTAAAGGTGTAAACCAAAGTCCCCAGTGCGCCGGTGGACTGCACGTGGTAGCTGGCAGGGAACTGGCCCCAGGCTCCGCCGGGAGGTCCTACCGTCACGTTGTAGCCGTTCTGCGCCTGATAGTCCTGCAGCATGCGCACGTAAGCCGTTGCTTTCGACGAGAGGTTATAATCCACGCGCAGGATCTTGTCGTCCAACGGCCTCAACTGCTGCTGCGGATAGCGGAAATTGTACTGACGATTTCCGGTCGGATCGAGCGCCAGGCCCGCCGCGTTTGCATCCGGAAACAGGTTCAGCATCGCCTGACCTTGAGGACTGATCCGGTTTTGCGGAATGATGTTGCCCGGGAACGGCGTCTGTGTGAGCGGATCGAAGATGGGAACCTGAACTCCCGTGGTCGTCACCGTCTTTGAGAAATCGCCTGTCTTCTCGAGTGCGGTTGGCATGGTGTAGGTCGCGAAGCTGGTCGTGCTGTTGTACAACTTGTCGTACGAGAAAAAGAAGAACAGCTTCTGCCGCGCTTTGTTGAACCGCGTGCCCGGAATGATCAGCGGGCCGCCGATCGTACCGCCGAAATTCTGATAGCGGTAACGCGCGCGGGGAACGTTGGTCTTGTTATTGAAAAACTCGTTGGCATTCAAGCTCTCGTGACGGTAATAGTCGTACCCCGTCCCGTGGAACTGCGGTGTTCCGTTCTTGGTGGTCACCGTCAACTGACCGGCGGTGCGCCCGCCGTATTCAGCGGTGTAGTTGGAAACCAGAAGTTTCACTTCCCCAATCGCGTCGATCGAGGGGTTGATGTAGCCGGTGTTCAGATTGCCCGAGTCCTGGCTCGCCGCGCCATCCATGTTGAGGATGATCTGGCCCTGCCGGCCGCCGTTGACACCCGGGATGCCGCCGCCGTTCCAGCCGCGATAATCGTTGGACGCGGTGGACTGCACGCCGGGCAGCGTCATGATCAGGCTGACCGGGTTCCGGCCGCGAGTTGGCGTGTCCTGAATCTGAAGAAGGTTGATTGCAACGGAGCGGTCCGAGCTATCCGTGGCGACGTGCACGGCGTTCGACTGCACTTCCACCGTACTCGTCACTTCACCTACTTCCATGCGAACTTCGTGCAAATCGACGCGCTCCTGCGCCGCTACCACAATGTTTTTCTGATCGGAGACCTTAAAACCAGGTTGCGTGACGCGCAGGCTATAGGTACCCGGGATAAGGCCCGTGAAAATAAACGAGCCATTCGATTCCGTGGTGAACTTGCGGACGGTTTGCGAGAGATCGTGGGTCAATTGGGCAACCGCGCCGGGTATGACCGCGCCTGCCGGATCCACTGCTACTCCCGAGATTTGGCCCGTGACGCTTTGGGCATTAACTGCAGGCAGCGTTGCCAGCAGCAGACTGATGACTCCCACTATTTGACGGCATCTCGACACGACTAACCTCCTACGAATGAACAACTGAGTTCAAGGCTCCCTCACCAAAACTGCCCCAAGCCAGCGAATTTGGACGGAATTGCGGACGGAGGTCGGTGAAGCAAGGAGAGCGGCGCTTCCGCGAAGCGAGCGCTTCACGCGAGTGCCGCGAGACGGTACTGATTGTTGAGTGCCAGGCCCGGAACGTAGCGGGTTTGGCAGACCTTGCGACACCTTAGTCGCTGGCATTACCCCTCCATCTTGAAACGATTCAATCTTCGACAGTGGGTTAAGAATATATCCGAAGGGAATCGGTGTCAAGCGGAATGCCGAACCGATCTCGTTAACTCATCGCTGATGAACTCTCTGCTAGGCACGACTGCGTTGTTGTGGGACAGGCGCTTTCGCCTGTCCATTCCGGAAGCTGGCTTGGCAGAGTGGCTTTTATCCGTGCCAATCCGGGCAGTCGACGCAGCAGATCTACTTTAAGTTTTCCAGCAGCACCAGGTCCGTTTGACTCTGGTCCACGCGAGGATAGATCACATACTTCCCATCCGGCGAGACCGAGAACACGTGCCCCTGCCCGAACCCCATGTTGCCCTTCACCTGATAAACAGTCGTATTCTTCTTCCCGTCGAAGTCGTAAAACGCAACCAACTGCAGGCGCTTTCGCCTGTCCATTCCGGAAGCTGGCTTGGCAGAGTGGCTTTTATCCGCGTCAACCCGGGCAGTCGACGCAGCAGATCTACTTGAAGTTCTCCAGCAGCACCAGGTCCGTCTGACTCTGATCGACGCGCGGATAGATCACATACTTCCCATCCGGCGAGACCGAGAACACGTGCCCCTGCCCGAACCCCATATTGCCCTTCACCTGATAAACAGTCGTATTCTTCTTCCCGGCGAAATCGTAAAACGCAACCAACTGCATCCGCGAACTCCGCTGGAATTCCGCGTAATACACGCCGTTCTTCGCCGGCTGAATGGTCGTCGAGAACAGCAGATCGTGATCCGGATTGATCACCTCCTCCGCTTCCCCGCCAGCCACCGGGACTCGATACAGCGAACGCCGGAATCGGTAGAACACATACTTCCCGTCCGCCGACTCCACCGCTTGCGCCGGCCCAAACTCCT
>Ga0105237_10007622_pt1 | contig 11831 bp, 12 predicted proteins | sample KBSC24metaG_FD_81520 | JGI IMG/M metagenome (GOLD analysis project Ga0105237, IMG submission 81520) | Corn rhizosphere microbial communities from Kellogg Biological Station, Michigan, USA - KBS C2-4 metaG | ecosystem: Host-associated > Plants > Roots > Rhizosphere > Soil | place: Michigan, USA... | reverse complement strand
TGGCCGTGAAGAGGGGGTGTTCAGGACGGTTTTAAGACACACCAACAAAAAACGGCACCCGAGGATGCCGTAACTTATTGATTCTCAACACATTTCCTGGTGGGCGGTGCAGGGTTCGAACCTACGACCCCTGCCGTGTGAATGCCGAAGATGCAGACTTTCACGGACCTCGTCGAACCACGCTGTCATAGGTAAAATGCCCGTCGTCGTCCGAGATAGTTCGCCTAAAATTAGGCCACTTTTAAACCACTTTATGCCATTTTTAAACCACTCGCGGCCTCGCGAGCGGGCTGGCAGGGAGGACAAAATGGCCCATCGGATCGACACGGTCGACGCGCGAAGCAAGCTTCCGCCTCGGTCCAACGAGTACTGGCACAAGCTATCCACCGGGCGCCACGTCGGCTTTCGCAAGATGAGCCCGCTGTCAGCGGGTACGTGGATAGCACGCATCTTCGACACGGCAAAGAGAACGCAGGTGCGCCGAAGCCTGGGATCGTTCGACGACGTGCCGGCGCACCAGCGCTTCGACCTAGCCAAGAAGGCGGCCGAGGCATGGTTCGAACATCTAGGGCGTGGCGGCAGCCTCGACCCAATCACAGTGCTGAAGGCCTGCGAGCAGTACGAAGAACACGTGCGCGCCAACGGCGCGATGTCGAACGCCGATGATCTCAAAGCCAGATTCAAACGCTGGATCAAGCCAAGCCCGATCGCCAGCGTCGAGTTGCCTAAGCTGACCAGAAAGCAAATCGATAGCTGGCGTCAGAAGCTTGCCGACACACCGGTGATCGTCAACCCATATGCACCGCAACCTGAAAGGCGGACTCGTTCCGCTTCATCGGTCAACCGTGATATGTCTGCCCTTCGCGCGGCGCTCAACTTCGCCCATGACAACGGCGATGCGACGAGCGATTTGGCATGGCGGGTAGCACTCCGGCCGATTGCGAATGCCGATGGTCGACGAGACGCATATCTCAACCGGCCGCAGCGCACAGAGTTGATATCGAAGGCGCGCGCAGATGTAGCCAACTATCTTCGAGGCCTATCGCTTGTTCCTCTCCGTCCAGGCGCCTTGGCAGCCTTGACGGTGGCTAGTTTTGAGAAGCACTCGGGCGTTCTCACTGTGGGCAAAGACAAGGCCGGAGGCGACCGTCGAATTAAGCTGCCTACTGAAACGGCGGCCTACTTCGCGGCGCAAACCAAGGACAAGTTGCCCGGCGCTCCCCTGGTCGCCCGATGGGACGGCAAAGCATGGGACAAGGATGCCTGGAAGAAGCCGATTCGTGAAGCTGCACGGGCGGCCAATTTGCCCGATGTCATTACGGCATACGCCATGCGTCATAGTGTGATTACGGATCTCGTGATAGGAGGTCTTGACCTGCTAACCGTCGCGCAACTTAGTGGCACCAGCGTTGCGATGATCGAACGACACTACGGGCACCTCCGCGCGGATCACGCGGCTGCAGCGCTCGCCAGACTGGCTTTGTGAATCGCCGACGCAACAGACGAACTGGACAAGAACCCGAGCACTCTGCCGCCGCGGAGACCGAACCCGGATCATCGACCTGGAGCGCGTCTGTTCCGCGCTCCTCGATTTCGAAATCGAGATCTGGGGTGACAAAGTCGAACTGTTAATCCGTAGGTCCCTGGTTCGAGCCCAGGTCGGGGAGCCAAGAAAGACGGGGGTTAGCGTGTAAGTAGACGCTAACCCCTTTTGTTTTTCCAACGCCAACGTTGCCGTATGGTTGCCGTTTGCGGGGTGCAGCACCATCGCTCCCTCGCTCTAAATACATAGTTGCCCCCTGATCCCCCCTGATCGCATGCTGGGAGCCCCTGCCTGTTAAAGCACGCAACCGCTCGCCGCCCGCGGTCGCTGCTCGCGTCGAAAATTCCGCGCCGCGATCGCTCCATTTCGCGCCGCGGCCTCATTCACGAGCGCGCCTCGCGCCCTGAAGCCATCATTTCGCGAGCTGGGGCGGCGAACCGCATCGCCAGCAAGGAACGGACGTTCGGGGCCCTTCGGGCGCGCCCGGCTCGCTGCTAAACTTGAAGTAGGTGCGACAGCGGTTCGCACTAGAACAAGAACTCGGGCATGACAAAGCGACAAGTTGGTTTCTTGATCGTCGGTGAGGTCGTCACCGTCGTCGATGCAGAAGTCCCTGCGGACGCTGCTTCACCCATCACGGTTCTTTCGGACACGACTTGGCCCTTGCAAAAGGGTGACCGCGGTCCGGCTTTGGATGTCCTTCACCAACGGTGCGCTAGCTACCTAAAAGAAAACAAGGTCGACTCCGTTGTGATCAAGGCGAGCGCCGTTCCCCAAGGGGCAGCAAGGCTCGCGCTGCTAGAGAGCGCCGAAGCGCGCGGCGTGGTTATCGCTGCTGCGGCATCAGTGTGTGATGTCAAGATTATTTCCAAGGCGGTGATCAGTCGAACGTTTGGCGATCGCAAGGTCGACGACTATTTACGGGACAACGATTTCTGGACGAAGGAAGCGGTGGGCCTGAAGCGCAAGACGAGCCGTGAGGCTGCATTGCTCATCATTGCTTCCAGGGGGGGTTGATGGCGACGGTCGTTCCGGCGCTGGCTGTCGGCGCGAAGCTAGGAAACGGCTTCTTCGGAGAGGTGTTTCTCGGCGAGGACAACGTGCACGGCCGAGTGGCCGTGAAGGTGCTGGCGCGCAAACCCGGGCAGGCGGACAACGACTGGATCAACTGCAAGACCAGCTTTCTAGCCGAAGCTCAGAACCTTTCGAAGGCTCAGCACAGAAACGTCGTCCAGGTTCACCACATCCAAGAACTCCCAGACGGCAACAGCATTCGCTTCTGCATGGCCTACTGTCCCGGTGGCTCGCTGCAGAGCACGTTCGACCACGGTCCGATGCCGCTGCTTAGGGTCCGGGACGTCGCGACCGAGGTGTCGCTAGGGCTAGGGGCACTGCATGCGCGCGGCATGCTCCACCGCGACATTAAGCCTGGAAACATACTGATCGACGCCGCGGGAGTTGCGCAGCTCGGTGATTTTGGGCTGGTCACCGACAACCTGGTCATGGGTTATGCAGAGCAGGCCGGGTACGCGGATCACGTCGCCCACGAGGTTTGGCTCGGAGGCGGGACCAGTGTCAAGACGGACGTCTGGGCTTTCGGGATGACGCTGTATCGCTTGCTACACGGAAAGACATGGTACGAAGAATCACCGGCCCCGCGCTTCGTCGTGCGCAACGGGCAGTTTGCCGGATCGCTTGATTGGCTTCCGCACGTGCCCAAGGCTTGGCGTCGAGCGATTCGCAAAATGCTCAACGATGATCCGGCGCATCGCTACCAGACCACTGCTGAGGTACTCAATGCTCTCTCGGCGCTACCCACCCCCGGATGGCACACCACCGTTACCCCGAACTCCGTGAGATGGGAGCAAGCCTCTGTCGGAAGGTCGAAGGTAGTCGAGTGGACCCGACACAGCGCGCGCCGACACGAGTGGAAGGCGTGGAGTGAACCCAATGGAAGCACCGGAAGAGCAAAGACGCTCGGTGGATCCAAAGGGATCGTCTCCAAGCGGCAAGCGATAAGAGAGCTGGAACAGTTCTTCGCTGCTTAAAGCGCTCAGGCCGATCTGAGCAATCGCGGCAGGACGTGCGCGCCAGTTACGTCATCCAGCTCCAGTGGCCTATGCGCGAAAGCCTTTGCTGCAACGGCGCGCCTGGATTCGGAGCACGCGCGGCAATACGATTTGTCAGCAATGACGCCCTCTTCCGGTTGCCAGTACCGTAGGCAAAATCGGCAGCGTGGGGGTGAGGCAGTCAAGTTCACGGACTTCTTGCTCATGGCTTCCAACCTTCCAGCATCGTGAAGACGCTCGGGGCGACCCGTCTAGTGCCACTGTTTATACATACAGTATAAGACCTGGGCATCATGTATGCAACCGGATCTGAACGACGAAGACCTCATCAACAGAGATGCCCAGCCCTCCCTGCTTCAGCGTAAACGCGATCTGCTCCTCGACATCCACCTCCCTCAGCTGAGCAATAGCCGCTTTCGGCCGGCAGCGCGAGTCCAAGGCCGCGCCGGAAAGCTGACTGTCGATGCATGGGTCCGGCGGGCCAAGGTCAGCTGGCGGGCGACCCACGCGAAAACCCGGTTCCGGCCAGGAGCCGCCGCTGGGGACGGGCAGCTTCCGGGTATGTAATCCCCCGGCGCCAGGCCGATTGCCCTGTCGCTCACGACAGCGTCCTCGCAAATCTTGACCCGCGGCGCGTCGTCCCTGCCGCAACTCCGCGGAGCGTCTGCCTTAACGCCCCTCGCAGCGCACCGAACTGCCACGCAACCGCTGCACAACGTGGCACAGACGCACCGGACCGACCTTGACGCCATCCAGGGTGACCATATTCACGTATACCGCGGTGCTGCCTTCGTCGGACAACAGCTTCTCCGCGGCGGTCATGAACCGCATTCGCAGGTCTCGGGACGGCTCAAGCGGGACCTCCAAGGGCAAGTCCTCTGGTTTGCCTCCGAGCCTGAGCTCGCGCATGAGCTTTGCCGACTGGTCGAAGCCGAAGTAGCCACCGCAACGCCATCCGTCCTCACGTCGTTCGCAACTAATCTGTAGGTCGCGAAAGCCATCCTGCAGCGTTCTCAGGCGCCGTGGCTGTTGGGCCAATTCCTCGGCGGCTCTCGTCGCCTCGTACTGGCTCTGAATCTGCTGGCTGTGCTCGTGTTGGATCCGGGCGTTGGAATCTTCCACGCCCCACGCGCCGCGGATCCATGTGAGCTGTGCTTGGGCATCCTTGCCCAGTTTGCCTGCCAACGCGCTCGGCCCGGACTCGAAATCGAGGGTGGCTGGCAACGGTCCCAGCCGGCGTCCGTCGCCGAACGTCACCCAAGCTCGAGCCTGAACCTTCACAGGATATTCGTCGACCGGCGCTTCGTACGATAGCGGAGCAAGCTTCACAGTCGTCGGCAGCGCCACGAATCGATCGAACTCGACGTCGATGCTGGGCGACAGCCGTCGCAGGCTGTCTGACAGCCGAGCCGACACGACATGCGGCAGCGGCCCGTTTGGTCCCAGAGCCTCGCGCGGATTCGGAGGCGAGATCGGCGGCATGTACGTGACCACGATCTGCAAATCACGCTTGAGTTCGGCCAAAAGTTCCGGCGCGGAAGTTCCCGCCTTGGCGGTCTCGAGGCTTAGAGGCAGGCCCCATCGCAGGAGCCTATTCGCGATGGTCGCCAATGGAATCGCGCGCAATTGGCCCGTCGTTGGATCGATCCTCGATGACATGGCCAGCACTCTGCCGAAGCCGTCGAAGACCGCACCGCCCGAGGCACCCGGCCGAGCATCCTCGGACGCGATGAGCAGCAACCGGGAGTCGCCGCCGACAACGTAGTCCCGCGTCGCGCTCTCGGCCCAGCGCTGGCGGCCCATCGCGCCGACAACGTGTACAGACTCCTTCGCGAGCGCCTGCGGCGCGCTTGGCGACAGCACATCGCGGGATTCGGGAATGACTTGAGGCGGCTCCGTCGGCGTGCGCCTGTCCACGAAGAGGACGGCGAGGTCCAGGGACGCGTCGGTGTAACTTCGCGAGAGCCGGGCCGGGTAGGCCTTTCCGCGCATTGGCCTGAACTCTACCTGGATGTCATCCGCCTCGAGGCCCGCCGCGTCCTCGACCACATGGAGCGCCGTCACGATCACGGTCTGCTGGTTGCTCTCGGCGACCACGATGCCGGCGCCAGCCTCGTTGAACCGGGTGCCGCGCGCCCGCGCATCCACCATAACGACCAGGTCCGTCGCCGTGGAGTTCGGGGCTCCGTGCACAGCGCCTGCAAGGCCGACGAGCGCGGCCATCAGCCAAGCGCGGAGTTGGGAGCGGCGCGTCATTTGCGTGCCCACTGAGCAAGCCGAACTGCGAACGTTGGAAATGTCTGAACGAGCGACAGCACGACGCCCCCAAATGTGCTCGCGAATGCGGCGAAGCTGAGCAGGACGGCCAGCACGGGCTGCCCTTTCAGCCAGTCATAGCGCGACGGCATGACGTTTCGACTATCCATCCCCGACCTGTGTTGCACGACGAGTTCGGCGCTCGTTACGAGCCCGCTTGCCGTGACGTCCAAGCCGTCGCCGGTCAACTGGATCGACGAAATCTCGGCATCCAGTTCGCCCAGTCGCAGGTCGGTTCCGCGATACAGCTGCAGTTCCCTCTCAGGCTTGTCGAGGAATTGCAGACCGCCGGAGATCAGACTAGCCTCGAGGCCGTGCGTGGTGACGGTCGCGAACCCGAGTCGACTTACAAGCAAGCGCTCGGCCAGTCGGCCCTGACCCGGCGCCGGCGCGATGCGCAACGCCGGCGTCTGGCTGCCCCCAACATGTAGCGGAAGGGACTGCAGGCCCGACTCCGCGTCGGATGCCGTGCTGCCAGGTGGCGAGGCACGCCAGATCGATCGCGCTCCTCGCTGCACGCGAGCTTCGGCAGCGCGCACCGGAAGGACGATAGCGTACGTGACCGGATCGCCGCCCTCGCGGCGAACGAGGACGTCGTCGCCGGCATTCAGCCACAGGTCGATCCTGTCACTGCTTGGCGGTGCGGTGTCAAGTTTTACGTCCTGCGCCCCATGCCAGCCTTCGCCGTTCAATGGATAGGCCGTCCAACTGGCGGTGTCGAAGCTCAGGTGCGCATCTGCGGCGGCATGCCACCCCACAAACTCGGTGCTCGCATGCAGCTGGAACGGCGCCCGGCTCTCCGGTGATACCACGACGATCGCGGCGGCAAGCATGGCAAAGACCAGGGCAGATGCAACGATCAGGTGACGTCGGTAGAGCATCATCGCGCCTCTGCCGGGACGACGATGCGACCCACAAAAGTTCCCAACGGCGCGCGAGAGTCCGAGTCGCGTGCGTCGACCAAGAGGCGATAGGTGCCGGGCACCAGATTCTCGGGCAACTTGACTGCCGTGACAGCATCGGGCAATAGGACCAGCGAGGCAGTGGGCAGGTCGAACCGCCTGGCCCGTTCGTCCTCAAGGTGAATGGTCACGTTGGTGGCCCGCCGGCTCGCGCGGAACACCAGCGTCAGCACAAGCCCTGCCGAAGGGCGAGGCTCGACCAGCACGGGCCAGTAGACAGTCTCCGGCTGGTCGCTGCATCGCGCCGAGCAAGCGAGCACGCCCAGCTTGGCAGGATCGAGCGGGGCCGCGCCCGGGGGCTGCGACGCCTTGGCGAGGATGTCGCCGCTCCACTCGATCGACTCGCCTGGGTGCACGTCCTGGCGATCCATCTGGTAGCGAGTGCGCTGAGTTACGCTCAGCGCACGCAGGGTCACAGCTTCACGAGCGGCATTGCCAAGGACGCGAAGGTGCGCGGAGCGACTGGCGATCGCCTTGAAGTCGACGGGTGCAGCAATGTAGCCGACGAGGTCGACCCCGTCGGAATTCCCAACGAACAACTGGAGCAGGCCCTCACAGCGCGAGGCGCGGGATCGGTAGCCCAACTCGCCTGATGCGGCCATTTGGACGTCGGCGAGGCAAGCTTTGTCTGAAGCCCTCGCGCCTGGACTCAAAGACAACCCTGTTGCCAGCAGGAGCCACGCAGCCCATCGGCATTGCTGCTCTATTGCATCGTGCATGGGTTTCTCCGCTGTTCCTGCGCTGATTATCTTCTCCGATCCGGTCGCGGCAAGCGTCGCACGGTCGTGCCCCCGCGAGATGGTGTAAGTCGACAGCCCGGACAGGCTGGCATGCGCGGTACTCAGCGAGCCACGGCGGACAGGCGAGCAGATGATCAGCTGCGGCTGCTGGTGGCAGCGAACTTAGATCGTATCGCCGTCGGTAACGAGGCAGAGCAGTAAACCAGCACTTATCTAACGGTCGGAATGCCCTGCCTCAGCCACTCGACAGCCGCGTCCGCAGGTTTCATCGATCGCAGCCTCTCGTCCCGAGCGAGGTCCTGCGCCAGGTCGTCTAGGCGCTGAGGGTCGATCGTCTTCCAATGCTGTTGCAGGCGTGCCGAGCACGCCGCAACCCAATTGCGGGCGGGCAAAGTTTCCATGGCCGTGACGGACGTTGTTGGATGCCAATAGTACTGGATGGACGTACAGTAATGCAATGCGATTCATGCTGCGCCTGAGACGCCGACAAGGGATCTTGATCCCCCTAGACCAAATTCCGGTCGCTAGCTGGACGCTTGGTCACTTGGCCACAGGAAGAAGCTTCTTGCGCCCAAAAAAGGCGCTCGTCTTCGTGGCTGCGAGCAGGGTGCCGGGCACCGGCGTCATCGCTGAATTGCTGCGACCCACGATCGCTGATGTCCTGGGAGATCAGCTGGTACTGACAGGCCTGGAGCGCATAGCGACCGCCGAGGGGCGAATCGCTGTCGTCCTGCAGGAGTGGTGCTTGCGACCGAGGCCGGAATTCGGCGGCATGGGCAAGCTGGCGCCGGAGTATCGGGAGATTCGCGAGCACCTTGACCAGCCTGAACCGCCTCCGTGGTGAACGGGATGAGTACACATTCGCACCGCACACTGCGGATGGTCCATTGTGTCCAGCGGCGCGGAACGAGACCGCTCCTCCGCGCGTTACCCCACACACCGGGGCGAAGCTCGCCCGCCCCCTTTTCGGCCGCCGCTACGATCCCTCGCATGCCAAGCTTCGGAGCCTTCGTGCGCGACCTGCAGGCCCTGTGCCGCAAGCACGGCGTGACACTGGCGCCTGCCGCCAATGGCGCCGTCGGGGTCTGGGATGTCATCAGCGGCAAGGAGAGCGAGCTGGTGGATTGCACAGCGCCACCGGCTGGCACCCCGCAGCTCGAAGAACTGCCGAGCCATTTCGAGACAGGCATCGCTGCTCGACAGCATCCCGGTTTCGTTGACGAGGCGCCGTCGGAGCGACTGGCCCGCGAAGTGCAAGCCAGGCATCCTGGCACGACGATCGTGCCCATCGGACGCCGGCCACGCGGGTGGGTTGTTGTGCAGCCTCGAAGAGAGAAGAGCTGATGTGCAGCAACTACCGACCCGTCACCCGGCAAGATCGCTTGCTGACGTTCTTCGGCGTTGAACGCAATCGCGACGAGGTGCCGACCGACGTCTTCCCCACCGGTCTGGCGCCCTTCGTTCGCCTGGCGCAGGAGGGGTCCGGTAACAAGCTCATCGCTGTCGACGGGCACTTCGGGCTGATTCCACACTTCAAGCAACGCGAACTCGCCTACGGCCGCAAGACCTACAACGCGCGCAGCGAGACGGTCAACAAGCTGCCGAGCTTTCGTGACGCGTGGCGGCGCGGACGGCGATGCGTTGTGCCCGCGGAGGCAATCTATGAGCCCTGCTACGAATCCGGCAGAGCAGTCCGCTGGGTCATCCGTCAAGACGGCGATGTGCCGATGGGCATCGCTGGCATCTACACCTCGTGGCGCGATCCAGAAGGCCACGAGCGGCACAGCTTCGCGATGCTGACCGTTAATGCCGATGGACATCCAGTGTTCCAGCGCATGCACAAACCCGACGAGGAGAAGCGCATGGTGATCATCCTCGCGCCGGCAGACTATGACGCTTGGCTGAATTGCAGCGTCGCCGAGGCACCTCGGTACTTCAAGCAGTGGATGGGGCCGCTGATCGCCGAGCCGGCGCCCCTCGTCCGCGCCCCACGCGCGCCGAGCCAAAGGATGTCTCGGCCCCCGAAGCCGCCCGACATGGATCCGCAGACTGGTGAGCTGTTCTGACACCAGTCTGGGCTGTCAAGTTCGTGCCTGCGGTGGCCCGAGTGTCCTCTCGATTGAATCCGGGTTTTTTCATTTCGATGCCGACACAGGCCTTCCGACTTCATTGGCAAAAATCACAGCGCCGCTTGCGGCGTGCGAGGAGCGCACTGGTCAATGTCTGTCGCGCTGCCGGTGGTCTTGGACAACTACGTGTCAGTGCCGACACCTTCCCCGTCCGGATGCGGTTTCGACCAGCAACTCGCGCGATGCCGCATAGGCACGTCGCTTGAACGACTTCATCAACCGGTACCAATGTGCAGGGCTGATGCCCATCGCGTGCGCCGCTGCTTTGATGTTGGTCGGGCGAGTGAAGTAATACATCTCGAAGACTCGCCGGTCAAGCGCTTCTGGCGGCTGGGAAATAATCCCCAGATGCACCGCCTCCAGTTCGAAGAGACTGGTCGAACCAACCCCTTTCGCACCATTCGACCGGACATCCGACCTGTTCGATGAATGCATGAAGGCCCCCGCAAATCGGCGCGACCGACTCCAGGCGGCCCAGTCTTCAAACAGCGCATCCATCTCCGTCTCGGCGCAGCCGAGGTCATCAGGGTCAGGTTGCAACGGGTTCGTCTTGACTGCGGTGGTTGCCTTCATTGCGCACCTCCCTCTCAGTGTTCTTCGGTTCGGCCTGGACTGACCAGGGTCACTCGATCCCCCGATACAACATGCGCCCTCGGCGCGGTGGCGCGGGACCGGCGGGCCGCGCGGGGGCCGAGAGCATTGATCGACTCATCGGTTCAGGTATCGGCGCCGACGGCGTCGCCTCGGCTTCTTTGGTCTCGACGGCTGCCACACCCGCCACGTCCTGCAGCTCAATCGCGGTGAACATATCAATCGTCCTCGACGCCGGCACCAGGCGCTCGCGCAGGCGCTGCCAGTCGAGCGGCGACCACTTGTGCAGCCCCAGGTGGTGCGCCAAGGCGAGGTTGTAAACCGCCAAGTCCCCGGCCTCGTTCGCATCCCCAGGGTTCTTGATCCACATCCGCCGCGTGTAGCCGGTGCTCAGCCGCTTCAATACCGGCCGTTCGGCCACCAACTGCTCGAACCACTCCTGCGGCAGCATCTGGTGGAAGTGCATCGCCCCCGCCCCCGCCGTCAGCTTGAAACGGTTGTGCAGGTGGTCCTTGGCCACGTCGGTGCCGATCATCCAGAGCTGCACCCCGTCGCGCACCTTCTGCCCCTGGTGGTCGATGTCGACCTTGCTCGGCACGTTGCTGATGATCGGCCGGTTCGGCTTGCTCGCGCCCTTCAGCACCAGACAGCCCATCCGCGCCCGACCCGCGCCGTAGTTGTAGACGTCCTGGGTGTTGGCGCCGCCGCTGTCGATGCCGTAGACGCTGGCCGGGATCAGCGCGCCGCTGGCATGCACGAAGGGCGTGCGGCGGTAGGCGTCGAGCCGGGCCCAGACGCTGTCGGGCGCGTGCGGCAGCTCCGCCGGACTGCCCATCAACACCTGGTGGTCGATCACCCAGTGTTCGAGGCCTGAACCCCATGCCTCGGCCTGCACCTCCAGGCGGTTGATCTGCGTATCGACCGCCAGGGTCACGACGAGCGCGGCGTCGGGGATCACGCGCGCCGGATAAGGCTCAGCGCGCAGCTGCAGGTCCTGCGCCGTGGTGTTGTCGAGTGCGTTCGCCCAGCTCAGCGCCAACCGCGTGTTGTAGAAGACCTGCATCGCCTCCGGATCGCCACGCTGCAGGCGCTCCTGCGCCCGGGCGTACTGTCGCGCAAGCGCCAGCCAGGTGATGCTGCCGGCCTGCGCCAGGAAGGCGCTCACGTGGAAGCTGACCGTCTCGCCGTCGCCGGGACTGCGCTGAACCCAGTGGCCGTCAGCCACCATGCGCGACTTGAACCGCTCGTCGATCTCGCAGCCGCAGGCCGGGCAGACGAACCAGGCCCGGCTCATGAAGCCGGTGTCGGGATCGCGCTCGAAGCGGAAGGCGTCGATCGTCAGCTCGCGCGCCTCGCCGCAATGCGGGCACGGCACCGCGAAGTATTCCTGCGTGCCCATCGCATAGAGGTCGTCGATCTTGCTCGCGCCGGCGATCGTCGGGCTGGACACCTCCAGGAACTTGCAGGTGTTCTGGAAGGTG
>Ga0105237_10007621_pt1 | contig 11833 bp, 12 predicted proteins | sample KBSC24metaG_FD_81520 | JGI IMG/M metagenome (GOLD analysis project Ga0105237, IMG submission 81520) | Corn rhizosphere microbial communities from Kellogg Biological Station, Michigan, USA - KBS C2-4 metaG | ecosystem: Host-associated > Plants > Roots > Rhizosphere > Soil | place: Michigan, USA... | reverse complement strand
ACACTTCGCCCTCATCTTCCAGTTCCTGGAGATTTTCTACTACCTCAATCGGAGCGCCTGAGCGAATGGCGTAATCTATCAGCTCATCTTTGGTGGCAGGCCAGGGAGCATCTTCGAGGTAGCTTGCTAATTCTAATGTCCAGAACATATTAAGCTTTGAATTTTGCGCAAATGTAAGTTTTGTAATGAAATAACCAAATTGAGTGTTGTTCACAGATGTAAATAATTAATTAAAAAAAGATTAGGTGGGTTTGTGCCTCTTCAAAAACATCATATGCTAAAGGCTTCGGGAATTGAAAAAAGATATGGACAGTTACAGGTTTTAAAAGGTGTTGATATTGCTGTGAATAAAGGGGAGATTGTTTCTATTGTTGGTTCTTCCGGTGCAGGTAAAAGTACGTTGCTGCATATTCTTGGCACCCTGGATGCTGCCGATGCCGGAAGCATTTATTTAAATGGAATTCCACTTCATACATATAAAGGCAAAAAACTGGCAGATTTCCGTAACCAGAATATTGGTTTTGTCTTTCAGTTTCATCATCTCTTACCAGAATTTACCGCTATAGAAAATGTAAGTATTCCGGGATGGATTGCCGGACGAAGAAAAAAGGATGTAATAGATGAAGCTGTAACACTATTGAAATTGCTGGGGCTGGGAGAGAGGCTGGATAACAAGCCGCAACAACTAAGTGGGGGAGAACAGCAACGCGTTGCAGTGGCAAGAGCCCTTATAAATAAACCTTCCATTGTTTTTGCTGATGAGCCTACAGGTAATCTTGACAGCAAAAATGCGAAAGAACTACACGATCTTTTTGTGAAACTGAGAGATGATTTTCAGCAAACTTTTTTAATTGTAACGCATAATGAAGAACTGGCTGCTATGAGCGACAGAGAACTGCACATGAAAGATGGAAAGATTGTTTCATAGCTATAATTAGCAAATCGATGATTCTGAAGAGAGTGATGGCTGAGGCAATTTTATCCTAATAAATTATTTAATCCGCGGTTTCCACGCAACCTCTTCTATTTGCAATAGATGGCCCGTATAACGTGCAAGTACGAACAAATAATCACTTAAGCGGTTTAAATATTTTATTACAAGCGGCTCAACAAATATTTCTTCCTGTAACATACTTACACAAATTCTTTCTGCACGCCGGCAAACGCATCGGGCTATATGAGTAGTAGAAATGGCTATATGGCCGCCCGGTAAAATAAAATGACGCATAGCTGGCAACACTTCATTCATTTTATCTATTTCACTTTCCAATAATAAAATGTCACTTTCTTTTAAATCAGGGATTTTCATCAGGGGCTCTTTGTCAGGGTCGCAGGCAAGTGAGGAGCCAATTGTAAACAGTCTGTCCTGTATTTCTTTTAGCGTTATTTTAGAAGAACTATCAGTGAGTTGATCGATAACCATTCCTAAATAAGAATTCAGTTCATCTACGGTGCCATAGCTTTCTATACGAATATGGCTCTTAGGAACTTTTGTTCCGCCAATTAGCGATGTTTTACCTGTATCGCCTGTTTTGGTATAAATTTTCGACGCCATAATGCTTATCAATTATTACGCGGCTACATCATTTCCAGTATTTCTGAATGTTGCCTGGTATTATCCGTTTCAATCAGCCCGTCTCTTAGCCTGATAACACGTTTGGCATAGCGGGCAATATCTTCTTCGTGCGTTACCAGTACAACCGTATTACCGGCAGCCTGTATTTGGCCAAATATTTCCATTACTTCAACGGATGTCTTGGAGTCAAGGTTGCCGGTAGGTTCATCGGCAAGTAATATAGATGGATTATTTACAAGCGCTCTGGCAATAGCTACACGTTGGATCTGGCCACCACTTAACTCATTCGGCCGATGATGGCTACGTGTATCAAGCCCCACTTTTCTTAGCGCTTCCAATGCTCTATCTATCCGTTCTTTTTTGCTGATGCCGGCATATATTAAAGGAAGAGCAACATTTTCAGCAGCGCTTAAGCGTGGTAAAAGATTGAATTGCTGAAACACGAAACCAATTTCTACGTTGCGCACATCTGCAAGCTGGTCATCTGTCATTTTACTAACATCCTGACCATTTAATATATAACGGCCACCGGTTGGTGTATCAAGGCACCCAAGAATATTCATAAGCGTGCTTTTGCCGCTACCACTTGGACCCATTAATGCTACATATTCATTCTTAAAAATGTCAAGTGAAATGCCTTTAAGCACCTCAACAGACTGAGCGCCCATGAAATAAGTTTTTCTTATCGCGTCCAGATGAATGATGGATTGCATGTAGTATTTTTTTATAGATGAGACAGCCGTTGTAAACTGAAAGTCTAAAGCTATTAATCCCGCAATTTCTTAGCCGGCATTTTTCCTGATTACTTTGGGCACTTTGAAAAAAGCATCGTCTTTTACGGGGGCATTACGTAATGCTTCTTCCCTTGTTACAGAACCTTTAACTTCGTCATCCCTTAAAACATTTATTTCGTTGCCCATATGTAATAAAGGCTGTATGCCGGAAGTATCAAGTTCATTTAGCTTTTCCACAAAATCAATCATTCTTTCAAGGTCATGAGCCAGCTCTTTCTTCTCTTCATCATTAAACCTCAATCTTGAAAGATGAGCCAGGTTTTCTATTAATTCATCGGTAACCTTCATAAAAACAAAAATAGCCGTTCGTATTTATTTAACCTTAAAATTTACAGAAACGGCTTATAAAGCCTTTAAAATGACATGGTTTTACATAAAATTAGAATGATTTGAAAACAAAAAACGATATTTACGGCGGACTGACATGTGTGTCAATAATATTTTATGAAACCTACACCAATTCTAATCCATATTGTGGAAGATGATGCATTTTATGGATCATTGCTGGCCCATCATTTATCTCTGAATCCAGATCACCTCGTAAAAAAATTTACTTCCGCTAAAACGTTTCTTTCTTCATTGCATGAGAAACCTGATATTGTTACGCTTGATTATTCCCTTCCGGATGGAAACGGGGATTACCTGCTTGGACAGGTAAAAGAATTAAGCCCGGATACAAAAGTGATTTTTATATCGGGGCAAAATGATATTAAAGTGGCAATTGATCTTTTGAAAAAAGGCGTGCATGATTATATCGTAAAAGATGATGATACTAAAGAGCGTTTATGGATTGCCGTTGAGCATTTACGCGAAACGATCGAATTAAAAAAAGAAGTTGATTCATTAAGAAACGAAGTTGCCAGGAAATATGATTTTCAGAAAGTAATTATCGGAAACAGTGAACCTATTAGACAGATGTTTAATTGGATGGATAAAGCAACCAAAACAAACATTACTGTATCTATCACCGGCGAAACTGGTACAGGTAAAGAGCTGGTTGCAAAATCTATTCACTTTAACTCACAAAGAAAAAAAGAACAGTTTATTGCTGTAAACGTTGCTGCCATACCAAGAGATTTGCTCGAAAGTGAATTATTCGGTCATGAGAAAGGCGCTTTCACAGGTGCCTCTGGCAGGCGTATTGGAAAATTTGAAGAAGCCAGTAAGGGAACTCTTTTTCTTGATGAAATAGGAGAGATGGATCTAAGTCTGCAGGCGAAATTATTGCGTGTTTTACAGGAAAAGGAAATAACAAGAGTTGGCAGTAACCATGTAGTACATATAGATGTAAGAATTATTGTTGCAACCCATAAAAATCTTTTGCAGGAAGTAAAGAATGGTAGGTTTCGTGAAGACCTTTACTATCGGTTACTTGGCTTGCCAATTCAGGTGCCACCGCTTAGGGAACGTGGCAATGATATTATACTTATCGCGAAATTTTTTATTGATCAGTTTTGCCGCGAAAACAATCTTACGCCTAAAACTTTTTCAGTAGAGGCGAAAAAGAAACTTATGTTGTACAACTTCCCCGGTAATATACGTGAATTAAAATCTGTGGTGGAACTGGCTTGTGTTATGTGCGACGATTCGGAAATACAACCCGATCATATTAATATAATATCTGCATCTTATAGTGTTGGCGCTTTAAATGGTGAAGACAACACAACACTTCGCGATTTTACCACGAGACTTATTCAACATTACCTCGAATTATACCAGTTTGATATTTTAAAGGTCGCAGAAAAATTAGACATTGGTAAATCTACCATCTACAGAATGATAAAGAATAATGAACTTAGTGTTGACAGGTATCAAAATTAAAATCATTTTCAAGAGGTTTTTAGTAATTAAGGCTAACCCAAAAGAAAAATAATGTCTGAGTATTCTACGATTTATAATTCCGCCAGCGGAGATAAAAAATTATACAACCTTGAGCACCTTTTTTCATTGGTAAACAATGATAGAGATTTTGTAAAAGGATTAATAGAAATATTTATTAATACGATACCTCCATTGGCGAAAGAAATGCAGAATGCATGCGCAAAAAAGGATTGGCCGGAAGTAGCTAAAATAGCACATAAGCTAAAGCCTACAATTGAAACTATGAAAATAAGTTCGATACACGAACAAATAAAACTGGTTGAAAATAGTGCAAAAGCGCAAACCAATACTGTACTAATAGTGCAATTAAGCCATCAAATAAATGACACAATTTTCCAGGCATCAGAAGAATTAAAAAAAGAGCTTGAAAACTGGTTTTAAATGTTGCTTTTTTGATCTGTTTTGATTAATTTAACTCATTAAAAAAGAATTAATAAGAAGTTTATTAAGATTTTTTTTGGAAATATAAAGAAGCGTCATATATTAGCGCAGAATTTCGTCCAACTAATCCAAGAAAAACATCGGTTATACCTGTTCATCCTCCTTTGAAATTTCCAGTTATCTATCTGAATATCCACATTAGAAAAAAATAAAATCTTGTTCCATTTTCCTGTGATTGATCGTTACCAGTCGCTTGCCCATATGCTTTTGCTAATCTATTGATAATGATTTTTCACCTGCCTTTTTTGGCAGAAATAAAATGAGAACATGAAAAAAATTTTAGTTGTTGACGACAATATTTCCATGCGATATCTGCTTGAGAATATTTTAAAAAAGTCTTACAATGTTCGCACCGCAGATGATGGTTTAACAGCTATGATGATGCTTTCTCAAGGTTTTAACCCAGACCTGATTCTTACAGACATCAACATGCCATCTATTAATGGATGGGAACTAATTGTCTATCTGAAAAAAAGCATGCTTTACAAGAACATTCCAATTGTAGTACTTACTTCTACAAGCCTGGAAGAATCTAAAGTAGAAGTTGAATCCGAACTTATTTATGGTTGCATAAAAAAACCATTTGAGCCAGTGGATCTTTTACACCGCGTTTCCAATGTATTAAAATCATCTGGATTACTTTCGGCGGTTTCTTTGAATAATTAACTCAGCCCCTAAAAAAGCACCTATGTTGCCTCTTTTAAAAGACACTCAACTGCTAAAGAACGATCATTCCAATAAAATGATTGTTGTCACGGAGATTTCCTCACAAAACCCGGGAAAGCTTCTGTTATTACTTGGTTCTTATAACCAGGAAGAATCCAAAAAACTGTTTTGCGCTGGTCACCAGATTTACCAATTGCCTTTTGCTAACAGCAGCACAATTAGAGAACAAATAAAATTGCTTACCATTAAAAGTCTTGATGCGATCCTTATAAAGAAAGATAATGAAGGATTGTATCTTAAGCAGATTAATGCCATTCGTAATTTAAGGCTTCACACAGTTTTGCCAGTGCTGCTATATATTGAAGCAGAGGAAAATTCTTCATTGGAAGATATAAAAAAATACAAAGTTATCGACGATATTGTACATACACTTGATAACATAGATGATCTGGAATTTAAAATTGGCTTTCTGAGAAAATGCAAAAAGCTTGCATCTTCAAAACCGGTTTTACCAGGTTACCTGAACAACGCAGGAAAAGGAACAAACTATGTAATAAGAAGGGTTTTTGATATTGCAATCTCATCTCTTATTCTCTTACTACTTTCTCCAGTGCTGCTTTTAATTGCTTTGGCTATCAGGATCGAGTCAAAAGGCCCTATTTTTTATATTTCAAAAAGGGCAGGGAGGCATTACCGCATTTTTAAGTTCTACAAGTTTAGAACGATGGAAGTAAATGCAGATAAAAAATTAAAAGATTTATCTCATTTAAATCAATATGGACAAGGTGATAACGCGTATCCTAGTTTCCTTAAGATAAAAAATGATCCACGTATAACTAAAGTAGGCGCTTTCCTGCGCAATACAAGTCTTGATGAATTGCCTCAGTTAATAAATGTTTTATTCGGACATATGTCATTGGTTGGTAACAGGCCGCTTCCTTTATATGAAGCTGCTACTTTAACCAGCGATCATTGGGCAAACAGGTTTGATGCTCCCGCGGGTATGACCGGCTTATGGCAAATTATGAAACGTGGAGAAGACAGCATGTCTATAGAGGAAAGGATTGAATTAGACATAACCTATGCTAAAAATAATTCTATACTTGTTGATCTCTGGATAATGGTTAAAACACCTTTTGCAATGATGCAAAAAACCAATGTATAATACCAGATAGGTTGCTACTTACCATTTATTTGACCCTGAACTATAAAATAAAAGCTCAAAATGAAGCCGTTAATTTCTATTATTACGTTGAACTATAATCAAACGGATGTAACCTGTGAATTTTTGGAATCTACCAAATGCCTTCAATACAAAAATTTTGAAACTATTGTTGTAGACAATGCGTCTAAGGAAGATCCTACAGAAAGAATTCTCAAAGCCGGTTACCCTAATGTAAAAGTGTTAAGAAGTGAAACCAATCTTGGTTTTACAGGTGGAAATAATCTTGGTATAAAAGCCAGTAAAGGCGATTATATATTTATTGTAAATAATGATACCGAAGTAACACCGGATTTACTTGACAAACTTCTTGAACCTTTTGCATTCGATGAATCTGTTGGTGTAGTAAGTCCCAAGATTAAATTCTTTCAACAAAGCGATGTTATACAGTATGCCGGGTTTTCTGAAATGAATATGTTTACCTGTCAAAACTCCACAATCGGCAATAAACAGCATGATAAGGGGCAGTTTGATTTCATGTCAACAACACATTGTGCGCATGGCGCGGCAATGCTTGTGAAAAGAGATGTGATAAATAAGGTGGGCATGTTTGCTGAGAATTTTTTTATATATTACGAAGAAATAGACTGGAGTACAAGAATAATACGCGCAGGATATAAAATTATCTACCAGGGTTACGGAACTATTTACCATAAAGAATCTATGACAATGGGTAAACAAAGTGCAATAAAAGTGTACTACCATACCCGTAACCGAATCTATTACATGCGAAGAAATGCACACAAAGGACAGTTAATTACTTTCCTGGCCTTCTTTGCTTTTTTAACTGTTCCCAAGACAACTATTCAATTTATTTTCAAAAAGCAGTTTGAACATTTACGCTCTTTCTTTAGAGGTATAGCGTGGAATTTTCAAACATCTACTGTTTCTCCTCAATAAACCTGAACATAACATGAAAGCAAAAACAAGTTTAGTCACCGGCGGTGCCGGATTTATTGGTTCTCACGTTGCAAGGCATTGTCTTGCCATGGGCCAGCAGGTAATAGTGCTCGATGATTTAAGCGGAGGCTTTGAAGATCATCTTCCTGAAGGTGTAACTTTTGTACAAGGCTCTGTTACTGATGCCGCACTTGTAAAGGAACTCTTTGAAAAGTATCAGTTTAATTATGTATACCATCTTGCTGCATATGCGGCGGAAGGGCTCTCTCATTTTATCCGCAGATTTAACTACAATGTAAATCTTATCGGCAGCATCAATCTCATCAACGAGTCAGTAAAACATAAAGTTGAGTGCTTTGTGTTTACTTCATCCATCGCGGTATATGGTGCCGGGCAGTTGCCTATGACCGAAGCAATGGTTCCTCAGCCTGAAGATCCGTATGGTGTTTCTAAATACGCTGTAGAAATGGATTTGAAGGCCGCTCATGAAATGTTTGGTTTGAATTATGTTGTTTTCAGACCGCATAATGTGTATGGTGAAAACCAGAATATTGGTGATAAATACCGTAATGTAATTGGTATTTTCATGAACCAGATTATGCAGGGATTGCAACTTACCGTTTTTGGCGACGGTACGCAAACGAGGGCTTTCAGTTATATTGATGATGTTGCTATACCTATTGCCAAATGTGTTGATATACCTGAATCATACAACGAAGTGTTTAATATTGGTGCAGATAAACCATACTCAGTAAATGAACTTGCAGATGTTGTTGCATCCTGCTTTAACACTACGCCAAACATTAAATACCTGAGTGCCAGGAACGAAGTATTACATGCCTATTCAGATCACGCAAAGGCACACAGCGTTTTTGGTGAAGGAACAAATATTTCGCTAAAAGAAGGTATTGCCCGTATGAGCGAATGGGCAAAGAGAGTAGGTGCAAGAAAAAGCAAGGAGTTTGGTAATATTGAAATTACTGAAAAGCTTCCTGATGGATGGGGTATTGTTACTGAGAAGAAAGCGAAAGAAAAAGAGTTAGCGTAAATAATTATTCAAACCTTTATACAAAGTCGTATTTAACAACAAGCATTCATCTGATGGTTTTCTAACCATGCCTGGTTGTTGAATACGGCTTTACTACTTTTCGGCAGAATTCTGCTTAACTTTAACCAGGAGTTTATTAAATAAATTGTTCTGCATTTAAGCAGGTATAAGCTTATATGTTGACGGCAGAGATAAACTTTTCTTTAAGTAAAACACTGTTCTAATACAAGCTTCTCAATAATCCCGAACTTTAGAAAATGTAACCCCTTTGAGTAAAACCTTTTCACCCTTTTTTAAAATCTATTATGGAAATCTTGGAAAAAATATTATTGATCGTATTCTATATTGTTCAGTTCTGGCTTATCAGTTATTTTTTAATAGTAGTGTTGTTTGTTATTGCAGATATTCTTGCAATAAAAATTTCTCCAAAAATCAACTGGGCAGTTCAACAACAAAAAAACTATTCTTTTGCGGCAATTGTTCCATTGCATCAAAATATTGATTTTCTCGAACCAATTCTGGATTCGTTATTGAAGCAACGTTATAAAGATGTTCATTTTTTTGTAATAGCAGATGATTGCCCTGCTGTAACATTGCCATTTACTGATGAAAGAATTCATTTGTTATATCCTGAAACTCCTCTTCATTCAAAAATAAAATCAATACAACTGGCACTTAATCATATTGATGAGAATAAGTTTGATGCCATTGCCATTTTTGATGCTGATAATCTTGTGCACCCTGATTTTTTCAGCATTATGAATGCTTATTTCAACAAAGGATACAGGGCTGTGCAAAGTATTATTTTGCCAAAGAATACGGATACCACTTTTGCCAGGCTTGATACAATCAATGATCAGTATTATAATTTTATAGATCGTTGGTCACCTTCTCAGCTTAATCTTTCTGCACATATAGCTGGTAGAGGAACTGTTACTGATTTGAAACTTTACAAGTCAGTTTCATACAAGAATTTTTTTGGTGGATTTGATAAAAAACTTCAATGTGATCTTGCTAGTCAGACTATTATCGCGTATGCTTCTGAGGCAAAATTGTTTGATGAAAAAGTAAGTGATGGTAACAGCATGCAGCGTCAACGTACCAGGTGGATAAATGCTTATTTCCGTTATTTCTCTGAGGCGCGCAAGATATTTTTAAAAGGTCTTTTAAGTGGCAACTTCAGGTTGATGTTTTTTGGGTATAATAATATGCGTCCGCCACTCTTTATACAACTGCTTTTAAGCTTTTTATGTATTGGCATCTGCGCATTTTTATTACAACCTTTTCTCTGGGTTTGGGCCGCTGTAATTGGCGTTTATATCTTAAGCTTTCTGTACATTGTTATTTTTAAAAACAGTGTATTGACTGCAAAGCAAAGCGCGATTACTATGTTTAAGATTCCATTATTTGTGTCAAGGCAAATAAAAGCACTATTAAACATACAGTCTGCCAACAAACAATTTTTGCAAACCAATAATTATAAAGCAGTATTTATTGATGATATTTTAGTAAGTGAAAGATGAAGAATGAAAAGTGAAAAATAAAGGTTTGTTTTTTAGTCGCTAATAAAATCGTTTATAAAAAGGTTGCATGTTGATTAATATGCAACCTTTTTTATTTTCGATATTTTATCTTTTGGAAGTTCCTTCAGACCCTCCGATAAATTCATCTCCATTATTATCAACAATCTTAGCTTTAAAGCCACTGTAGGTTAAGTTGATGATCCTTCCTGGAACAGCAGTCCTGTCACCATTTAAAACATATAGCGGAAAGCGGCTGCCACCGTTGATTGTAATATTTTTCAACAGCAACTTTTGTGGAGGCAACCCCATTCCGCGATCGCTCCTGTTATCTACAAATATGGCGCTTGAGTTAATATTTTGAGCAGTATTGATAAGCCACACATTGCTTAGTTTAATATCACCTTTGCTGAATATCTGGATACCGGATCCAGAACTTCCATTAACATAAATGCTGTCGAAGGTTCCGGTTGTTGCATCCTGTATCGGCATACCGCTGCTTTGTCCGCCACGTTTTGCAATGCCTGCATTAATTATCTGTACATTTTTTACATCGCAGTTTTGAGCATTGGTAAATTGGGCCCCATCCCAACCCGTATTCTCGGATTTATTATTATAAAATTTCAGGCCGATGATCGGCGCAGGAACCGCTGTAGAATTAGCAAGGCCACTAAAAGTATGGCCAATATAATAACCTTCATTCGTTAAATCATGTACATAATTATTTGTTATTACAACATTCTTAATTGCACCTATCGGATAATTGAGTGGTGAATTAATATTTAATTTATCTGGATCCCATTTACATTGAATGCCAATGCTTGCATTAAAAACCTCGCAGTGATCAATCGTATAATCAGTGCAGCCTTCTCCAATTCTAATACCAATTCCACCTGCATTTTGCTCATTTACTTTTATACGATAAAGCTTAAAGTAAGAAGAGACGCCCATTTTAAATGCGTAGCTTTTATAGCCACCAATTACAAAATCAGGGTTCTTACGATCTGTTGTTATCACTATGGGCCTGGTTGCAGAACCATGCACTTCAAAGAGGCCAATGTTTGCAATATTAAAATCCGTAGGAATTAATAATGTATCGCCGGGTTGCGTATTTAGTTGGTTTTGTACATCTTTTATGTAGATGCCCTGGCCTTTTACAGGTAATACAATACTTCTTGCAGAGACTGTGATTGTACTAATAAGCAGAATAAATAGGTGGAAATATTTCATGAAACTTTTTCAAAAAAATTAAAGATAGAATTGCTTTCAAAATTATGTAGACGCTATTAATACAATAAAGTAAAACCGGTCTCAATATGTTAAGACAAATTTATAATATTCCGTTCTTGTAAACGCGTATAATTAAACTATACCGTGTTGTTTGACGCATAAGCATGTTGCTGCATTTCCACCATCTTTTTCTATATTCGGCATGCAATAACCTGCGAAAAATGAATCGTACTCTTGTTGCTATTGCTAAAATTACTTTAGAGTAAGCTAAAAAACAGGAACAATGCATGTATAAAATGCTATTTCTTTGATAGCTGAACAAATGCCAGAAACAATTTAAGCTATGCCATTAGTAATTCAATATCCGCAACAATTAATTCTAACGATGTAAACCATAACGAATGCCAAAGAACAAATATCTTTTTCCGTTTATTCTTGTCACGTCTTTATTTTTTTTATGGGGTTTTGCTTACGGGCTATTGGACGTTCTAAATAAGCATTTTCAGGAAACGCTCAATGTAACCAAAGCCAGATCTACACTTTTGCAGGCTGCTT
>Ga0105237_10007620_pt1 | contig 11833 bp, 7 predicted proteins | sample KBSC24metaG_FD_81520 | JGI IMG/M metagenome (GOLD analysis project Ga0105237, IMG submission 81520) | Corn rhizosphere microbial communities from Kellogg Biological Station, Michigan, USA - KBS C2-4 metaG | ecosystem: Host-associated > Plants > Roots > Rhizosphere > Soil | place: Michigan, USA... | reverse complement strand
TTTTGCTAAAATTTCATACATTTGAAAAGGCTTGTTTTAAGTTAGAAATGCAATGACAATCGCTTTCAGATTTAAATAAGCTGATACGACAGGAGCATGCCAGTGCTCCTGTTTTTGCTTTATAAACCTGTTTTTGGTCCTTAAACTATCTTGTTTTTGAATTCAGTTATTTTGGTTACGATCATTTTTTTCTGCTGACGACAACCGTAGCTCCGTTGACGGTGAATTTCGCGTTGCCTGTCTTCTCCATCATTTTCAACAGCACAGAAATATTGGAAAACTTATTGGACAATACCCCAAAAGTCTCATCCTTCATCTTTTCATCTTCATAGGCGATCTTGACATTATACCATCTCGACACCTGCTTCATTATGATCTCCAGCGGCTGGTCGACACACCGGAAATAGCCATTCTTCCAGGCAACAGCCGCTTCGACATCCGCCTGCGCGACATACAGTCCATCGCCCAGGTCCGCCTCTTGTTTAGGATCCAGGACAACGCTCTTCCCTGCCGCCGTCACCCGCACCGCGCCATCCACGAGCGTCGTACGGATATTCGCTTCGTCCGGGTAGGCATGTACATTGAATTGAGTGCCCAGGACTTCGATGTCCTGCCGCAGACTGCTTATACGAAAAGGAGCACCCGGATCACGCCGCACGTCGAAATAGGCCTCGCCGCTGAGCTCCACTCTACGCTCAGTTGAAGAAAAATGAACCGGGAATTTTAGCCAGGATGAAGAGTTAAGCCATACCCGGGTGCCGTCTGGCAGCACGACCTGGTACTGTCCCCCAGCCGGAATATCGATCTTATTGTAGGTGAAAGCTGCGCTGCTATCCGGCAGGCCGTCGGCTGCGGCGGATGGGGCCGTATAGATCAGCTGACCGTCAGCGGATTTGGAAACACGGATACCACCCTGTTCGGCAATATTGCCCGTGGCTGCATCCGTCAGCGAGATGGTTGATCCATTCGCCAGCGTCAGGGTTGCGACATTAGCGCCGGGTCCGATATCATGGACCGGCTGGACCGTCACCCGGGTCTCCGCCGCGGGCGATCTTTTCAGGACGGCCACGGTCCCGATGCCCAGTATCAGTATCACGGAAGCAGCCGCGATATACCAATTCCGGAGACCGGGTACTTTCTTTGTTCCGATGGATGTCTCCAGCCTCGCCAGCATGACGGCTTCTACAGAAGCCTCCTCCTCGGGAAATTCGGCATCGCGATGGACGGTATCGCGGTACCATTCCATCAATGCCTGTTTTTCAGCGTCGGTGGCAGTGTTTTCCTTAACCTTTTGAATTAATTCATTGATCGCTTGCTGGTCCAATGTAGGAGTATTTGTAAACTATGTACCGTGAGCACGGTTTTACCCTACATCGATTGGAAAATTATCTGAGAATTATTTGAACCAGGCTATGCAATGTGCCAATAATACCAGGATGGTCAGGCCATAATCCTTTAGCTCGCTGCGCAATATCCTAAGGGCGCGCGTCAGGTTCGCCTCGACCCCTTTCTCGGAGATATGTACTTTTTGGGCTATCTCCGTGTTCTTCAAACCCAGGTCGCGGCTGTATTTGAATACCAGCTTGCATTTTTCCGGCATTTCTTCCACAATGCCATCGATATACTCCTGTAAAAAGACGGCGTCGAGCGCGTGCTCATCATAGGAGGCTTCGTCAAAAACACAGTTTTCTCTTGCCAGCTGGGCCCGGCGATATTCTTTCTGAAAGTATTTGAACAGGCTGAATTTGACGGAGGTGGCTAAATAGGCGGCGGGATTTTGGATCTCTATGGTGTTTCTTCGCTCCCACAACGACATAAACACTTCATGAACAATGTCTTTTGCGTGGTCACTCCGATTGCTGAGGTTCCAGGCCATCAGAAGCAGCTTTTTCCAATAGCGATGGTATATCTCGGTAAAGGCTTTTTGATCACCTTCCTTAAGCAGTTGCATCAGTTCCAGGTCGGACAACCTGTTATACATTGTTATTACCACTTGAGCCCTTTTTAGCAAGCAATCATTATCCAATGCAAGTAAATAAAAAAAATTCAATATTTGAAATGTAAGAGAATGGTCTTTCCTTTTATTTTGATGGATTATTCGATTATTTTATCTTTAAAATGTAAAAGGCGCCATATGAACGACCTTAAAAGAAGGGATGGGTTTGAAGGAGAAAAGCTTATCAGTCTGCCGGATTCCGTATGGAAAAATGCAATAAAGGCCAACCCTGTCCTCAGTCAATTGTATCTCACGCACATCGGCTATTTTCCCAAAGCGGCTTATCATTACAGGGAACGAAAGAGTGGTTGTACGGACAATATCCTCATCTACTGTCTGCGCGGGAAGGGGTGGTATACGATAAAGGGAAAACGTTTTGAAGTGGCAGCCGATGAGTTCATGCTTCTTCCCGCCACAAAGGAGCCTATGCGTTATGGCGCCGACGCAGAAGATCCCTGGACAATTTACTGGATTCATTTCAGCGGCAGGGACATGGCCACTTTCAACCGTGCGTTCAACATTGGATTATACGATGGGGCGCGTCCCATCTCCTTTAATGAAAAAGGGTTACAGCTATGGGATACCATGTATCACAACCTGGAAATGGGCTATAGCAAGGAGAACCTCAGCCATACCAATCTTATCCTCTATCATTTCGTCTCTACCTTTCTGTACCCCGAAAAATACAGCGACGAGAAGAAACAGGATGCCAAGGACCTGATCAACGATACGATACTCTATATGCGCAAGGAATTGGGAAGCCGGCTGACAGTAGTGGATATGGCTTCGCGGAACAGTCTTTCGGCCAGTCATTTCTCCAGCCTCTTCCGCAAGGCGACGGGAATGCCGCCAATGGATTATTTCATTCACCTTAAGCTCCAGCGGGCTTGTCTGATGCTGTATAGCAGCGAAACGAAGATCAAGGACATCGCCCAGACGGTGGGCTACGATGACCCATATTACTTCTCCCGATTGTTTAAGAAGTACCTTGGGTTGTCCCCCGATCAATACCGGGTGGTGCGGAGAAAAGAGACTTAATGTCCGATGATAACGTCCTCCAGCTCTTCCAGCGTCTTGCCCTTGGTCTCTTTTACCTTGACCGCGATGAAGAGAACAAAGACTACGCAAACGGCGGCATATATATAAAAGGTGCTGTCCTTGAGATGTTCGAAAAGGATGGGGAAGGTAAAGACCAGTATAAAATAAGCGGCCCAAAGACATAACACGGCGATAGAAGTAGCGGCTCCTCTCACTTTGTTGGGAAATATCTCCGAGATCAGCACCCAGGTGACGGGCGCCAGCGACATGGCATAGGTTCCGATGGCGGCCAGCAGGTACCATGATACCTGGGGCGATCCGGCGGAAAGCATACGCACCACAACAATGTAGAGAATAGCGAGACCGCCTGCGCCAAACAGCATCAGGGGTTTCCGTCCTACCTTATCCACCAGCATCATGGCCAGCAGCGTAAACAGCAGGTTCACACCGCCGATAAATACGGTTTGCAACAATTGACCGTCCTGTGGCACGCCGATGCTTTGAAAGATACGAGGTGTATAGTTGAAAACTACATTGATACCACAGAATTGCTGTAAGACCGCCAGACCGATGCCGACCAGTACGGCAGGAAAAACGGCTTTTTGAAAAGCGGCGGAGTAGCTGATACGCTGGCCGCCTGTCGTCGTGCGGGTGATATCCGCCAGGCTGCTTTCGGCAAAGCCGGTCCCTCCTATCTTTTCCAGTACAATGCGGGCGAGGTCGTTCCTGCCTGCCTTGACGAGCCACCGGGGGCTTTCGGGCAGCCACCAGGCGCCGGCAAAGAAGAGTGCGGAAGGAAGTATACCCAGTCCAAACATCCATCGCCAGGCATCATCACCAATATTTCGCAGTGAATAGTTTACGATATTGGTAACCAGTATTCCGATGACGATCGTGAGCTGATTGATGGCCACCATACGTCCCCGCAGGTGAGCGGGCGAGATCTCGGCGATATACATGGGCGATAGCATGGAGGCCATGCCGACACCAATGCCCGCGATAAAACGTGCGGAGATAAAGAGCCCCCTTGCAGGAGCAAGGGCCATGGCGAGAGAAGAAAGTCCAAATATGACGGCGGCAGTGAGCAATCCTCTCCTTCTACCGTATTTGTCACTTACGGAACCTGCTATAAGACAGCCGATGATCGCGCCAAGCGCAAGACTTCCCGTGGCAAAACCTTCCCAATAGGCATCCAGTCCGAACTGTCGCTGTAAAAAAGGCAACGCGCCGGCAATAACGGCAAAGTCAAACCCAAAAAGATACCCCCCCAATGCAGAGATAAAGGATATCCCCAGGATATATGTATGGTTGTAAGCAGATCGTGACATAATGGCAAGTTATTTTATATCGAATTCAAAGATGGTGTTGGTGCTATATATCTCTCCCGGTGTCAGAATTGTATTGGGAAATTCCGGCCTGTTGGGGCCGTCAGGAAACGCCTGCGTCTCCAATGCAAACGCACCGTGTTGTTGATAGGGCTGAATATGCGCCCCACGCAGTGACCCATCCCACCAGTTGGCCGTATACAATTGTATACCGGGTCGGTCGGTGGTTGCCCGCATCACCCTACCCGACGATGGATCATAAACCTCGGCCGCAGGCTGACACCCATCCAGCACATAATTGTGATCGAATCCTCTGTCGAATGGCAGCTTGTCGATGCGATCGCCAAGACGGGTGGCTTTGGCTAAATCCAATGGCGTTCCTTCCAGGGGCAGGATATTACCCGTAGGAAGGTTCTGTGCATATTTTTCCGTATACTCCTTTGCGTTGATCCTTACCACATGATCCCTGATCGTCGGATGATCGAACCCGGAAAGATTGAAATAGGAATGATTGGACAGGTTCACCGGGGTCCGCCTGTCCGTCACCGCCTTATAGCTAAGTTCAAGTTTGTTGTCCTCATGCAATGTATACTTCATTTGTACATGGAGGTTGCCGGGATAGCCTTCCTCGCCATCGGGGCTCGTGTACTCGAATACCACGCCATTGTCCAGTGTCTCTTTCAGACTCCATATCTTTTTGGACAAGCCCTCGAATCCTCCATGCAGATGATTGCTGCCGTCATTCGCCGACAGGCGGATTACCTGTTTGTCCAGGTAGAACAAGGCGCCGCCGATGCGATTCACATATCTCCCTACAATACTACCAAAATACCAGGGGTTACGGACATAGTCCATTGGATTGGCAAAACCCGCTACGATGTTCTTCACAGTTCCTTTACGATCTGGCGTATGAATGGAAGTAATGGAACACCCGATATTGGTCACCCTGACTGTGGTCGTTCCATTTCTCAAGGTGATCCAAAATATATCCTTGGCATCGAGCCTGCCGTAAACGATACTGGTTATCTTCTCCTTCAACATGCCACATCCTGTTTTAACGCCTGAATAATAAAAGGGGTCATTTGCAAATAGACGGCCGCTCCCTGGTGATTGATATCCATCTGCAGCACTTCCTGCAGATATTTACGTCCTTTGGCGTCATCGCCCAGGCCAAGATATCCCAGACCGGTGAGGTAGGTACAATGTATCTTATTGCGATGGTTGACATCCTGATCGAAGACGAGCATATCCGGCAATGATACGGCAAAATAGTCGATGGTAATCTTGTCGTCGAAATGCTGCTGTCCAAATTCGACAAATTTTCGGAAGATGGCGGCGGCTTTGGAAGCATCATTCAGCTTGAGCCAGGCCAATGCCTGATAGATGATCTTGTCGGGCTGTGGGTCATTGTAATAAATTGCCTGTACCGGCTGGCTGATGCCGACGGTGGCCTCCCTGAACTTTGTCATGGCCTGTTCTGCCCGGCCAAGTCCTTCGAGTGCGCATCCTGTCAAATAATTGATATCATTCTCCTGTGTGCCATAGAGCTTGCCTTCTCCGAGGTTTAGCGGATAGGTCTGTACAGCGGACAGCAGGTCGATGGCCTTTTGGAACTCCTGACATGCGAGCGCCTCTTTCGCCAGTTCGATATGACATAGCAGGAACTGTCCCACTACCTTCCCTTCGCCACCCTCCCAGGGATGGAATTTACGATTGGCCAGCAGCTGACGCGCCTTTTCGTATTGTTTCAGGTTGTTATAGAGTGTGACTTTCTCTAAATAGAGATCATCCCGGGATCCTATTAATATTGGATACTTCTCGAGTAAGGCGAGCCTTTCGGGGAAAGGCCGGCCGGTGATCTTGTACAGCTGATCCAATTCCATCAGTACACGGGCATCGGACACGTCCAGCGCAAATGCCTTTTCCAGGTATTGCCGCGCCTGTTCCTTTTTACCCAGTTTATTATAGTAAGCCAGGGCCAGGTTGCGAAAAGTGGTGGGAAAGCTGGCGTCGAGCCTTATGGCTTCTTCCCAGCACGCGATGGCTTCGGGATACTGACGTTTGTCATACCAGAAATTACCCAGGTAATAACGGGCCCGGGCATCCGAGGGGTTGAGCTCGATGGCCTTTTGCAACACCAGCACCTCTTCTATCTTGTTGTGGAAAATACCGTTGGGGCTTCCGGCGGCGGCTAACCTGTACAGGTTCCCCGATCCTTCGATCTGTCCATCCTGGTAAGCAAACCATGCTTTGTAATAGCCAGTCAGCGTCGACGGCGTGGCGAGTTCAAGCAGATGCATGGCTTCGGCATATAATCCGGCCTGGGCATAGTCCAGGGATATCTCCAGATAATTCTGTTCGGCGTCCCGCATCAGGGTGCGCATCTTCTCCAACGATGCGGGGGTCTGACCGATGAGCCAGGCCTCAAAAAGAACTCCAAAATTAAATGGATCGATGGCGAGGGATTCCTCTATGAATGTTTCGGAAGGTCGCCCTGTCTTACGGAGCAGTGCTGTTTTCAGATGACGGGTCGTTGAGCTATGATAGTTCCTCACAAGGGATCTCTCCACCAGCGCCAGCGCTTCCATATATTTCTTTTGTGCGGTAGCGATCCTCGCCAGGTTCAAGAAGGCGCTGTGCTGCCAGGCGTCGTTCCAGGCGGCCTTGTAAAAGGACTCGAAGGCTTCGTCCAGCCGTCCCTGTAGTTTTAGCGACCAGCCCAGGTTGTAATGCGGCTCGCCGTCATAAGGGTTGGGATTGCGGCTGGTAAGTGTCTTGATGGCTTTTCGCAAATACGGCTCCGCCTTTTCAAACTGGCCGCGGCGGAGAAGCAGCAGCCCCATGGCATTGTTACAGCGTACGTCCCCGGGGCTTCTCCGAAGACCTTCCTCATAATAATCGATAGGATTATACGTCGCATGCCGGTATTGTTCGAGATGGAGTCCATTGAGATAAAGGTCTTCCACCTGTTCGATGTCTTCCGGCCTTTTGGCTGCTGTGGCAGCAGGCGGAATATCTTTCTCCTCGTGCGTCTCCGGCTGCCAGGATACGAGCACACCGGCGGCTTCATCTACAATGACCACCTTCCATTGCTCATGTGCGCCGGATGTTGTGAGTGTCTCGTCGAACACATGATATGGCGAGAGTTTTGTCGCATATTCCTTTTTGAGCTCACCGTTCTGAACGACCCGGATCGTAACCTGTTCATATTTTGCCGTGGCATATGCCCGGATACGCAGGCGGTCTCCCTCCCACTCCATATTGAGCATGGCCTCTTTTGTAGCGTTCTTTACAACACCTACCTGGCTGTATGGCATAAAAAATTGCTCGAATGTCTTTTCCTCATTGGGTTGCAGCCAGGAGAAGTCCGGCTGGTTGTCGGTGAATACGCCCGTCATCAGCTCGATGTATGGGCCATCTTCATCCGTAAGATTGCGGTCCCATGCCTGCCCGAAATCTCCATTGCCCCAGGTCCACTGTTTCTTGCCGGGCGAAAAGTTATGGTTCGCCACGTGCAGCATTCCCGCCTGGGTGTCGTTCTCATAACAACCCATAAAATCGTATTTGCTGCGTATCGCCATATAGGACGTCGGCACGGGGATATTTGCGTATTTGCTGATATCCGTCCCCGGCGCATAATTCACCTTATAATAGGTACCCGTCGCAATCGGGAAGTCGGATACATCCCGCCGTCCATGATCAAATACGGCGTATACATCCGGCGGGAAGACGGATTGATAATGCTCATTGACCTTTACGGCCGGGTTGGCCCACCATAAAAAAGTTTGAGGGAAAGGCGTCCGGTTGAACAGCTTTCCTTTTATCTCCAGATATGCCTTGTCGGGATACAGCGTAAATCCCGCCATGCCTTTTGTCCGGAACATCCGTTCGAGCTCATTGACCCAGACGGTCCTGCTGCCGTCCGCATGTTCTTCGATGGTAAAATCCACGGGGCTATAGGTGCTGGGACGATGATGCTGGGGCCAATTGAATTCGATGCCCCCCGAGATCCAGGGTCCCGCCAGGCCTACCAACGCAGGCTTTATGACCTGGTTGTAGTAGATGAAGTCTCTTTGTTTTACCTTATCATAAGCGCGTTGTATCCTGCCGCCCAGTTCGGGCAGGATCATGATCTTTAAAAATTCATTCTCGAGAAATACAGCTTCATATTCCTGGCTGGACTTTTTGTCGTCAATCTGCTCGATGACAGGATGTGGATACACGACACCACTGCTGCCCTGGTATACCCGTTTCTCCAGGAACATAGGATTTTTTTCAGGCTGGCCGATCTTATAGGTAGGAATGGATACCTTCTCTACCCATGCTTTTACGTCCATCATATACATATTCATTTTATTCTGGTATAAATCGCATCATCAGCGCATTCTTTGGGTCTACGCTGACGGTAAAAACTTCCTGTTCTTTCCCTATGACACCCATCGTCGCATCGGTGAGAAAGTCCTTTACAATATACTTACCTTTTTTCAACCCCATGTCCTGCAGGCGGATGGCGGCGTTGTATATCTGTTGGGTGTGGAAATTAAAAAGTCCCAACAGGGTCGTATCTCCCTTCTGATAAAATGCCATCTGCTGGTCATAGCTGTCTCCATCCGAGAACTTCAGCGGAGTAAAAGCCTGCGGCCGGCTGAAGAACGCGCAAAGCCTTGCATTGTTAAGGAGCTTTTTTCCCCTCTCCGCTGCCAGCGGCTGCCGGAAGTCCGAGCCATCCCCCAGGATACTGCCCATCACCATCATGGCATAGAGACGCACTTTTATTTCCTGCTCGCTCAGGTCCGGATGTTTTTGGAAATGCTGCATGATGCATACATCCAGGTTGGTATATGGCCACAAAGTACCTTGTACCCATCCCAGGTGGCTGCCGGTAGCCAGCGAGGACTCGGTGCTGCCCCATCCGGGGAAACCTTTTTCGTCATCCCGCAGATGGGAATATACATCGGTGGATATAAAACGTGTATGCGCATACTGGTGCGGGAACATGGGCGAGATGGCCTCCGTGATAAAGATGTCGGGTCCCAGTATCGAGTCGATGAGGTGTTTTAACATCTTCATGCCGAAATTATATGCCTCTAAGCCGGAGCGTACGGAAGGATCCCAGCGGGTGGTGGATTCCAATGCTCCTGCCGTAAGGAAGTCGATCTTTAGGAAGCTAGCCCCGATGGCCTTTGCCTTTTGCAGCTGTGTGATAATGGACTGGCGGGTGGCAGGGTGCGTAGGGTCCAGCGGGAATGCACCCCAGTCCCCGTCCTTATAGGCAATGGGTTTGCCGTCCTGGTCCTTTAGCACGACATCCCGCAGCGTATACGAAGTACCCGCTACCGTGGTCTGGTCCATCGTATTCTTCCAGGTCCATGTCGCGAATGGGATAAAATAAAACCCCATCTGCTGTCCATTCTTTTTTGCATACCTGCCAAGGGAGGTCAGCAGTTCTGTCGTGTAGATGGATTGATCGTAACTGTCGACGCTGAGCACGGGGTGCGACCAGCGTGAAAAATTGTCGAGGGTATGCAAGTAGTCGGATATCTTTCCCACACCCGGCGGCATCATCACTTTCTCATATCCCAGCACGCCTTCTACTCCAAAGCTGTTCCAGTACACGGGGGCATAGCCTTTCCAGCTCAGGCTGCCGTTGAGCCATGCATTTATCCGGCCGTACTTTGTGAACAGGGGGCGTATGTCGTCACCGCCGGCGAGATATACCAGGGGCGATGCTACGAAATTTCCTTTCATCGTGCCATGAAGGACGTGATCGTGTGTGCCGTCCTTGTCGGGGGTGGCTGCCCCGCCATAGAGGACAAATGAATCTACTTCCCCTTTGACGGCAGCCGTTTTATAAAGGATGCCCGTCTTCCAGAAGTCATGGCTGACGCTGCCTATCACGAGTCCGGCCAGGGTAGAATTATCATATACGGAAGAGAAGTCATAGCTGATACCTGCTGCATCCGGCCAGTGACGCTCCTTCACTCCTACCCACTCGTCGTTGTCGAATGGCTCGTCCAGTATACGGGGCTCGCTGCCTGTGACGGTCAGCCGCCCCTTTATGGAAGGCAGTATGGCAACAGGGCTGATATTGCGTGACTCTACCGGTGTTTGCCCTGTCGTACCGGCGGCTATCAGGTCGGTGAGGATAAAAGAGCTCTCTGCATACAAAGTGATCCGTTGCAGCAGATACAGACTATGCTTATCATCCATATGCTTGATATTGATACGGATGCCCTTGCCCAGGCTGTCCTCCACGGCATCGGTGCTGTAGGGATGCTGCTCCAGACTGGCAGTGGATAGCATACCCGTATTTATGTCCTGTACATACGCTACGGTGTTAGTGAGCGATACGCCTCCCGCAAAATAATAATCCACCATGCCCGTCGTATTATGCAGGACGATCCTGACCCGGTGGTTCGACAATACTACGCTGTCATTGTATTCATGCAATGCCTGAGCCTGTGAGGTGGTTCCCCACAGGCTTAGCAGAAGAAAAAATATGGAATGCCGGATCATCAGTAACCAGGATTTTGATCTGTCAGCGACAGGGCCGAATTGGTCTGCAGCTCGCTCAGAGGTATGGGATACAGATTGTTCTTGTCCGAAACGTTTTGTGCAGGATGCGGGTCTCCGGGGCCATTTTTAGCGACATAATAAGCACGGGGGTTGTTATGCGTCATCACCCTGGACACCAGCGTACCGGTTCTCTTCAGATCAAACCAACGCCATCCTTCACCACCCAGCTCACGCGTACGCTCATCCAGCAATTCCGTACGCAGCTCTGCCTGCGTCGGCGTCCTGCCCCACGCATCTTCCAGGTTCTGCAATCCGGCCCTGTTACGCACCTTATTAAGAGGGGCAAGGGCGGCTCCTGTCTGTGTCAATTCGTTCAGCACTTCCGCATACATAAGATATACATCGGATGCACGCAGATAGTACAGATTCTTACCTGAATTGTAAATGTCGATGTCGGAGCTGCTTATATCATATTTCTTTATAGTAGGCAGGCCCGGGTCGACCCACCAGTCCATGGTGTTGCCATTACCGTCGTAACGATGAGGCCAGATGGAAACCAGGTATCTTTTATCATTGGTCTGATCAAAGACGGTGTCGGAATAATAAGCCGTGGCCATCACTACCGTACCGCCTGCGCCAGGCGTATGGCTGTTGTAAGCCTCGCCGGGTATCCCGGGTCCGGCATAGGAGCCAAAAAGATTTTGAAGACCCTGGGTATTGTTGGCGTCAGTGGAATACTGGATCTCAAACAGGGACTCTGCATTGTTCTCATGCTGTCCGTCAAAAAGCTGGGAGTAGTCGGCCAGCAGGGTAAGTCCATTGGTATTTATCAGGTCTTCAAATATGGTCTTTGCATCGGCGTAGTCCTTCTGGGTGAGATATACCTTACCTAACAGCGCCTTTGCGGCCTCTACGCTGGCCCTGCCGATGCCGGGGTTCTTGCTTTTTACCCAAAGAT
>Ga0105237_10007619_pt1 | contig 11833 bp, 12 predicted proteins | sample KBSC24metaG_FD_81520 | JGI IMG/M metagenome (GOLD analysis project Ga0105237, IMG submission 81520) | Corn rhizosphere microbial communities from Kellogg Biological Station, Michigan, USA - KBS C2-4 metaG | ecosystem: Host-associated > Plants > Roots > Rhizosphere > Soil | place: Michigan, USA... | reverse complement strand
CGGCCTGCCATTGCAGCAGCTCGCCCCTGCTGCTCTGCCTGACCTGCGCACGCTGGCGCAGGTACTTGCGCGATGTGACCGCGCGACAAGCCGCGAGGAGCGCCGGGAGGTGAGCGTTCGAACGATGGCTCGTGTGTGGGCCGAGTCGACGCACGGAGGCAGCGAATTGCTGGTGCTGCTCGCGATCGCTGACTTCGCCGACGACGATGGCAACGCCTACCCGGCCGTGCCGACGCTGGCCGCGAAGTGCAGGATGAGCACACGCAACGCGAACTTCGTGCTGTCTGCATTGAAGGCGAGCGGCGAGCTCGAGGTGCGGGCCAACGAAGGCCCGAAGGGCACGAACCGATACCGCATCGTCGCGGCCGCGAAGGGTCGACCCCTGAAGCCGGATTCATCCCCAAAAGCGCCGAAACCCCTGAAGTCCGCTTCAGCCCCCGTGCCGTCGCAGACCCTGAAGCCTGCTTCAGCCCTGACCCCTGAAGCCGCTTTCACCCCTGAAGCGGGCTTCACCCTGAAGCCGGCTTCCTCCACCCCTGAAGCCGGCTTCCCAAAACCCCTGAAGCCGGCTTCAGACGAACCATCATTGAACCATCATGAACCACCATTTACGTCGCTGTCGCGACCGGTGGCCGCAAAGCTCGCGCCTTGTCCTCACGCCGAAATCGTCGGCGCCTATCACGCCGCGCTGCCCGAGCTTCCGCGCGTCAAGCTGATGGACAGCAAAGGCCGGAAGGCGAAGATCAGCGAGTTCTGGCGGTGGGTGCTGACGAGCGAGAAGGTTGACGGCGTGCGCCGGGCCACCACGCCGGAGGCGGCGATGAAGTGGATTGCCGCCTACTTCGCCCGGGCTCGCGACAACGACTTCCTGATGGGGCGCACTTCTCGCGGCGAGGCGCACGCCGCATGGCGCTGCGACCTCGACTTCCTGCTCACCGATCGTGGCAAGAAGCACGTCATCGAGAAGACCGGAGCCGCAGCATGAAGCACGACGCCATGGACTTCTCTCGGTCCTTCGCGCCGGACGCCGAGGCCTTCGACTTCGGAGAATACCTGCGGCGCTGCCTGGACAGCGAATACGCCGTCGTCGGCTGCTTGATGCGCAACGCACTGCTGCTCGACCACGTCGCCGACCTCCTGCGGCCCGAGCACTTTCTCGACGCCGGCATGCGCGCCGCCTACGCCGCGATCACGGCCCTGGTCAGCCGCTCGCAGGCTGTCGACCTGGTGTCGGTGCACGAGCACTTGCGTTCCGCCGGCGCCGATGTCGGCCTGATGGCGCTGAACGCGGCCGCGCAAACCTATGCCGTGGACAACAGCGTGCGGACGCATGCCCAGCGTGTGCGCGCGAAGCACCTCGAGCGCGAGGTGGCTCACGCGGCCCATCAGGCCGTCGCGATGGCGGAGCAGCCGGGCGACGGCCAGGCAAAGCTCGCCGCGGTGCAGCAGGTCTTTGCGAAGCTGGCCGACGGCGGCGCGAAACCACAGCCAAAGCTCGCGGCCGATCTGATGGCGACTCGCATCGACCACTGGAGCGAGGTGGCCGGCGGAGCGGTGCGCGAAGGCATAGCCACCGGCTTCCGCGACCTCGACGAGCAGCTGAACGGCGGCATGCGCGCCGGCCACGTCTACGTGCTCGCGGCGCGCCCGTCGGTCGGCAAGTCGTCGCTGGCCGAACGCATCGCGATCACCGTTGCGCAGGCCGGCACGCCGACGCTGTTCCTGAGCCAGGAAATGCCGGCAGCCGAGCTGCTGGACCGTGCCGCAGCGATGATCGGTGGCATCGACTATGGCGCCCTACAGCGCGGCGAGATCGAGGACTGGAGCCGCGTCTCGGCGGCCAGCGACGCGCTCGCCGCAGTCCCGCTCTACATCGACGATCAGCCGGCGCTGACGCTGCTGGACATCCGCGCGAAGGCGATGGCGGTGCGCCGGCATGGCCTGAAGCTGCTGGTGCTGGACTACTTGCAGCTGTGCGCGGCGACCAACGCGCGGGACAACCGGAACGGACAGATCGAGGAGATCAGCCGCGGTCTGAAGGCGCTGGCGAAGGACTTCTGCATCGCGATCCTGATGCTGTCGCAACTGAACCGCGCGGTGGAGAGTCGCCAGGTGCCAGAGCCCAACCTGTCGGACCTGCGCGACTCCGGCGCCATCGAGCAGGACGCCGACACCGTGATGTTCCTCTGGCCGTGCCGCGAGTTCGGCGAACGCCAGATCCTGGGCCTGACGCTGGCCAAGAACCGGCAGGGTAAGCGCGGCGTGCGCGTGCCGCTAGAGTTCTTCGGCCGCTACCAACGGTGGAAGTCGAGCGAGGCCGACCTCACGCCTGATCGCAAGCAGGCGCGCGGCGCCGACAAGGACTTCGAATGAACTGCGTCATCAACAGGAGCCCGCTCAGGCGCGACGAAGCCGCATGCCACGGGTTGCGCTCGGCCCTTGGGGGGGCGGTGCGGAAGGTCGAAAGCCCTTTTGCCGGGCACCGCTCTCGACACCATTCGCAGGTTTTTTTCTGCCACCGAAAACACAGACCAGCCGTCGTTGTCGAAAAGAACTGCCTCCATCACCGGGAGGACATCGCCATGGACATCGAAGCCCCGTTTCACACCGACCGACAGTTGATCGAAGACCTGCTTATCGACGCCACGCAACTCGCCTCGCGCCTTGTCGATCGATTTGGCGACGAGATCAGGGCAAAGCTGGCCGAGGCCATCGCCGGCGGCGGGGTGCTGTCGTTGCGCGTGGAGCTCAGTCAGATGCCGCACGTGTCGCTGCACATCGGCCACCCGAACGGCACGACGGCCGAGCTGCTGCGCATCGAGTGATCCGCACAACGATGAGCACCGAGATCCTCGCCGCCATCTTGGCCACCTTGAAGCGCATCGAGTCGCGGCTGTCGGCACCTGCTCCCGGCCTGCCACGCGCGCTGTCAGCCTCGGACCGAGAAACTCTGGCGCAACTGCTCCCGGCCATTCGCACCGCGATCGGCGGCGCCGTGTTCACGGCCAAGGATCTGCAGCTGGTGGCGCGCCAGCGAGACCCGGTGCTGAAGGCGAAGGTGGAGGCGTGTCTCGGCACAGATGCAAGCCTGAAGACGCTCGGCAAGCTGCTGACTCGCGCGGCCGGTGCATCAGTGGCCAGCGTGACTGTGGTGCGCATTGGCAAGGTCCGCGATGGTGTGCTGTGGCGCATCGATGGCTGACCGAAGCGACTTTCCTGCGACTTTGGAAAGTCGCAAAGACGCTTTGCCCATTGCGGCCCTGAAGGCGCCCCGCGTTCAATCGCTCCAAACTCGCAGGAACGACCCCCCACCATGTCAAGCAAGCTTTCCTCGGTCCGACTCTCCAAGTCGAACGAGCTGACTATCTGGACCCCGGACGGCCACCTGACAGTGGCGCTGAACCGAATTACCGCTCAAGCTATCGCCGCCGGTCTGCAACGGAATGCCGGCGTGCCTCTCGACGAGAAGCAGATGAGGCTTGCACGCTTCTCGAGCCTCATCGCTGTCGACGAGGCGAAGGAGCACGTCGCCAGTCGACGGGGGATCAAACTCCCCAGCGCCGACGAGATTCGTCTTGCAAAGATGCGCGAGCGCGCGCGCCGCGACGCTCAGCGGTAAGCGGGCTATGCGAATCCTCGGCTTCAACATCACGCGCGCCGTCAAGGCGCCGCCGACCACGAAGGCTTCATCCCTGAACCGCGAAGTAGGCTGGCAAACGGTATACGCCGGTGGCTCATGGCTGGGCTCCGTAGGCAGCTACTTCGCCGATGCCTGGCAGCGCAACATCGTGGCCGATCCACATGACTCGCTGCTCGCCTTCTCCGCGGTCTACAGCTGTGTCACGCTGATCGCGGACGACATCTCGAAATTGCCACCGCGCCTGATGTTCGAGACTGCCACGAACGTCTGGCGCCCGTACCGCGCGGCAACGCCGCTGCTGCCGGCCAGGCGGAAGCCCAATCGCTACCAGACCTGGCAGCAGTTTCTCTCGTGCTGGGTGCTGAGCAAGCTGCTGCACGGCAACACTATCGTGCTGAAGGAGCGCGATGCGAGCGGCGTCGTCGTGGCGCTCTACATCCTGAACTGGTCGATGGTCACTCCGCTTGTTGCGCCGGATGGCAGCGTGTACTACCAATTCGGCGAGGACAATCTCAGCGGGATCCAGGCGCACACTGTCACGGTGCCGGCCAGCGAGATCATCCACGATCGCGCGAGTTGCCTGTTTCACCCACTGGTCGGCATCGGCCCTATCTACGCCTGCGGCAAGTCGGCGACACAGGGTGCCCGCATCCAGAATAACAGCGCGCAGTTCTTCGAGAACGCCAGCCGGCCGGGCGGGGTGCTCACCGCGCCGGGCACGATCAACGACGACAACGCCAGGCGCATGAAGGATCACTGGGAGAAGAACTACAGCGGCACCAATGCCGGCCGCGTGGCGGTGCTCGGCGACGGCCTGAAGTTCGAAGCGATGTCCGTCCCGGCGGAGCAGGCGCAACTGATCGAGCAGCTGCGCTGGACAGGCGAAGACGTGGCGCGGTGCTTCCACGTGCCGGCCTACAAGCTCGGCCTCGGCCCGGCACCGACCTTCAACAACGCCGGCGCGATGGATCTCGACTACTACAAGCAGACCCTGCAGGTGCTGATCGAGTCCATCGAAGGCCTGCTCGATGACGGCCTGGACCTGCCAGCAAATCGCCGTGTCGAGCTGGACGTCAGCGCCTTCCTGCGACTCGACCCGCTGTCGCGCGCCGAAGCAGCGCGGCTCGGCGTGCAGGCCGGCTACCTGGCGCCGAACGAGGCGCGCGCGATGGAAGACCTCGAGCCCGTGGCGGGCGGCGATACGCCGTACTTGCAGCAGCAGAACTGGTCGCTCGAAGCGCTGGCCCAGCGCGCCGCACCCGATGACCCGAGCGGCCAGGCGAAGTTGTTCGCAGCAATGGAACGAGCGATGGCCGCTGTTGGCCGCCGCACGAAAGTCGAAAGGATCAACTGATGAAGACGTTCGACGATCTCACGCAGATGGCCGCCGACCTGGCCGACGGCCTGGAAGCGCCGCTTGATGGCAAGGATGGCAAGGACGGCGTCGACGGTCGCGACGGCATGCCGGGTCTGCCCGGCCGCGATGGGCGTGATGGTCGCGACGGCCTGCAGGGTCCGCGTGGTGCCGACGGGCGCGACGGCATCGACGGCAAGAACGGCCGCGACGGCGCGCGCGGTCCGCAGGGTGACCCCGGCCCTCAGGGTGAGCTGGGCCTGACGCCACGCCACGAATGGCGCGGCACGTCCATTCGCTTCGAGCTCGATGGCGGCGGCTGGGGACCATGGGTCGACGTCCAAGGCCCGCGCGGCGCCAACGGCTTGAGCGCTGGCGGTGGTTCGACCCGCAGTCTCAAGATGGACGGCGGCGGGGCCTTCGACGAAGACACCGGACTCGACGGCGGGTTCGCAGCGACGGACTTCACCGGCGTCATCGGCGTTGGCGGTGGTGGTGCCACGACGGTGTACGCGCCCAGGACCTTCAATGCCGGGCGGTCGGCGTGAACAACGAGGCAGGAGCCCCATGGCCGGCCGACGAGCCGCCGTCTGGCTTGACCCTCATCGAGTGGGCTGCGTGGCGCGGCGCCGAAGACTGGGACGCCATCGCCGCTGTGCGAGCCTTGCTCGAGGACTTCGAGGCTGGCCACGCCATCGTGCGGGCGCGGGCGCTGGCTCGCGCGACGCTGCACTGAGGCTCGGGAGATGAGAGGTTGCTTCACCGAGTGGAATCGCACGCTCGGCCAGGATAAGTCGGCAAGTACCTGGGCAGCGAACAACTCCGACAGCCGATGGCCCTTTTCTTGTGGGGGCGCGATCGGCGACCCTCACTGGAGGGGCGGCAGACGAAGGAATGCCCCGAAGGCACGGGGCACTTCGGGGCAGATGGGACAGGGCCGGGAAGCCGTAATCCTATCGCATCGGAGGCGTCAGATGCCAAGGCTCAGGGGCCCTATTCGCAAGGCAGTTGCCGCGGCCCTGCTGGCCGGGCCCGGCACGACACGCGCGATCGCGGCGCGGGCGAATGTGGCGAACGAGCATGCGCGCAGGACGCTCGACAACATGGTCCGCAGCCGACAGGTCGCCGTGATCGCCACCGCGCGCGTGTCGGGCGTGAAGCGACCAGTACCGGTCTACGACCTGGCCGCCGCGCCCAATGACGCGCCTGCACCGGATCTCGAACTTCAACATCTCCTGCGGGCATGGATTCCGCAGCACGACGCAACTGCAGGAGCATGACCAATGCCCATCGCCGAATTTTCAATCGACCTCAACGCCAACCTCGCGAAGTTCGAGGCGGGCATGAACCGCGCGGCCAAGATCTCCGAGGACCAGGCGAAACGGATCGACGCTGCCATGAGCGGGCTGAAGTCGACCATCGAGGGCCTCGGCATCGCGGCTTTGGTGGCCTCGCAGATCAACGGGGTGAAGGCGGCGATCGACACGCTCGACAAGCTGGATGATCTCAGCGAAAAGTTCGGCATCGCCGCCAAGGATCTGAGTGCATACCGGTACGCCAGCGAGGTGGCAGGCACCAGCACCGAGGCCTTCGCGCAGGGGTTGAACCTGCTCAGCAGGAACATGGCCGCCGCCGCCGGCGGCAGCAAGGAGCAGGCGGCCGCGTTCAAGGCGGTTGGCGTGTCGGTGAAGGACGCCAACGGGAAGCTGCGCAGCGCGGACGACGTGCTGCTCGACTTGGCCGATCGCTTCAGCAGCTACGAGGATGGCGCCGGCAAGGCGGCGCTGGCGCAGGACGTGTTCGGCAAGTCCGGTGCCGAGCTCATCCCGCTATTGAACAAGGGCCGGGATGGCATCACGGAGCTGCGCACGGAGGCTGAGAAGCTCGGCGCCGTGTACGGCAGTGACGTTGCCAAGGCGGCCGGCGACTTCAACGACAACCTGACGAAGCTGAAGTTGGCGGCTGAAGGCGCGAAGGTATCGATCGCCGGGGATCTACTGCCGGCGCTCGTCGACCTCACGAACACCTTCATCAAAGCGCGCGTCGACGGCCTGGGCCCGTTCCAGGCCTCGCTGGTCACCATCGGCAAGGTGTTCGCGGCCGGCCTTGGCTTCGACGATGTCGGCAAGCTGCAGAAAGACGCCGAGGCGCTGCAGAACTCGATGACCGTCACGATGGGCCACATCGACAAGCTGCAGACGGTCATCGCCAACAATCCGAACAGCGACGCCGCGAACAAGGCGCGCGCCAGCATCACGGTGCTGCGCCAGCAACTCGAGGCGCTACAGACTCAGGCCACGAAGTCATCGACCGCCCTGCAGGTGCTGGCCGACCAGAAGAAGTTCGGCGATCAGCCGATCACGATCGACAAGGGCACGCGCAAGCCGCCAATCCCCGACAAGGCGGTGGCCGTCGTCGACCAGGCGGCGAAGCTCTACGCTGAACTGAAGACTCGGATCCAGGAGAAGATCGACGCCCAGCAGTTGGAGGCGACCACCGGCGAGAAGGTGACCGAGCAGCAGCGATTCGCGATCGAAGTGATGGCCAGGCTGCAGGACGGCCACGTCAAGCTCAACGCGGCGCAGAAAGCCGGCCTGAAAGCGCAGCTCGATTTCTTAGTGCGGACCGCCGACGCGAATGACCAGCGCGCCGAGGCCACGAAGCGCATCCAGGCCGAGACCATGGCCCTGGCCGCCGTGACCGAGAAGCGCCTGACAGACAACAAGGCCTTGCAGGATGCCGTCGAAGAGATCGGACTCTCACGCGATCAACTCGACGCCCTGACTCAGCAGAGGCTGAGAGACAAGCTAGCAATCGAGGACCAGGCGATCGCGACCGCGAAGCTCACGGGCGCCAACCAGGCCAGCATCGACCTCATGGCGATCAATGCCGATGCCCTGCGCCAGGAGATCGCCCTGCGCCAGCAGGCTGCGCAGAAGCAGGCGCAGCTGCGGCAGGACCCGGCGGCCGGCGCGAAACAGGCGCTCGACGAATATCTGGAGCGCGTCAAAGACGTCGGCACCAGTACCAAGGACCTCGTCAGCAACCAGCTGAGCGGCCTCGAAGACAACCTGGCCAACTTCTTCGTGACGGGCAAAGCGGATTGGAAGAGCTACTTCCAGTCCATCGCGATCGAGGCCGCAAAGATCAACATCGTGCGGCCGCTGCTGGCGCAGCTGAGCCAGGTCGAAAGCGCCGCCGGATCGGGTGGCGGGTTTCTCTCGCTGATCGGCAAGTTCGCCGGCCTCTTCGGCGGCGGCAGCTCGAGCACCGTCGGATTGTCGCAGTCGATCGACCGCCTGTATCCGTCGGCCAAGGGCAACGTGTTCACCGCGGCCGGCATCACGAAATTCGCGAGGGGCGATATCTTCGACAGCCCGACGCTCTTCAAGTTCGCCAAGGGAACCGGTGTCATGGGCGAAGCCGGGCCCGAGGCCATCATGCCGCTGCGCCGCGGCGCCGACGGCAAGCTGGGTGTCGCCGCGCCGGCGGCCGGCGGCAAGACGACGATCATCAACCAGACCACGGGACGCGTCGACCAGGTTGTCGAGCGCACGCTGTCCGACGGTGAGCGCGTCATTCTCCTGCAGGAGATGCGGACAGCAGTGGCGGCCGACTTCAGCGACCCGAACAGCAAGATCAGCAAGTCGTATGGCAAGGCGTACAAGGCCGAGAGGATCCGCCAATGACGGTGCCGACGATTCCGCGTGGCATGCAGCCAGTCCTCACCGGGGAGAGATGACGGCGTTTCGGCCAGTGCGCTATCCCCATTGAAACGAAGCGGATTTCGTAGCTTGTCGGCGAGTTCGGCCACCACGAAGTCGGCCCCTGGCCGACGCAGCGCCCAGGTGCCCGACACGGATGTGTCGCCGACGCTGCTGCTGCTGCTGGGCCTGGTGGGGCCTTCGCGGCCGTTGTCCTCAAACGGCACCAGATGCGCGCTCCGAAATTTTTCCCGCGTTCCTGACGAGTGAATAATACGATTGGAGGGGCAAGAAATCCGTTCGCATATATGGGTGTCGCCCAATAAATCGCATTGCTACATTTATGAGGCTTTTTGGGTAGCGTTCTACTTGTGGGGATTCCTGAATTTTTCCTAATTCCCCCAATGGCGTGCTTGCAATTTGATCAAATACCTTAATTATTTCCGAGACGCTTACCTGTCTACTATCAGACCGCCCTTGATTGTTGAAGGTGGAGACTCTGATGTTGACGACCGGCAGTTCGGATAACGCCTCGTCGAGCTTCGCGCTACCCGGAGATGCAGATATAAAGTTAAACTTATCGTGTTGGTATGCTGCGGCCAAAAAGAAGAGATACAACGGATAAATGACTTCGCCGTCGCTGATTCCTGCCGCGGCCTCTTCCACGAATCTAAATAGATGCTCCTGCGATCTAAGATCCAGCGCAAATAGTTGCGCGATAAGTGCCAGTTCTTCAGAAACGATTTCGGCAGGCGTTTTCTTTTGGGCGACACCGGGTTGCGCTGTAACGATGCTCGATACAACCTCCAGTCGATTTGTGGTGAGGGACGTTGTGATCGCGAGCTTTGCCGCAAAAGCACGATTGTCCGGGTCCGGCAACAAATACACAGCGCTGAAGAATCGACGTAAGTAGCGCGCCCCGTCGAATTCCGGGCCGTATATTGCCTTTGTTGATGCCGAAAGCTGACTTAAATTGGTCGAGAACACAAAGCATATTCCCTGGGCGTCAAACAGATGCTTTACACCTTCCAGTAGTCTCACCGCATAATCTGGTCGACACCTATCCAATTCATCAATAAAGACGAACATTGGCAGCGTCGCTTCACGCTGCTCGTTCAAGTAGCTCAGAAGCTCCTCGATTGCCTTCTTCATTTCACGAATCGCGGTTTGCTTTTCGGTGTGTGATTCCGTCGCAATTTCAAAGAACTTCTTCAGCGCATCGGCGGCCATGCCTTCTGCTGCTTGAACGGTCTCGACGTTCGCGAAGAGTTGGCTCGGGTCAACACCGGTCATAACTTTCACGCCGCCAGCGGCGACCGCGCCAAGAACGGGAAGCACGGCTTTCGGCGCCTGCTTCCAAATCCGTTTCGCAAGCTTGGCCGCCGATGAGCGCACCTTTCCCGCCACCGGCAACTTCTTCAAGAGCGGCTCAAGGGCCAGCTGCAACTCCGCCATGAAGGCGAGTAACGGATCGTCGGCCAAGTCGTTCGCCCATGCGTCAAAACGAACGACGGGGTGCTGACAAGCTTCGATGTCCTGTGACCAATGCCGAACGAAAAACGTCTTCCCCGCACCCCATTCGGCATCGAGAGCCACGCACAAGGCGCCGTCGCCAGGCTTCGAGTGGTAGGCCTCGAAGCGTTGCTGGATGACCCGATACAAGAAGTCGCCCGTCGACTTTCGGTCGAGCACATCGCCAGCCCATCGGTTGGTCATTGAAGTCTCCCAAAGTCGCGAATCGCCAACCGATCACGTGGTTTGCGACCAAACTTCCCCTGCGTCGAAGCAGCGCTTCATGTCAACGCCATATTCCGCGTTCAGTCGCGCAACAATCCTCGGCGCCATCTTGTCGAGCTCGGCCGTGACGGCTTTTGCCAGCGCCATCACGTGCGCTCGATAGGACCTGAGAGCGGTCGCGCCGGGTAGCGGAAGGGACGGTTCGATGATCGCGAGGTTTCTTATCGAGGCATCCTCAGCAAACATCGCGAAAACTTCGATGATTCGATCGCGAGCCGTCGTGTGTGCTTGGTTTTCATGTCGCTCGGCCATCAGCGCCGCGTGGGCGGCCTTGTCTCCGCCCATGCGCTCGACTTCGTCCGCGATCAGTGGCTTGCGTCCATCTGGGCTCACGAAACACCGGCCGTAGGCGATCACCGCTGCTGTCCACGAATCGTCCGCGATACCGTCGATTCCCGGTGACCTCACCCCGCCGGGCCGACGTAGCATTTCCTCGGTGGTTTCCAAAAGAAAGGTGAGGGATCTGGAGCACCGTCGCAAGTCGCCCACCACCGTCGCGCGCGCCCGGAAATGCTGAAGCAGATCACATTTGTCTATGAGTAAGCCATCGCTTATGGGCCTGCCTTTCGGATACGAATTGAGGGGCTGATCCGGATCATTGAAGTCCCCTATGGCTTTCTCAATCGGGTTGAAGTTGGTCATTCCAGGTGCAGAAGTGCAAACGGCTTAGGGGCGGCGACCTGTCGAAGCCAACTTCACACTGGCAGTTCGTAAATCGCGGCATTCTCGCGCTCGATGCGAGTGAAGCCGCTGAGCTCTTCGTCCCAGATTCGACCGTCCGCGCCGAAGCTGGGCGTCAGGCCTGCGGCGAGCCGATTCGCCGCTGCCACGTCGAGGTTTTCCACCAGGCGGCGACTCTCGTCGAACATCAGTGCGGCCTGACCGTCGCCGACGCGGATCAATACCAGGGTTCTAGGCATGCGTGGTCCCTCCTCGATTGGTGCGCGGGACGGGAGTCGAACCCGTACACCCCCTTCCGGGAAGTGGCGGGTTTTAAGCCCGCTGCGTCTACCGATTCCGCCACCCGCGCACGGCCGCGATGATAGGTCCCCCGTGCGTACCTCGTGCGTAGCAATTCGACGCAGACGCGCTCAAACAGGCCTCACGCAAGTTCCACTGGACACCATTTCTCCAGTGAAATCGTGGTGCTGGGCCGCGGTCGACGCGTGATGGTTTGCGCACAACCTTGACTTAAAATCCGCCGCTTCTCGCGAGAGGGCGTACGGGTTCGACCCCCGTCCCAGGCACCACGGCAGGTTGGCCGGCGGCAGGCTTCACGGGCGCGACCGGATCGCCTTCACGCCGAACCAGACCAGAACGGCGACGACCATTGCTGCG
>Ga0105237_10007617_pt1 | contig 11834 bp, 11 predicted proteins | sample KBSC24metaG_FD_81520 | JGI IMG/M metagenome (GOLD analysis project Ga0105237, IMG submission 81520) | Corn rhizosphere microbial communities from Kellogg Biological Station, Michigan, USA - KBS C2-4 metaG | ecosystem: Host-associated > Plants > Roots > Rhizosphere > Soil | place: Michigan, USA... | reverse complement strand
CTCGTTGAACGCCGGATCGCCGAGCACCTGCTTGACGCCGATGATGACCACCAGCGACAGGAACAGGCCGAGCGTCGCCGTGGTCTGGATCCACGACGTGTAGTTGCCGCGCCGGCCGTGCGGGGCGTGTTCGGCGACATAGGTCGCCGCACCGCCGTACTCGCCGCCGAGCGCCAGACCTTGCAGCAGGCGCAACCCGACCAGGATGATCGGCGCAGCCATGCCGATCGACGCGTAGTTGGGCAGCACACCGACGATGAACGTCGACATGCCCATGATCAGGATGGTCACCAGGAAGGTGTACTTGCGGCCGATCATGTCGCCGAGACGGCCGAACACCAGCGCCCCGAACGGGCGGACCAGGAAGCCCGCAGCAAAGGCCATCAGCGAGGCGATGAACGCCGCCGTCGGGTCCAGTGCGGCGAAGAACTGCTTGCCGATGATCGCGGCAAGCGAGCCGTACAGGTAGAAGTCGTACCACTCGAACACGGTGCCCAGACTGGAGGCGAAGATGACCTTCTTCTCCTCTCGTGTCATCGCCGCGTCGGCCTTTGTGCCACCGGCCACTGTCGTTGCCATACCTGAGTCTCCTCGTGTGATGCCGCACCACCCGCGTGATGCTGGTCGCGCATCTTCCGATCGGCCTCTGACCCCGTGCTGACGCGGTTCTGAACCGAAGCTGACAAACTCAGTAACAACCCTGACGGAGCGTTCCTCGATGTGGGAAATGCCGCGATTCCCGCGCCATTCCTCCCGGTCAGCTGCGAACGACTCCGGCGCGCGGTGCGCCTTCACGCTCCCACACCGGCCCGTCGAACCACGCGTCGCCGCGCAGGCAGGCGGCGAGCATGGGCAGGCTGTCGACGCCCCAGAACAGCCGGCCGTCGACCTCCACCGTCGGCACGCCGAACACGCCGGTCGCGACGGCGCGCGCGCTCGCATTCTTCAACGCCGCCTTGACCGGCTCGCTCGCCGGATCGAGGCGCGGTGCGAGTTCCTGCGTCAGCGCGGCGATGCGCGCCGGCTCGCTGGCGTCGCCGCCGCGCGTCCAGACGTCGCGCAGCACGGTCTCGCATGCGTAGCGGCTCGGCGTGCCGCCTTCGGGCGCACAGGCGAGCAGCAGGCGCAGGTGCGGCAACGGGTTGAACGGATGCTGCGCCGGCGTCTGCATCGCAATGCCGTGCTGGTGCGCGATCCAGTGCACGTGACGGAAGGTCCAGGCGCGTTTCGGTTCGATCTCGGCCGGACCCTTCTGGCCCCAGTGCTTGAGCAGGCCGGCGAACAGCAGCGGCTGGTAGCGCACGTCGACCGAGAGCCCTTCGAGCGCCTGCGGCAAGCGCTCGAACGCGAGATAGGCGAACGGCGAGATCGGATCGAACCAGAAGGTCAGCTGCTTCATCTCGATCCGTCCATTTCGATCTGCTCGCGGCGTTCGCCGAGCCTGTCCCAGATCACGAGCTTGTCGGCGTCGGACAGGGCCGCCCATGCGGCGATTTCGTCGATCGTTCGCAGGCAGCCTTCGCACCAGCCGGTGGCCGGGTCCATCCTGCACACGCTGGTGCAGGGGCTCGGTACCGGCGTCGTCACGCTTTGGACTTCAGGTCTGGACGACATCGTACACGGGTGCGCCGGTCAGCGCGCCCAGCTGGTTCGGACTCAGGCGGAACACCCCGTTCGGGTGCCCGGCCGCAGCCCAGATCTCGTCGAAGCGGAACAGCTCGCGGTCGATCAGCTGCACCGGCGGCGCCGCATGGCCCACCGGCGATACACCGCCGATCGTGAACCCGGTCTTCGCTTTCACGAAGTCGGCATCGGCGCGGCCGATCGCACCGACGATCGCGGCGACCTTGCGCTCGTCGACCCGCTTGTCGCCCGAGGTCACGACGAGCACCGCCGCCTCGTCGCTCTTGCGCCGGAACACGACACTCTTGGCGATCTGGCCCACGCTGACGCCGAGCGCGTCGGCCGCTTCCTGCGCGGTGCGCGCGGCCACTTCGAGATAGACCGGCGCATGCGGGTGGCCGAGTTCGCTCAGCACGCCGCTGACGCGGCGAAAACCTTCAGGGCGATCCTGCTGCGATACGCCGTTCATTCTGCTGCCTTCGCCTGCGCCGCCGCACGCTTGGCGAGCAGCGCATTGCCCGAGCGCGAAACCGGCTTGCGGCCGAGAACGCTGGAGATGAACTCGGCGGCGTCGACGAGCTTGTCGATGTCGATGCCGGTCTCGATGCCCAGGCCGTTCAGCATGAACAGCACGTCCTCTGTGCCGACGTTGCCGGTCGCGCCCTTCGCGTACGGGCAGCCGCCGAGCCCGGCGACGCTCGCGTCGAAGGTGTGGATGCCGAGCTCGAGACAAGCGTAGATGTTGCCCAGCGCCTGGCCATAGGTGTCGTGGAAATGGCCGCTGACCTGGTCGATCGGAAAGTGCTTCAGCGCGCGCTCGAGTGCGGCCTGCGCACGCTTGGGCGTGCCGACGCCGATCGTGTCGGCCACGCCGCAGTGATCGACGCCGATCGCCTTCATCAGCCTGACGACGCGCTCGACCTCGTCGGCGCTGACCTCGCCCTGGTACGGGCAGCCGAGCGCGCACGAGATCGCGCTGCGCACCTTGATGCCGTGCTCGTGCGCCGCCGCGACGACCGGTCGAAAACGCTCGATGCTCTCTTCGATACTGCAGTTGATGTTGCGCTGGCTGAATGCCTCGGTCGCAGCACCGAACACCACGATCTCGTCGGGCTTGATCGCGGCGCTCGCGATCGACGCCTCGAAGCCCTTCAGGTTCGGCGTCAGCACCGAATAGCGCACCCCGCGCTGGCGCTGCACGCCCGCCATCACCTCGGCGTTGTCGGCCATCTGCGGCACCCACTTCGGGCTCACGTAGCTCGTGACCTCGATCTCGCGCAGCCCGGCCGCCTGCAGGCGGTGCACCAGCTCGATCTTGTGCGCGGCCGAGACCGGCTGCTTTTCGTTCTGCAGCCCGTCGCGCGGGCCCACTTCGACCAGGGTGACACGGGAGGGAATCATGACGGAATACTCGCTTGGGTGGATTCACCGCGACGCACCCCCGAGCCCGGGGATGGGCGCGGGCGGCGCATCTGTCGACCATCGTGGCACAGGGAATACAAAGACAGGAACCAACAATGGATCCGAACCGCTTTCGCCTCGCCACTCGCATCCATTTTGCGCTGCTGCGCCAGTATGGAGAAGATGTGGACGTGGCCGCGCTGCTCAAGGGCAGCCCCGAAGCGCGCGAAGCGCTCTGGGTCTGCGCAGCCTCCGACGACCGCGAGCTGGTTGCGCTCGCCGCTCAGTTCAAGCACGCGTCCAAAGCGCCCCGGCCGCCGAAGCCCGTCGAATCGGCCGATGCGCCGCAAGACGCCGCCTGGGCCCGCAATACCTCCGGTTTCGGCGCAACGATGCCGGTCGACCTCGAAGCGCCGCGCCAGCCGCCCGTCGCGCGAATGCTGCTGAAGCCTTCGAGCTGGCTGCGCAAGAGCGCTCACTGACGGTCTCATTGAAGAGATCGCGTCAACCCGCCGCGGCGAGCCGCAACAGCTCGCCGCCTTCGCTGACCTGGTCGCCGACCGCATAGAGCAGTTCCTCGACGAGCCCGTCGCGCGGCGCGGCAATCGTGTGCTCCATCTTCATCGCCTCCATCACGGCCAGCGGCTGGCCCTGCGCGACACGCTCGCCGACCTTCGCGAGAAACGCGATCACCTTGCCCGGCATCGGCGCGGTCAGGCGGCCGCCCTCGGCGGCGCCATCGGCCGAGTGCGCGATCGGATCGAACTCTTCGACCAGCGCCGAGCCTTCCGGCGCGAACACGCTGAACCGTTCGCCGCTCGCATAGACGTGCAGGCTCCAGCGCCGCTCGCCAAGGCTGATGTCGTGCAACGCCGCGCCGCGCGACACCGCCGCGAACGGCCAGCGGACCCCGTCGCTGGCGAGCACCTGCCCCGCGTTGCTGCCGTTGTTGCCGACGTTGTTGCCGCCGTTGCTGCGCTCAAGCGTGAAGACATGGTGCACGCCCTGCGCCTGGATGTCGAAGCGGCGCAGCGCCGCACCGTGCAAGCGCCAGCCGTCGCGGCGTGACCACGGGTCACCGCTTTCGAGCGCGCGCTCCGCGGCGAGCGCGTGCGCGACGACGCCGGCCGCCGCCACCTCGATCGCCAGCGGCGCTGCGTTGAACAGCACGGCGCGCTCGCGTTCGATCAGCGCCGTATCGAGGTCGGCGCTCGCGAACGACCGGCTCGCGGCGACCCGGCGCAGGAACGCGACGTTCGTGTGCAGCCCGACGATGTGGGTCTGGGCGAGTGCGGCATCGAGCCGCGCGAGCGCTTCGGCGCGGTCGCGCCCCCAGACGATCAGCTTCGCGATCATCGAGTCGTAGTACGGCGAAATCGCATCGCCTTCACGCACGCCGGCATCGACGCGCACTGGCCCGCGCTCGAAGCTCGCGGCGCTCGGCGTGCGGTACACCTCGAGCGTGCCGGTCGCGGGCAGGAACTGCGCGTCCGGATTCTCGGCACAGATGCGCGCCTCGATCGCATGGCCGTCGATGCGCAGCTGCTCCTGCGTCAGCGGCAGCGGCTCGCCGCTTGCGACACGCAACTGCCATTCGACCAGGTCGAGCCCGGTGATCGCCTCGGTGACCGGGTGCTCGACCTGCAGCCGCGTGTTCATCTCCATGAAGAAGAAGCGCAGGTCGCCATCCGGCGTGGGCTCGGCGATGAACTCGACCGTGCCGGCGCCGACATAGCCGACCGCCTTCGCCGCCGCCACCGCCGCGGCGCCCATCTCGCGCCGCCGCGCCTCGCTCATGCCGGGCGCCGGTGCTTCCTCGAGCACCTTCTGGTGGCGCCGCTGCACCGAGCAGTCGCGCTCGAACAGGTAGATGCAGTTGCCGTGGCTGTCGCCGAAGACCTGGATCTCGATGTGGCGCGGCTTCGTGACGTAGCGTTCGATCAGCACCGCGTCGTCGCCGAAGCTGTTGATCGCCTCGCGTTTGCAGGACGCGAGCGCGGCGTCGAACTCGTCGGCCTTCGCCACGATGCGCATGCCCTTGCCGCCGCCGCCGGCGCTCGCCTTGATCAGCACCGGGTAGCCGATCGCATCGGCCTCGCGCCTGAGCAGTGCCGGGTTCTGGTCGGCGCCGTGATAGCCGGGAACGAGCGGAACGCCGGCCTTCGCCATCAGGCGTTTCGACTCGGCCTTCAGTCCCATCGCCTTGATCGCGGAAGGCGGCGGGCCGATGAACGCGATGCCGGCGTCGGCGCAGGCCTGCGCGAACTCTTCGTTCTCGCTCAGGAAGCCGTAACCCGGATGTACCGCCTGCGCACCGGTTGCCTTCGCGGCCTCGATGATGCGTTCGGCGCGCAGATAGCTCTCCTTCGGCGCCGCCGGCCCGATGTGCACGGCCTCGTCGCAGGCCTGCACGTGCTTGGCGTTCGCGTCGGCATCGGAATACACGGCCACGGTGCGGATGCCGAGCTTGCGCGCGGTCGCTGCAACGCGACAGGCGATCTCGCCACGGTTCGCAATCAGGATCTTCTTGAACATCGGGTTAGCCTCAGACAGACGGCTGTCGCGTTGCGAACAGACCGGAAACGCGGCGCGCCAGCTGGCGCAGGAATTTCGCAAGCACCCAGATCAGCACCAGGCTGATCACGATCACCACGGCGAGCACGCCGAAGAACACGTACGGGTGTTCCCACGACAGCCACAGGCTGACCGGCACGACGCTGTCGCCGAGCAGCGACATCGCGATGTTCGAGAATGGCTCGGGCGAGGTGTTCAGCGCGGCGCGCGTGGTCGCCTTCGCAACATGGCTGGTCGCTGCGAGCGTGCCGCCCATCAGCGCAGCGGCCATCGCCCAGCTCGCCTGGTCCGCGCCGAACACCGAGGCCGCGAGTGCCGCACCGGCCGGGATGCGAACCACCGTGTGGACCATGTCCCACAGGCTGTCGAGGCCGGGAATCTTGTCGGCGAAGAACTCGATGAACAGCATCAGCCCGCTCGCACCGAGTATCACCGGCGACTGCAGAATCTTCAGGCCGGCCGGCAGATCGACCCAGCCGAGATAGCCGGCCAGCCCGGTCAGGAACACGACCGCATACAGCCGCAGCCCGCTGGCCCAGCCGAGCGCCGCGGCGATCGCGAGCAGCTGCGCGGTGTCGAGATTGAGGTGTTGCATGGTGCTCTCCTCGTCGATTTGCCGAAGGCGTCAGCCCAACCAGACCGGCTTGCGCTTGCCGAGAAAACTCTGGACGCCTTCGCGGCCTTCGTCGCTGGCGCGGACGTCGGCAATGCGCCGCGCGGTCTCTTCACGCAGCCCGGCGCTGATCGGTTGACCTGCCACATCCTGCACCAGCGCCTTGCAGGCGCGCAAGGCCATCGGACCGTTGGCGACCAGCGCCGCGACGATCTCGTCGACCTTCGCATCGAGCTCGTCGCTCGCGCAGACTTCGTGCACGAAACCCATCGCGGCCGCCTGTGCCGCGCCGAAGCGCTCGGCAGTGACGAAGTAGCGGCGCGCCGCCTGCTCGCCCATGGCGCGGATCACGTAGGGGCTGATCGTTGCCGGCAGCAGGCCGAGCTTCGCTTCGCTGAGGCAGAAGGTGACCGTGTCGGCCGCGACCAGCACGTCGCACACTGCGGCGAGGCCCACCCCGCCGGCGTAGCAGTCGCCGTGCACGCGGCCGACCACCGGCACCGGGCAGCGGTAGATCGTCCACAGCATGTCGGCGAGCGCCTGCGCGTCGGCGCGGTTCTGCTCCCATGTATAGGCGGCCATCTCCTTCATCCACGACAGGTCGGCGCCGGCGCAGAACGCCTTGCCGCGCCCACTGAGCACGACGGCGCGCAGCGTGGTGTCGGCGGCGAAACGCTCGAACGTGTCGCGCAGCTCGGCGATCACGTTCTCGTTGAACGCGTTGCGGACGGCAGGGCGGTTCAGCCAGACTTCGGCGACCTGCGCCGACCGCTGGACGATCTCGAGCGTGGGGGTGGTATCGGTCATCGCAGGGCCTCGGGTTCGCCGGGGCCTTGCGCGACGCGCGCCGCGATCAGTTCGCGGCGGCGGTCGCGGGGGGTGACCCCGGCTTGATGTAGACGACGTTGTCGTCGATCGCGTACGGCTGGCAGTTCGGACGGCCCGCATCGCGGCAACGCTTCATCACGCGCTCCAGCGGATCGCTGGGCTCTGTCGGATCGCGCGGCTTGGTGCTCCACGTGCCGTAGAACCAGCCGTTCTCCGAAACGACGAACGCGCGCGGCTTGCGATGGGTGAGCCAATCGCGATAGGCCTCGCGGCCGCGCTCGCTGACCGGCACCGCATCGACGTTGTCGATCGCCGCGGTCGACGCGACACCAGGCGCGGCCTGGGTCAACGCCGGCACCGGCGCGGCCGACGGCGGCGCGGGCTGAGCCGTCGAGCCGGCAACGACCGGCGCGATCGGGCCTGCACCGGCGCGCGGCGGCATCACGAACTTCTGCAATTCGTCGGCCGCCAGGTCGGCGAACTTCTCGTAGAGCCAGCCCAGGCGCGCACCGTCCTGGCCGCCAGCCAGGCCACCCAGCGCGTAGCTCGCCTTCACCTCGAAGCTGCGCAGCGCGCGGCCCGACGGATCGAGCACCCGCACCCGGCCAGTCACGTGATCGTCGCCGGCCATGAAGCCGAACATGATCGCGGCGAACGCGCCGCGCACCCGGATGTCGGTCACGACGATCTCGACCTGGTGCGTCGCTGCCGGCGCGGTCAGGCCGCGCGACTCGAGCCGGTAGCGCAGCCGCGTCGCCAACTCCTCGCGGTTGAACTGCGGGTTGTCGCCCTGCTGCTTCGCCGCATCCGGCGACATCTTGGCGACGACCTGTGCCACGCCCTCGAGGCGCGAGACGTCGCCCTGGACACGCGGATCCTGCTTGATCGTGCCGGCGCAGCCGGTCAGCAGAACCAGGAATCCCATGCCCGCCCATGCGGCCACCCGCCGGACTGCCTGCTTCGTTGTACCCATCGCTCCCTGCCCATCGGTTGTTGGAGACTCGATGGTAGAGACGACGTTCGCGCGCAACCAGCCGCGTTGCCGGTGCGTGACAAAAGGCTGTGCAAAAGGTCGCGAGCCCGCGCGATGCATCGTCGGTGGTGCAATGGCGCATCACTCAATACCTCTTCGCGACCTCGTCGAGCATCACCTCGGTCGCGCCGCCGCCGATCGCAAGGATGCGCGCATCGCGCCAGAGCCGCTCGATCGCGGTCTCGCGCATGTAGCCCATGCCGCCGTGGAACTGCTGGCAGGTCGAGACGACCTCGTTGACGAGCTCACCGGTCAACGCCTTCAGCATCGAGACCTCCTGCACCACGTCGTGCTCTTGGGTCACGCGCCAGGCGCACTGGTACATGAAAGCGCGCGCCGCACGCACTTTCGCGTCGAGCATGGCCAGCCGCTGGCGGATCACCTGCTTGTCGAAGAGCGGCGCGCCGAACGCCTGGCGCGTGCGCACATGGTCGAGCGTCAGCTTCAGTGCCTGCGTGCAATGCCCGACTGCCATCGCGGCCAGCGCGATGCGCTCGGTCTGGAAATTCTTCATCACCGAGTAGAAGCCCTTGTCCTGTTCGCCGAGCAGCGCATCGACGGGCAGGCGCACGTTGTCCAGCACGAGCTCGGCGGTGTCGGACGACAGCCAGCCGGTCTTCTTCAGCGCGCGCCCGACCGAGAAGCCTGGCGTGCCCTTCTCGACGACGAACATCGACATCGCATGGCGCGCCGAGCCGGCGTCGTTCGGCGTCTTGGCAGCGATGAAGTACAGGTCCGCGTGCACGCCGTTCGTGATGAACATCTTCGTGCCGTTCAGCACCCACGAATCGCCGTCACGACGTGCCGTCGTGCGGATTCCGGCGACGTCCGAGCCCGCACCCGGCTCGGTGATGCCGACCGCGGTGATCGTGCGTCCGGCGGTCACGCCCGGCATGTACTTTGCGAGCTGCGCCTTCGTGCCCGCGTGATGCAGGTGCGGGCTCGCCATGTCGGTGTGCACGAGCACGGTGATGATGAAACCGCCGAAGGTCGACTGCGACAAGGCCTCGGCGAACACCAGGTTCGTCAGCGCGTCGGCCTCGGCGCCGCCGTACTCGCTCGAATACATCAATCCGAGCAGGCCGGCGTCGCCCATCTTGCGCAGCACTTCGCGCGGGGTGAAGCCCTGTTCCTCCCAGCCCTGCGCATGCGGCTCGACCTCGCGCGCAACGAAGCGCGCGATCTGCTCGCGCAGCGCTTCGTGCTCGGGGGTCAGATAGACGTTGTCCACGAGCGTCACATCCGGAACACGCCGAACTTCGCATCCGGGATCGGCATGTTCAGGCTGGCCGAGATCGCCAGCGCCAGCACGCGGCGGGTCTGCGCCGGGTCGATCACGCCGTCGTCCCAGAGCCGCGCGCTCGCGTAGTACGGATGCGCCTGGTGGGCGAACTGATCGAGGATGGGCTGCTTGAACGCGGCTTCCTCGTCGGCGCTCCATGCGCCGCCCTTGGCTTCGATGCCGTCGCGCCGAACCGTCGCGAGCACGCTCGCGGCCTGCTCGCCGCCCATCACGCTGATGCGCGCGTTCGGCCACATCCACAGGAAGCGCGGCGAATACGCGCGCCCGCACATCCCGTAGTTGCCGGCGCCGAAGCTGCCGCCGATGATCACGGTGAACTTCGGCACGTTGACGGTCGAGACCGCGGTCACCATCTTCGCGCCGTGTTTCGCGATGCCCTCGCTCTCGTACTTGCGACCGACCATGAAGCCGGTGATGTTCTGCAGGAACACGAGCGGGATCTTGCGCTGCCCGCACAGCTCGATGAAGTGCGCGCCCTTCAGCGCCGACTCGGAGAACAGCACGCCGTTGTTCGCGACGATGCCCACCGGCATGCCCTCGATGTGCGCGAAGCCGGTCACGAGCGTGGTGCCGTAGCGCGCCTTGAACTCGTCGAACTCGGAGGCGTCGACGATGCGCGCGATGATCTCGTGCACGTCATAGGGCTTGCGCGTGTCGGTCGGGATGATGCCGTGCAGCTCGCCCGGGTCGAACAAGGGCGCGCGCGGCTCGACCAGCCGCTGCTCGTGCGCCTTGCGCCAATTGAGATGCGCCACGGAGTTGCGCGCGATCGCCAGCGCATGCGTGTCGTTCTGCGCAAGGTGATCGGCCACGCCCGAAAGCCTCGTGTGCACGTCGCCGCCGCCGAGGTCTTCGGCGCTGACGACCTCGCCGATCGCCGCCTTCACGAGCGGCGGGCCGCCGAGAAAGATCGTGCCCTGGTTCTTCACGATGATCGACTCGTCGCTCATCGCGGGCATGTAGGCGCCGCCGGCCGTGCACGAGCCCATCACGACGGCGATCTGCGGAATGCCGTTCGCGCTCATCTGCGCCTGGTTGTAGAAGATGCGGCCGAAATGCTCGCGATCGGGGAACACGTCGTCCTGGTTCGGCAAGTTGGCGCCGCCGCTGTCGACCAGGTAGATGCACGGCAGCCGGTTCTGCATCGCGATTTCCTGCGCGCGCAGATGCTTCTTCACCGTCATCGGGTAGTAGGTGCCACCCTTCACGGTGGCGTCGTTGCACACGACCATGCAGTCGACACCGCTGACCCGGCCGATGCCGGCGATCAGCCCGGCGCCGGGTGCATCGTTCTTGTACATGTCGAGTGCGGCCAGCGGCGCGACTTCGAGGAACGGCGTGTCGGGGTCGAGCAGCATCTCGACCCGGTCGCGCGGCAGCAGCTTGCCGCGCGCCAGGTGCTTGGCGCGCGGCGCTTCGCCGCCGCCTTGCGCGATCTGCGCGAGCTTCGCGTTCAGGTCGTCGACCAGCGTGCGCATCGCGGCGGCGTTGGCCCTGAAGTCTTCGGAACGAGCGTTGAGCTTGGAGGCCAGAGCAGGCATCGTGTCTCCCATGAGCCGATGCACCTGCGGCGCTCGGCGTGTTGATGTTCGGCGTGATCGCAGGTCCCGGGCCATTCTAGGCAGCCGGATCCCCGCATCCTCGTCAAGCGGGCTTCGCGGCGATCGGCTCCATCTTCTCGATCATGCGCCCGCGTATCACGACCGTCTGCACCTTGCCGACCGCAATTTACGCCGCGGCGCGGTACACGGGCGGCCAGAGTGGTTGCAAATCCTGCCACACCTGGCCAGACTCCGTCACCATGCCAACTGCAGCCGCCGCGCCCGCGACAACCTTTCCGGCCGCCACGCCGATGGCGTTTGTCCGGGCGATCGTGCTGGCCTACGGCCGCTACGGCGTCGACCCCGCCGCGGCGCTGAAGCAGGCACGGATCACGCCAAGCCAATTGCAGCGGCACGGTGCGCGCATCACGGCCGCCCAAATGGAAACCATCTGCGCGGCCGCCATGCAGGAGCTCGACGACGAGGCACTCGGCTGGTTCTCGCGCAAGCTGCCCTGGGGCAGCTACGGCATGCTGGCGCGCGCATCGCTCACGGCACCGAATCTCGGGGTCGCGCTGAAGCGCTGGTGCCGGCACCACCGGCTGTTGACCGACGACATCGCGTTGAGCCTGTCGATCAGCGGCGCGGTCGCGACGCTGGCCGTCGACGAGCGCAGCCGCCTCGGCCCGATGCGCGAGTTCTGTCTCGTCACGACGCTGCGCAACGTGCATGGCTACGCGTGCTGGTCGATCGACTCGCGCATCCCGCTGCTGCAGGCCACGTTCCCATACGCCGCGCCGCCGCACCGCGAAGCCTACCCGCTGATGTTCCGCGGCCCGCTGCGCTTAGACGCAGAGCGCGCCGGCTTCAGCTTCCACGCGCAGTGCCTCACGCTGGCGCGGAGGCGCGAAGAGCGCG
>Ga0105237_10007616_pt1 | contig 11835 bp, 5 predicted proteins | sample KBSC24metaG_FD_81520 | JGI IMG/M metagenome (GOLD analysis project Ga0105237, IMG submission 81520) | Corn rhizosphere microbial communities from Kellogg Biological Station, Michigan, USA - KBS C2-4 metaG | ecosystem: Host-associated > Plants > Roots > Rhizosphere > Soil | place: Michigan, USA... | reverse complement strand
GTTCGCTGGCTCTGATAAAAGTCTTCACGAAGGCCTATGTCTTCCACAGTTCTGGATTTTTTCTGAACGATTTCTTTTGTTGTCGGATCCCGCTCATAATAAAACCACGTATAATTAAAAGCTTTATCATAATTCACTGTTTTTACCAGGGATGCAAAGCCATCCAGGGCAAGCCCTTTAATGAAAGGCAGGCTATACTTAAATTTTAAGGTGCCACTGTACACATCTGCTTTGTAACGCCTGTAACCTGGGCTCAGCAGCCTGGCGGCGGGGTTTAACTGTGACCATCCTTCACCCGGATAGCGGTAATCACCCCCGATATATGCTTCCTGCAGAGGGCTTACGGATGCAAAAGCGCCGACGTCGCCGCCTGGGCTGCTTTGTGGTGTAGTAGTTGATTTTTCTCTTGCTGATATATCAAACCCAACGTCGAAATTGCTGGTTACTGAAACATCTACATTACTACGGATATTATACTGGCGAACTTTTGTTTTATCATCTCCGCGAAGGATACCTCCCTGGGAGGCTGTTCCAATAGAAAGGAAATATTTTACCTTGTCCGTACCACCACGCATTGTAAGAGATTGTCTTGATTGTTTGGCGGGAGGATCTACCAATGCATTGTACCAGTTTTCAGGGCGACGTTCCCCTGTTTTGAATGCCTGGATAAGTTCATCCGGGAAATCAGCCGGGGCTGCTTCAAGAGCTCTTCTTTCATTAAGCACATTCATATATTGAAATACGTCTGCAGACCTGACTTTCATGGTAGGAGACTGAAAGGAAAATGTTGTAGAAAAATCAAATGCCGGCTTGCCTGTCTTTCCCCTTTTAGTGGTAACAAGAATAACACCGCCCGCTGATTGCGCGCCATAAATAGCAGCAGATGCATCTTTTAATACTGAAATAGATTCAATGTCATTAGGATCAAGACGATTTAAACCATCCGGATCTGCGTTGGCAACACCATCAATAACTATGAGTGCCGAACTGTTACGATAGGTTTTGGCTCCCCTCACCAAAATTTGAGCATCATCAAATCCGGGTGCGGCGCTGGTTTGTGTAACAAATAACCCTGGAAGACGTCCCGCAAGAGAATTGGAAAGCGAAGCTGTGCTTGCTTTCTTTAATTCTTCTCCTGAGGCCTGCACCACAGCGTTTGTTAACTCAGATCGTTTTTGCGTACCATATCCCACGACGACTACATCGTCAAGCGTTCTGGAGAGTGACTCAAGTTGAATAGTTGCACCAGATACAGCATCAACAGGTATCTCCCTTGTTTTAAAGCCAACGTAGCTTATAACAAGTGTACCTTTTACATTATTTACCCGAATGGTAAACTTACCATCGGAGCCGGACACTACACCAGTGTGCGTTCCTTTCTCTACAATGGTTGCACCGGCTATGGATGCGCCGCTGCTGTCAGAAATTTTTCCTGAAATGAACGTGTCTTTTTGCTGGGCCTTTGCTGCACTGCAAAAGATTAACGGGAACAAAAAGCCGTAGAAAAGGTACCTGGTACAATGCCAGATACGCATAAGCAATTTTGGTTTCATATTAGTTGTTAATTGTGATGGGAAAACAAACTCGTTTTCAAAAGGATACTGGCTAAAAGATTTAATCGAAAGGCCTTTTTTCATTCATTACATGGCTTGGTCGTTAAATAAGGTCATCTGTTTTTTTAATACGTTCTGTCGCAATTAGTTCGGTAATGTGAGAAATCGGGACAAGCAAATTAATCTTATTATGTATATACATACATACATATATACATTTGACGAATTTAATATTTTTTTTTAAATTGCAAGCATATTTTGTTTTTTTCTTATTGTGATTGAGTTTCCCTTAGATATTGAAATGGCCCACTCAATATATTATGCTTGCTGATTTCGTCGACGATTATTGGGACCAAGACTATTGACTGCTGTTCATACAAGGGGGACTATGCTGTGTGAGCTGATATATCCAGCCAACACTTCCTTGATTTTTTTTAAACTGTTTATTATATGAAGATGCTTCGACAAAGTGCCTTATATGCTTTCCTGTTATTGATGGCTGCCTGCAAGCAAAGCAAGTCGCCGTTTGTTCTTATTACTGCAGATCATTCTAACATAACATTTAATAATCAAATTGTAGAGACGGATTCTATGAACCCTATTGACGTTACCAATATTTACAACGGCGGTGGTGTGGGTGTAGGGGATTTTAATAATGATGGTCTTGAGGATATCTATTTCACAGGAAACATGGTGCCTAACAGGTTATATCTTAATAAAGGGGATTTGAAATTTCAGGATGTTACGCAACAATCACATGTTGATGGAAAGGGAAGATGGTGCAAAGGTGTATCAGTAATAGATATTAATAATGACGGACAGCTTGATTTATATGTATGAGCTTCTATGAATGATGATCCCGGGAAAAGAAAAAACCTGCTTTATATTAACCAGGGAACAGATAATAATGGAATTCCCGCATTCCAGGAAATGGCACATGAGTATGGGTTAGATGATACTACGCATTCTACCATGGCCAGCTTCTTTGATTATGATAATGACGGCGATCTTGATGTGTATATTGTGGTTAACCAAATACTAAAGAACTTAAACCCATCTATACTACGACCAAAGATAACAGACGGCACATTCCCCAGCACAGGAAGACTTTACCAGAATAATATGGATAGTATACTGAAACATCCTGTCTTTAAAGATGTCACCCGGCAGGCAGGTCTTACACTTGAAGGCTATGGGCACGGCGTAAATATTGTTGATATAAATAATGATGGCTGGAAGGACATTTATGTAACCAATGATTTTATTGCGAACGACATCTTGTATGTGAATAATCGTAACGGGACATTTACTGATAAAGCTGCTGCCTATTTCAAACATACATCTGCTAATGGTATGGGGCAGGATATTGTAGATATCAATAACGACGGGCTTGCAGATGTAATAGAATTAGACATGGATCCGGAAGATAACTATCGCAAAAAAATGATGCTCAGCCCGGTTAGTTATCAAACATACCGGCTAAGTGATTTTTATGGTTACCAGTATCAGTATGTAAGAAATACGCTACAACTTAACCTGGGGCCTAGAAATAATGCTGGCGATTCCACGAATGATCCTGTGTTTGCCGATGTAGGATTTTATGCAGGTATTGCCGAAACCGACTGGAGCTGGAGCCCGCTGGCTGCAGACTTTGACAATGATGGCCTGAGAGACCTGATAGTTACCAACGGGTTTCCGCGTGATATTACCGATCATGATTTTATTGCATTTCGTATGGAGTCATCTGCGATTACGCCATTGAAGCAAACACTTGCCCAAATACCCCAGGTAAAATTGCACAGCTACGCATTCAAAAATCAAGGAAATTGCCGGTTTGATAATGTAAGCCAATCGTGGGGATTTAATCATCCTGCTTTTTCTAACGGTGCTGCATATGCTGACCTGGACAACGATGGAGATCTCGATATCATTATGAATAATATCAACGATCCAGCATCTATTTATGAAAACAAACAAGGCGATAAAGGCAAAAAAGATGCGCACTATTTATCCCTGAAATTAAAGGGTGATTCTGTAAACATAAACGGGCTTGGGGCGATTATAAAGTTATTTTATGACAGCACCATTCAGTTGTATGAACAAACACCTTACCGCGGTTATCTGTCTTCTATGCCATTGACGCCGCATTTCGGCCTCGGCAACCGAACAGTAATTGATTCGTTGGTAGTAACATGGCAACACGGTGAGCAAGAAGTACTAAAAAATATTACTGCTGATCAAACAATCGTCCTCGAAGAAAAAAATGCCAGGTTACCGGCTGTTTCAAACAATTCAAAAACCGGGCAGCAATCATGGTTTACTGACATGACAGATTCGTTAAAGGTTGACTACACTCATTTCCAGGAGGACTTTACTGATTTCAGTATACAGAAACTTTTGCCACATAAGTTCTCTGAATACGGACCTGGCCTCGCATCCGGAGATATCAATAATGACGGCCTGGATGATATCATTATTCCCGGGAACTCATCGATGGAAACCACTGCACTTATCCAGGACAGGAAAGGCAATTTCACTAAAAAAATAATCGCGGGAAAAAGATCCACTTCCTCCCAAACCTTTCAGAGTATGGGAGCCACATTGTTTGATGCAGATAGTGATGGAGATATGGACCTGTACATCACTCATGGAGGATATGAGAGCGGCCCAAATACTGCAGTGTATAATGATGAGTTTTTTCTTAATGATGGTAAAGGCAATTTTGCATTAGACACGCTTGCTTTTCCCGGTAATGTTACCAGTAAATCATGTGTAAGAACGGTAGATTTTGACAGGGATGGAGATATGGATTTATTTATTGCGGGAAGAGTACTGCCATGGAATTATCCCAAAGCAGTTTCATGCTTTTTGTATCGCAATGATTCGCATAACGGGGTGATTAAATTTACTGATGTAACCAATACGATAGCGCCTGAATTACAGCAAATCGGCCTGATCTGTGACGCTACATTTACAGATCTTGATAACGACAATTGGCCCGATCTTGTGCTGGCTGGAGAGTGGATGCCTCTGACCATCTTTAAAAATGAAAAAGGGTCTTTTAAAAACGTCACCGGAGCGTCAGGTCTTGCTAAGCAGTCAGGCTGGTGGGACAGCATATTAGCAGGTGATTTTGATAATGATGGTGACATGGACCTGGTTGCAGGTAATTTGGGCGAAAATTCATTTTTTAAAGCAAGCGACGAATACCCGATTTCTATTTATGCAAAGGATTTTGATAATAACCAAAGCTATGATGCCATTGTCTCCATGTATCTTCCCGTAAGCCAGGATAGCACCAACAAAAAGGAATTTCCTGTGCATCTGAGGGATGATATGATCAAGCAAATGATATCAACAAGATCTCTCTTTCAAAACTATAAATCCTATGCAAGGGCTACAATGAGCCAGTTATTAAACGCTCAGCAATTATCAGGCGCCCAGGTAATGCATGCGAACAACCTCAAATCATGTTATTGCCGCAACGACGGAAACGGCAAATTCAGCCTGGTGCCACTCCCTTTTATTGCGCAGCTATCCACCTTAAATGGAATGGTATGTGATGACTTTGACAAGGATGGCAACCTCGATATTGCCATCAATACCAACGATTTTGGAACAGAATTAAGCGTGGGAAGATATGATGCTTTAAACGGGTTAATACTAAAGGGCAATGGCAAGGGTAACTTTACGGCTCTTTCCATTGCTGAAAGCGGAATGTTTATTGAAGGCAACGGCAAAGCTTTGGTAAAGCTAAGGAGTGCAAAGGGGGGGTATTTACTGGCAGCGACGCAGAACAGGAACAGGTTAAGATTATTCCGGCTTAACAAGACTGAGCGTACGATTGCATTGAAAGAAGGCGACGTTTGCGCTGAAATACATTACTCCGATGGCCGTAAACAAAAACAAACATTTTATTCAGCTTCCGGCTTTTTGTCTGAATCATCCCATTTTATAAGTGTAAGTCCGCTTGCGACAAGCATTGAAATCACTGATCACAAGGGACAAAAAAGAAATTTTCAATTGTAACCTCATCTACTTAGACTATACTTTTATGTCAAGCAAAATTCAAAAAGTCTTTTTTATATCGATGCTGATAGCCTCATTGGCCGGATGTAAGCAATCAAACCCCTCTTTGCATGATTTGTCTGAACTTGAGATCTTATATCAAAACCAGGATATTGCATCAAAAGTGATTATTTATGATGCCTTTACACCACCAGTTGCAAGTCGTATTTACGTGTACACTTCGCTGGCATTTTACGAAGCCATACGTTTTACAAGCGATACAGCAACATCTCTTACTGAAAAGCTTCATGGGTTTTCCAAAATGCCGGTACCAGAACCTGGCAGGGCCTATAATTACACGCTTGCTGCCACCAAAGCTTTTTTTACTGTTTTAAGAAATATAAAAGTGTTCTCGGCAGATTCATTAAACAACTACGAATCGTCTGTGTACGAACAGTTCCGTGAAAAATTGGATACAGCCACTTTTGCACGATCAATGCAATTTGGAGACACAATAGCGAAGACTGTCATGATTAGAGCTAAGAATGACGGTTATCTACAGTCGCGAGGTAAACCTAAGTTCCTGGGTAGCCAGGCACCGGGCAAGTGGAGACCCACTCCGCCCGACTATCTTGATGGTGTAGAATGGTGCTGGAACACTATGAAGCCAATGGTTTTAGACTCCGCATCACAGTTTCCTGCACCCGGCCCGCCTGAATACAATCCTGATACAAGCAGTATTTTTTTTAAGGATGTAATGGAAGTGTATAATACAGGCATTCATCTTACTAAGGAACAAAAATCAATTGCACAATACTGGGATGATAATCCCTTTGTGATGCAACATGCCGGCCATTTAATGTACGGTACAAAAAAACTTACACCAGGAGGGCATTGGATGAGTATTGCCGCCATTGCCTCGAAACAAAGCAATGCGGATATAATTAAGACTGCGAAATGTTACGCACTTACTGCTATTGCTTTGTATGATGCATTCATCGCGTGTTGGGATATCAAATACAAAAGCAATTTTGTGAGGCCTGTTACTGTAATCAATGAAATACTGGACAAGACTTATCAACCCTTTTTGCAAACGCCGCCGTTTCCTGAATACACCAGCGGACATAGTACAATAACAGCCTCTGCAGCCACGGTATTATCGCATTTGTTTGGAAATAATTTTGCTTTCTTAGATACGAGTGAAATGAAATATATAGGAATGCAAAGGCATTTTAATTCTTTCCTGGAGGCAGCTGGTGAAGCATCTATCAGCCGCTTATATGGAGGAATACATTTTCGCCATAGCATTAATGATGGTGCAGCGCAGGGAAGGAAGGTGGGTGAACTGATTGTGAGCAGGCTAATGCATGACACAACAAAATAGTATTATCGCCTGCTTTCAACAGTATAAACAAAGCTATCTGCTTTATAATAGCCAAGGTTGAATTCAATGGGTCTTTCACCCTGGTCAAAAACAAATCTTTTTCTAAAAAGTATCGGGCTGCCGGGTGGAACATTCAGCTTACCTGCCAAAAATTTATCTGCCGCAACAGCGGTAATCTCTTCTTTCGAAAGGCTGGCAATGACCATGAAGTCCTTTTCAAGCAATTCATACAGCGGCCTGTGAAAATCTTCCTTGCCGGTAAGTCCAACCCGGGGGTGAAAATAAGATACAAAATAAACAAAAGGCTCCTCAGGGCGTCCGCGCAGGCGTTCCATCTTCAACACCTTTTTGTCAGACCTAATCTCAAAGAAATTAATTAGATTCTCATCCGGTTTCGCCCACTTTAGTTTCAGCTCAAAGTTCTTAATCTCAATATTTCTGGCCTTCATCTCCTGAGAAAAACTTAGCCAGTTAACTGATTTAGAGCTAACAACGCTGTTATTAACCTTTGTACCAACACCTTTTTTTCTTACCAGTAAACCTTCATAGACCAGCTTGTTAATAGCCAGCCTTAAGGTTGATCTTGAGATTGCCAATTGTTTCGCAAGTTCAATTTCGTTGGGAAGTAGTTTACCTTTCGAATATTGAGGGCTCTGGATCATTCTTCGCAGAAGCTCCTCTGTTTGAAGATGTAACGGTACAGGATTCCTGTGATCAATTGTTATATTCATACGCCATAATAGTATTACAAATGTATGTTTTTCGAATAAACCCCACTTCAGTACTGATTACCCCATAAAAAGTTTCACAGCCCCAGGAAATCTGATATATTGAAATCAAATTTTTCATGAGACTGTGCACAGCAAGCTCTTGTAAAATCTGCATAGGTAAATAATAACTCTATTTCAGGCAAGCTTATGCAGCAAGAATAAAGCAGGTACCGGCGATTTTTAGAAAAACTACTGTATTAGCCGCTCATCAAAACTATCTTTTATAGTTGCTCTTTCTGAACTTTCCTTTCAAAATTAACCTCCTTCTCAACATTTTTGATGATAAAAACTTACCACAACTGCATAAAATCGGAAATGCTTTGCTGCTTTATTACTCTTAGTTTCATACCAGAAACAAATTGAGATTACCGGTATATACGATTGCTTGCGGGGGTATCTCTTTCTTGCAAACGATAAACGCCATTAATCATTCCATCAATTTGGTACTTGTGTTCAACCAATACTGACTGAGTGGAAAATAGCCGTGACTTTATATTGCTGCTTTTTAAAGAAATCGCCGGAGACTGCCAGAAATCATTCAATACGGTCTTTGAGCAGTACTATGAGCGTCTGCTAAATTATTGCATTCATTATGTAAGAAGCCGGGAGACTGCAGAGGAAATTGTTTCCGATGTCTTTGTAAAAATATGGCAAGGCAGGAAGAAGTTAAAAAACATTCAGAAGCCGGATGTTTATCTTTTTACATCGGTTAGAAACAATGCGCTTAATTACCTTAGAACATTTTCCAGTGGCAAGGTTGTGTACCTGGAAGCGTCGCAGGAAACCATCCTGCATTGGGATGACCCTGAAAAAGAACTGGAGAAAAAAGAAATACGGGTAAAATTTCAGCATGCAATAGAATCGTTGCCCGAGCAATCTAAGTTGATTTTCAGACTGGTGAAAGAAGAAGGATTGAAATGCAGGGAAGTTGCCGAAATATTACAAATATCTACCCGATCTGTTGAAAACCAGGTCTTCAGAGCAATAAAAAAACTAGATAAGATACTCATGCCTTTTATTGGTAAAAAGACTGCTGTTAAAAAAACTGAAACAGGCATTTCGTTATTATTGTTTATTATCCTTTTAATTTCTCTTCTTTAGACAATCTTCCATAAAAGTCCATCTGCCAGATATTTTTTTTATAATGAGTGAGTAGTTGCGCAAAAAACAGTGTCTTATATACCCGACTGATTTGCTTGACTGATGGAAAAAAATCATTTCTTACAGCTTGTTACAAGAAAATTTTCGGGGAATATTTCTGAGGAAGAAGAATTGTTGCTGCAGAATGAGCTACACAGCAACGAAGAATACCGTATGGAATATACTTACCTGGTAGATTTCTGGAACGAGAAAAAAATGTTACCTGCAGAAGTCCAGCTTCAACTGGCGAAGGTCTGGTCTGCTATCGAAAAAAAAGAACGTACTAATCCGGCTACCTCTGCTACAATACACACTAACCACGTGCATACATTTAAAAAACTGCTGAAAATTGCGGCGGTACTTATTCCATTCTTTGCCGGTGCTTTTTACCTCTTTACTGTATTGCATCCTAAAAAGCCTGTTTTTTTTGTAAAAGTTTTACCGGTTGTCAGCAAACAAACTTCGGATACATCGCGATCTTACCTTATGCTGCCTGATGGTACAAAAGTTTGGCTTAACAGGAGCAGCACCATCACTTATAATGAAAATTTCGGACGGGCTAAAAGGGAAATCACTTTATCGGGAGAGGCTTTCTTTGATGTGGTTAAAAATGAAAAAGTGCCACTTGTTATTCACGCACATAATATCAACATAACAGTAAGAGGAACGGCTTTTAACGTTTGTGCTTATGCAAGGGACCGTTTTATAGAAACTTCATTAATACGGGGTTTGGTTGAAGTAACAGATAGAAGTAACCCCGGAAAAACCATTCTTCTAAAACCAAATGAAAAACTTACGGTGGCGCGTGTACCAACTGACAGTTTACTGAACAGCCGGGATACTGTTTTTAATAGTAGCCTGCAGCCGGCATCTTACATTATGGAACCTTTAAACAATGATCCCACTACCAATATTTTGCCCGAAACAGCCTGGCTGAAAAACAAGCTGGTTTTTTATAAAACATCTTTTGAGGCTGTTGCAGCAAAAATGGAAAGCTGGTATGGTGTAACAATATCAATTGAAAATGACAGCCTGCGTTCCCAAAAATTTTCAGGTGTGTTTGAACAGGAAACTTTGGAACAGGCACTGTCAGCACTTCAGTTATCTTATCCCTTTCAATACGTGATTCATCATAAAAAAGTAACCATCACCAAGTAAAACAAAGTATATGACATAAACAAAACCATAGCGCGGTAACATTGCCCTGGCTAAACCAGTAATAAATTGACAGCATTGCAAATGATACCGGAGATAACCCCAAAACAAAAGGAGATGCTAAACATCTCCCTTGCTGAATTAAAGCAGGAGAACAGAGGAAAGATTGGCGTCTGCATCTGTTTCTCCCACATTATTAATTACAACTAGCAAAATTATGAACAAAATTGCTTTGGCCATGCGTTTGCCCGTTATACCGGGGCAAATCAAAAAATTGTTCCGCATTATGAAACTGCTGATCCTGTTGCTGACCTTATTTTCGATGCATGCCTATTCCAAAGGGTTTTCACAAACCAAAATAAGCATCAATGAAAAAAACAAGGAGCTCAAATCCGTGCTTACACTGTTACAGCAAAAAAGCACCTACCGGATTTTATATAACGATAATATTGTTCCGGATGGATTGCTGGTATCAGTCGATGTTAAAGAAGCAACTGTTAATGATATTCTTGCGACGGTGCTGGCCCATACTGACCTTAAGTATAAAATACTCGACAATAACCTGATAGTAATAAGTCGCGACGAGTATGTTCTACCTCCGCAGGTAACAAAGGGCAAAGTTACTGATGAACAAAACAGTCCGCTCTCCGGCGCATCTGTGCAAGGCAGGCAACGTTCGGTGAGTACAGACAGCAAAGGGGAATTTGAAATATCTACAGTACAGGGTGACACTCTTACTGTTTCTTTTATTGGATATGAAACCCAGCAGGTGGTGGTACTGGATCAATCCGATTTGAAAATAGCTTTAAAACCGTCCATCGGTTCGCTTAACAATATTGTGGTGATTGGATACGGTACACAAAAGAAAAGAGATCTTACCGGTGCGGTAGCAAGTATTAAAGGCGATGAACTTAAAAATGTAACAGCAGGCGATGCATCAGCACTTTTGCAGGGTAAGGCGGCAGGCGTCGTAGTGCAAAATAGTGGTGGCGCACCCGGTCAGGCTCCTGCAGTGGTGATAAGAGGTTCCGGAACTTTTGGCAACGACCAGCCTTTGTATGTAATAGATGGTATGATTGCATCTTCCATGGCTTTTGTTAACCCGAATGATATTGCATCTATTGAAGTATTAAAAGACGCATCTGCCGCAGCGATTTATGGAAGCCGTGCAGCCAATGGTGTGGTGTTGGTTACTACAAAAAATGGTACTTCGGGAGAAATTAAAATCAATTTCAGTGCAAAATATGGTTCACAAAGCCCTACACACAAACTCAAATTTTTAAATGCACGCCAATATGCTGATTGGAATAACCAGGCACACGACAACGATGGTACCCCACGCGGCCCGTTAAATGACAGCCTTTTCAATCCAAATATTAATACAGACTGGCAGTCACTTTCGCTGGGTACCGCCCCACTGGCCGATTACAACTTAAGTGTTTCAGGCGGCGGCCAGTATTCAAAGTTTTTCATCTCCGGCGAATACTTCGATCAAAAAGGCATTGTAGTAGATTCCTGGTTTAAGCGTTATGCACTACGTGCAAACTCTTCTTTTACGAAAGGAAAATTTACACCTACCGAAGCATTATCCGTGTCACGATCGGTCAACAGCCCCAATACATATTTTGGAAGGGAAAGAGGGGAGCTGCCTATCATGCCTGTATATGACAGTACCAAAATAGGCGGTTTTGCGGGCCTGGAGCCGGCTGCTGCCGGTGTGCCCAGAATTATCAATTGGTATGGCAGGGCAATACTGGATGATAATCTATTCACTACAGACCAGGCATTGGGTAATCTTGGTCTTGAATACGAAATTATTAAAGGG
>Ga0105237_10007615_pt1 | contig 11835 bp, 12 predicted proteins | sample KBSC24metaG_FD_81520 | JGI IMG/M metagenome (GOLD analysis project Ga0105237, IMG submission 81520) | Corn rhizosphere microbial communities from Kellogg Biological Station, Michigan, USA - KBS C2-4 metaG | ecosystem: Host-associated > Plants > Roots > Rhizosphere > Soil | place: Michigan, USA... | reverse complement strand
CCTGCGGTCAAGGAATCGGCACCCTGTTGTACACAACTCTGCTGGAGCGGCTCGCGGCACGGGGATTCCGGACGGCGCTCGCGGGGGTCACTCAGCCCAATCCGGCGAGCGCGTCTCTGCATCGCGCGCAGGGGTTCGAGCAGTGCGCGGTCTACCGAGGCGTCGGCCACAAGCACGGCGAATGGCGCGATGTCGCCTGGTACCAACGTTCGCTCGGCCCAGGGGTTTCGGCTCCTCCGGCGTGAGTCGCCGCGGCCAGGCCAGGTCTCGTTGTCGCAATGGCCAAGCTCCGCGCGACGTCCGGGACGTGACCCGACGCTACGAACGCTCACCGTCTACGTTTGTTCCGGAGCGAGCACCTGTAGCACCAGCGGGAAGGTCAAGCTACGGGCCAGAGTGCGGATCAACGACCCGACAGGGACTCCAGTCGCCGGCGGCCGGCAGATCACGATTCTCAGCTGGAGCCTGCTCGGGTAGAGCAGGGTTCGCTGAACGGACGGCGAGGTGGAGAGCGGATGGCTGTTACTGGCCGAAGGCGTGGCGGTAGACATCGGCCAACGGATGAGCGGCGAAGATCGCGATGAGCGCCCCGGCGATCATGAACGGCCCGAAGGGCAGCGCAGTCTTGCGTGAACCCCCCTGCGCCGCGATGACAACGACGCCGACCAGTGCGCCCAGCAGGAAGCCGAGAAACGCGCCGACGACCACCGCTTCCCACGACAGGTAGCCAAGGACGAGACCGATCGCCGGCGCGAGTTTCACGTCGCCGAACCCGATGCCGCGCGGGTAGGCGAGGATCAAGGCGAAGAAGATCGCGAAGAGCGTGGCGCCACTGATCCCGGATCGAGCGAGGGCCCACCAGTGGCCGTTGATCGCCGAAGCGACGGCCAGCAATACGGCCACAACGACGATCGTCGGCAAGACGATGACGTTGGGCAGCCGGCGCACGTCGAGATCGATCATCGCAAGGGCGACACCGGCCGCTGTGAACCACGCGAACGCGGGCAGCGCGCTCGTCAGGTCGAGATCCGACAGCCGCCACGCAATGGCGGCGAACAACGTTCCGGTGGCCAGCTCTACGAGCGGGTAACGCACACTGATCGCAGAACGGCAGCTCGCACAACGCCCCCGTAGTGCCAGCCACCCGAGCAGCGGCACGTTGTGCCGGGTCTTGATCAGAGCCTTGCAGTTCGGGCAAGCCGACGGCGGCGATGCGATCGACAGCCCGGCTGGCACCCGGTAGATCACGACATTCAGGAAGCTGCCGACCACTAGCCCGAAGATCGCCGACCAGCCGACGAGCAACGCCACAGTCGTCCTTTCCGTAGGCGGGGCACGCGTCGGTGAACGTACCAATGGAAATGGCCCGGGGGTTGCCCGGCGCGCACTGCCACCTTTGAACTGCGAGTGACCGTCCGGCCGGCGTGATTGGTGGTAACGTCTCGCGATGCGTGACGAGGCACGGAAGTTGGTGAAAAGCCAACGCGGTAGCGCCACTGTGAGTCGGAAGGGCCGCTGGGTCCGGACGGCGAGTCAGATACGTGTGCGTCGCGACGCCACTACAGCTATGGGACGCTTTATCCCAGAGGAGGCTTCACCATGACGAGCATTCCCGTTGCCGGTACCGCGACCAAACCGAAGGCCGAGGTTTCGCCGGAGGCGATTTCGAAGGCCCGCGCGGCCTGGGTTCTCGGCATCACGTTCATCGTCGGGTTGGCGATCTACTACTTCGTCGGCGTCGACGAGGGCCTAACCTCGTTGTTCGGCAAGACCATGGTCATTCACGAGTTCGTGCACGACTCGCGCCACTTCCTCGGCTTCCCCTGCCACTGACCCGGCGGGGGCATCCCCTAGATGGAGATTCGCGTAATTTGGCGCGGAGCCCTGTCGGGTTTCATAGCAGGCGTGATCGGTTTCGTCTTCGCCCGCATTTGGGCGGAACCGCTGATTCAGAAGGCCATTGACTACGAGTCAGGGCGCGACGACTGGCTCGGCAAACTCAACCTGGCAGCAGGCCGTCCCGTCGCGTCCGACGGGCCCGAGGTCTTCTCGCGCGGCATTCAGCGAAATATCGGCGTCTTCTCCGGCATCGTGGCATTTTCGACGGCGATGGGCGCCCTGATCGCGGTGGCCTACGTGGTCCTGCACGGTCGGTTCAACGTCCGAGGTCGCACCCTCGTGTGGATGCTGGCAGCGTTTGGCTTCTTCGGCGTCTACATGCTGCCGTTCGTGAAATACCCCGCCAACCCGCCGGCCATCGGGCACTCGTACACCCTCGGAACGCGGTCGGCTCTCTATCTGACGATGGTCGCGTCCTCGCTCATCCTCCTCGGCCTGGCCGTGTTCACCGCCCGGCGGTTACGAGATCGGTTCGGGATGGTTGCGGCGACTGTCCTGGCCGCCGCCGGGTTGCTGATCGCTTTCGGGCTGATCATCGGCTTGCTGCCCTCGCTCGGCCATCTGCCGGCCAACAAGGACCACGCGGATCAGTTCGGATTCGCGCGGGCCGCGACCGAGACGCCGCAACCGATCACGAACATCCTCGACAGACCGCTCGTCGTGGACGGGCAGAGCATCGCCCCCGGGCAGATCGTCTATCCCGGATTCGACGCGGATGTCCTGTGGAAGTTCCGCTGGTACTCGATTTTGGAACAGTTGCTGATCTGGACGACCACCGCGTTGATCTTCGGCGCCCTGATCGATCGGTACTTCCGGGACGCCCAGCGCCGTGGCGTACAGGCTGAGCCCGAGCTCGTCGCCTGACGGTTCACCGATCACGGCAGTGCGGGGGGAACGCAGGGGGGTTGTACGTGCCATCGGTGAGGCGAGGGTGGTGACTGCCTGCCACTTTCAGGATAAGGCCCGGTAGGGGGCTTGCGGCAAGGCCGTGGTGCTGCGGGAAACTCGCCGGACCGGTAGAGGGAAAGGCAGGGAGTCGCGGTGTCACAGCCCCTCGATGATGGTCCGTTCTTCCACGGCACGATCGCGGATCTGCGGGCGGGCGACTTCCTTAGAGCGGGCCGCCGCTCGAACTACCGCCCCGAAGTCGTCATGAACCACATTTACTTCACCGCCCTTGTCGACGGCGCCGGGCTGGCGGCCGAGCTCGCCGCCGAACTCGCGGAGGACGAGGGCGCTGCGCGGGTGTACGTCGTGGAACCGACCGGGACCTTTGAGAACGACCCGAATGTGACTGACAAGAAGTTCCCGGGCAACCCCACCCGTTCTTATCGCAGCGCCGCTCCGCTGCGGATCGTCAGTGAAATCGGCGACTGGACGCGATTGACACCGCAGGCACTGCGAACATGGAAGGAAAGGCTGACGGCGCTCCTCGCCGACGAGCGAGCCGAGATCGTCAACTGACCTGGCATCCTGGCTGCTCCCGTGGACGCGGGCTCCGATCCGACTCCGCGAGTGCTCAGGCGCGCATGGGGGGCGGCGGGTATTCGCCCTTGATGACGAAGTAGGAACCCCGGATCGTCCCGGCGAGCTTGGACTTCTGCCGGGCGAACTTGAACGACGATGCCAGTTCCTCGGGAATCTCCATGCCGTCTGAGAGCTTGAATCCGACGGCACGCTTTCCGCTGTCGTCGAGGGTGTACAGGACGTTGATTGCCAGTCCGCTCTCGTAGAACACATGCACCCACCGGATGCCATCGACCAGCGCGTCGGACACCTCCAGCGCACGCGCGGCGAAGACGATGTCGCGCTCCTCCTTCAGTATCCGCTCCACCCAGGACAGCAGGTCCGGGCGTTCTCCGCTGGGGTCGACGACGAACGTATGGTCGTACTTGTTCTTGAAGTAGCGCGCTTCGTTGGCTCGCAGCCCGGCGAGCGCGGCGGCGACCGGGGAGGACTCCAGCCCTGTCGTCGACACCGTCGTGAAGTCGACCGCGTAGGACATCCGTGCCTCCAATCCATCGCCGCGCGCGGCACCACAGGAGAGAGCGCGACGCGTCCTCGTGACGTAGGGCGATGCTATTCCACGACACCGGTGGTGCTTCTTCCGGCAGCGGTGTCGTGCACGAAGATCGACGGACCGATACCGGTCTAGACGCTGAGGGCCGGTGGCGGTTCAGCGAGCGATCGGGCCTGCCTGCTCGTCCGCCGGATCGGCGTCGTAGGGAGCGACCAGTCGTTGGGCGTAGCGCTCGACGTAGGGCCGCAGACTCGGATGAGTCGCGATGAACAGATCGTTGTGCTCCATCCCTGCGATTGCGCGAGCGGCCACCTCGGCCGGCGTCAACGCAACCCTGGCGGCTGGATCCTTGGGAAGCCTGATATCCCTTGCCGGAGTGGGAGCTTTACGATCGGCGAACTGGCCGGCCAGGATGGACGGTCGGCCGTCGTTCGAGCCGCCCAAGTCAGTGACCGTATAGCCCGGGATGAGCAGCGAAACGCCTACGCCGTGCTGTTCCGCCTCGGGTTGCAGACTGACGGCCAGACCGGTGAGCGCCGCTTTCGCCGCGACGTACGGCCCATGACCTTCGGCGAAGTCTGGCGTGATCCCCATCTGGGACCCGGTGATCAGGATGTGCCCGCTTCCGGCCTCGAACATGCCACGCATAAAGGCCGAGAGTGCGTTCACGACGCCGAAGACGTTTACATCGAAGATCCATCGCCAGTCTTGCGGCGTGTGGTCGACGAGCGGTCCCGCACTGGTCACGCCGGCATTCAGCGCCAGGACGTCGACCCGTCCGTAGACATCCCGCACGTGATCAGCGAGGGCCATGACTTCGTCGAGCACGGCGACATCGACGACGTAGGGCAACGGCCGCCCGCCAGCGGCCCGGATCGTGTCTGCGACCTCGTCCAGCCGGTCGCGACGCCTTCCGGTGACGACGACGTCCATGCCGGCTTCGGCGAGGGCAAGGGCCAGGCTACGACCAATCCCGCTGCCGGCTCCGGTTATGACCGCCACGCCACCGGACCACCGAATCGCCACGCGCCCAGACCCTACGGTGGACGAAAAGGGCACGCAACAGCTCTCGTGAACGGCCGTGGCGTCGTTTTACGAGCGGGCGAAGTAGAACCCGTCCGCGAGGTCCTCGAGCAGCCCGGGGTGAGTGGGGCTCCAGCCGAGTAGCTCCTGGGTTCCGGCGCTGGACGTCGGGTTGTCGACGCCGACGAAGCGACCCACGAATCCGTACCGTTCTGCCGCGGTCTCGGGCGAGACGCTTTCGACGGGGACACCAGCGCGGCGGCCGATCGCCTCGGCGATCCGTCGAAACGGGATTCCTTCCTCCGCCACAGCGTGCAGGGGGATTCCGGCGGGGAGGTCCTCGTTCTCGATGGCGAGTCGGATGAGGTGCGCGGTGTCGATGTTGTGCACCGCGGGCCAGCGGTTCTCGCCGTCGCCGACGTATCCGAAGCTGCCGCGTTGCCGGGCAGCGGCGATCAGCGACGGGATGAATCCGTGCAGGTCGGCGGGACCGTGCACTGTCGGAGAGAACCGTAATGCGCCGCTACGCACTCCGCGGTCGGCGAGACCCAGCAGCAGTTTTTCCGTGACCGCGCGCGGGTTGGCCGCTCGTGACACGTCGACGACAGTGTCCTCGGAGCCGAACTCGCCGGCAGGCGTCGATCCAACGAGGATCATGGTGCCCGACGCGGCCAGGAACGGCTTCCCGGATCCCTCTAGTGCGACCCCGATTGCTCCGATCAGCGCCCGGTCTGACTCGATGGCCGCAGCGAAGTCGCCCCCGTCGTGGCTGAAGGCCAGGTTCACCACCCCGTCGGACGCCGCGGCTAGCTCGGCGAGCCGGTCGGTCTCGTCCATGGTGCCGAGGACCGGTTCGGCGCCCTGCGCGGCCAACCGGTCGGCCCCCGCCTGGCTGCGGGACAGGCCGACCACCTGATGACCGGCCTCGAGCAGCTCCGCGGTGACGAGATTGCCGATGTGCCCGCTGGCCCCGGTGACAAAGATCTTCATGTTTCCTCCGATGACAGATACTGACATCGTTCAGCATAGCGCCCTGATGTCAGGGCATGACATGACTTAGGATGGATGTATGAGTCGCTGGAAGCCCGGGGCCCAGGACCGCCTTGTCGCGGCCGCGGCGCGCCTGTTCTTGCAGCGCGGTTACGAGGCGACGACCGTCGCCGACATCGCGGCGGCAGCGGGTCTGACCGAGCGAACCTTCTTCAGGTACTTCGCCGACAAGCGGGAAGTTCTGTTCGGCAATCCGGCGGCCTACAACAGTGTGTTCACCGATGCGATCACCGCTGCGCCGCCGGACGCGGCGCCTCTGGAGCTGCTCGAGGAGGCGTTGCGGGCCGCCGGCGGGTTCTTCACTGGCCGACACCCCTACGCTCGTGTCCGTCAGCAAATCATCGACGCCAACCCGGCCCTGCAGGAACGCGAACAGGCCAAACGGCGTCACCTCGCGCTCGCCATCGCGCAGGCGATGCAGGAGCGCGGTCTTTCGGAGCCGAAAGCGCTCCTCACCGCAGAGCTCGGCGCCATGGCGTTCCACCACGCGTTCACCCGCTGGGTGAGCGCTGATCACGAAACTGACCTCGGCAGCCTTGCCGTCGCCGTTCTGGAAGAACTCCGCGCCGTTGCCGTGGAGAGTCGCAGCGAGGGAGCAGGCACGCCGGCTGGTCGCTAGGGTGGTCGGTCCGCTCGCTGGGAGGGTGCTAAAGGTCTGCACCCAACGGGTCAGTGTCCGGGGCTGTCGCCGATGTCTTGAGACATCACATTGTGCCCCCGGCAGGATTCGAACCTGCGCTCCCGCCTCCGGAGGGCGGTGCTCTATCCCCTGAGCTACGGGGGCCGTGACCGACCCGGCAACCGCCAGAGCCTACCAGCGCTCCCGCCCCAAGGACGCCCCGTCAGGACGACGGCGCCGGCAGCGGGGTTCCGCCCAGCTGCCGCAGGTCTTGCTCCATCGCGACGATCTCGCTGGTCTGCAACTGGATGATCTTCTGCGCGAGGTTGCGGACGTACGGCTCGCTCGAGTGCTCGAACGCGTACTGAGCCATCGGCAGTCCGCCCTGGTGGTGGTGGATCATCAGCTGCAGGAAGAGGACATCAAGCTGTGTGCCGTGCGTCGCCTCAAGCTGATCCATCTGCGCGGGGGTCGCCATCCCGGGCATCAGGCCGTCGCTCGTCAGATGATCGTGACCGGCCATCCAGGCCATCTGGGCCTGGGAGGAGGTTCTGGTGAGCCCCCACGTGTCGAGCCAGCCCTGCATCTCGCCGACCTGGGCGTCCTGGCTCGTCTCGATGTCGTACGCGAGCAGCTTCAGGTCGGGATTCGACGTGTTGTCGCGTTCGTAACCAGCCATCGTCACGGCCTGTGTGTGGTGGGTCGACATGTCGCGCGCGAAGCCGGCGTCCACCGAGGTCACGGATGGCGAGTGCGAAGACCCGGAGCCGTTGCGGCCGATCAGCCACCCCACCGTCCCGGCGACCACGAGCAGGGCGATCGCCATGACCGCGAGCAGCGCGCGAACCAGAGCGCGTGACGTGCCGGCGGGCTCGACCTCAGCCACTTCGTCCGTCTCCGGCGCGATCGTCATGGCTAGAGGCTCCAGATCGGGTTTCCCGGAGTGCTGGGGTGCTCCTTGAACCCGGGATCGGAGCAGGTGGCGCCGGGCTCAGGAGTGGTCTTCTGGTTGTACTTGAGTGCGGTGATGAACTGCTGGATGCGGGGGTCGGACGCGTCGTCGACGAACAGCTGGTATCCCCACGCCTGGAGCGAGATGCTCGTCTTGAGTCCCGGATAAGGGCTCATCGCCATCCGGTCCTGGCCGCTCACCAGCTTCGTCAGGGTGGCGAGCTGGTCAGCGGGCAGCCCCGGCTTGTAGGTGACCCAGACGGCCCCGTGCTCGAGCATGTGCACCGCGTTTTCATTCGCGATCGCCTTCGGATACACGGTGCCGGTGCAGTCGGCCCAGATCTGGCTGTGGTTGCCCCCGACGGGCGGGGACGCGTCGTACTTGAGGATGCCTTGCTCGTGCGTGTGGTTGGGCTCGACCGTGTAGGTGACGCCTGAGATCGCCTTGGCCGCTGGGAACTCCGGCTGCGAATAGGGGTCGCTGGCGTTGACGGCACCCGGTTCGTCAGCGACCTTGCTGCTGTTGCTGTGCGACGAGCCCGACTTATGCAGCACGGCATAGCTCACGATTCCGCCCGCGAACAACACGATCACGACGACTGTGACGATCAGGCCCCACGGCGTTTGCCGCTTGCTGACGATTGAACGTCCAGGCTTCTGGGGTGGGCGCTTGTCTCCGGATCCGGGCTTGCCGCCGGGCTTCTTCGCCGGAGGTCGCGTCGCCGCCGCTGACTTGCGAGGCGAAGAGGGCGTGCGCTCGGACATGTGACTGCTTTCTCTTGCGTTGTCGGGGGTCGAACACGGATCAGACGTCGGCGTCCTGTGTAGGCGTCGCGTCCTGAGAGTTCGGCGACGCGGTCAGTGTAGGCAGTCGGCATGAGCGTTTGGGCTAAGGGCGCGCAAGGTCGGCGGGGCCGGTGGCGCGGCCAAAACGGGAGTTCGCGGCCACTAGGATTGCCTAGTGACTCCCGAGGACATCTCCGACGCCGTGCTCGCGGCCATCTCGGCATGTCTGGCGGCGGGCGATTTCACCGGCGTGGCGCCGACGGAAGTTCTCATAGAACGCCCGAAGAGTCGTGATCACGGCGACTACACGACGAACGTCGCGCTCCGTTTGGCCAAGGCGGCCGGCAAGGCGCCCCGCGAGGTCGCCGAAGCGATTGCCGATCGGCTGCGCGCGACCCCCGGCGTCAGCGGTGTAGACGTCGCCGGTCCCGGGTTTCTGAACATCACCCTGGCCGCCGACTCCTTGGGCTCCGTCGCCCGCGCGATCGTCGACGCTTCGGCCGGTTACGGACAGAATCGGTCCCTGCAAGGGCAGAATCTCAATCTGGAGTTCGTGTCGGCCAACCCAACCGGTCCGGTCCATATCGGAGCTGTCCGGTGGGCCGCGGTCGGAGACGCGCTCGCGCGGATCCTGCAGGCCAGCGGCGCCGCGGTGACCCGCGAGTACTACTTCAACGACGCGGGCAGTCAGATCGAGCGGTTCGCCCGCACGCTGCGCGAGGTCGCCAACGGTCGCCCCGTCCCCGACGACGGCTATGCCGGGACGTACATCGATGAGATCAGCAAGGCGGTCGTCGAGCTGCGGCCTGACGTGCTGAGCCTCGACGACGACCAGCAGACCGAGGTGTTCCGCGAGGTCGGCGTCGAGTTGATGTTCACCGAGATCAAGTCGTCGTTGGCTGACTTCGGCGTGGTCTTCGACGTCTACTTCAACGAACGCGAGTTGCACGCGTCGGGCGGTCTGGACGCGGCCCTGGCCAGGCTTCGCAAGGAGGGTCACGTTTTCGAGGCCGACGGCGCCACCTGGCTGCGCACCACCGATTACGGCGATGACCGTGATCGGGTCCTCGTGCGCGGCAACGGGGAGTGGACGTACTTCGCGGCCGACTGCGCGTACTACCTCAACAAGCGCGATCGCGGCTTCGACAAGGTCGTGATCATGCTCGGCGCCGATCATCACGGTTACATCGGTCGCTTGCGCGCGATGGCTACCTGCTTCGGTGACGACCCGGACCAGACCCTGGAGATCTTGATCGGGCAGCTGGTGAACCTCCTGAAGGACGGCGAGCCGGTCCGGATGAGCAAGCGGGCCGGAAACGTCCTGCTTCTCGGCGACCTGGTGGACGCCGTCGGCGCCGACGCCGCCCGGTATGCCTTGGCCCGCTACTCCGTCGACCAGACCATCGATCTGGACATCGACCTGTGGACGCGCCGGACCAACGACAACCCCATCTTCTACGTCCAGTACGCGCACGCGCGGACCCGCCGCATCGCTGACAACGCGGCGGCCGTGGGCATCGGTCTGGACGTCTTCGAACCGAGCCTGCTGAGGAATCCGTCCGACTCGCTGCTTCTCACCGAGCTGGGGGAGTTTCCACGCATCGTGGCGGGAGCTGCCGAGTTGCGGGCTCCGCACCGCGTCGCGCACTACCTCGAGGCGCTCGCCGGCACTTACCACCGGTGGTACGACACCGAGGACTGCCGGGTCCTGCCCAAGGGCGACGAGCCGATCACCGACGCCAACCGCACGCGCGCGTGGCTGAACGAGGCCACTCATGTGGTACTCGCGAATGGACTGGCGCTGCTGGGCGTCTCGGCTCCGGATCGGATGTGACGGGCGATGTCTCGAAACGCGCATCCCGCCGGGCCTCGGCACGCAGACGTCCTCCCGGAAGCGCACGCGGCCGGCGTTCCTGAAGAGCTGAACGCCATTGACCGAGCGATCTGGCCGACGACGGCCGTGCGGGTCGACGGTGAGCTGAGCGTCGGGGGAGTGCTGGTCAGCGCACTCGCGGGGCAACACGGCACTCCGGCGGTGCTGCTGGATGAGGTCGACTTGCGCGCCCGGGCGCGCGACTACGCCGAAGCGTTCGCCGGCTCCGACGTCTACTACGCGGGCAAGGCCTTCCTCTGCACGACGCTCGCCCGCTGGATCGAGCAGGAGGGGCTGGGTCTCGACGTCTGTACCGGCGGCGAGCTGAGCGTCGCCCTGGCCGCCGCCTTCCCGCCCGGCCGGATCACCCTGCACGGAAACAACAAGTCCCGCGGTGAACTCCGCCGCGCCGTCGAGGCCGGTGTCGGCCACGTCGTGGTCGACTCCGACGCCGAGATCGACACGCTCGCCGCTCTGGCCGCTGAGCACGGCGTGGTCCAGCCCGTTCTGGTGCGGGTGACCGTCGGCGTCGAGGCGCATACCCATGAGTTCATCGCGACCGCCCACGAGGACCAGAAGTTCGGCTTCTCGCTCCGCGACGGCGCCGCTGAAGCCGCCATCGCTCGTGTGCTCGGCGCGCCCTCGCTGCGCCTGGCGGGCCTGCACTCCCACATCGGATCCCAGATCTTCGACACGTCCGGGTTCGAGATCGCCGCTCATCGCCTCGTCGGCCTCGCCGCGACAGCGCGTGACCGGCATGGCGTGGAAGTCGCCGAACTGAACCTGGGCGGAGGTCTCGGCATCGCCTATATCGCCGGCGACGACCCCGAGACGCCGAAGCAGATCGGCGAGCGACTCTCGGCCATCGTCGAGGCCGAGTGCCGGGCCGCGGGCCTCGCGCTGCCTCGCCTGTCGGTCGAGCCGGGTCGGGCGATCGTGGGTCCCGCCGGCGTCACCCTGTACGAGGTCGGCACCGTCAAGCAGGTCGCCCTCGGCGGCGGTCTGACCCGGACGTACGTCTCGGTCGACGGCGGCATGAGCGACAACATTCGCACCGCGTTGTACGACGCGTCGTACACCTGTGTGCTGGCCAACCGGGAGTCCGACGCCGAGCCCGTTCTGGCGCGCGTGGTCGGAAAGCACTGCGAAAGCGGGGACATCGTCGTCCGCGACACGTGGTTGCCTGCTGATATCGCTCCCGGCGATCTGATCGCCGTCGCCGCGACCGGCGCCTACTGCCGCAGCATGGCCAGCAACTACAACTACGTGCCGCGCCCTCCCGTGATAGCGGTCGGCGACGGCCGGACGTCGGTCTTGGTGCGTCGTGAGACCGAAGCCGACCTGTTGCGACTCGATGCTGGAGTCGTCGATGGGTGAGCATCGAGGCGACGACCTGGCGAGCAGCAGAGCGCGTCGCCGCGATGAGCGCTCGCGCAAGGAGCGGATGAAGACATGAACGAGCCATTGAAGGTGGCGCTGCTCGGTTGCGGCGTCGTCGGCACCCAGGTGGTCAGGCTGCTCGCTGAGCAGGCCGACGACCTGGCCGCTCGGATCGGTGCGCCGATCGAACTGGCCGCCGTCGCGGTCCGCCGGCTCAACCGCCATCCCGAGGTG
>Ga0105237_10007611_pt1 | contig 11837 bp, 11 predicted proteins | sample KBSC24metaG_FD_81520 | JGI IMG/M metagenome (GOLD analysis project Ga0105237, IMG submission 81520) | Corn rhizosphere microbial communities from Kellogg Biological Station, Michigan, USA - KBS C2-4 metaG | ecosystem: Host-associated > Plants > Roots > Rhizosphere > Soil | place: Michigan, USA... | reverse complement strand
GCGCGCATACGTTCGGCGTCATCGTGGACCGGGTTTTCGACACCGAGGAAATCGTAGTCAAACCGGTTGCACCGATCCTTCGCGGCACCCGCTTCTATGTGGGCAATACCATCCTGGGCGATGGCAGCGTGATCATGATCCTGGATCCAAGCGGGCTTTCCAGCGCCGCGGGCCAGATCGAAAGCGCCGATCTGGAGAGCAGCCAGAATAAGGCGGGCACTTCGGACAGCCTGGACAGCGATCAGGCCTCGTTCCTTCTGTTCCGCACCAGCGGCGGCGAGTTCAAGGCCATTCCGCTGGAGCTGGTATCCCGCATCGAAAGCCTGGACGCCGCCAATATCGAAAATGTCGGTGGCCGCCATGTGGTGCAGTATCTCAACCACCTGATGCCGCTGGTGCCCTTCGATCCCGCGCACCATTGGAAAGACAGCGGCAAGCAGGAAACCCTGGTGTTCAGCGACAATGGCCGCAGCATGGGCCTTGTGGTGGATGAAGTCGTCGACATTGTCCGCGACCGCATGGCGATCGAGCTGTCCTCGGCGCGTCCCGGCCTTCTGGGCAGCGCCATCGTGGCCGGCAAGGCGGTGGACGTGGTGGATATCGGCCATTTCCTCACCCAGGCCTTCACCGACTGGTTCGAGGTCATGGCCCAGCATACGGCCCTGCGGCATGCGCTGGTGGTGGACGACAGCCCCTTCTTCCGCAACCTGGTCGCGCCGCTTTTGGCGTCCGCCAACTGGAAAGTCGCAACCGCCACAGACGGCGTGGAGGCGCTCAAGCTGCGCGAGGATGGCCGCCAGTTCGACGTGATCATCAGCGATATCGAAATGCCCAACATGGGTGGTCTGGCGCTGGCCGGCGCCATCCGCAACGACCCGCGCTGGGGCCAGGTGCCCTTGATCGCGCTGTCCTCCCATGCCGACGATGACGACATCCGGGCCGGCCGCGAGGCGGGTTTCGACGAATATGTCGCCAAGTCCGACCAGATGCATCTGCCGGAAAATCTGGCCCGTGCCCTTCGGCAAGTCGTGGCGCGCGCAAAGAATCCCGTCGAACTCAGGAGGGCCTCGTGAACAAGCAACCGCTCTGCCTGGTGGTGGACGATTCCCGCGTCATCCGCCGCGTCGCTGTCGACATCATGGCGGGCTTGGGCCTGCGCACGGCGGAAGCCGGGCACGGCCTGGCGGCGGTGGAGTTCTGCCGCGAAACCGTGCCGGACTTTGTCCTGCTGGACTGGAACATGCCGGAAATGGACGGCATCACCTGCCTGCGGGCGCTGCGCGCCATGGATCTCAAACCCCGCCCCATCGTGGTGATGTGCACCACCGAGAATGGGCTGGCCAAGATCCGCGAAGCGCTGGAAGCGGGTGCCGACGAATACATCATGAAGCCTTATGACCGGGACGTGCTGCTCGACAAGCTGGCGCAGGTCGGCCTCCTGGAACGCGCATGAGCGAGGCTGCCGCGCCGGTCGGAGTGATGGTGGTGGATGATTCCGCCATCGTGCGCGGCCTGATTACCCGAACCTTGAAAAGCGATCCCAGGATCGACGTCGTCGCTTCATGCAGCAATGGCGTAATGGCGGTGGTGCAGGCGGCCAAGCGCGCACTCGACGTCATCATCCTGGATATCGAAATGCCGGTGATGGATGGGCTGACCGCGCTGCCCAAATTGCAGCAGGTCAATCCGCACGCCCGCGTGATCATGGCCTCCACCCTGACCCAGCGCAACGCAGCCGTCAGCCTGCGCGCCATGGCGCTGGGCGCGGCCGATTACATCGCCAAGCCGACCACCGACCGGCTGAATGCCAATGAGGAATTCCACCGCGATCTGATCCGCAAGGTGATCGCGCTGGGCCAGGCAAGAAAGCCCAAACCATCGCCGGTGCAGAATGCATCGACCCGCCCTCCCGCGAAATTCGCGACACGCGCGGGACTGACGCGGACACCCCGCATGATCGCCATCGGCAGTTCGACGGGCGGACCCCAGGCCCTGCTCACACTTCTGGGCACGCTTTCGCCCGCCATCACCTGCCCCATCACGATCGCCCAGCACATGCCGGCGACCTTCACCACCGTGCTCGCCCAGCATATCGAGCGGGCCAGCGGCCGGCCCACCGCCGAAGCCGCCGACGGCATGGAGATCAAGCCGGGCCGCATTTATCTGGCGCCCGGCGATTATCACTTCGAGGTGGTGCGCGGGAGCGCGGGCCTTGCCGCGCGGCTGTCGCAAACCCCGCCCCAGAATTTCTGCCGCCCCTCCGTCGATCCCTTGTTCCACAGCGTGGCGCAGATATTCGGCGCGGAAAGCTGCGCCATCATGCTGACCGGGATGGGCAGCGACGGATGCGGCGGGGCCAGGGCCATCGCGGCTGCCGGCGGCCCGGTGATTGCCCAGGACGAAGCCACCAGCGTGGTCTGGGGCATGCCCGGTGCGGTGGCGCAGGCCGGCATCTGCTCGGCCATTCTGCCCCTGCCCAGGATCGCGGGCCATATCGCCTCATTGTTCGAGAAGGCCGCGTCATGACCAGCAACGACTTCGCCGTCATCGCGGCCTTCCTCAAGGAGCGGTCGGGGCTGATCATCTCCGAAGACAAGACCTATCTGCTGGAAACGCGCCTGTCGGGAATCCTGCGCGAACATTCCGTCGCGGGACTGTCGGGCTTGGCCGAACTTCTGCGCCAGCCCGGGCCTCATGCGGTCAAGGGCAAGGTGGTGGACGCGATGACCACCAACGAAACTTCTTTCTTCCGCGACAGCCATCCTTTCGACACGCTGCGCCAATCCCTGATTCCGAAGATGATCGAGCGCCGCGCCGGGGCACGGTCCTTGCGCATCTGGAGCGCGGCCTGCTCGACCGGCCAGGAACCCTATTCGCTGGCCATGATGATGAAGGACAATTTCCCCATCCTGGCCGGCTGGAAGGTCGAGATCGTCGCCACCGATTTGTCGCCCACGGTTCTGGACCGTGCCCGCGAGGGCATTTATTCGACCTTCGAGGTTCAGCGCGGCCTGCCGATCCAGATGCTGGTACGGCATTTCGAGCAGGAAGAACCCAATTGGCGGATCAAACGCGAGCTCCGCCAGACCGTCAGCTTCCGCCCCCTGAACCTGCTCGAGGATTTTTCCTCTCTGGGCCAGTTCGACATCGTGCTGTGCCGCAATGTGCTGATCTATTTCGATCAGCCCACCAAGACGCGCGTCCTGAACGGCATCAGCCGCCGCATCGCGCCCGATGGGGCGCTGCTTCTGGGCGGCGCCGAGAGCGTGTTCGGCCTCTGCAACGCGCTTGCCGCGCTCCCGGGCCTCAAAGGCGTTTACGGCCATGCCGGTTCGTTCAAGCCCGTTAGTCCCGTCCGCCAGCTTTCTGCCGCTTCATAGGAGAACGAGATGAGTCTCAACAAGAATATGCGCGTCGTCATCGTCGACGATTACACCACCATGCTGCGCATCCTGCGCAATCTGCTGCGCCAGCTCGAGCTCGAGAATGTCGAGGAAGCCAATGACGGCGACACCGCCTTTCACCTGATGCAGAAGAATCCGCTGGACCTGATCATCTCGGACTGGAACATGGCGCCGGTGACCGGACTGGATCTGTTGCGCAAAGTCCGCGCCGATGCCCGCCTCCGGCGCATCCCTTTCATCATGGTGACGGCCGAGAGCAAGACCGAAAACGTCATCGCCGCCAAGCAAGCCGGCGTCTCCAACTATATCGTCAAGCCATTCAATGCCGACACGCTGCGCGCCAAGATCGCCAGCGTCTGCGGCGTGGCGGCGTGAGGCGCCCATGGAGCCCAACCCCGCCAACACTTCCCGCCTGCTGGATGCGCACGGTTTTCTGGACCGCGTGATCGCGCAGCTGCGGGTTCTGCAATCGCCGCAGAAGGACACGCTGGTCAGCGTGCTGCAATATCTGTCCGACCATATCCGCACCACGCGCAGTGAGATCGGCGCGCTCCGTCAGGGGGGCGATCAGCCCTTGTTCGCCACCACGGCCGACGAGCTCGAGGAGATCGTTACCGAGACCGCGCGCGCGGCCAACAATATCATGGACGCCGCCGAGGCGATCGAGGGCGTGGCCGCGACATTGGAACCGGAGGCCAACAGCGCGCTGATGGCTGCGGTCACCAAGATCTATGAAGCCAGCGCATTCCAGGACATCACCGGCCAGCGCATCACCAAAGTGGTACGGGTGCTCCAGTCCCTGGAAACCAAGCTGGATTCGCTGACCGAAGCGTTCGGCTCCACGCCGGAGCTGGCGGGCGCGGGCCCGCACGGCGATGAAGCGCTGCTCAACGGCCCGCAGCTGATGAAGAACGCCAGCAGCCAGAGCGACATCGACGCCCTGTTCGAAACCATGAGCTAGGAAATGAGCTCCGCCGCACAGGTCCAGCCCGAAGAGCTCTCGGACCAGGATCGGGATTCGCTGCATACGCTGCCGATCTCGATCCTGCCGGTCCAGACCCAGATCTTCCGGCGCGCGCGCATGGTGAAGAATTCCAGGCTGGAATCGGTGGTGGAGCTGTTCAGCGGCGTGGGCTGCGGCCGCGGCCAGCTGGACGTGCTCGCGGTGGCGAAATTCCTGGCGCTGGAGCAGGTCCCGCCCCATCCCGATGTGGTGCTGTTGCAGACCATCAGCCACCTGCCGAGTTTCGACGTTTACAGTCTCAGGATATTGCTCCGGCAACATAAGATCACGATCACCGACCAATCGGCGCTCACCTTGTCCGCCGCCAAGACCGCCTCGCTGAGCAGCTACATGGCCCACTTCACCCGCCCCCTGGTGGCGGAGATTTTCGGCGAGGAAGCCAAGGGCGCCGGGTTCCAGGACATATTGGGAATGTTCCGCGGGCAAAACGCGGAAGCCGTGCGGACGCGGCTCGCCACCATGGCCGAGCGGCTGGGCATCCCGATCGAACGTATTCCCAAATTCCTGGAAGACTATGGCGATATCTTCATGTCGCTGTCCTATTATCGCAGCTGCCTGGACCAGCTTCTGCCGCACGTACAGAGCTTCATGGACGGGATCGCCATGGTGAAGGCCAATCGCCAATTGGCGCAGGATGCGTCCCTGATGAAGATGGTCGGCATAATCGAAGCCACCATCAATGGCAGGTTGTCCAGCATCACCGGCAAGATCGAAAGCTTCGAACGCAGCACCAACGATATGTGGCGCGATTTGAGCGCGGACAAATTCAAGAAGATCGAAGCCTTGATTTCGAAATATCACACCTCCATCGGCGGGGCGCTTTGCGCGCTCACCGTGAAGATGCGAGCCTGGACCGACCGGTTCCCCAACAGCAATGGCGGCGTGGGCAGCCGTGCAGCCTTCATCATGTCCGACATGCGCCCGGGCATCGAATATTTGCAGAACACGCAGGACGACGACGACGCGCCCATGCTGTCGGCCCTCAATGGCTGACACAGCCCGAAGCGGTTCGCCGGTCACCGGTCCGGTCCCGTACCCGGCTGGCCGCGTTCTGTATGATGGCGACCGTGCCAACCTGCGCACGGTGTGATAGCGTTTTCCGAGACAGGTGGCAGTGATGGCATCTGAATTCTCACCCATGCCCGCAGGCGGCCGTCCCATGACGCAGCGGTTGGCGGACACAGCGATTGCGGCAGGGGCGCTCTTCGCCTGCGGCGGCCTGTTTTTTATCGACGCCACAAATCCGCGCGGCGTCATGGACGGGATCGGCTATTCGGCGGTGGTCGCTCTCACCAGCCGGTTCGGCAAGCGCGCGCTGATCGCTTGCGCGATTGTCACCACACTCCTGACAATAGCGGGTGCGGCCCTGGGCCCAGACGAAGGCATCTCCGTGGCGGGCACGTGGGCCAACCGAGCTTTTGCCCTGGCCTCCATATGGGTGGTGGCGCTGATCATGCAGAGCCATATGGAGTTGGAAAGTCGTATCCAGAAAAGCGAAGCGATCCTGCACCGTCACAAAGCCGCGCTGGCCGGCATGGTGCGCGAATGCCTGTTGACGGATATCAGCCTCGACCGCCGGTTGGAATTCATCTGCCGCACCGGCGCGGAGGCATTGGACTGCAGCTTCGCCATTGTCGGCTTGCGCAGCTACGACCATCGCAGCGCCACGGTGCTGCAATCCTGGCACAGGACCCCGGCGCCGCATCTGCCGGTGGCGGGGACGGTCCTGGAAGCCGATCCCGAGCACAAAGTGCAGTTGGAAAAGGAATTCACGGTCGCTATCGAAGATACGGAGCAAAACCCCGTCACGGCCGTCGTGCGGCGGCTGGCTCGCGCCTACGGCGTGCGCGCGACCCTTTCGTCCGAAATTTTCCAGGATGCATCCCAGAACGGGATCATGATTTTCGGGAAGCATGCTCCCTATCGCTGGAACGAGGAAGAGATCGCGTTCGCGCGCGCGGTAGCCAACCTAGTGGCGCTTCTGCTCTCGTCGCAGAAAAGTGCCGATACGCTGGCGGCGTTGGATCTCACCGATGAAGGCATTTATATGGAGGACCAGTATGGATCGCTCCAATATGCCAACCACACCGCAAGGCTTCTGGCCGAACAGGGCCGGGATGGTCCGATATTTCCGCGGCCCGCCACGCCTCTTCTGGGCGAACATGATGAGCATGCCGTTCGCTTTGGCGGCCGTGACCTGGAAATCCATCGCGATCGCCTGATCACGGGCGGGCTCATCGCCCGCCTGATCGACGTAACCGACCGCAATGCCGCCGATGCCGAAAGGCTGCGCCTGGAAAGCCGCCTGAAGGAAGCCGCAAAGCTGGAGGCGATCGGCCAGCTCGCCAGCGGCGTGGCGCATGATTTCAACAATATCCTGGGCGCGATCACCGGTTTCGCGGCCCTGATCGCCCAGGACAGTGCCGCCGATTCCGAAAATCACGAATTCGCCCAGCGCATTCTCAGCGCCTCCAAGGGGGGCAAGGAAATGGTCGAGCAGATCATGACCTTCGCCGAAACCCGGGCGGTCAGCCATGGCGTGGTCAATTTGAGCCGGGCCCTGGAAACCAGCCGCGACCTTCTGGCATCGGGCATGGGCGGCGGCATGCTGCTGGAGATCCGGGTGCCGCCGGCGCCCCTCCTGGTGCGAGGCAATGAGATCCAGGTCGGGCGGATGATCGTCAATCTGGCGGCCAATGCGCGCGACGCCCTGGGCGGTCCAGGATTGGTGGAGGTCGGCGCCGAGCTCGCTCCCGATGCCGAGGTCGAATCCTTGCGGACATTCTCCGATACGCCGACGGAGCGGCTAATGGGCGAGCCGCGGCCGGGACTTCGCTATGCCCGCTTGACGGTCAGCGATACCGGCCATGGCATGACGCCCGAGATTCTGGACCGGATGTTCGAGCCCTTCTTTTCCACCAAGGGACGCCTGCGCGGCACCGGACTTGGCCTTGCGGTGGTGCTTGGCGTGATCCGTTCCCATGGCGGCTTCTGCCATGTGAGATCCGAAGTGGGCAAAGGAACTCTGTTCCGGGTTTTCCTGCCGCTGATCGAGGCGGGAATGGCGGCCGCCGCGCCCGCCAAGGGCGACATCGGGCGTGTATTGATTGTGGAGGGTGACGCCGATGCGGCCGACAGCTTGTCCATCGCCCTGGAACGCCTGGGATATGCGACTGTTGCAGTGCAGAAGCCGCTTCAAGCCCTGGCGGCGATCGAAGAAGAGCCGGACGCTTTCGACCTGCTGCTCACCGGCCAACAGATGCCGTTTATGTCCGGCCTGGACATGATTCGGGAGGCGAAGCGGACAGCGCCTGGTTTACGCGGTATTCTCTATACCGAAAATCTTGCCGGAATGACGGAAGCCGAAGCGCTGGCGGACGGCGCCGATGCGGTGCTCCGCAAGCCGAACGAGATCCAGGCCATCGCAGACGCGTTGGAGATGCAGCTCAGAAAGAAATCCCAGTAACCCAAAGATAAGGTTGGGTCCCATAGCTTGCATTTTTGAGACATTATGTCGTTTGGAAAGGCGATACGGAGCATGCGCATCCTGATTGCCGACGACCATCCGCTTTATCGTGAAGCCGCAGCTTTGCAGATCAAAAGGCTTCACCGGGGCGCGCATATCAAGGAAGTTGCGTCGCTCGATGAATTGCGCGCGGTGGCTGAACAGTCGCAGCGCTTCGACCTGATCCTGATAGACTATCACATGCCGGGCATGTCCTCCGACGCTCTGGCCGACCTGGTGCGGGATTTTCCGTCTACCCCGCTTGCCGTTGTCTCCGGCGTGGCCGGGAACCAAGAGGTGCTGGCCGCCGCGCGCGCCGGCGTCCGCGGCTACATTCCCAAAACCTCAAGTTCCGAATATTTCGCCCGCACGGTCCAGTTGCTTCTGGCGGGCGGTACCAGCATTCCGACCGAAGTGCTGCTGGCGGAGGCTTCCGCCCATGCAAGGCCGGCCTGGCTGGCCAAGATGAGCCCACGGGAAATAGAAGTGCTGCATGGCGTGGCCCAGGGCCGGTCCAACAAGGAAATCGCCCGCGAACTGGGGCTGGCCGAGGTCACCATCAAGCTTCATCTGCGCAACGTTTTCCGAAAGATGGCGGTCAAGAGCCGCGCCGAAGCGGCCGTGACGGCGGTCAGGGCAGGGCTGGGCTAACGCCCCCATACTTCCGTATAGGTCTGCTGGCCCGATGCCCCAGAGATATTTCCGGCAATAGGCGTTAGACGCGCTCCTTCGGGAACAGAGCGCGATGTCAGATACGGAAAAAGTGGATGCGCTGGTGCAGCTCGCCGGCACGGTGGCGCACGAACTCAATAATATTTTCACGGCCGTCGCCGGCAATATGTCTCTGCTGGAAGCCAATCTGGACAAGAAAGACCAGAATGCCGGTCTGGTCAGTGATGTTATCCGCACCGCCAACCGCGGCATCGAACTGTCCCAGAAACTCCAGACTTTCGCCGGCCGCCAGAAGCTCAACCTCAAACCTTTCGACATCAATCGCAGCGTTGCCACGGTTATCGGGCAGCTGAAGCGCTCGCTCCTGCGCGGCATCGATGTCGAACTCACATTGGCGCCGGCAAACTGCGTTGTGACGGCGGATGAAGAAAAATTCCAGCATGTGGTGGAAGAGCTGATCAAGAACGCCGTCACCGCCATGAACCATCACGGCTGGATCATCATCGGTACCAGCGAGCAGGCGCTGCAAGCCGACCAGGTCGGCCGGCTGCCGGCGGGCAACTATGTCCGGCTCAGCGTGCGCGACTCCGGCAGCGGCATGAGCCCCGATGTGGTGCGGCGCGCGCTGGACCCGGTCTTCTCGACCCGCAGCGGTCATCAGGGTTGGGGACTGGCCAAGAGCGCCGGCTTTGTGCGCCAGTGCAAAGGCGAGATCATACTTTCCAGCATCAAAGGCCAAGGTTCGGCCGTCGAAATCTATCTGCCGCGAAATCCGGCCTGAGGCGGGAACGTCTCAAGGGCCGCTCTTCTCCGGAACCCTTGTATCCGTCGCAATCCAATTCACTTCCCAAGTCTTGCCGCCATCCTCCGAAAATGCCTGTTCGAAACGACATAGATCCGGATTGACGGGCGTTATCACGAACCGCACCAATATGGCGCGGCCGTTCACGACTTCCTGGTCGAAGAATTCCCCCCGGCCATTCTTGAATTCACCGATGGTGGGCTGGCTGAAAACGCCGATATCGCTGCGGGCGAAATTCAAGCTCCATTGATGCGCCTCTGGATTGTAAAGCCGCAGATTGAGGCCTTCAAAACTTCCCGCCGCGCCCTGCGCTTTCAGTTCCACCAAATTGGCGCGCCCGCCCCAGACTTTGCGCACAATAGTAGTGCCCTCATATTCGCCCCATTCCTTGGAGCCTGTCAGCGGGTGCAAGAGCCGCTTGAGATGCGTTTTCCAGGTGCCGATTTCGAAATCGAAATCCCGGCTGCCGTCCCGTTTTGCCTGGGGATGCTCTGCTTCCGCGGCTGCCGGCGCGGCGAGGAAAGCACCGGTTACCGCCGTAACGGCTAGCGCAGATACCAGGCGAAGAATGAAGCTGCGCGACATGGATTGCCTCCCCGGACTTGGAACACAGAAGGTGTCCGCGCGCGGGTGGAAATGAAATAACCACTTTGCCGAGGCGGGACATGCCAGTTTTCCGGGGTCGCCGCCCCGCAACGTTTTTGGCAACGGATGAGGCTGCTTCATTGGCCCGAACTCCTCCAAAGGTGTATACGAGAAGGCGCTCCAACAAAGATGTCGAAGACGGGTCGGGGGACAGCAATGAAATCGATGAAGCCCCTTCGCTCCGTCATTTCAGCAATCGCATTTGCCTGCGTCACCCTGCCGGCGGGTTTCTCCAACTCTGCCGAAACATTCGACAAGAAGGCATGGCTTGCGGACCTGGATCAAGTTCACGACGCAATGGCGCGTCAGTACGCCAATCTCGAATGGGCCGTGTTCACGCGCGAAGCAAGCTTGGCGGACCTGTTCGAGTCGACCAAGAGCCGAATTCAGTCAGCCTCCAATGACGCGGACGCGCGGGCGGCTTTCGACAGATTCGCGCGAAAACTCGGAGACGGTCACCTACTCTTTGTGTGGCCGCATGCCAAGACGCAGAATTTGAATGTGCCCGAAAACCGATGCCGGTCACTTGGCTATGACGGGGCATCGCGGGCCGGTGTGCTCGTTGCCGATGCGCCGGGCTATCACGCAATCGAAACGCCGCAATCCCGGGACTTCCCTGCCGGGTTCATCATGTCTGGGCAAACCAAAGTCGGTGTCGTCAAGATCGGAGTGTTCATGCCGCAAGGCTTCCCGGCGCTCTGCGAAGCCGCAATCAAAGCGCTCGCATTGCCGGCCGGAAAACCTTGTGACGACACCTGCAGCAGCACTGTCGATGCCTGGGTCACATCACATCTGACCGATGAGCTTGCCGAACAGATCCGTACGCTTCAGGCGGCGGGCGCGCAAATGTTGCTCATCGATATCGCCGACAATGGCGGGGGCACGGAGTGGGCGGAGACGGTCGCGCGCATGGTGACCCCAATTCGCCTTAAATCAGAAAGGGTCGACTTTGTTCGGAGCAGCGAATGGGCCGATGCCTTTGCAAAGGATGAAGCCGCGCTCCGGCGCTTCGCCAAGGGGGCGAACGCAAACGACCGTACGCTCTTGCTACGCCTCGCAGATCAAATCGATGCGAAGCGGCGGGTTGCCCTGATACCCTGCAGTTCGGAACCTCTTTGGCGCGGTGAACATCCCGCATGCTCTTGGCTCGGCGAGGGATTTTATGGCTCCGGCTATCTCGCCGAGGCAGATCCGGCTGCGCTGGCTGGCAAGCCTTGGGCTTCTCTGGTTTTTACGCCCATGGAAGTTACCTACCATGAAGGCGTTTGGCGCGGGCCGTTGATCGTCCTGATAAACCGCAATACCGGCTCTGCCGCCTCGGAGTTCGCAGCCGTCTTGAAGGACAATCATGCGGCCCTTTTGCTTGGTGAGCCCGCTGATGGCGGGTGCGGCCACACACTGAATGGGGCGCCGATTAAGCTGAAGCATAGTGGCGCGATATTTGAGATGCCGGATTGCGCCCGCTTTCGGGCCGATGGATCCAACGAGATCACGGGCGTGGAACCCGACACCCTGATAGGATTCACCGGGACTGATGGTCCTCACGCGCGTGCGCAGCGCTTCATCGAAAAGCTGCCGGACGCGGTTGCTGCTATTCGCGCAATGACGAGGACGGTCCTGCCCCTGCATTGACGTAGTTCGATTCTGGGCGAAATCGCTAAGATCTTGATTGCTGGTAGCACCGGACGGATTTGAACCGCCGACCAAGGGATTATGATTCCCCTGCTCTACCGCTGAGCTACGGTGCCGAGCCAGGATGACGGTCCCAAAGACCGTGGGGCGGGG
>Ga0105237_10007610_pt1 | contig 11838 bp, 9 predicted proteins | sample KBSC24metaG_FD_81520 | JGI IMG/M metagenome (GOLD analysis project Ga0105237, IMG submission 81520) | Corn rhizosphere microbial communities from Kellogg Biological Station, Michigan, USA - KBS C2-4 metaG | ecosystem: Host-associated > Plants > Roots > Rhizosphere > Soil | place: Michigan, USA... | reverse complement strand
TGGTGGCGATGTTGCCATTCACCTGGGCAAGTGGGCTGAGACGGCCGGGATACTGGCCGTTGAGGACGCTCTTGTTGGGATCGCTGGAATCGTAGCTGTCGACGGCCCACGTGCCGCTGGTGGCGAGGCTCAGCGATTGGTCGGTGAGGATGGCGAGTTCGAAGGGGAGGACGGGCTCGACGAGGACCTCGGCGGCGCGGGTGGTGCTGGGTGTGGGGACGTTCGTGGGCCTGCCCATGTCGTCGTAACTGAGCTGCTCGCGGACATGGCGCAGGCTGAAGCGGCGGAAGTCATTTTCGAGCCGATCCTGGGTGCGCGTGGCGAGCGGCGGGAGCGCGACGGTGGCGACGGAGCGCAGGCGATACCAGCGCGTGTAGGGATTGGGCGTGGGATAGACGGCCCAGAGCTGCACGTCGACATTGGTGGGCCGATTACCCGCGGAGGCGGACTGGATGTCGTCGAGGAAGATGGGCGGGGAGACCTCGACGGGATTGCCGAGCAGGGAGAGAAGGCTCTTGGTGAGGCTGAGAGTCTGAGGGATGGCGGGCACGACGACGCCGCGTTTCTTGGCGAGCTGGGCGGCCCTGGCGGCGGCTTTGTTGGCCGATTGGCCGTAGGCGTTGCCCTGTCCGTTTCCAGGTCCACCGTTGCCGGAGGCGCCGCCGAGAAGAGAGCCGCCGGCGGAGGCGGGCAGGGTGGTCAGGAGCGAAGAGCCGGCGCTGGAGAGGGTAGGTGCGGCGGAGGCCTGGCTGTACTGGCTCCAGCCGGCCCACGTGCCGTCATTGAAACCGATGGCGTTTTGCTCCAGTTCGACGAGGGCCACGTCGATGCCGGATTCGGCGGCGAGGCGGGCCTCCTGCCAGGCCGCAGCCTGGGAGGCCTGCTGAAAACGGGGAGTGATGCGCTGGAGAGTGAGCGCGGCGGCAATGGCCAGCCCGGTGACGCAAAGAAGGGAAAGGACGAGAGTGCTGCCGTGGGAGCGGCGGTGGGCGAAGAGCGCGGACATCAATCGGTGCGAAGGTTGCGCAGAAGCAATTCGTCGTGGGTGACGACCTTGGGGGTGAGGCCGCCGCCAGCATTGGGAAGATAGGTGACCGCCACGTCGCACACACGGCCGTCGGAATCGAGGCTGACCTGGAGGTGCAGGTTCGTGGCGTCACGGGCGACGACGGTCTGAACCTGGCCTTCGAGCCGGACGAAGCAATCACAACCTTCCGAGTCGAGGTACTGTTTGCGGAAGAGGACGAGGATGCCGGGGGCGTGACCGGCGGAGGTGCCGTAATCGACGGAGTTTCCCGCGACGACGACGGGCAGCGCCAGGTCGTAGGTGTCGTCGCTGGGAGACTCGCTTTGGTAGTAGCCGGGCAGGGTGATGGCGAGCGAGAGGCCGTTCTCAATGACGACGGTGGAACCGGCGAGGCGGGCACCGCCGAGGCCGTTCACATTGGTGGTGGTGGCGATGCCGACGGCGCGCCGGAGATCGCGGCTGAGATAGTCGATGAGACGCCGCTGGCTGGCCTGCTGGGCGGCGTAGCGTTCGCTCGCATAGAGCGCCCGTTGAAGCTGGGTGGAACTGAGCAGGAGCGCACCGAGGACGATGATGCTGCCCGCGAGGGCGATCATCATTTCGGCAAGCGTAAAGGCGTGAGCGGTGGATCGGAGCCGGGTCATGGAGAGGACGCTGGAGCGACCCGGCCGAAGGCGCTGCCGAAGATGCCGCTGCGGGTCAGACCGTCACGGGCGATGATGGCGCGGAGGCGCCGCTGCTGGGTTCCGCGCTGTTCCTGCCAGGTGATGGAGGCGTCGACGAGCAGGGGGCGCTCGCCGCTGAGGTCGGCATCCTGGAGAACATTGGACTGGCCGGCGCGCCGCTCGACCTGAAAGGCAGCCTTGTTGGGATTGGGGACGCTGGGCGAGGAGGCGGGGCAGACGGAGAGCACCTCGACCGGGCTGGCGTCGGCGAGATCGGCAGCGCTGCTGGCGGGGGAAGCCAGCCACATGGCCACGGACGCGCCGCGGGAGACATCGGGCCAGGGGTGGGTGCGCATGGCCTCGAGGCGCTCCTGAAGGATCTGGCTGGCGGCGGCGGACTGCTGGGTCTTGCGCAGGATCTGGAGGCTCTGGGCGTTCATGCCGAAGATGGCACCCAAGCCCAAAAGAATAACGACGGCAGAGGCCAGCACCTCGAGGATGGAAACCCCGCTTTCGCTGCATACAGCAGGTCTTTTGGCGCGCATACTTACGTAGTTCTCGCAATATACGTGCCGCGAGGTCAATGTGGATGGCCCCTGAGCTGGGTATCAGGAAGTCTTCTGTGGCAGGGCCTTACGAATGGGACAATCAGGGAGTCTTGTTCTCGGCGGCGGCTTTTTCCAACGCGACGCGGGTGCGGATGGCCATGGTCGCTTCCTCGGAGAGGAGGGTATCGCCCGCGGTGGCGGCATCCAGGAATTTCCGGGCGCGGCTGGCCTCGCCGGCCGCGGTGAGCACCATGGCGTAATCCAGGGCGATCCAAGGTTCCTGCGCGGCGACCGGGTCGAGCGCGTTCACGATCTTGAGCGCTTCGGCGGTCCGCTTGCCCATGCACAGCGCATAGGCGTAGGAAGCGCCAATCGCGGCGTTGGCCGGCTGTTGGCCGTAGAGGGTTTGGGCGAGCTGGGTGGCGCGGACGACGTCGTTCTCGAGCAGCAAGGAAAAGCGGATGAAATTGGCGGTGTTTTTTACGTCCTGCGGCTCGAACTGAAGGAGCTGGTTGCTCACGTTCCAAAGAGCGGTCGTGGACCTTTTGGCCAGCAGGCGGGGCCAGAGGGTATGGCAGGCCCACGCTCCATATTTCGGGTCTTTGATCGAAGCGGTCAGCAATTGGTCGAATTCCACATCCCAGCCCCAGTCCTGGATCGCCTGGGCGAGTTCGGCGGGCCCATGCGGTTCCTTCTGGGCAGCGGCGAGGGCGGCCTCCCACTTGGCATGGGAGCCGGCGTCGTCGCCCCGAGTGCGGAGGGCGCGAGCGAGGGCCGCGAGGCGGAGGAACTCGGCCTTTGATTCCATGCCGGCAGGAAGGAGGCTGGCTTCAAGCACGGCATTGCGGGCGGTCCGGACGAGTTCCGATTCCTCGGGCAGGAGATTGGCGGTGGCGGCCAGGTCGAGGAACTGGGCGGCCTTGGGAAAGTCGCCTTTGGCGGCGAGAAAGATGCCGTAGTAGGCGGCGGAATCCGGAGCGGTGAGCACCATCGGGTCCAGGGTGTTCATGGCATCGATGGCCTCCGCCGTTTTCCCGAGATAATGGAGCGCGTAAGCCTGGGTGGATACGTAGGCCGGATCGCGGGGATGCCGGGCGGCGACGGTCTGGGCCAGTTCGCAGGCGCGTGAGAGATCTTTGCGCAGCAGGAGCGAGTACATGGCAAAGTTGTTGGTCAAGACGTCATTCTTCGGGTCGGCTTCATGAAGCTTGCCGGTGGCCCGCCATAGCTCCTTGGTATCCTTCTTCCTGGCGAGGTAGGGGAGGACCGCGCGGGCGGCGGCAGGGCCGAGAGCGGGATCGTCGATGGCGGCCTTGAAGAGTTCGGCGGATTCATCGTCCCAACCCCATTCGGCGGTGAGTCTGGCCAGTTCCACGGCGGAATGAGGGAGCTTGGCGGCGGCGTTGTAAGCGTCGGTCCAGGATTTGTTGGATCCGCCCAGGTCCCCTTGCTCACGCAGCGCACGGGCGTGGAGCGCGGCGTGGATGTGTTCGAGCCCCGTCCAGTTGCCAGGTCCGGTGAGGGCCTGGAGCCGGGGCCAATCCCGCGCGGAGAGAGCGGCGAAGGCCACGGCAGCGCAGACTTGCGGCGAAGCCCATTCGGTGGCGGAGAAGGTCTCGGACCACTGCAGGACCTGGCCGGTGAGTTGATTTTCGTTCATCCACAGGCCGATGGCGGTTACCTGGTAGGGCTGGTCGCGCGCCGCTTTTTGGAGCGACTCGAGGTAGGAAGGGAACTGGGGATCCTCCGTGCGATGGAGCAAATCGAGGAACGGAAGGCGGTCGTCGAAGGTGGCTTGGGGATCGGTGGCGAGGCTGCGCGCCAGGCGCAAGGCGCGGGTGACCTCGCCGACAGCCATGGCGTTCCGGACCAGGGGGCGGAGGGCTTTGACGGCGAATTGGGGATCGGCGGCCAACTGCTCCAGGGTGGTGCGGGCTGTGGTTTGATCCTCGAGCCAGCCGCGATCGAGGAGGGCCTGCGAGTACTCCAGGCTGAGTTGCTGATTCTTGGGATCCAGGCGGATGGCTTGCGAGTAGTGCTCGACGGCGAGGGCGGGGTTGCCACCGGCGGCGGCGACCTGGCCAAAGAGCGTGTGATATTCGGCGCTATTCCCGCCGATACCGGCGGCTTTCTCGAGGGCATTCGTGGCGGCCGTCAGTTGTTGGGTCCGCAGGGCGGTGCGAGCGTAGGGGAGGACGGCGTCGAGCGAGTGCGGCTGCAACTCCAGGACGCGGGCTCTCCAGACCAGGGCGTTGGGGTCGTTGCCTTTGTCGGCGACTTCGGCCACGAGCCGGGCAGTCTCGGAGTTTTCGGGGTCGAGAATGAGGGCCTGGCGGAGAGACAGGCTGGCCCCCACGTTGTCGCCTTTTTGCAGGAGGGCGATGGCGCGTTTCGCGAGGCGTGGCGCTTCGATCTTCTTATAGAGCTTGCGCGTTCCAAAGGCGACGGCCGCGAGGGCCAGAATCCCGGCGATGACGAAGAGCCAAAAGCGGGTGCGTTTTTGCTTGGCGATGTTCACGGTGAGGGGAAAGCAAATAGCAGATGCACTGCCACGCCAACAAATTTTGGGTGACGATCAGGGTGTGGATGAGCGCACATTTCCGTTTGGCAGATCACTGGGGGCGCGCCGCGGCTGGGATGGTCTGCCGGGCGACCAGGGAACGGAGTTGCCGTTGCAGGGAGGCTTCGGCGGCGTCGCGGGAGGCCGCGCCGCCGACCATCAGTTCGGCGCTTTGCTGGCCGAGGACGCGCTCGCGGCGCCACACGCGGAGAAGGCTGGCGGTGCGGGTGTCGTCGGAAAAAGTCACGTTGCGCCCGGCTTCGCCCGGCACCACTTCCCATGGGCAGTAGAAGACGTAGAAATCGTTTCCGCCGAGATCGCGGAAGTGCATTGACTCAAAGCGGAGGTCGAAACCATCGATGGAAACGGGAACGAGGCGGCGGGGCCCCGCTTCGGCGAGGCCGGAGCCCTGGAGACAGATTTCCGGGCGATGGACGCGGGCGAGGATGGAGGAGCGGCTGCCATTGGGGAACCATTCGAGGAAGGCGGCGCGCCACTTTTCCCCGGAGAGATCGGTCCAACTGACGGAGCGCGCGCGGTCGCAGCCGAGCAGGGCAAGAGCATCCGGCGGCACGGATTCCTCCTTGAAACTGGTGGGGAAGACGAGCGTCCACGTCTCGGCTTTGGCGGCGGAAGGCTTGAAGTACCAAAGCTCGGTGGACGTGTAGACGACGAGGAGCCAGATCCCGATGAGCAAGGGTGTGAAGAAAGGCAGGGAGGGGACCGGGCCGGCCGTGGATGCGAAAGCGGGGGTGGAGTGGCGAAGGGAGAGCCAGTTGGCGAGCAGGGCCACGACGATGAGGCAGGCGGTGAGGATCGTGTAGCCCGCCGGGTCGTGCCAGTGGGAGACGGCGCCAACGCCGCCCCGGGCGGCGGACCAGGCGAGGAAGGTGGTGCGGACGATATTCGTCAGCAGCGCGGTCACGAAAGCCGCGAGCAGGAGCAACCAGCGAGGGCGGGTCTTGAGCCGGTGGAACTCGCCGAGAAAGAGGGCGATCATGAGCGAGGCCTGAAGGGAGCGGACGCCGCTGCACGCTTCATCCACGCCGAGCAGGCCCGAGGCGATTTCGACAAGATTGCCATGCTGCACGGCGGGGATGCCGGCGAGATTCATGATGGCGACGGTGACGCCGGCGACGAAACGCATGAGCCCCTGGATGAGGTCTTCCTCGGGGCTGCTGGGCCACGGGACGGCGGAGAGCGTGAAGAGGATGGGGAAGGCGAAGTAACGCATCCACGGCCGTCCGCCGAGCTGGCCGGCGAGGGCGATCGTGCCGGTCACGGCGCTGAGGGCGAGGAGCGAGGGGACGAGGCGCCAGCCGGGATTGGCCTGGACGATAAGCCAGGCGGGGAGGAGAACCGCGGCGGAGAGGGAGATGAGGGGCAAGGCCCATGGGCTGGGCTTCCCCGGAGCAGGCCGCTCCGGCCAGCGGCGCCAGGCGAGGAAGACGGCGAGAGGCGGGACGAGCCAGCCGTAGGAGTATTGGGGGTTGGTGTCCCAGAAGCCGGACAGCGGGAGGCAGGCGAGCAGCCACCAGCCGGCCCAGGGGATCGCCAGGGCCAGCACCGCCCAGCGGATCCTGCCCGTGGTACGGGCGGAAGGGGAGGACTCAGCGAGGGCTTCGGCGGGCATGCTTCAATGAGACGTTGATCGAGCGGCTCAGTAAAGCACGAGTCAGGCCCGGCGGCGACCACTGTGCGGCTCTAGTCGATCACCTGGGTCCATTTCATCAGGAATTCCTGGGCCGCGACTTGAGCGAGCATGGGATGGGACAAGGCACTGAGCGCGAAGGTCGTCGAAACCGGGACTTCGGCGGATCGTCGCCACAGGAAGTAGATCGTATCGGGAAGGCGGTAAATGGAGCCGATGGTGAAGACGCCGGTGCAGAGGCCGCCGGCAATGAGTTCTTCGCGGATGGCGGTGACGATCTCAGGTGCCAGGACGAGTTGGTCCATTTCGATGATGAGGGCGTCCATGCTGGGTGGCCGGGGGCCAAATGGAAATCGCATCTGGCATGGGGTTTGGCCGCTCGTACGGCCGCCGATGATGCGCACTGCACATCAGGGGCAGCCTCGGAAAGTGCTCAGTGGTAATGCTTAGTGCTTGGTATCCATCTCCTGCTGGGATCGCATAATTGAGGTACGTTAATTGCTCATTCATGGGAAAATGGCACTCACAGTTGCGAATCATTTGCTCGAGCCGGCATCTGCCGTGCGTCCATCACCACGTGGGTTTGTGCGGAATCGTACCGCCAAGGGCACGTCCCGGGCGGACGAATCCGGGATTACGCTCGTGGAGACGGTTGTTGCGCTCATGGTCATTGTCATCGGATTGGCCGGCCTCTTTGCGACGAGCGCCCAATGCTACGCACTTCTCCGGCGGTCGAAAGAGACGGTGGCCGTGCGGGAGGATATCCTTTGCCGGTTGGATGCCATTCGCACCCTCAGCTATTCGCAATTGGCAAAATCCACCTACCTCAACTCGACCTTGCTCGCGCCGGGCTCGGCGGGGGACGCCAATCCCTTCGGAATGACCACGGCTGGCATGAAAAACTTCACCGAGACGATCACGGTTTATGCCCTTGGGTCGCAGTTGTTCTCGAACGACGCGGCCCGCAATCAGGCGACTCCCGACAGCACGGGCGAATATGGATCGCAAATGGATTCAGCCGCCCCGAATGCACCGAAGACCTACGTCTCGAACTCGACCACGACGGGAGATTGGACCCGGCAGATTGCCAATGCGCTGCCCTACATCAAGGTGACCCGGGTCGGCACGGGCGCGACGGCGCAAACCAGTGTGATCAGCGGTGGGGATGTCTCCCCCTATCCGATGTTGCGCGTGGATCTGACCTACACCTGGACCGATTCCAACAATGTCGCCCGCACGCAAGTGGGGTCGACCATCGTCTCCCGATCTGGCTCGCTCCAATGAACAGAAAATCACTTCGCTTTCGTGGCCAAAGCGCGATGAGCATTGCCGAGGCGATCGTCGCGACCGCGGTTTTTTCCTTCGCGATGGCGGCCATGATCAGCGCCTCGATCTCGCTAAAAATGTCGTTTTCCGCCACGGATGATTACTTCCTCGGCGAAGGCGATCAATTGCGGGTGATGGACTATTTCAACACCGATCTGCGCCGCGCCCTGGCCGTCGGTTTGAATTCGGATACCGCCACTTACAAGGGAACGGCCTATACCAATAACGTTCCCGCGGGGGCAACCAAGTACCTGACGGTGGTGATTCCCAATTACAAGGATGACTCGACGACTCCCTCCACCACTCGTTTTCCCACGGTTTCATCCGACAAGGTGAGCTACGGATCGACCCCGATCAAGGTCAGCTACTATCTCCTGGGGAATTCGCTCTACCGGGTGGAGGTCGATCCGGATCTCCTGGCGAGCGCTTCGCGCTGCCAGCCGAAGAGCATCGCGGACAATGTGTCCGACTTCAATATTACCGACTCCGTGGTGGCGAACCCGCTGATCACCGAAACCGTCGTCTCGATCAGCGCGACTTTCGCTCCGAAATTCAGCCGCAGCAATTGGACGGCGGCGCTGACTTCGAGCACCGCGGCGGCGCGGGTCGGAACCACGCTTGGTTCGAAGATTCAACTGCGAAACGTATTCCAATGAACACCCTAGACTGCTTTGCAACCGAAGCGAATCCCCTGGCGGCCGAGGCCCGCCTGCACGGCGAAAAAGGCAGCGCCCTCGTGGCGGGATTGGTCACGCTGGCCGTCTTGTCCATGCTCGCCGCCGCCACCTTTCAGACCGTGACGGCTCGATTCCGGTCCAATTATCAGACGGCGAGCTGGCACGACGCACTCACCGCCGCCGAGAGCGGCGTCGAATACTCCATGGCCCGGCTGCGGAGTCCCTTGACGACATCGGGAGTGCTGACGAATCCCCTCAATGTGCCCGGTTCGCTGCAGTCCGACCTCGCGACCCTGTCGCCCGGTGGATCTTCCAACAATGGCACGGTGCTGAGCGACACTTACAACGGCGTCCCGTTTCCCAGGATCCAGCTTCCGACGCTGACGATTCCGCATCTGGGCCAGGGAAGCTCCCAGTACATCTTCACGACCACCGTGGATGCTGTCCCGAAGACCAACCTTGCCAACAGCGGACTCAATACCTGGTATCGCCTTCGATCGGTCGGCGTCGTTCCTTTGAGTGGAAGCGCGAATGTGGGCATCCAGAAGTACGACAACCTGCTGCGGAAGCTTCAATTTCGCAAAGACAGTTCTGGAGCGCCGTTGACGACACCGCAAGCGGTGCGAACGATTGAGGTTCTGGCGAAGCCCGTGACCACCGGAAGTTCGGCTCTTTTTGGACAGACCGGGATCAACCTTAACAATCAAAACGTCGTCATCAACAGTTACGACTCACGCAGTTCGCTCACCTCCACCAACGGCCTCTACGATCCAGCCAAGGCGACCCAATCCGCCAATGTGGTGACGGACGATAATTTGGACGGAAGCGGGCTGCCCGGAGTCATCAATCTCAGTCCCACGGGCGCTTATGTGAACGGGAATGTAGCCACGAATAACACGCCGGTGGTGGGCAGCACCGGACATGTTTCCGGGACGGTCACCCAGGATTTCTACCAGACGCTTCCAAACCCGCCGAATCCCGCGACGGTCACCAGTTCATGGAGCAGCTTTTCCTCCTCATCGAGCACGATGCCCACAGGCACGCAAACGGCGCCAATGCGTTACAAGATTACGGAGGGGGATTTGAACTTGACGGGAAACTCGACGCTGACCATCGCCGCCCCGGCAAGCGGGGAGGGGTATGTGGACGTGTGGATTCCCGGGGATCTCAACATCTCTGGCAATGGGGGGATTGTCATGCCTGCGCACGTCCACGCCACCTTTTACATCGATGGCAACGTAAAGATCTCCGGCAATGGCATTCAGAACACCTCTCTTTTGCCGGTGAATCTCACATTGTATGGAAACCACGACCCTTCCGTGGTGCAGACCATGACCGTGGACGGCAATGGGCAGTTCGCGGGTCTTATCTACGCCCCGAGTGCCGCGGTGTCCGCGAAGGGCGGCGGCAGTTCCGGCGACATGTACGGAGCGGTTGTCGCGGACACGATCTTCTTCAATGGGGGGACAAGCCTTCACTACGACACGGCCATGGGAGACAACGGAGCCGTCATCGACTACCGCGTCGCGTCCTGGTACGAGGACAATACCCTGACCCGCTGATCTGATTCATCTTCCGGTTCGCGCCGGGAGTTTCAGGCGGAACGCAACGATCCGCTGATCCGCACATTTCATCGCCGGATTCACGGCTTGGCCGCGCTGTAGGTCAGATCGTCGAAATAGATTTTGACCTGACTGCCACCTGTGCCGACGCCGAAGAGTCCAAAGCGATCGAAGACGGCGGCATCCGGTTTCTGGCCGGCGCGCAGGTCGAGGATCACCGACTCGGACCCCAGAGTGACGCGAACCTGGCCGTGACCGTTGTTGGTGACCGGATCGTAGACCAGCGTCCATTCATAGGTCTGCCCTTGCTTGAGCACGGGGCCGGATTTGGGAACGGCGCGGCCGCCGGTCTTGCTCGCGCTGATGGGTAGAAAGTAGTGCCCGATGCGGGTCGGGCCGCCGATGGAGACGCCGATGAAGTTCCGGCCGCCGAGCGGATCCTTGTCGTCCGTCTTTTTCACTTCGCTGTTGAACCAGCCGAGCATCATCCCGGAATCCGGCGCGCCCACCGCAAGGATCACCCGTCCTCGCGCCTCGAGCCGGTCGCCAAAGGTGAATGGGCCGACGCGGTCCGCGTAGTAAGCGTAGGGGCTGCGCCACATGAGGCCGCCGATTTCCCCGGGCGCGCCTCCCGCGAGATTGGTGGGCTGATAGCCGAAGTCCTGGACGCCGCCGATCTCGGCGTTTTCGTAGGTCTCACGGTTGCCCACGCCGACCCAGCCGGGGTCCTTCGAGAAATCTTCCGTCCGCCCGTCGAGTTGCACGTCGTCGAAAAACATCGTCGCCGTTCCGCCGGACTTCATCATGTTGTGGATGCCGAAGCGGTCGAAGGTCGCACCTTCCTGCCGCAGGTCGGCCGGCACATCCACCGTGAATGTGGTGGTGAATGGAAACCGCGCCCGCGCCTCCTTCTCGGAGGCTTCGGGCAGCGTGCCGTAGTCTTGCGTTTTGTGCGTATCGCTGCCGATGGTGAAAGTGAAGCGTCCATTCCCGCCGGCGCCCTGCGGGTCGTAGTCCAGCGTCCAATGGTATCGCGTGCCGTCGATCTTGATGGGCGTGGGACGAAACTTGCCGGGCAGGTATGGCGTGACGAATGTGCCGCACGATTTGTTGTCATCGGAGATGAGCCGCACCGCCAGCCGGGCGCCGTGAGCCTCGTAGTCGAAATCCAGGCCGAGCGAGCCGATGGGCCGCCCGCTGCCACCGGGCTGCTTCGAATTGAAGAATCCGAAGAAGAGACCGCCGCCGCCGTGGACTTCGGTGATGGCGAAACTGCCGGCGGCGGAGATTTTGTCCGCGAGCGATTTTGCCGGGGTCAGTGCGGCGCCATAGGAAGCCGGCTTGCTGGCGCGCTGGATGGCACCGCCAATCTCGCCCTTCGCCTTGCCCGCAAAATTCGTCTCGGGGCTGTAGCCGAAGTCCTGTTTCATGACGGATGCTTTCGCCGGCGTCATGTGGTTGTTGTATCCCTCCCAACCGGGATCATGGTCGAAATGCTCGGTCTTGAGTGTGGGCTCCTTCGGTTCCGCGGCCGAAAGCTGGGAGGCCGCCAGGACGAGTGCCGTGAAGCAGAGGAGGAGAGTTTGCGTGGAGGGCATAGGGGGAAGGTTCCGATTACACCTTCGTCAAGCCTCGCTCGCGGCCATTGTTAGACCATTCGTCCTTCGCCGTTCGAGGCTGATGGACGATGGACGATGGACCGATGGACGATGGACCGATGGACGATGGACCGATGGACCGATGGACGATGGACCGATGGACGATGGACGATGGACCGATGGACGATGGACGATGGACAATGGACGATGGACGATGGACCGAT
>Ga0105237_10007609_pt1 | contig 11838 bp, 11 predicted proteins | sample KBSC24metaG_FD_81520 | JGI IMG/M metagenome (GOLD analysis project Ga0105237, IMG submission 81520) | Corn rhizosphere microbial communities from Kellogg Biological Station, Michigan, USA - KBS C2-4 metaG | ecosystem: Host-associated > Plants > Roots > Rhizosphere > Soil | place: Michigan, USA... | reverse complement strand
TCCGGCGTGCGGTGGGCGGACACGACCCGGCATTCATGCGGCACGCCAAATTTCTCCAGCATCTCGGCAGCATGGTGGAGCGTCTCCCAATCGGAAGTGCTGCCCATGATGATGGCGACAAGCGGTGTAGCGGTGGAACTCATGCGAACGCGTATTTGGCGTGGGGCAGGGGGAAAGGGGAAGGGGAAAGTGCGTCGCCTTGCCGTGACGGCGTGATTTAGCCCGGTCCAAGTAAACGGGCCCCGAAGGGGTCAAAAGCCATCAGCCGGTTCGTCGTCCAGGATCCAGGCGTAGCCTTTCGGATAATTCCGGATGTGCGCGTTCCTGGCGTCGAAGAGCCTGCCATCCGGGGGAGATCCAGAAGACGAAATCCGGATCTTTGTGCGTGAGCTCGTTGATCGCCCTCCAGCGTCCTCGCACATTTTCCTGGAGGAAGAAAAACTTCGCGGCCGCTTCCTCGCGGCTGATGGAACCAACAGTGATCATCCGGCAGGGACCCTCGCTGCGCGGAAGTCTGGTTGCGCTAAAAATTTTTGGGCGGTCAATTTGCAGCGGCAGGTTTACCTGACTCCCAGTAGCTCTTGAACGCGCTGCGCAGCTTCGCCGTATCCGCCTCCGCGGGCAGGTTCCATTCGATGATCAAGTTCGGCAGATCTCCTTTCAGCCGCGCGATGTCTTTCTCATCGGCGAGCACATCCTTTAGTTTGAGCGATTTCAAGTTGGGCAGGTTCTTCAGGTGGACGAACCCGCCGGCGTAGCTCAGCCACGTGCCCGTGATATCGATCTCCTCGATTGTCGGAATCTTGCTCAGGAGCTCCAGCGAATGATCCGTGATCCGGGTTGTGAATTGCGGTCCGAGAATCACGATTTTGAGATTCGGCAGGGCTTGCAGCGCCGCGACCCCTTCGTCGGTGACGCCCGCGGTATGGAAGAGGTCCACTTTTTGCAGCGTCTTGATTTTCGCCAGCGCACTCGGCGCCTCGTTGTCCACGCGGCAGCCGCCCAGGCGCACCGCCTCGAGAAGCGGAAGGCTCTCGAGGTGGGCGAGCCCTTTCCCCACATAACCCTTCGACCCCTCCGGACCAAACCAATGGTCGAGACCGAAGTATTTGAGGTTTTTCCACCCGGAGAACGCCTTGAGCCCATCGTCGGTAAATTGCGCGCTTCCTCCGAAGAAATAATCCACGTTCGGCAACACGCCGATCGCCGCCGCCGTCTCGTCGTTGAGCCGAACGCCACCCGGGCTCATCCACAGCTTATGCAGTTTCGGAAACTTTGCGAAGTTGGGATAGTCGTCAGCCGTCAAAGCCGTCGTCGACGAAAGCGATATCTCGGTCACACTTCCGTCGGCGTCCTTGCGAATCCTCGCCCCTCGCTCTTCGAGTTTCGACGCGAGTTCCTTTTCATCCGCGCGTCCAAACAGTGGCACGGCGACAAGAGACAGCAGGAAGAGGAAACGTTTCATTTTTTGGGGTGTGGTGATGAATAGGAGAAATGATGAATGGTGAATGATGAATTTTGAATGAGTTGGGCTCGGCTCCTCCGTTCAAAATTGCCCCGGGCTATTTCTCGACCGGCAACGCCCGCTTGAACCACTCGATCATTTCCTCGTGCATCTCCGGCAGATATTCGTGGCCGGTGTTCTTGTAGAGGACGCTGCGAAAATTTTGCGGTTGGCCATACAGCGCGTAGACCGCGCCGATTTTCTTCTCCAGGACTTCCACCCCATCGGGCGGTGCATTGTAGTCCTGATCACCCGAAAGCATGAGCATCGGCCGCGGCGCCACGAGCGCGTAGATCGCCTCGCTGTCGAAGTGTTTCAGGATGCCGGGAACGAAATAATAGATGCCGTGCGAGGACCGGTGGGCGAGGAGCTCGGTGTAGCGCGTGAAGCAAGCGACTCCGACAATCGCCTTCACCCGTTCATCGATCGCGGCGAGCCACCAGGCGCGCGTGCACCCCATGCTCATGCCCGTTGCGCCCACTCGTGTCATGTCCACCTCCGGCCGCGTCGCGAGGTAATCGAGCAGGCATTGCTCGTCCCGCAGCATCATGCCCCACAAGGTGCGCCCCTGCCACAGGCAGCGCTTGAAGAGTTCGAGTTCCTGCCCATCTGCTTTGTCCCGCGGACCACGTGGTCCCTTGCCCACGCGGTCGCCATTGAAGTAGCCATCGATCGCCGCGACGACGTAACCGTTGCGCACGAGCATCCAACCCGGCGAGTGATCGCGCGCGGAATTGGGCAGGTATTCGTCTTTCGAACCGCTGTGGCCATGCATTCCGATGACGACGGGCGCCCTCCCTTTGCGTTGCTTCGGGATCGCGAGAATGCCCGGCACGACCATGTCCACCCCGTTGTAAAACTCGAAGCGCTCCAGCGTGTAGTCCCCGCGATCCTCGCTCGAGATCACTTTCACCGCGGCCGGTGAAGGCCGCGCCGGTATCTCGCCGAGGCAATCCATCAACGTCGCACGCACGGCGAGCCGGTCTGTCTCCTGCCAGCGCTTCAAGTCAGCCGGCACCGGCCACTCCGGAACTTTGAGGTTGCGAAACGTCTCTGGGATATCCACCCACGGCTCCGCATACTGCGCGTAGTTGGGGCCGCCTTTGGATTCCTTCGGCGTCACCCGCACCTGCGCGGACAACGATGCGACGCTGCCCAGCAGCAGTAGGACAATCGGGGGGGTGCGCTTCATTTGCTTCGGGGGGATGCCGCCAATCTACTTCTCTGAGAGATCACCGTGAAGGAAATTTGGGTTCCTCGCCCTGCGGTTTGTTTGAACCCTTCACGCGGTCATTCTGAGCGGAGTACCATGTGGGCCGAGGTGGCGGTTGAGGTGCTCGTGGTGGCCGGTGCCTTTCGGGCGAGTAAGGCGGGATGGATCCGCATGCGGGACGAAGAATCCCGTGACTTTATCGCTGGTGGTACCACGGGATTCTTCGACTTCGCTCCGCCCACCGTACCGCCTGCGCTCCGCTCAGAATGACACCGCGAAGGAATAATTAGAGACGCTCGAAATCTTCGCCTCGCCTCCGCGCAATTCGCCTGAAACAGTGCCTCGCGTTCATCCCCCGAATGATCCTCCCCGTTTTCCAAACGCCGTATCTCGACGACGAGTCGGTCGACTTCGACACCCTTGGTCGCGAATTGCACTGGCTGCTCGAACAAGGCGCGGATGGTGTCGTCATGGCCATGGTCTCCGAGACCCTGCGCCTCGCGAGCGATGAGCGTGACGCGGTCTGCAACTTCGTTTGCCAGACGATCGGCGGGCGCGGTGTGACCGTGATCAGCGTGGGTGCGGAGTCCTCGTTTGTCGCGGAGCGGCACGCGCGACACGCGGAACGGTGCGGAGCCACGATGCTGATGGCGATCCCGCCTGTCGCAGTTGTGCTCGATGAGGAGGCGATCGCGGATTACTATCGCCGGTTGATTCGCGCGGTGAGGATTCCTGTGATCGTCCAGGACGCCAGCGGCTACGTGGGGCGGCCGATGAGCATCGAGCTGCAGGTCCGCCTGATGGAAGAGTTTGATCCCGAGCGTGTGCAGTTCAAGCCGGAGGCGCCGCCGCTCGCCGAACGACTCGGGCGATTGCGCCGGGCATCAGGCCAGCATGCGCAGTGCTACGAAGGCAGCGGCGGCGTGGCGTTGATCGAGACGTTCCCCGACGGGCTCGCCGGCACCATGCCCGGCGCGGACTTGATTCGCGGCATCGTCGCCTTGTGGCGCGCGCTGGAGCGCGATGACGCCCGCACCGCCCAGGCCATTCACCCGCCGCTCGCGAAGCTCATCGAACTCCAGAAGACCCTCGATGCCTACCTCGCCGTGGAAAAGCATCTGCTGGTGCGCCAGGGTATCTTTCGGAACACCATCGTCCGCGGACCTGCCGGCTGGCGAATGTCCGACGACGTTCGCGCCAACGTGGACCGTCTGTTCGACGACTTCATCGCCGCGATTCCATGATCATCGACGTTCACAGCCACGCCTGGCGTTTCCCGCGGGACTTCAGCGAGGACTTCATCCAACAGGCGCAACGCGCGCGGGCGGGACAACCGGTCGACCTCGCCGTTCGCTACGAGGACTACGCCGCCACCGCGAGCGTGCCGGTGCGAACCATTGTCTTCGGCGGCAAGGCCCGCCTGAGCGGCGTTTGGGTGGACGACTCGTACGTGGCCGCGTACGTCGCGCAGCACCCGGAAACGCTCATCGGATACCTGTCCGTGGACCCGACGCAGGACGGCTGGGAGCGAGAGATGCAGGTCGGCCATGAAGAACTCGGGCTGCGCGGGATCAAGCTGCTGCCGATGTATGCCGGCTTCAGCCCCGACGATGAACGACTCGAACCCCTTTGGCGCTACGCCGCGGACCACCGCCTGCCCGTTCTCCTCCACATGGGCACGACTTTTATCGCCCAGGCGCCCCTCAAGTTCACGCTCCCGCGCTTGATCGAGCCGGTCGCAATTCGCCACCCGGAAGTGAAGATCATCCTCGCGCATCTCGGTCATCCTTATGAAGGCGAGTGCATCGTCACCATTCGGAAGCACGAAAATGTCTTCGCCGATGTGAGTGCGCTGCACTACCGGCCCTGGCAACTCTACAACAGCCTCATGCTCGCCCAGGAATACGGCGTCTGGCACAAGCTTCTCTTCGGTACCGACTATCCTTTCACGACCGTGGACGCCTCCATCGCCGGACTCTACGCGCTTAACAGGATGCTCGAAGGCACCGAACTGCCGCGCCTCGATCCCGCGCAAATCGATGCGATGATTCATCGAGACAGCTTGAAGTTGCTCGGACTGCAAACGTGATGACGGGACCCACGTCGAGTTCCGTGCACACTCCGCAAAGCCGTTGCCGGTTTGCGCTCGCCTGGGCGGACATCACGCCGCCGGCGAACATCTATCATCGCATGTGGGGCGCGGCGAAGCACGACCGCGCGACCGGCGTGCATCGCCCGCTGCGCGCCACCGTCGCGGTCTTTGCGCCGCTTCGGGAGAATGGGGAGTGCCAGATTCTGCTCGCGCTCGACCATTGCGTGATGGGTGCGGTGGAGCACGAGCAACTGGTCACGCGTGTGGCGCAATTGAGCGCCCGGCCCAGGGAGTCCATCCTCGTCGTCTTTGCACACACGCACGGCGCGGGATTGATGGGACTCGACCGCGTGTCGCTGCCCGGCGGTGACTTGATCCCTCCTTACCTGGAATCGCTCGGAGAGTGCTGCGGTGAGTTGGTCAAACGATGCATCGCCTCGATGACGCCGGTGGATATCGTCTATGGCCGCGGCCGATGCAACCTCGCTGCCAATCGCGATTTCTGGGATCCGGAACGAAACACGTTCGTTTGCGGCTTCAATCCGGAGGGCCTCGCGGATGACACCATCATAGTGGCGCGTGTGACTTCGGACGGTGGCGCGCTGCTGGCCACAATCATCAACTACGCGTGCCACCCCACGACGCTCGCGTGGGACAATACGTTGATCAGCCCCGACTACGTCGGCGCGATGCGCGAGGTCGTGGAGCGCGAAACCGGGTCGCCGTGCCTCTTTCTGCAAGGCGCGAGCGGCGAGCTCGGCCCTCGCGAGGGTTTCGTCGGTGACACCGCCGTGGCAGACCGGAATGGACGTGAACTCGGCTACGCCGCGCTATCCGCACTGACGGCGCTGCCATGCGCCGGCACGAAGTTTCGCTACACTGGCCCGGTCGTCTCAGGTGCGACTCTCGGAGCGTGGGCCCATGAGTTGCTCACGCCGGGGGAAGCGGGCCCCAAAGCCGCGTGGCAACTCCAGCGGTGGGATGAACCGCTGAAGTATCGTCCCGGCCAACCGACCATCGAGCAAACCGAGTCGGAACTGGCGCAATGCAAAGCCGACGAAGACGCCGCGCGTGCCGCGGGTGACGAGCCTCGCGCCGCGGACTGCAGGGCGATGGCCGAGCGCAGAACCCGTTTGTTGCATCGACTCCGGCAGCTTCCACCGGGCGAGGTCTTTCCCCTGCGTGTTGTGCTCTGGCGGATGGGGGACGCGTTCTGGCTCGGCGTCCAGGGCGAGAGCTACAGCCTCTTGCAGACGGAGCTGCGGCGGCGTTTTGCAGATCACATCGTTGTCGTCGCTTCGATCGCTGCCGATTGGGGCGCTTCGTATTTGCCGCCGCGGGAGATGTACAGCACCGGCGTGTATCAGGAAACCATCGCCGTCGTGGCCGCGGGCAGCCTGGAGCAACTCATTGAATCCATTGACCTCGCGATCAGTCCGGTGCGCCTGCCCACAGTTCGACGCATGACCTTATGAAGATTAAAAACATCGAAACGCTCGTCTGCCACGCGCGGATGCGAAATTGGGTATTCGTCAAAGTCGTCACCGACCAGCCCGGTCTCATCGGCTGGGGCGAGGCGACCCTCGAGTGGCATACGCGCAGCATCGTCGGCGCGATCGAGGATATCGCGCCGCTGCTCATCGGCGAAGACCCCACGCGTCCCGAATACCTCTGGCAGATGATGTATCGCCAGCATTTCTGGCATGGCCATGGCATCGTGCGCGCGACAGCCATCGCGGGCATCGACCTCGCGCTCTGGGACATCGTCGGCAAGGTCGCGAATCTCCCGCTGTCGAAACTCTTTGGCGGTCCGGTGCGCGATTACGTGCGGACGTATTGCCACCTCGGCGGTGGCAGGATGGAGGACTTTTACCAAACCCCCGCCGACAATGCGAAGCGCTTCGCCGATCTTGCACTGGCGGCGGTGGCCGATGGCTTCACCGCGTTCAAGAGCATGGCCGTTCCGAGCACGATGCCCATCGAAGGACAGAAACCGGTACGCGCCGCCGAAGCCGCGGTGGCCGCCATGCGTGAAGCTGTCGGGCCCGACATCGACATCATGGTGGATTGCCACGCCCGCCCCTCTCCCGCGATGGGCCTCAAGTTCGGCCGGGCGCTCGATTCGTATGGGCTCTACTTCTTCGAGGAACCCTGCTGGCCTGAATGCGTCGATGGCCTCGCGAGAATCAACGCCGCGCTCACCACGCCCGTGGCCAGCGGCGAACGCGTGACCAACCTCGAGGCCTTCATGGAGATGTTCGACAAGCGCGCCGTGGAGATCTGCCAGCTCGACATCACGCACTGCGGTGGGTTCACCGCCGCCCGCCGCATCGCCGCCCTCGCCGAGGCGCACCGCATCGCCCTCGCCCCGCACAATCCACAAGGCCCGGTGAGCACTGCGGCCTCGCTCGAATTCGGCTTCTCGCAGCCCAGCTACATCATCTGCGAGACCGTGCACGAGGACGTTCCGTGGCGCCAGGACGTGGTCGAGGAAGGCTTCACCGTTGAAAAGAAGGGCCGCATCGTCCGGCCCAATCCACGCCCCGGCCTTGGCATCAGCATCAATGAAGCCGAAGTGAAGAAGCATCCCTTCCAGCAGGAAATCGTGCTGCGCGAGTTCAGCCCCGATGGGTCCATCGCGGATTGGTAGCAGCTCCGCGCCCGAGCCATGCGACCGTCCCTGACCCGCTACATCATCCTCGCGGGGCTGTGCATGGCGGCGATGCTCGCCTATATCACGCGCAATGCGATCAGCCCCGCCGAAAGCACCATCCGCGCCGATCTGAACCTCACAAAGGAACAGTCAGGCTTGATGATGAGTTTTTTCTTCTGGTCCTACGCGCTTTGCCAGATTCCGTCGGCTTCGGTCGCGCAGCGTATTGGGATGCGGCGCGCTCTCCCGCTCTGTGGCCTGCTCTGGTCGCTGGCCTCGGCGGGAATGGCCGCCGGGAGCTTCGTCGTCATGCTGCTCATGCGCCTGGGTATGGGCGTGGGGCAGGCCGGGTTGGTGCCCGTGGGCCTGAATATCCTGTCGCGCTGGTTTCCTCGTGGGCGCCAGGGTTCCGCTTCAGGTTCGTTCGGCGCCTGCATGTCCGTGGGTGGCGTCATCGCCGCTCCGCTCAGCGCGTGGCTCGTCGTCACGTGCGGCTGGCGCTGGATGTTCGTGCTCTACGCCATTCCGGGTGTGCTTTGGGCGGTCTGGTTTCAGCGCTGGCTCCGGGAGCATCCGGCGGAACATCCGCGCGTCAACCCGGCGGAACTGCAGCTCATCCACCCCGGGTTTCGTGCGGAAGATTCTGCCGTGGCGACGACGCCTGATGCCCTGCCTTGGCGCCTGCTCTTCAGCCGGCCGGCCATGTGGTGCATCTGCGCGCAGCAGTTTTGCCGTGCCGCCGGCTATATCTTTTTCAGCACCTGGTTCTCTACCTATTTGCAGGAGGCGCGCGGGGTGAAGATCGTCGCCTCGGGCTGGCTGGGGATGCTGCCGCTGCTCGCCGATGTGGCCGGCAGCCTGCTTGGAGGCATGCTCTCGGATGCCGTGCTGCACCGGACCGGGAATCAACGGCTCGCCCGTCAGGGCCTCACGATCATCGCCATGTTGCTCTGTGCGGGCCTCGTCGTCGTGGCTGGTTTTTCCGCGAACGCCCTGGCTGCCGTGCTCATCATCAGCGCGGGAATGTTTTGCGCCGCGATCGGCAACCCGTGCGCCAGCGCCACGGTGATGAGCATGAGCGGCCAGCATGTCGCCATGGTCGGCGGCGCGATGAACATGTGCGGCAATTTCGGCGCCGCGCTTTTCCCGCTCGTAGTGCCCCTCCTTCTGCGGGCGACCGGAAGTTGGAATGCGGTCCTCCTGAGCTACGGGGCGCTCTATATCGCGGCCGCCGCGTTTTGGTGGTTGCTCAAGACGGAAGGAGACATGTTCGCCCGATCGCCGCAGTAAACTTTCCTCTCAGGATCCAACTCGATGCCCGGCTTGCTATTGCTGCCATCACTACTTGCCCAATGCCATGGCCATGAACTCAAACAGTTCCTTGGTGGCCGGATCACCCGCCACCCCCAGGTCCGCGTCGAGCTTCATATGGTTGGTATCGCTCGCGCCGAAGAGTTTCACCGAAACGCCGGCATCCTTGAGCACCGAGCCAAGTCGCTGGGCCTGGGCGGTGGTATCCGGATGATCGGCTACGTGGAGCAGGAGAAATGGCGGGATGCCTTTGTCTCGCGCCACATGGGTCACCGCGGAAAAATCGATATGCTGCTCCGGGGTGCCAAACTTTTCGCGATGCCCGAATTTCGGTTCCGGCTGGCCGGCGGCCCGGCGGCGCTCCGTGGCGGTCGCGATGATGAGCGGCACATCGTAAGTATCGCCGTCCACGGGCACGCATCCTTTGACGATTGCCAGTGAGAGCCCCTCGTTTTTCAAGTAACGATCATCCGTGCAAATCAAGGCGGCGAGCTGTGCCCCAGCCGAGTGGCCCATGATAAACAGCCGCTTCGGATCGCCGCCGTATTCGGCGACGTGATCGGACACCCAATGCACGGACTTCGCGACGTCGCGCACGATGGTCCCCATATCGACCGCCGGCAGCAGCCGGTAATTGACGGAGACGAACACGAAGCCCTTGTCGAGAAAGGCCTGCGGCTTGGTGTGCATATCGGCCTTGTCGCCGGTCTGCCATCCGCCGCCGTGAATCCACACCACCACGGGCTGGTTCTGCGCGCCTTCTTTGGCGTATACGTCGAGCGATTGAAGCTTGTCGGCTAGATCCGCGTAAGGAATGTCGCGCTTGGTGCTTTGAGCCTGCACGGTGCTCAGAAGCGCCGCGCCTGCGATAAGGAGAGAGAAGAGGGATTTCATGGGAGGAGCTTTGATATATAGACCTCGCAACCCCGCCGCACTATGAAGAAACTGCCTCTGAATCACGCTCGGTTGCTGTTTGTCTGCGCCCATTCCGCTCATGCCATTCCGCGCGACGATGCTGATGCAGTCATTGCGTCTCTGAAGCAGGACGACCACAATCTCGACCTGTCCCGCATGCGGAAGGGCGAGGAGGGCGTGTGGAAGGAGCGATCGGAAGCCGGAAAGCTGGTGAAGTTTGGGTTCCCCAACTCGGTCGGAATGGACGCCTTTTACTATACGATATCCATCGATGAGGAACGTCGCGAGTTTTTGGTGCGTCGCACCGGCGGGTTTGCGCCGCAGAATCTCCTCTACGGCCCCGGGAAACTGCGCTGAGTCCGGAGCCACTTTCCGCTTTTTTCACCGGCGCCAAAGCCTCATACACGCTGCGCCCTTCCCCGCTCATGAAATCATTCCCTGGAATCCGCCTCCTCTCGTATCTCGCCGTCGCATCGCTGGCGCTCTCTCAAACGGTCCATGCGCAGGAACCGGCGAAGCCTATCGCTCCGCAGCTTCAACCGTTCGTCGACGCGCATGTGCTCGCCGGTGCGGTGACTCTCGTCGCTTCGAAGGACAAGGTGCTCGATCTGTCGGCGGTCGGTTTTGAGGATGTGGCCGCGAAGAAGCCGATGGCCACGGATGCCTTGTTCTGGATCGCCTCCATGTCCAAGCCGATCACCGCCGCGGCGCTCATGATCCTCGTGGATGAGAAGAAGGTGAACGTGGACGATCCGGTGGAAAAATACCTGCCGGAGTTCAAGGGGCAAATGGTGATTGCGGAGAAAGACGACGCGCACGTGCTGCTCAAGAAGCCGGTGCATCCGATTCGGGTCCGGGACATTCTCAGCCATACCAGCGGGCTCCCCTTCAGCTCAGCCATCGAGGCGCCGACGCTCGATCAGTTCCCGCTCGCCACGCGCGTCCGCAGCTACGCCGCCGCGCCGCTCCTGCACGAGCCGGAGTCCAAGTATCTCTACAGCAATGCCGGCATCAACACCGCCGGCCGCATCATCGAAGTGGTGAGCGGAATGAAGTATGAACAGTTTCTCGACAAGCGGCTCTTCCAGCCGCTGGGCATGAAGGACACGACCTTCTGGCCGAATGCCGAGCAGATTTCCCGGCTCGCCAAATCGTACAGGGGGAACAAGGACAAATCGGACATCGAAGAAACCCCGGTCGGCCAGCTTCGCTATCCGCTCGATGACCGCATGCACCGCGAGCCGATGCCCGCGGGCGGCCTCTTCTCCACGGCCGCCGACGTGGCGCGTTTCGGTCAGATGCTCCTCCGCGGCGGCGAACTTGACGGCAAGCGCGTCCTTTCCGAGGCCTCGGTGAAAATGATGAGCAGTCGCCAGACGCCGGCGGCGCTCAAGGAAAGCTATGGCTTCGGCCTGGCGGTGAATACGCCGACCTTTGGGCACGGCGGCGCCTACAGCACCGACCTGACCATCGATTCGCAATTCAATCTCGTGCTCGTCTTCATGGTCCAAAACGCAGGCTGGAGAAATGACGACGGCAAGAAGATCCAACCCGCGTTCAAGAAGGCGGCGCTCGACGCCTTCAGCAAATAGCCGGATTCGATCTTCATGGAAATCTGGCCCCAAAATTACGATCCGCTCGGCAACGCGATCGCTTCCACCATTGTCGCCGCGATCCCGGTGGTCGTGCTGCTTGGCTTCGTCGCCTTCCTGAAGGTTCGCATCCACGTCGCAGCTCTAGTGGGGTTGGTCATCGCGCTGATCCTCGCTGTGGGCGTCTTTCACATGCCCGCGGATGCCGCCGCCGCGACGACGCTTTACGGCGCCGCGTTTGGGTTGTTTCCCATCGGCTGGATCATCCTCAACGTCATCTTTCTCTACCAATTGACCGTCCAGCGCGGCCTCTTCGCCGTGCTCCGCGACAGCCTGTCGGACATCGCGCCCGATGCCCGCATCCAGGTCATCCTCATCGCGTTTGCCTTTGGCGCATTCCTTGAGGGCATGGCTGGATTTGGGACCCCCGTCGCGATCACCGCCGCGATTCTCATCCAACTCGGCTTTCGTCCGCTCCACGCCTCGGGCCTCGCCCTCATCGCCAATACGGCGCCGGTGGCCTTCGGTTCCCTCGGCATTCCTGTGACCACACTGGCC
>Ga0105237_10007607_pt1 | contig 11840 bp, 11 predicted proteins | sample KBSC24metaG_FD_81520 | JGI IMG/M metagenome (GOLD analysis project Ga0105237, IMG submission 81520) | Corn rhizosphere microbial communities from Kellogg Biological Station, Michigan, USA - KBS C2-4 metaG | ecosystem: Host-associated > Plants > Roots > Rhizosphere > Soil | place: Michigan, USA... | reverse complement strand
TGGTGGCGGCAGGGGCAACGGTCGTGGTCGCGCCGGTGAAGGCATTCGCAGCGATGATACTGCCGTCACTGAGGAATATGACGCAGTACGGCACCGCGCCAATATTTGCGAAATCAAAATAGACAATCGAATTCGGCGCCGAGGCCGTATAGAGGACCGGGCCGATACCGTACAGGGTCCTGGCATTATTCTTTTCCACAGGCATAAAGCCGTCGCACCACGCCATGGCCTCGTCGGGAATCCCCGATCGCGGCGCTGATGTGTCGATGCCGAGGTAGGTTTCGAACGCGACATTACCGTCGCCTGGCTCAAATGGCCCCTGCTGGGCTTCTGGCGGCGGTTGCGCTTGCATTAGTTTGCCAGCTTGGAAATGAAGCACACCGCAGACGCCCCGTTGGCGTTACGCGGGCAGTCGAGCAGGTATTCAAAGCCGGCCGCCATGGCGAACGGGCTGGCTTGCGAAGTGCCGGCATTGAACAGCGTGGCGCCGCTCGCGATCGTGATCGAGGCCGAGCCGCCGCCGGTGGTGCGGTTGAAGATCTTTGCGCTAAAGGCGGCCGTGTTTAAGCCGAGCACGCTGTTCTGGCTCAAGGTGTTGGGCAGGGTGATCGCGATCGTGCCGGTGCCGGTGAGATCAAAACAGGTGCCCGTGTCGTTGTCGGTGATGGTGAACGACGCGGTTTTGTTCAGGGGAGGACAGCCGGCGCGCTGCAGGGCGAACCCGCCAAGGTCCGCGCCGCCTGCAAAAAACTCGGTCTGCGAGTTGTTGTAGAGCGACAAATGCACATTCATCGAAAGCGACATCACCGCGATCTGAAATTGCGTGAAGCTCTGCCAGGACTGAGCGGGGCCGCCGCCGGTGGTGAAAACGATGTCGTAAGGATTTGCCTGGCTGTTGTAGTTCTGCGCATTCTCCCACTTCGACAAAAACGACGTCCCGGTCGTCGGCTGCTCGCTATAGAAAACATAGGTATTATTCGGGGCGTACTCGGTCTGTGTGAACTGATTAAACGGGGCATTCCGAGTAATCGTCATCTGGCAATTTGTGCAATTAGCGGGCGCGGGAACTAAGGCAAACACCTGAACTTGACCACCCCAATCGCTGTCGTCGATTAGGTTGTTGTTCGCGCCATCCATGAATAGGTAGGCCGGGGTGTTCCAGTCCGGCGGGTCGCTTGGATTGTTGGCGTTGCCGGCCGTCCCAACCGTGACGACATGGCGCCACTGGTTGTTGACGCCCTGCGGCCCCATGCAATTGCTGGCCGCGCCAAACCCCGTTGCGCCTCCAAAAAAGCCCGTACCGCCAGGGGCGTTGCTCAACACCGAACAGCCAAAGTGGGCATTGATATTTCCGATCCAAAGCTGCTCAACCTGGCTGACGGTCATGTTGCTGATTTGGATGCCGGAAACGTTGTTCAGATAGACCCCGTTGGAGTCCTGGTAGAAGGTCACGCTCTGCCCGGTGAAGGACTTAGTCGGCGCCCTGTTGAGCACCATCGTGCGGGAATTGGGGCACCCAACAATGAATGTCCGGTCGAGAATGCCGGGGCCGGTATTGCCGTGAGAGACCAGGCCAACGCCGGGCGTGGGCGGGGCGCCGCCGTCGCTCCACAGCAGCTTTGAGCAGGACGCGACCCGGATATCATAACCCAGCGTGTCCATGGTGATGGTGCTTGTGGTCGGATCGGTGGTCAAATTCATGACCGTGTACTGGCCCGTGCCGCCAATGCCGCCGCCACCGGGAACGTCGGTCGGGGCGCCAAAAGCCGTAATGTAGGTTCCGGCCGGAACCTGCGCCCCCGAGCCTGAATCTGAAACGACGCTTTGGCCTGGCTGAATGGTGTTGGAGCCGAACGTAGGGCTCGTGATGGCGAAACCCGTTCCAGCTCCCGTCGTGCCGTCGTTATGGGTCGTGCTGCTCTGCGTAAACCCGGTCGGATTGGTGGTATAGGCGCCGCCCTGGTTGATGTTCATGTTGGTGACGCCGCCGCTGCCGTTGATGGCGTTGACGCGGACAGCGATCGGCTGCACCGGCGAGCCGCCGGTTTGGCTGAGAATGATTTCGTCACCTAGGGCGTAGCCGCTGCCGGCCGTCAGCGATCCGCCGGTGAGGCCGTTACTCAATATCGGCGAGACATGGAGGACGCAGGTGTACGGGCCGGTGCCGGTGCAGGTATCAATCCGGCCGGTGAAAACTGCGGCAGGCAGAGACGAGGCCGTAAAGGTAAAGCCGGGGCCGCTGCCCTGCCAATTCAAACACCGGACGTTGTCGGTGTGGATGGTGCCGTTCACGCCATAAAAGCAGGTATTGACCGGCAAGAAGGCGGAGTCGACGGTGACATGATTCAGGGCGGAATAGCTGCCCGTGACGCCGAAAACACCGGTCGTCGAAATCGGCAAATTCGCCGCCGAGAGGGCAGCAAAAAACACGTTCTCGATCTCGACATTGCCGCTGTTGTTGACCATCGCCGCGACGACGCCATACGACAGGCCGCCGCCGTTGATGCTCGGCTGGCCGGACGCGGACGCGCGGGCAAACAGCGTTTTTACGTAAGCGATAGTGTTGTTCCAGACGACCGAGTCGTCATGCCCGTAATAGGCATACTGGACGAAAATCGGGGCCGGCGGTGGCGACGGGTTCGGCGTGTCGGTGAAGGTCGGACATGGCGCCGAGACCGTAATGTGGGTGGCATCCTGAACGCTGGCGATAGTTCCCTGGTACGAGGCGCCAATCGCGCCGGTGTTCGACCCGTTGGTGATCGTGATGTACTTGCCGTCGTCGGTGTGATTCGTGGCGTCGAAGCCAGGGCCGCCAGGAATGGTGACCGCGCAGCTTCCGGTGGTGGTGACGATGCTGCCCGAGCGAACTACGGTCACATCGCCATAAGCGCCCCACCAGCGCGGATCCCAAACCGCCTGCGGCGTGATGTGCCAGTAATACCCGGTCGTGGCTGCGGTGAAGCACGACCCGCCGTCCGGCGTGCAGATATTCTGGTCGACGTAATAGTCGATCGGCGGGGATTGGGCGATACTTCCGCGCGACCGCAAGTAGGTGCCGACGCGAACGATCGTGCCGGGCGACTGAAGCGCGGTGATTACGGGCAAGGCGCTCAGAGCTGCAGTGTCGCCGACGAACAGGGCCGGCGGCGTGCCGGCGTCCACCAGAAGCGTTCCGCTGGTGCCATTGAAGATCGGCACGTCGCCGTTGCCCGAGCTGACCGGGCCGACGACGGTTCCGCCACCGGGACCGGGAAACGGAACGTTCTGGCCGTTGATGTTGTAGAACAGGCCGCCGGCCCCTGCGCCATTGTAGGAGTTGAGCGTAAAGCCGGAGGCGGCGCCCATGGTCGAATACATACAGAATTGCGTGTATGGGCTCGTAGACGGGTTAAAGAGGCTGCGCGCGGTGGTCGACGACGTGATGCACTCCGGCAGGCCGCCATTCGCGAAAATTCCAAGGCTCGTCAGGTACCCGTTTGTGCCCGACCCGCCGTCCTGAATGACGCCGGAAGTGGTCCACATGGCCGGGTGACCAGGCGTGACATTCCCCGACTGCTGGACGGTGCCGGCGGCGAGCGCCGCGCCAGGCAGAAGAGCCGCCAGCAAGGCCAGTGCCTTCAAGAATTTCATGATTAATACCGCCCGTATGGGTTGGTCACGCGACCCGGCCGCGCATAGGAGCTGTATCGGGTCATCATTTCATCGAATTCCGCCTTCATTCCCCTGGCGTAATTGAAGTTTTGCATTTCGAGATACGCGAGATAGGCGCCCCAATACTGGACAGCTTCAGTCCAGGGGCGAGGCAGCGCTTCAATATCCTGGTCGGACAGGAGATCCTGGGGCAGGCAGAAGCAATCCCATTCCATCTGATAGGTCTGAGAAGGGATCGGGTACATGTAAAATGACCCGTTCGTGCCCTGGCCATATTGAGCGCAAATCGTCGGCACGTACTGATATTGAAATGGATATTGCCGAATTCTTGCCTGGTAGGTCGAGAAGTCGTAGCAGGGCAGCGAATACCGGTAATTCGCATAGATCAGAGACACCGACTTGATCATGTAGATCTCGCCGACGCCGGGAAATGTGCTGAGATCAACCAGGTTGAACGGGTAGGCTTCCTGCCCCTCATTGAGCTGGTTGAAGCCTGAAACCGAGGCGGTTGCGGTCGCGCCGGTGCCGTGCGGGTCCGTGATCGTGACGACAGGCTCGAAATATCCCGCGCCGCCGTAGTCGATATTTGCAGCCATGATCTGGCCGCCGATCTGTGTCGCCGTTCCCGTTGCCTGGTCGCCGTTGGGAAATGGCAGCAACCCACTCGGAAAATCGGGCGGCGAGATCGTCAGAGCCGGGCTTGTGTAGCCGGATCCGGGATTTGTGATCGTGATCGAGACCACCGCGCCAGAAATCGGCGTCAGCACGCGCAGGCACTGCGCCCGCATGGCCACCTCGCGGCGTGCGCGGTTGACGTACCGGGTCAGGTCCCCTGGATCCACAATCTGCTGGTTGGCGTCGTGGATAAGGGTCTGGATTTCCTGCTGGTATTCGAACAACGACGACATCAGCCACCAGCCCCGCCCGGCTGGACGCCGAGCTGGTTGGCCGTCGACACGATCGGCGTCGCCTGCTCATAGAGGCCGGGCAGAATCGACGGGTTCGAGATTTTGCGGGCGCGGTTTTTGTATTCCTCGTACTGCTGCAGCATCATGGCGGCGTCTTCTTTGCGAGCCTGCGCAGTCAGAAGCGCCGTGTAGGCAGCGAAAAACGGAACCGCGTCCGTCCACGGGTAAGGGATCGCCTCGGCGGTGGTGCTGTCGACCAATTCGATTGGGACGCAAACCGTGTCGAGAATGATCGTGTAGGCATCGTCCGGCACCGGATCGAAGAAGATCGAGCCGCTGTCGCCCTGGCCGTATTGCGACCAAACCTGCGGCACGCCAGTATTCGGCACAGGATTATTCAGCTTATACTGCGCGAACCACGGCCAGCCGCGCGGGCGTAAGGCCTTCTGGCCCTCTCCGACGACATACCAAAGGAAGCGCGCATTGAATGGCGCCTCCACGGCCGGGTTGACGGCCGCGACGTTGACTGCGGAAAAGCCGTACTGCCGCTGGCCAGGCGTTAGGACGAGGTTCGCGTAGACACGAACGCACTCGGCTTCGCCGGCCAGGATCCGGCGCGCACGGTTGATATAGATGGTCAGATCGGCGGGATTCATGATCCCTTGCCTGGCGTCGGCCAGCAGCCGCTGCGTGTCCTGCAGATATGTAAAAAGGTTGGCGGTCATTGCGCCGCGCCTTTCTCGGCAACCACGGCCTGCCAGAACGGATTTACGGTCTGAGGATTCTGGAACGGCAGGATTTCCGGCGTGGAGATACGGCGTGCCCGCTCAAGGAATTCCTGATAGCGCTGCATCATCCGTTCGGCGTCGGCCTGGCGCGCGGGCGCCTGCGCCGACAGAAGCGCGTAATAGGCGGCGAAAAACGGCACGGCATCGGTAAAGGGAAACGGAATTACTTCCGGGTCGTTGTCATCTTGCAGCTCGATCGGAATGCAAGCCGTATCCATTACGAGATTGACAACAGAATTCGGGACCGGATCGACAAAAAAGCTGCCGATTTCCCCTTGGCTGTATTGTGCCCATTGCGTTGGAATTCCGGGAGGCAAAGCCACCTGCCGGTTCAACACATAGAGTGAAAACCACTCGAACGGGCGCGGCTGGAGCCACCTTTGTTCGCCCACCGACGGCCGCGACCACATGGTACGGATGTTAAAAACGCCTTCGACGGACACAGGGACGTTTATCGCCCCGAATTGATAGCGCTCGACGCCGGCGACGGTCGGCATGGTCGAGTAAACGCGGACGCACTGCGCTTCGCCGGCGAGCTGCTGACGGGCGCGGTTGATATAGGTCGTGAGATCTGCGGTCGAATAAAGCGCGACAGGCGCGGCCGGGTTCTGCAGGAGCTGCTGCGTCTGCAAAATATAGGTGTTGAGCATCAAGCCGCTCCCGTCGGTGACGGGGTTGGGGAGGGATCCCGCCCCTCCCCTATCCGATTACAGTTGCTGGATCGTGCAGGTATCCGACGCGGATCCGAGGGTGAGGGACACCGTCGCCGCCGTGGTCACCGCACCGTTTGTCAGCAGGATCGGCGACGGCGCCACACCGACGGCGAACAGGCCGCCGTCATAGATCGCGCCGATCGAGGTCAGCGAACCGGCGGTCAAGCCAAGGCCGATCGACGCCTTGCGCGGCCGGTAGCCGGTCAACTCGGTTGTCGGGTTGGTGTACGCGCCTGCGTTCGGACGCCCGCCCACGGTGGTGATCTCGGCCGCCGAACCGTAGCCGACACCGGCGCCGGCAATCGATGCGCCGGTCGCGGTCTGGAGCAGGACTGCGCTGATGGTCGCGCCGGAGCCAGCACCGCCCGCCGTCAGCGTCGGTGCCGTGGCAACCGGCGCGCCATTGTTGGTGCAGAGCACGCCGGTGATGGCACCCGCGCCGGTCAGGCCGAGCACAACGGTCGCCTGGCTGATGGACGCAGAGTTCGGATCGTTCGGGCTCGGCAGGATCACCGCGGGCGGCGCGGACAGATAGCCGGCGCCCACGTTGGTCAGGGTCACCCCCGAGACGGTGCCGGCCGACAGATTGGCCACGGCGGTTGCCGGGATACCAGGCTGCGGCGGCGCCGGAATGAACACCTCCGGTTGGATGCTGTAATTGGCGCCAGCGGAGCCAAGGCTGATCACCGACGCCTGCCCGCCAACGATCGGCTGCCAGGTCGAGCCGCCGGCGCTGGCCGTAACGGTGGTGGAGGACTGGATATAGCCGGTGCCGCCACCGGTCACGACCGCCGCAACCGGGCAGCCGGTGAGGTTGGCGAGGCGGGTGGTGAAGCCGTCAGCGCGAACATAGATCGGCTGCCCGCGATCCGACGCGAGCCCGGTCCACACATTGGTGATTGGATCCAAAAACTGGAGCATGGATACCGAGCCAACAGTGACCAGCAGCTCGCCGGCCGGCAGCGGCAGAGTGTCACCCGGCGCCAGCGTGACTCGGTTGGTCGCGTAGTCGTACGGCGCGTTGAACAGCTCGCTCGGGTAGAGGTACTGCGGGATCTGGAGCCCGACGCCAGGACCGGAAATGCGGATCGCCATCTGTTGTGCTCCTTACCAGGCCGCGCCGCCGAGGTTGTAGCCCCATGCGCCGGACGACGATTTCGCGTTGACCACGTTGTAGCCAAGTACAACGATGCCTTGCTGGCCAATCTGGCCAAGGGGAACCAGCGAATAGAAGCCCGAAAAATCGAGGTTCGCGTCTTCACTGATATACATGTTGAAATATTTGACGTTCGGCGCGAACACGTTGCCTTTCGGCACGAAGTGATCGGCGAAGATCGGCACGCCGGCGACGTTCAGGTTCGGGAACGACGTGCGGCGGAACGACCCCATTTCATACTGATTACCGGGGCGCACAAACGCCGTTTCCGTCCCGATGAAATCGTTATTGAGGGTCGCGTGATCGGCCGGGTTCATGACGACGAACGTGGGCGATTCACCGCCGGCGTTGTCGGTCACGTATTCCAGGAACGCGGACATTTTCGCGCGGGTGAACCCGGCGGAGAGCGACCAGGGCGCGGCACCGAGGTTGATGTACTGACCCTGGAAAGCCGAATTGCCGGCCGCCGTGCGGTTGATGCCGCCATAGGTCGGAAAATTCGTGCCGTTGTCGAATGCGTCGAGAAAGCTGTTCGGCAACAGCGGATTGGCGCCGTTGTTCGTAAACAGCAGCTTGGCCATGTTCTGGCGCGTGGTCGCATAGGCGTCGTTCATGCGCGCCTTCAAGAGGGAAATTTCCCTCTCGGTCGCCTGGATCACGGTTTCGCCGAACGGCAGCGGGATCGGGACCACCCAATAGGCGGTATTGAACTGGCCGTTTTGAATGCCGGGCGTGATGACCGGCGAGTTGAAGCCGCCGCCGTAGCCCGTGAACTGGCCCTGCACCATCGACTGACCCTGCATCGGAATGGTGATCTGATTGAGACCACCGGCCGAGCGCTGGGATCCGCCCATCATGTAAAACAGGGTCGGCGAAGCGAAATAGATCTGGACGAACAGCTTCGGAACGAAGGCGCGCCGTGTAACAGCCGTCAATTCGTTATAGAGGCCGCCCGCCGGCGGGGATGCGCCAAGTCCTGGAAGAGGCATTTATTTATCTCCTACTTTCAGGCCCGGCCCGATCGATAATCGATCAGCGCTTTATTGATCATGGCCGTTTCAGCCGCCGGATTGTCGCCTTGCGACTCCAGCAGCTTCTTGAAATCTTCATCGTCCTGTGCGGACTGCTGGAAGAGATCGAGCGAGCCGATGCCGCCGCCGGGGTGACTGAGCGAGGCCGGCGGGTTTTGCTTGTCGAAAAGGGCTGCGGCGGCGTCGAGATCGACAATCCCGCGCTCTTCCGCCAGCTTCTCGATCTTCTCGATGCCGTCCGACGTGTAGCCCTGCTCGCGCAGTCGGGCGCGCTTGGCGTCCCACGTCTGCGCGAACTGCTGCGTGAGCTTTTCCTGCTCGCGCGCGGCGGCATCGTCGTCCATGCGCTTTTTCAGGGCCGCGATTTCTTCGTCGCGCTTCTGGATCTCGCCGATGATCTCGCCCTTGGCGTCCAGCTCGGGCGTCGGGAGATTGGGATCCACCAGTTTCGCGGCTGCATAAAGCTGCTCGCGCGCCTTCGGATTGGCCATCATGCCCTGATACAGCGCGGTCAGGCGCTGCTGGGCGGCGTATTGGGCCTCGTCGATCTCTACCTTTGCCATGGCGCGTTAGCCCTGGTTCGGTACGTGCTTGATCGACAGGTCGTCGCTCTTCGGACTCTGCGTGGGCAGGTTGTCCTTGCGACCGCCGATGTCGTTCTGCTCCATGGTGACGCGCACGATCTGCGCATCGCTCTGCGGAACGGATTTCGTGTCGTTCTGGAAAATGTTCATGTCGGGCTCCTATGCGCCGGCCGGCATCTGCGGCGGGTGCGCGCCTGGCTGGCCGCCGCCGGGCTGTCCACCGCCCTGCATCTGCTGCGCTCGCATCTGCTGCATCTGCTGCCCGGCCTTTTGGGCCTCCATGCCGAGCTTCTGCAGAACGACCAATTTGTCTTGCGGGGTGACCGAACCAGGCGGGACCAGTCCGGAAATTTTCTTCACACAATCCAAGATCACTTTGCCGGGCTCGGAATTGGCGCCGACTAACTGAAGTGCCTGGATCATGCCGTCGGAAATAACCGACAGGAGCCGCGCGGCTGCAGCCTCTTGCCCACGGTTTTGCGTTGGACCGACTGCAGGGGAGGAACCAAAAGGCGGTTGACCCTGCTGTTGTTGTCCTGGCGCCGCGGGAGGCTGGGTAGCCTGCGGTTGTCCTGTCGGCATTTCAGCCACGGTGCGGAATTACTTCCGGCCGTGACGGCGCTTGCGCCGATAGCGAATGTCCATGGTGGGACCTCCAGCTTATGGGTTGCACTCACCGGGATTCCTCGTTTCAACCGCCACCTGAAGCTGTTACCCAGCACCAGAAAGCAAATTGCCCGGTCTCGCAGTGAGCCTATGAATAGGAGGGGTATTCACAGCAAACGCCATAATGTGTTATTTAGTCGAAATGGCTGACGTTTCGTATTATCCCGACGAAAAACCTTTGCCAAAGAAGCCGGAATGGCTTCCGGAAAAGAAAGCCGCCGAACTTATTGGCGAGACCGCCCGGTGGCTGGCCTATCAACGCAAAAAAGGGAAATCGCACCCAATTTATTATTTGCGGAACGGTCGCGCCAAGTATCTGAAATCTGATGTGATCGAGTGGATTATGGCAACCAGGGCGGCGCAGTCGAGCTAGCGCTTCTTCCCTCCGGCATGCTCCAGCACTTTCGCGAAGCCTTCCGGATCCGTCTGCTGCAGGTGCTGGAGTTGCGCGGCCTGCGCCTCTTCCTTCTTTTTGAGGCGTTCCTGCAGCTTGTCCTTGTGCGGGAACGGCATTTCCTCGATCGCCGAGTGACCATCCACGAAGCCGGCTTTCACGCCAAAGGCAATCGTCTGCTGGTGATCATCGGCGAAGATCGGCGACGTCGAGTGGCTGTCGACCGTGACTCGGCGATCGTCCGGAAGGTCTGAGATCTGGAACCTGGTCGCGCTCTGTTTTTGCTCGGTCGCGCCGTCGGTCCAGTAATAGTGATCGTCCTTGGCGACCATCAAAGACAGGCGGAGATCGCCGGCGGATGCAACCTGGCGCTCGACCAGCAGTGATCTGTCACGCAGCCGCGGCGCGGCCGTCTTCATCATCGTTTCGGCATGCACACCAGCGCGCACGCCTGGTTCGCCCTGGCCCGACAGAATGTTGTCGAAACCGCCGATCATGTTGATGGTTTTGATCATGAATTCGAGCATCTGCAGGAGCTGCGGCGGCATCTGCGGCGTCAGGTCGACGATCGTTCCGCCAGGCCCGGCATTGGCCCAACCGGCGCCGCGCATCTGGCCGTACAGTTCGTCCGTCATGCCATCGACGCCGTTAAAGCCGAGTATCTTGTCAACCTGCAGCCCGATCAGGCGCCGGGCATCGTCGGCCATTTCCGACAGAAGGCCCTGCGGCTGGATCAGGTCGACCAGCTCCGAGCGCCCCCAAAAATACCCATGCACCTGGTTTGGCTGAATGAGTCGATAGGGCTGCAGGCCGCTCTTCGCGTCCCCCGAGATCAGCAGATTGGCCTTCTTGAACAAGGGCGCCACGATAATATCCGGCTCGACGAATTGGATCGTGGTGTAGTCGTCGACATCCTTAACCCAAAGCTCATGCCATCGGACCATGTCGACTTGGTTTTCAGGCCCAACAGTGGCGCGCGTCGGATCGGAATTGAGCTGGACGATGCCGCCAGGCGTGTTCCTATTCATGCCAGTATTACCAACGTCGAGCTGCGACGTCGACAGAACCGAGTGATAAAAGCTATTATATTCGTCCGAGCCCTGGCCCTTGCTGGCATTGGAGGCGATGCGCTGGAACAGGCGCTGCGCGTCCGGCAGGTGATAGATCCGGCGCCACACCTCCGGCAAGGTCAGCATCATCGTTTCGCAGAGCGCTTCCTGCTTGTCGATCGAGTTCATGTCCTCGCGGTAGACGCCGAACTGCCACGGCATGATCAGCGCGCTTTGCGCCACCGGATCATCGTCCGGCCCTTCGGCCTGCACCCATTGCTTGAGGATCGCGGTCCCATATTTCAGGGCCTCAAAAACGCCCTGGCCAAACATCGTATCGGTGTTGTTCGCCTCCCAATCGCGGGTCAGAACCTTGCTGATCACGTCGGCCCGCTGGGTGATCACCGGCGGGTAGAGGTTGGCGAAGTCGATCGAGAATCGCAGCTCGGTCGGGCTGTAGAGGTGCGATGCCAGGCGGTCTAGATGGGCGTGCAGCAGGTTGATGAGCGACATGCCGTCGCCGATCTTGCCAGACTCCACGATGTTGTTCAGCTGACGGTAATAGGCGGCGCGGATCCCCGACGACACGCGACAGGCTGCGATCGTCTCGGTGGCGAAGCGCAGAAGCTCCTTCTTGTCGGTCGGGACCGGAAGCATCAGAACCGGCCTTTCTCACCGGCCGCGATCATCGCCTTGCCGGCGGTCGCAAAGTGCTGGTTGGTGTTGATCGCGGCCTTGAGGCCGGCATAGGCATGCGGCCCGGTATGCGCCGCCGTCGCGTAGCCGGACGCAGCCACGCCGGGTTGAAACCCGAATACGCCTGGCGTCTGCTCCATCAGCTTGGACACCTCGCTTACCGGCGGCGCGACGGCCGCGGCGTCGCCTTCGCGCAGGTTGTCA
>Ga0105237_10007603_pt1 | contig 11843 bp, 8 predicted proteins | sample KBSC24metaG_FD_81520 | JGI IMG/M metagenome (GOLD analysis project Ga0105237, IMG submission 81520) | Corn rhizosphere microbial communities from Kellogg Biological Station, Michigan, USA - KBS C2-4 metaG | ecosystem: Host-associated > Plants > Roots > Rhizosphere > Soil | place: Michigan, USA... | reverse complement strand
AAGCGCAAGCTGGCCGCGGCCGTCAAACGCCACTACAAGCGCCTGCGCAGCCAGCAGCTGCCGCCGAAGCTCTACTAGTTGTTAGTGCGGCACGCTCTGCGTGACGCACTCGCCGCGTTGAACCGGCGCCTTCGCGCGGTTAACGCGGCGCTCTGCTTTTAGGACTCCGCGATGACCCTCAAAGCCCGCATCACCGACGAGATGAAAGACGCGATGCGCGCCAAGGCCACGGCGCGCCTGTCGACGATTCGCCTGCTGCTGGCGGCGATCAAGCAGAAGGAAGTCGACGAGCGCGTCGAGGTGAGCGATGCCGACATCGTCGCGATCATCGAGCGCATGATCAAGCAGCGCCGCGAATCGGTGGCGCAGTTCGAGGCCGGCAAGCGTCCCGATCTGGTCGCGCACGAACGCGCCGAGATCGACATCCTGCAAAGCTATATGCCGCAAGCGCTGTCCGACGCCGAGGTCGACGCGCTGATCGCCGCGGCCGTCGCGCAATCCGGCGGCGGCATGGCGGCGATGGGCAAGGTGATGGCGGCGCTGAAAGCCCAACTCGCCGGCCGCGCCGACATGGGTGCCGTGTCCGCCAAGGTCAAGGCGCGGCTTTCCGCCTGACCAAGACGCCCCCTCGCGCTGCGGAAATCGTCGCCTATAATGATTTGATGGGCCGAGCGCCCTCCCTTCGCCGATCCATGGCCAAACGGGGTTAAGGCCATGATTCCGAACGACTTCATCCAGGCGCTGCTATCGCGGGTCGACATCGTCGGGGTCATCGATCCGCATTTGCCGCTGAAAAAAGCCGGCGCCAACTATGTCGCCTGCTGCCCGTTCCACAACGAAAAGAGTCCGTCGTTCACCGTCAGCCCGTCGAAGCAGTTCTATCACTGCTTCGGCTGCGGCGCCCACGGCACCGCGATCGGCTTTCTGATCGAATACAGCGGGATGTCGTTTCCCGAGGCGGTCGCCGACCTTGCGCGCGGCGTCGGTCTGGACGTGCCTCGCGTCACGGCGCCCGGCGCCGAGGCACGCCGCGACGAAGCCGAGGACCTGTCGGGGCTGATGCTGGAAGCGGCCAAGCGGTATCGAGCCGCGCTCAAAGACTCGCCGCGGGCGATCGAATACCTCAAAGCACGCGGCTTGACCGGCGAAATCGCCGCGCACTTCGGCATCGGCTACGCCGAGGACGGCTGGCAGCCGCTCGGCGCGATGCCTGGCTATGCCGACAAGGGGATGGAAACCGCCGGACTGGTGATCACCGGCGACGGCGGCAAGCGCTACGACCGTTTTCGCGACCGCATCATGTTTCCGATTCATGACGGCGGCGGCCGCGTCATCGGCTTCGGCGGCCGCGTACTGGACAAGGGCGAGCCCAAGTACCTGAACTCGCCGGAAACGCCGCTGTTCTCCAAGGGACGCGAGCTCTACGGGTTGTTCCAGGCGCGCCAACCCATCCGCGCGGCCGGACGGGCGATCGTCGTCGAGGGGTACATGGACGTCGTCGCGCTGGCGCAGCACGGCGTCGAATACGCGGTCGCGACGCTGGGCACGGCGACGACGCCGGCGCACGTGCAAAAGCTGTTCCGGCTGACCGACACCATCGTGTTCTGCTTCGACGGCGATGCGGCCGGACGCCGCGCCGCGTGGCGCGCGCTGGAAAACACGCTTGCGCTGCTCGCCGACGGCAAGAACGCGCGTTTTCTGTTCCTGCCCGACGGCGAGGATCCGGACGATTACATCCGCCAGCGCGGCAAGGCAGCGTTCGAGGCGCTGGTGGAGGCGGCAACGCCGCTGTCGGACTTCCTGCTTGCGGAGCTGGCCCAGCGCTACCCGCCTCGTTCGGCCGAAGGCCGCGCGGCGCTCGTCAACGCCGCCAAGCCGCTGCTGGCGCAAATCACCGCGCCGGTCCTGGCGACGCTGCTGCGTCGCGGGCTGGCCGAGCTCGCCGGCCTCCGGGAAGCCGACATGGACAGCTTGCTGCCGGTATCGCGCGCGGTCGCGACCGCGCCGGTGCGAACGCGGCCGCAGCGCACGGCGCCGTCGCTGCTGCGCGGCATTCTGCAGTGCGTGCTGCTCGAGCCCGATTTGACGCACCGGTTCGACGTGCCCGAGCCGGTCGGCGCCGGCGCCGAGGGTGACGCGCTGGCCGCCGTCGTCGCGCATTGCCGGGCCAGCGCGCCGCCGCTGACGACGGCTGGCGTACTGCAGCAGTTCGCCGGCTCACCGCACGAGAGCACGCTGATGGCCGCGTTGACGACGGGGGAAAGCGAGGGCCTGGCCGCCGAATTGCTGGAAGTCCAGCTTGTCGAAGGTATCAAGCGCTATTGGCTGAACGCCCAGAAGCACGGCGATTCGGATGCGGCCCGGCACGCGCCACCGATCGAATTGTCCGCCGAAGAGGCCGAGCGCGCGCGGCAGCGGCAGCTGGCCCGCCAGTCTCCGGCGGGAACATGAAACGAAGCGCGCTAGGCGGATGTTATAATTTGAAGTTTTCCCCATCGCCCCCATTTTCGGACTGTCGGCATGCCGGCCGCCAGTCGATTACAGGCCGGCACCGCAACTCGTAGGACGATCATGGCCAAAAAACATTCGAAGCCCGTCAGGAAATCGCGCGTCAAGCCCAAGGCCAAAGCGGCCCGGGCGGCGAAATCGCGCAGCAAGCCCAAGGCCCGCGCCAAGCCGGCGCGGAAACCCGCGGCGCGCAAGCTTCGACGCGCCGGCGCCTCCACGGCCCGGAAAGGCCCGGCAAAGAAGCCTGTCGCGCGCGGGAAGACGCCGGCCGGCAAGCGGACGCCGGCGCCGAAGGCCAAGGCGCGGTCGGCCAAGCCCGCGGTAAAGGTGGCCGGCAAGCCGGCGCCGAAAGCTGCCCCGGCGGCGCTCGCATCCAAGCAGCCGAAAGCGCCGGCGAAAATCAACGGCAAGACGGCCGGCAAGCAGCCGGTAGTCGCCGCACGCAACGGCGGGGCGGCGGTCAAGCCGGGAACCAAGCCGGCGGTCAAGCCTTCCGCCGGTGAGATCGCCGCGCGTCTGTCGGCCCGGCGCACCGAAAAGGCGCTGGCCGAAGGCAAGGTCCGCAGCGGCAAGAACGGCGGCGTCGAGCCGCGCAAGGTCGAGCTGTCGCCGGCCGAGGCCGAGGCGCGCAAGACGCGACTGAAGAATCTGATCGTGCTGGGCAAGGAGCGGAGCTACCTCACCTACGCCGAGATCAACGACCACCTGCCCGACGACATCCTCGACGCCGAACAGATCGAAGGCATCATCTCCATGATCAACGACATGGGGATCCAGGTCTACGACGAGGCGCCCGACGCCGAGCAGCTGCTGATGTCGGAGGCGGCCCCGGCGACGGCCGCCGACGACGTCGACGAGGAAGCGGCCGAAGCCGCCGCGTCGACGCTCGACTCCGAGTTCGGCCGCACGACCGACCCGGTGCGCATGTACATGCGCGAAATGGGCTCGGTCGAGCTCCTGACCCGCGAAGGCGAGATCGAAATCGCCAAGCGGATCGAAGAGGGGCTGAAGTACATGATCATGGCGATCTCGGCCTGTCCGATGACGGTCGCGCAAATCCTCGATCTGGCGACCAAGATCGAGCGCGACGAATTGAAAATCGACGACGTCGTCGACGGCCTGATGGACTTCAACGAGCAGCTGGAAGCGATGGACGACGAAGACGTCGAGGAAGGCGAGGAAGCCGAGGACAACAGCGGCGCGATCGCCGCCGAGAATCTCGAGCGGCTGAAGGTCGCCGCGCTGACGCGCTTCGGTGTGATCCGCCGCCTGTACACGCGGATGCTGGGCGTGCTGCAGAAGGAAGGCCACAAGGCGCCGAAATACCTGGAGCTGCAGAAGAAGATTTCGGCCGAGCTGATGCAGATCCGCTTTGCCGCGCGCCAGGTCGAGCGGCTTTGCGACAGCGTGCGCTGCGAGGTCGACAACATCCGCCAGATCGAGCGCAAGATCCAGGATCTCGTCGTCAACAAGGGCGGTATGCCGCGGCCGGACTTCATCAAGAAGTTCCCCGAGCACGAGACCTCGTTGCGCTGGATCGACCGCGAGATCGCCACGCATCATCCGTACAGCGAGGGACTGACCCGCTTCCGGCAGGCGATCGTCGAACAGCAGCACAAGCTGCTCGACCTGCAGAAGCGCGTGATGATCCCGTTGCGCGATCTGAAGGAGATCAACAAGCAGATGTCGAGCGGCGAAGCCAAGGCGCGCAAGGCCAAGCGCGAGATGACCGAGGCCAACCTGCGCCTGGTGATCTCGATCGCGAAGAAGTACACGAACCGCGGCCTGCAGTTCCTCGACCTGATCCAGGAAGGCAACATCGGCCTGATGAAAGCGGTCGACAAGTTCGAATATCGCCGCGGCTACAAGTTCTCGACCTATGCGACCTGGTGGATCCGGCAGGCGATCACGCGCTCGATCGCCGACCAGGCGCGGACGATCCGCATCCCCGTGCACATGATCGAGACGATCAACAAGATGAACCGCATCTCGCGCCAGATCCTGCAGGAGACGGGTCAGGAGCCCGATCCGGCGCTGCTGGCCGAAAAGATGGAAATGCCCGAGGAGAAGATCCGCAAGATCCTGAAGATCTCCAAGGAGCCGATCTCGATGGAGACGCCGATCGGCGACGACGACGACTCGCATCTGGGCGACTTCATCGAGGATGCGAGCACGGTGGCGCCGATCGACGCCGCGGTCAACGCATCCTTGCGCGACGTGTGCAAGGACGTGCTGGATACGCTGACGCCGCGCGAAGCGAAGGTGCTGCGGATGCGCTTCGGCGTCGAGATGAACACCGACCATACGCTGGAGGAAGTGGGCAAGCAGTTCGACGTCACGCGCGAGCGCATCCGCCAGATCGAGGCCAAGGCGCTGCGCAAGCTCCGCCATCCGTCGCGCTCGGAAAAGCTGCGCAGCTTCATCGAGGGCGAAGGCTAGCGGCTGTGCTGCAGCCCGGCTCATGAAGGAAAACGCCGCCTCGCGCGGCGTTTTTCCTTTGGGCCGCTAGAGTTCCAACGTCACGATGATCTGGTCGGGATCGTCGCGATCGCGCTGGGCGACGAAGCCGAGCTGCCGCGACAGCGCAAGCATCGGCTCGTTGCTCGCGAGCACGATGCCGAGCAGGCGGCGAAAGCCGCGCCTTTTTGCGCAGGCGATCAGCGCCCGCATCATCGCGCGGCCGAGTCCGCGTCCGTGCCAGGCGTCGGCGACCGCGATCGCGAACTCCGCGCTCTCACGATCCGGATTGGCTACGTAGCGCGCGACCGCAACGATCGCTTCGGCGGGCGCCGCGCCGTCGAGCGCGATCAGCGCCAGCTCGCGGTCGTAGTCCACCTGCGTGAATCGGGCCAGCATCTGCGGCGTCAGCGCCGGCAGATGCTGCATGAAGCGACGGTAGCGGCTTTGCTCGGACATGCTCGCCACGAACGCGCGCTCGAGATCGGCATCCTCGGGCCGGATCGGGCGCAGCTTCAGCACCGCCCCGGAAGGCAGGCGCACGCTCGTCTCCAGCTCCACCGGATACGGGTGTATCGCCATGTGTCGATAGCCGTCCGCCAGCCGGACCCGCGAAGGGTCGACACCGATGCTGGCGCGCGCGACGACCGCTGCGACGGGGCTCACGACGACCGGGTCGAGCTCCATCTCGACGACCCAGGGCAGCGCGCAGAGCAAGGCGGACAGCTCGAGCAGCAGCGCGACCAGAGGCTGCACCTCGGGCGATGCGCCGGCAACATGCGCGCCGGCGATCAGGTCGATGGCCAGCCGGCGGTTGAGCGGAGGCAGCATCAGCGCCAACTCGCTCGCCAGTGCCGAGGTCGCGCCATAGGCAATGACCGGGCCGAACAGCGGGTCGGTGCGCACGACGATGCGCGCTTCACGCGCCAGCGCGAACTCGAGCTGCTTGCGCACGATGAATCCGCGCCGGCCGCCGCCTGGCCGGACCGACTTGTCGGCGACCAGATCCGCCCACGCGCGTTCGAGCATCCGCCCGTCGCGCAGGCCCGGCCGCAGGGCCGCGCCGCGGCCGTCACCCTCGAGCACGACCGGATAGCCGACGCCACGGGCGAACGCGCGCGCCGCCGCGACCGTCGACGCGGCGCAGACCGGGGCCGCCGGAATGCCGAATGCGGCGAGCAACGCTCCGCTTTCGGTGTCGGTCAGCCGAGAACGGTCTGCCGCCGAGGCTTGCGCGCGCAACCGCTCCGCCGCCGCAAGATCGGGGGCGGAGAGCGCGGGCAGCGGCGGCGGAACCTCCAGCAGCCATTCCTGGTTGCGCCGGTACGCCGCGACCGAAGCGAAGGCGTCGATGGCGATCTCCGGCGTGAAAAAATTCGCGATCCCGCCCGCATCCAGCGCGACGCGCGCTTCCGGCTGGTCGATGACGCCCAGCCACGCCGCGAGCACGGGCTTGTCGGCGGTCCGGGCGGCGGCCGCGACGGCTTCGGCCGTAGCGACCGGCGGCGCAGCCGGCACCGGGACGTGCAACGCGAGGACCGCATCGACACCCGGATCGGCCAGCACGGCATGCACCGCGGCGCCAAAGCGCGAAGGCGTCGCTTCGCCGCGAACATCGACCGGATTGCCGGGGTCGGCTTCCGGGGGCAGCAACGCATGCAGCGCGTCGCGGGTCGCCGTAGAAAGATCGGCCAGCACGACACCCGTCTCCGCCGCCCGATCGACCGCGAGAAGCCCCGGTCCCCTGCCATTGGTGACGATCGCCAGCCGATTGCGGCGAGGAATGCGGCCCGAGGCCAGGATGCGCGCCGACGCGAACAGCTGGGCATAGGTATGCACGCGCACCGTGCCGGCGCGTTTGAGCGCGGCTTCGAACACGCGGTCCGCCCCGACGTCGCGGGCGTCGATGCCGGCCGGATGCCGTCCTGCCTTGAGCACGATCACCGGCTTGGTGCGCGCGGCGGCACGCAAGGCCGAAAGGAAGCTCCGCGCGTCGCGCAGCGTTTCGATATAGAGGACGATGCCGTCGGTCTCGGGATCGGCCAGCGCGAACTCCAGCACTTCACCGAAATCGACGTCGGCGGTCCCACCGAGTGCGACGACCGACGCGAATCCCATGCCCGCGGTGCGCGCAAAATCGAGCAGCGCGCCGCAGACGGCGCCCGACTGCGAGATCAGGCTCAACCGGCCGGGCACCGCCGCGACGGCGCTATAGCTGGCGTTAAGCCCGAGCGAGGTTCGGATCACGCCAAAGCTCGCCGGACCGATGATGCGAACGCGCGACGCGCCGGCGCGCGCGGCGATCTCGCGGCGCCAGCGATGGAAGTCGGCGGGCTTCGCCGTCGGCGCCCCGGAAAGAATCACCGCGCCGCGCGCCCGCTCGCGCATCTCATCGAGGATCGCCGGCACGGCGTCGGGCGGCGCGCAGATCACCGCGAGATCGACCGGTCGGCCGAGCGCCGTCAGCGAAGCGAATGCCGGTCGATCGAGAATCGTGGCGTGATTCGGGTTGACCGCGAAGAGATCGCCTTGGAATCCGCCGGCAAGCAGGTTCTCGTAGACGATGCGCCCGAGCGATCCGGGCTTGGCCGAGGCGCCGACCAGCGCGACCGACTTGGGTGCAAGCAAAGGCCGTAGGTAATGGCCGGGCGCTATCACGCCGCCAGTCTACTGCAAATGCCGCGGATGCTGCAGTGCGTCAAACCTGGGCGGGGGTGGAGAACCCTGCAAAAATTCATGCCGCATCAATGAGTTACCATGGATCTCTGCCTTGCGCCTACCCGACCGGTTCTATAAAAGCCTTGACAACTATTGTCTAGGCAACTATCATTCTACGCATGGACACTCATTCCGTGGTCGCGCCTCCCGTCTACAGCGCGACGACTTTCGATCCGAAGACAGGTTTTGGTCGCCTGCTAAGCCAGGTCAAGATGGAACTGATGGAGGCGCTGGACCGGGAGCTCGCGCCGCTGGACATCACCGGGGCGCAATACGTGATCCTGGTCACCCTCGCCGAAGGTCCGGTCGACTCGACCTCCGGCCTGTGCAAGGGCGTCTCGTACGACCCGGGCGCGATGACTCGGATGATCGACCGGCTCGAGCGGAAGGGGCTGGTTCGGCGGATTCGCTGTCCCGACGACCGACGCAAGATCAACCTCGAGCTGACGCCCGAAGGCAAGGCGGTTTACCCGCGGCTGATCGAGAGCGTCGTTGCCGTGCTGAACCGTTATCTGCGCGGATTCACCCGGGACGAGATCGCGCAGTTCGAGACGTTTTTGAAAAGGATGCTGGCCAACGGCTGATTTTTTTTGGCGCTACCTTTGCCTAGGCATTGTCAGCCGTGACAATAAAAGTCAACCCGATCAAGCAAAAAATGATTTTCAATTCAACCCGTCAAGTGAAACACCGCATCGCTGCGCTTGCGGCCGAACTCCACGCGCTCGCGCCGTATCGAACTGATGCCGGGCGGACCGTGCCCCCGGTCGAAGGTGCCTCGACCCGGCACACAAGCAAGGCTCATCGCATGAATGCCCATGCCGTGCGCGTCCCGATTCTTTTGTTCGCGTCATTGCTGGTCGGCGCTTGCGCCAGCACCGCCGGACTGTCGACGCAGGCCGAGCAACGGAGCGTGTCGCAATTGTCTGCCGAGCGTTCGCTTGCCGGCACATCGGCTGCTGCGCCGTGGCCGCAACGCGATTGGTGGAAATCGTTGAACGATCCGCAGCTCGATCGCTTGATCGACGAAGCGCTGGCGGGCAGCCCGACTTTGCGCGTCGCGGAAGCGCGCACGCGCCAGGCGCTGGCAGTGGCCGGCGTCGCGCGATCGCAGCTGTTTCCGCAGATCAACGCCGATGCGGAGCTGACGCGCGAACATCCATCCAGGAACGGCGCGACGCCGCTGCCGCCGGGAAAGAGCTGGGCGACGCTGCATCAGCTGGAAGCGACGCTGTCGTGGGAAATCGATTTCTGGGGCAAGAATCGCGAAGCCTATGAAAGCGCGCTCGGCACGGCGCGCGTTGCCGACATCGACGCCCATGCCGCACGGCTTGCGCTGTCGGTGAACATCGCGCATGCGTATGTTCAGATGCAGCGCGCCTATCTGCAGCTCGACATCGCCGAGGCCACGCTCAAGCAGCGCGACCAGATTTATGCGTTGACCCGCGATCGCAACGCCGCCGGCGTCGATTCGCTGCTCGAGGTCAAGCAGGCGGAATCCGCTCTGCCGGCGACCCGTGAGCAGATCGCGCAATGGCAGGAAGCGATCGAGCTCTCCCGCCACCAGCTGGCCGCCCTGCTCGGCCAGGGCCCCGATCGCGGCCTCGCGATCGCGCGGCCCAGCGCCAGTGCGGGCGCGTCGATCGCGCTGCCCTCGGCGGTGCCGGCGGAACTCGTCGGACGCCGCCCTGATCTGACGGCACAGCGCCTGCGCATCGAAGCACTGTCGCACGATATCGCGTCGGCGCGGGCCGAGTTTTATCCGAATGTGAATCTCGCGGCCTTTGTCGGCGTGCAAAGCCTGGGCGCCGCCGGATTCCTGACCGGCGCCAGCCGCATGGCGGGCTTCGGCCCCGCGGTCACGCTGCCGATTTTCGATGCCGGACGGCTGCGCGGCAATCTTGCCGCAAAGAACGCCGGCTACGATGCTGCCGTCGAGCAGTACAACCAGATGCTGGCCGACGCATTGCGCGATGTCGTCGACCAGATCGCCTCGTTCCGCAGCGTCGACGAGCAGCGCGCGCAGCAGGCGCTGGCCGTCGCCACCGCGCGCCAGGCTTACGACCTCGCGCTGCTGCGGTATCGCGAGGGCCTCGGCAACTACCTGCAGGTGCTGACGACCGAGGCGCAGTGGCTGTCGCAGCAGAGCCTCGATGCGGAATTGCAGGCGCGCCGGCTTGCGTTGTCGATCGACCTCGTGCGCGCGCTCGGCGGCGGCTTCGACCCGTCGGCGGCGACATTGGCGCATGCAGGATGAACGACAAGGAATCGAAAAGATGAGTGCAACGAACCAAAACGTCATGCCCAGCCGCGCTGGGGGCTGCCCGACCCCGGTGGGTCGAGGCCGGCTGTTCGCCCGTGCGCTCGCGGCGGTGCTGCTGGTTCTGGCCGTCGCCTGCATCGAGGTGATGCTGATCAAGCAGGCGGTCTCGGTCGGCACGAGCGGCGCAAGCGGCGCCCGCGACGGAATCGTGCGGATCGTCGACAACAGCCTGGCCACCGGCCTCGCGCCGATCGCGATACTGCCGTAGAGCAACAGCAAGTCCAACAGAGGAAAGCATTATGAGTGAACAAGATCTCACCCCTCAGACCTCCGCGCTGCGCAGGCAGCGCAATCGCTGGCTGGCGATCGCCGTCGGCGGTTTCGCGGTGATCGGCATCGCCTGGGGCCTGTACTGGGCGCTGGCGCTGCGCTACGAGCAATCGACCGACGACGCTTATGTCAACGGCAACGTCGTGCAGATCACGCCGCAGATCTCCGGCACTGTCGTCGCCATCGGCGCCGACGACACGCAATTCGTGAAGGCCGGCCAGACGCTCGTACGGCTCGACGAGGCCGACAGCAAGGTCGCGCTCGATCAGGCCGAAGCGCAGCTGGCGAAGACGGTGCGCGAAGTGCGCAGCCTCTTCGCCACCAGCGCGCAACTGCAAAGCGCGATCGCCATCCGCCAGGCGGAGCTCGCGACGGCCGAATCCGATCTGGCTCGCCGCGAGCGCCTGTCGAGCTCGGGCGCGATATCGGGCGAAGAGCTGCAGCATGCACGCGAGGCGGTGTCGGGAGCGCGTGCGGGGCTGGCGGGCGCGCAGCAGCAGTTCGCAGCCAACCGTGCCCGCGTCGATCACACGACGATAGACGAGCACCCGGACGTCAAGAACGCCGCCGCGCACGTGCGTGACGCGTATCTCGCCTACGCCCGCACCACGCTGCCGGCGCCGGTCTCCGGCTTCGTCGCCAAGCGCGCGGTGCAGCTCGGACAGCGCGTCAGTCCCGGAGCGGCGCTGATGGCCATCGTTCCGCTCGATCAAGTATGGGTCGACGCGAACTTCAAGGAGCCGCAGCTCGCCTCGATGCGTATCGGCCAGCCGGTGACGCTGCATGCCGACATCTACGGCGGCAAGGTCGTCTACCACGGGACGATTGCCGGATTCGGCGCCGGAACCGGATCGGCGTTCGCGCTCCTGCCGGCGCAGAACGCGACGGGAAACTGGATCAAGATCGTGCAGCGCGTTCCGGTGCGCATCGGGCTCGATCCGCAGGAGCTCGCTGCGCACCCGCTGCAGATCGGTCTGTCGATGCAGGTCGAAGTCGACACGCGGCAACGCTCGGGCGAGCGCCTGCCGCAAATCGGCCAGCCGGCGCAGGCGGTGGAGACCGACGTCTTCCATTCGCTGGCAGACGTCGCCGACGCGCGCGTCAAGGCGATCATCGCCGCCAACGAGCGTGGCGCGCCGCTGCCGCCGGCCGACATCGCGCGAGCGAATGGCGCGCCCGAAACGGCCGGTTCGCGCACGCTTGCGCGCAGCACGCACCCGGCGGCGACGCTGAACGGGCGCCCTCTCTAGGCACGCGCGATGTCCGACGCAGCACTGCCCGGGGCCCGGGCCGGCGCCCCCGCCCGCGCTTCGCCGACGGCCACCACGCCGGCCGCGCCGCCGCTGACCGGCGGCGCGCTGGTCCTCGGCACGATCGCCTTGTCGCTGGCCACGTTCATGAACGTGCTGGACACCTCGATTGCCAACGTGTCGATCCCCGCGATCGCCGGCGACCTGGGCGTCTCGCCCGACCAGGGCACCTGGGTGATCACCTCGTTCGGCGTGGCCAACGCGATATCGCTGCCGCTGACCGGATGGCTGACGCAACGCTTCGGACAAGTGCGGCTGTT
>Ga0105237_10007600_pt1 | contig 11844 bp, 13 predicted proteins | sample KBSC24metaG_FD_81520 | JGI IMG/M metagenome (GOLD analysis project Ga0105237, IMG submission 81520) | Corn rhizosphere microbial communities from Kellogg Biological Station, Michigan, USA - KBS C2-4 metaG | ecosystem: Host-associated > Plants > Roots > Rhizosphere > Soil | place: Michigan, USA... | reverse complement strand
CTGCGCGTTCGTCAGCACGGAGCCAGCGCAAGGGCCATCGCCGCCTTCCTCGAAAACCATCCGGCCGTCGGCAAGGTCTTCTATCCCGGCCTGCCCACTCACCCCGGACATGACATCGCCGCCAGACAATCCAAAGGCTTCGGCGGCATCGTATCATTCACCCTGAAAGAAGACACCGAAGACGCGGCAAAGACTTTCGTCACCTCCACAGGACTTTTCAAGCTGGCTGAAAGCCTGGGTGGAATAAAGAGCCTCGTTTCCCATCCTGCTACCATGACCCACAAGACCATCCCTACGGAAAAAAGAAGGAAGGCTGGCGTAGCCGACAGCCTGATCCGCCTGTCCACGGGATTGGAAGACACGGAAGATCTGTTGGAAGACCTTCGTCAGGCCCTGGATAAGATCAAAGCCTCCAGGCCGGTCGGACGCGTTTCCACGCCGGAAGTCCACAAAGCCCATCCGGTGGGAAAAGCCCTGGCAGCCAGGTGAGCACATCTACTACTTTTGCAGGCTAATTATAATTAACCTTAAAAAAAACATTGTCATGAGCAAGCATCGTTTCGAAACCCTGCAATTACACGCAGGTCAGCAGATAGACCCCACTACCAAATCAAGAGCGGTCCCCATTTATCAGACTACCTCTTATGCATTCGACAATTCCGAGCACGCAGCCAACCTTTTTGGCCTAAAAGCTTTCGGTAATATATATACGCGCATCATGAACCCGACCACGGATGTATTCGAACAGCGTATCGCGGCATTGGAAGGCGGCGTAGCAGCGCTGGCCACCAGCTCCGGTCAGGCGGCACAATTCCTGGCGTTGAATAATATCCTGCAGGCAGGAGATAACTTCATCTCTACCTCCTACCTCTATGGCGGCACCTACAATCAATTCAAGGTGGCATTCAAACGCCTGGGCGTCGACGTACGCTTTGCAGACGGCGACAACGCGGAAAGCTTTGTCAAACACATCGACAAGAATACAAAGGCTATCTATCTCGAGACCATCGGCAACCCGCGCCTGAATATCCCTGACTTTGAAAAATTCGCGGCCCTGGCTAAAGAATACGATCTGCCGCTGATAGTAGACAATACATTCGGCACGGGCGGCTATCTTTTCCGTCCCATCGAGTGGGGCGCGAACATCGTAGTGGAATCCGCCACCAAATGGATCGGCGGTCACGGCACCTCTATCGGCGGTGTCATCGTGGATGCCGGTAATTACAATTGGGGTAATGGCAAATTCCCGCAGTTCACAGAACCTTCCGAAGGCTACCATGGGATAAAATTCTGGGATATATTTGGAGAAGGCAATCCGCTGGGTCTGCCCAATATCGCCTACGCCATCCGCGCCAGAGTAGAAGGGCTGCGTGATTTCGGTTCGTCCCAGAGCCCCTTTAATTCATTCCTGCTGCTGCAGGGACTGGAAACCCTCTCCCTCCGGGTACAACGGCATACGGAAAATGCGCTGGCGCTGGCACAATGGCTGGAACAGCACCCGCAGGTCGACTTCGTGGAATACCCCGGATTGAAGAGCAGCCCTTATCATAACCTGGCAAAAAAATACCTGACCAATGGATTTGGCGGCATTCTCAATTTCGGCGTCAAAGGCAAGGATGCCCGCACCGGGAAAGAGAACGCCAGCGCCTTCATCGACTCGTTAAAACTGGCCAGCCACCTGGCCAATGTGGGAGATGCAAAGACCCTCGTCATACATCCTGCCAGCACGACACACGAGCAATTGAGCGAAAAGGAACAGATCGCCGCAGGCGTGCAGCCCAACCAGGTAAGGATCAGTGTGGGCATCGAACATATCGACGATATCAAGGCGGACTTCGAACAGGCTTTTGAAAAAGTATTTTCCGGCGAACTGGTAGCCTGATCGGATGTCCCATGAGATTTACATATCATCAACCGTTGAGGCTGGAATCCGGCCTCACGGTTCCGGCCTGGCACCTGGAGTATACGACACAGGGAAGGTTGAATGAGGCCGGTGATAATGTCGTATGGATATTTCATGCGCTGACGGCCAACAGCGATGCTTCGGAATGGTGGCCGGGACTCGTAGGCGCGGGCAGGCTGTTCGACCCTTCGGTGTATTACATCGTCTGTGTCAATATGCCGGGCAGCTGCTATGGGAGCATCGGGCCGGAAGATAAGGACCCACACAGCGGCCATCCTTATTATCACGATTTCCCGGTGTGGACTACCCGGGACATGATAAGGGCGTATCAACCCCTCCGGGAATCATTGGGGATCCGGAAGATATATGTAGGCATTGGGGGGAGCATGGGTGGACAACAGTTGTTGGAATGGGCCATCGAGGAGCCGGAGCTGTTCGGCCATATCGTACCCATCGCCACCAACGGAAGACATTCGCCCTGGGGCATTGCCTTTAATACAGCACAGCGAATGGCTATCGAGGCGGACCCTACCTGGCGCGAGCGCCGTGCAGGAGCAGGGGCAGAAGGTATGCGGGCGGCAAGAGCCGTAGCCCTCCTCTCGTATAGGGATTATGGGGCTTATGGACAGCTGCAGCCCAGACAGGAAGAGCAGATGGCGGAACGTACCGGCACCCTGTATGGACAGGAGGCAAATACTTCCGGCGGAGCCTCCTCCTATCAGCGGTATCAGGGAGAAAAGCTGGTGCGCCGGTTTTCCGCCTTTAGCTATTATGCGCTGAGCCTCAGCATGGATGCGCACGACGTCGGCAGAGGCAGGGGAGGATTGGAGGCGGCATTGGGCCGGATCAGGGCCAGGACCCTGGTCATCGGCATCGGGTCGGACATCCTCTTCCCCGTGGCAGAGCAGCAGACCCTGGCGACGCTGATACCAGGAGCAGACTTCCGGGTCATACAGTCGCTGTACGGCCATGATGGATTTCTCCTGGAATTTGTACAGATCGAGCAGCTGACAAAAAGGTTCCTGGAACAACAGCCCGAGGTGGAAAAACGCTTGTATTTGATATAAAATTCGGAACTTTGCAGGCCCATCGGACGACCTCCGGTTCGTACATGGGTGTGCTACAAATAAGGAAATAAATAAAAAATGGAAACTCACAAGCAGCTCACCATCGGGCTATTCGGATTTGGCGTAGTAGGCGAAGGTCTTTATAAAGTACTTCAGCAAACCCCCTCCCTGAAAGCATCTATCAAAAAGGTCTGTATCAAGAACCCCGGCAAAAAACGGGAAGCTCCCGCAGAACTCTTTACCACCGACAGAAATGAAATATTGAACGACCCCTCCATCAACGTCGTTGTCGAAGTGATCAATGAGTCAGGACCGGCCTTCGAGATCGTCTCCACCGCCCTGAAGAATGGCAAGTCTGTTGTCAGTGCGAGTAAAAAAATGATCGCCGAACACCTGCCCGAGCTCCTGCAGCTGCAAAAAGATACAGGAGAATCTTTCCTTTATGAGTCGGCCGCATGCGCCTCTATTCCCGTTATCCGCAATCTGGAAGAATATTATGACAACGATCTGCTGCACTCCATCAAAGCCATCGTCAACGGCAGCACGAATTTTATCCTCACCAAGATGTTCGAAGACAAGTTGAGCTTCCAGGAAGCGCTCCTGCTGGCGCAGCAGCTTGGTTTTGCAGAAAGTGACCCATCCCTGGATGTGGAAGGCTTCGACGCCGCCAACAAATGGACATTCCTGCTGACCCATGCCTATGGCATCGTTGTGAAAACCAGCGGCATCGTGTTCAATGGCATCCAGAACGTACAGGCCGGCGACGCAGCAGTTGCCCGTGAAAAACATTATGATATAAAACTCGTTGCCCAGGCAAAAAAGCTCGAGACAGGCAAGGTGGCGGCATTTGTACTGCCCCAGTTCGTTAAACAAGAGGATCACCTCTCATTCGTAAAGAATGAATACAATGGTGTGGTCATTGAGAGCGGATTTGCCGACAAACAATTCTTTTATGGCAAAGGCGCCGGCTCCTTCCCTACCGCATCAGCCGTATTGAGCGATCTCTCCGCCCTGCGTTATCAATATAAATACGAATACAAGAAGCTCTATCATCACCACCCGCATGAGCTGACCAACGACTTCTTCGTGCGTGTTTATATAAGCTTTGATGACTGGAAATACGTTCCCCGCGAAAAATTCGAATGGATAGAAGAATGGCATGCTGAGACGGATCGTAAATATCTCATCGGGGTCATCCATTTCCGCGAGATACAACAGAACAGCTGGTGGAAGGAAAATAACACCTCCCTGGTATTGACACCGGAACCCATCATCGAGGACGTAGAGATCCGCAAATTGAAAAAGAAAAGCCTGGAACTGGCTGGAATAGTCTAAAGCATGGACCCCCGGCCCTGGCCGGGGGTCCAATGAGTTTGTATAAGGGAATACCTCTAAATTACCATAAGGGAATGAGCATAAATTCCCAATGTTTAAAGGAGAATATGTGCGGGCCTGGAAAAAAATGCACACCTTGGCCCCTTACCATTCGCTCATAGTGCCCTCCTGTTGCGCACCCCTTCGTTAATAAGCTCTGGTTGGAACATGCATAGCAATAGAATGATCCTTAAATCATCAAATTGTCAAGATCATGTCAACCTCACCGACTGCATTGTTCTCAACGCCTAAAAAAGCCGCTCGTCCGGAGAAATTCTCTTCCGGACCCTGCACTTCTATTACATCCTCCGGTCTTTGTCTCACCGTCCGCCCTTTCTGTGTCGCCACGGATATCTCTATCCTTTTTAAATGGATGAGCCAGGAATACGCCGGTCCATTGCTGACCCGGTCACGCCCGCCCCATGAGCTGGAAGAATCCTATGCCAGCATGATAGAGTCGGATTTTGCCCAGCCCTTTATGGGATTGGTAAATGATATCCCTGTCTGCCAGATGGATATTTATAAGATGCAGCAGGATGTCCTTAGCCTGAGCTATCCTGCACGTCCCGGCGATTATGGATTGCAGCTGGTAGTAGCCCCCTTGACAGTGCAGGATAATATGCTCCAGCTGATACAGGCCTGTTTGGAATATTTCTTCTCTTTTCCCGAAGTTGGCAGGATCATCGTCAACATAGAAGAGGGGAATGAGTACAACCTGCAGCTGTTCAAAAAGGCCGGCTTCAAAAGCTTGTATGATATCCAGGCCATGTACAGATCCTCTTCCCTGTATGGCCTGGTCAGGCATTAAAAGAAGCGTTATCCTTCTGATGGCGCCATAGCTCATTGAAGATAGCGCTGTTGCCTCGGAGATATTCAAACGTTCCTTCATCCACGATACGGCCCTGGTTCAGGATGTATACATAGTCGAATCTGCCAAGCAGATGAAGACGGTGCATCGAGGAAATGATGGCCTTGTCGGAGAAGGCCTTGAACAGCCCTTCATATATCAAGGCCTCCGTGCGTGGGTCTACGCTGCTGGTAGGTTCATCCAACAATACAAGATCGCTGTCGCGGGCGGCCAGAATACCCCTGGCAAGGGCCAGCCGCTGCTTCTGCCCTCCTGAAAGATTCACACCCTTCTCCCGGATGTCCGATTCCAACCCCTGTGGCAATTGGCGGACAACTTCAGAAAAATACGCGCTGTCACACACCTGCATGATCTCTTCCTCCGTAAAAGGCAGCCCCAGCGTCACATTATAGGCCAGCGTATTCTCGAATATCTCCGGCTCCTGGGGGAAGAGCGTAACAGATTCGTTCAGCTTTCCCAGGTCCTCGGATCGCCCGTCCACTGTCAGGACCATACCGGGCTCGGGAGAATACAATCCTCTCAGCAGGGACAACAGCGTGGATTTGCCGCTGCCGCTGGCTCCTATCAGGGCAATACGGTGACCGCGCTGAATACGCACATGGAGGTTATGCAGGCTTTGCGCATGCGCCCCGCTGTCATAAGCGATATTGTGTGAAAAATTCAGCCGTTGTATCTCAATGGTCTTCCAGCCATCGGGCAGCGATCCCGGCTCATCCGGCCGGTGGTGCTCCGTATAGGCGGTGCTAATGCCCGCGGCAGTCTGCACATAGGTATGGAACTGCACAACGTCGGTATATTGCCAGGCAATATCCTGGAAGACACTCGTAAATTGATTTACATAGCCCACCAGGGTGACCAGCCCCCCTACCGCGAATGCCGTACCCGGCGTCCAATGCTGATGGATATAACCAAAGACGATCATCCCATAGATACAAACGATGAGCATTTCGGCCGTAAACCATTTCCATTCATTGACAACGGCGCTTTTGCGAAAAGGAAAAAGGATATTGCGCACTTTCCCCATCAGCCCCGTCTCCATACTGTTCTCCAGCCGGAGCGTGATGACGGTGATGATATTCGACAGACTGTCGAATAAGGTGGAAGAGACGATATGCTCCTTTTCATTGACCTCGTCCAGGGCCTTGACAAAGGGCTTGTCAAAAGTGCGGATGATAAAAATGGTGAATATCCCCAGACCGACGGCGATGCCGCCATAGAGAGGTGAAAAAATAAGCATGGCCGTCACAGAAAACACAAACTTGCCAAGAGCATAGACGTACATAAAACCCCTGTCGAAAAATTCCCTTAAAGCTTCGTATGCCTTGCGTATCCGGTTGATGGTGGAGCCGCTATGATGATCCTGATGCCATTTCACGGGCAGATGAAGCACCTGGTGATATTTTTCCTGGAGGAAATTACGGCTTAGATGGAACGCCAGCGTTCTTTCCATCACGCGGGCCGGTCCATGAAAACACCATTGCAGGAATTTCAGCCCGATATAGCAGCCCACATAGATAAGGGTATAGTGCAGCACATGGGCGCCGTCCTTGACTATCCTGCCGATGAACCAGCCAAAAAGAAGAGGGTTCATGGCATAGACCAGGCTGGCGCATATGAACATGGTATAAACGAGGACGTATCTTCTTTTTTCCCTGCGGGCATAACGCCAGGCAGTCTGCAAAAGGGAGATATAAGGATTGGCCATTTACAGGGATTATATTACATTCAGGATATCCCCGTCCTACGCCGGGGGTGGCGAGGGCTATCATCCAACCATGAGCTGGGCGCCCCGGCTTGTAAAAATATCCCGCAGGATCCCGTTTACCTCCTCCGCATGAGTGATGATGGCAAGATGCCCGCTGCGTCGAATGGTATGGCTGGGGCGGGTCAGCATGATGGGAAAAACCATGTCCCGCGATCCGTGGATATGCCATAAAGATGGAGGCAGCTCTTTATTCTCCCATCTTAACACCGCTTTCATGGCCCATATAAGAAAATCGCCGTCCGACTCGTCGATCATCTGCCAAACCAGTCTCCGATCCGTATGCGATTCGCGTGTGAAGTATCTTTTGATCTTGGCGGCACGTTTGAAGACGGACCCCGGCAGCACCCGCAACAGTCCCAGCGATCTCCCCAGCGTTACATAATAGCGGGGCAAATGCGCAGCCACGGGTATCGATCCGACGATGACCGTCGCCACAGGAGAAGATATTTTGGCTATCTCTACTGCCATGATGCCTCCCAGGGAGACACCTACCAGCGCAAAAGGTTGCGTGGTATCTATCTGTTCTACCAGCCTGGATGCATAAGTGGCGATGGTGTCTTTATCGTCCGGTGTGATCCAGGTAACGAAATGCATCTGAAATCCCTCCGGCAGACGGGTATTCCTGAACAATCGTCCATCCGCTCCCATCCCACTGATAAAATAAACGTTCATAGAAGGTCCTCCAATGGCCGAAAAGATAAGAAAAATCTACCAGAATTTCCACCAGCTCCGCAGAGACGCCGCGGATTTCAATGGTATAGGTGCAGGTTTTACAAATTTTTTGAACGGCGTCCCCGCCATAAGGGCATTTTCCTCTCCCGAAGAGATCTTAACCCCTAAATGCCTCTTGGCAACCCCAAACGCAAAATCCTCCATAAGCTGGTCTTCGGTAATGGCGTGATTATGATGGTCCTCCCTCCAGCGGCTGTCGAACAGTCTCTTCCCTTCGATGACACGGGACTCCGCATAAATAACCTCCTCCTCCGCCAGCCTGTCCCCATATTCCAGGATGGGACTGGATGCGATCACTCTTTTAAAACGAAGCTTCTCTCCATCCTTCACCAGGGAGTACAAATGATAATTGACGCTGGCGTGACAGGCCACCGTCAATATCTCCGAACCTGGAAAAAGGCTCGAGAGTACCTCCTCATATCCGGCAAGGCTCATTGGGTCATTCGTGACCTCCAGGTGATTGGTAAGGAGATAGTCCTCACATATGATAATATTGTTATTGTAATACCCAATATTGATGGATCTATCGTCGGGATAGATACAACTCTCCATTGTCGTGGTCTCCCGAAACTCCAGATCATTAAGATCCAGGTGTCTCAACAGCACCTCCTCCTGCACAGGTCTGAAGGGCCGATGGATAATGATCATAGAGGCTTTAAAACACATGGGTATACCTTTAGTAATTGATTTTGGCCCGGAGACAGCACCCCCGGTTCGTTTAGAGACGTGACAACAACACAAATGTTGCATCTGGCAAGACAAGTCGTCCAATTTTCCCATGGGACGGAATAAATTTTGATAGGGTATCTCGTTGGGTGGGCAGGTAAGAAAAATACAATAAAATCCCCACTCCATTATCTAAAGTACTGTTAAGACGTGCACAGGCTGGCCAATGTTACAGTCTGGAAAGATCGCACGAATAAAAAAAATTTTGCAAAATCCGGCAGTATCCTATAAATTTGTAACCGATCAGTTACATGTTCATATAACACTCAACCAAAAATTACATAGCATGAACAAAGAACCATTCGTCATCGAGCGTGTCTACGGAGCGCCCATGGAAAAGGTCTGGAAGGCCATCAGCGACAAGAATGAAATGAAACAATGGTATTTTGATGTCAGCGACTTCAAACCCGAAGTAGGATTCGAATTCCAGTTTGAGGGTAATAATGAAGGCCGTATATATCTTCATCTTTGTAAGGTGAAGGAAGTAGTGACAGGCCGCAAACTGAAATACAGCTGGACGTACAAGGGGTATGAAGGGCTGTCCTATGTCACATTCGAATTGTTTGCAGAAGGAAATAAGACCAGGTTAAAGCTGACCCATGAAGGCATAGAAACATTCCCACAGATCCCCGACTTCAAAAGAGAGAACTTTATCGCAGGCTGGACCGCTATCATCGGCGATGTTCTGCCCGCTTACCTGGAAGGGAAAAATGTCACGATCAACCCGTAATATGTCATAATACCCCCCTGTATAAAAAGGAGATTGACTGTAACTTACAGGTATGGTGGAAGTATTTATCACCGATGTAAAAGATCAGAGAGAGGCGCAAATGCTGCTGGAGCAGCTGCATGCGGCTTTTACAGGCTACGAGGCAAATTTTGACCTCGAAGACTGCGACCGGATATTGCGGGTGCTGTCTATCACGGGATGTGTAGAATCACGTCCTATCATCGGTTTGCTAAAGGAGCTGGGCTGTCACGCGCAAGTCCTGCCGGATATTATCCCCGATCCACGGATTTGAATGGGTTATCTTTGCCGACCTCCTTGCAGGAGGCTCATCATGCATTTCACGGGAGATATTATCGTATCATTATTATTGGGAGCCGGAGTCGCCGCCAGCATCCGGTGGAAAAAGCTGACCATTCCCGCCGCATTCATCGGAGGACTGGCAGGCTGGCTGGTATACGCCGGCGGCGGCTGCACAGGCATATTGATGCTGGCTGCATTCTTCATCCTGGGCACAGCCGCCACCAGTTGGCACGCTAAGATCCGCCCGGTGGACGACGAACCTCATCCCGAAGTTCAAAAGGACTCGGCAGCCCAGTCGACCCGCACCACAAGCCAGGTGCTGGCCAATGGGGGAGTCGCCGCCCTCGCGGGCCTGGCAATTATCTATCTCCCGGACAAGCAGCAGATGTTGCAAATATTGATGGCAGCAAGCCTTTCTTCCGCAACGGCAGATACCCTGAGCTCCGAGCTGGGCATGGTATATGGCCGCCGCTATTATAATATATTGACCTGGCAACGTGACCAGCGGGGACTCGACGGAGTCGTCAGCCTGGAAGGCACCCTCATCGGTGTGGCCGGCGCCGCGATCATCGCCTTCTTATATACGGCCGGCCACGGCTGGAACAGCGGATTTTGGATCATTGTAGTATCCGGCACATTCGGCAATTTCATGGATTCCATATTGGGCGCCACCCTGGAAAGAAGGGGCTGGCTTGGCAACGATATGGTCAACTTCCTCAAGACCCTCTTGGCAGGATTGCTGGGAGGACTTCTAGCTTGGCACAGTAGTTGAATGTAAAGAAAAAATAATCTGATAGCATGCCTCCCTCTGTTAAAGATTATCTTTCTCCGGATTTCAACTTAGGCGCCATCGACAGATACTACGCACGGACTTCCATCCTGGAAGCCATACGGGAGCATAGTCAATATCTTACAGGCATTTTACTGGATGTCGGGTGCGGAAAGATGCCCTATAGAGAAATATTGTTACAGCCCCAGGGACATACGGAGAAATATGTGGGGCTCGACCTGGACGTAGCCGTCTCCAACACCTATTCTACGACAAAGCCAGACCTGCTCTGGGACGGCAGGACCATTCCCCTTGCCGAAGGATGCATGGATTCCGTGATGCTGACGGAAGTGCTGGAACATTGCTTCGATCCCGCCATGTTGTTAAAGGAAACCTGCCGGGTACTGAGAAATGGCGGATACCTGTTCATCACCGTACCTTTTTTATGGCCCCTGCACGATATGCCATACGATGAGTACAGGTATACACCCTTCTCTCTCGAAAAACATCTCCTCAATGCGGGTTATAAAAATATACAGGTAAAAGCACTGGGCGGCTGGAATGCCAGCCTGGGCCAGATGCTCGCCCTATGGCTCAACAGGTCCGGACTCTCCAATAAAAAAAGAAGGATACTCTACTCCTCCTTCATAAAAAAAGCCATCTCCTGGCTATACAAACACGACCGCAAACCCCAAAATTTCGTCAATCAGTCGTATATGATCACAGGGCTCACGGCGCTGGCCGAGAAATAGATATACCGCCCTTACTCTCCCATGGTAATTTTTTATTTTGATACATCGAATTCTTATGTATATTTGTCTTATGCTATTGTTCTAAAGACCCCTTATCTGCATCATTCAAAAAAAAGTCAACGCCAATGAATACTCTCTACGCTAAAAACAAACAACTATGCGTCTTGAAAAACTGATCAACACCGTGTATTCATTCGCAGCAGCCGTAGTAATATTCGGCGCCTGGGCCAAATTGGAGCATAAGGATTACGGCAGCATTGCCCTGACGGCAGGACTGCTCACCGAAGTAGGCATCTTCTTTATATATGGATTGATGGAATGGGGCAAAGACCCGCAGGAAGAAGAGCAGACAAAACAATCCCAACCCATCAGCACTGAGAAGGCCGAAGAGCTTACCAGCACGCTAAAACACACCAACCACATCCTGAACAAGGTGTTCAGGACGGAGTGAACTATTGTATGTATATTCGTTGAACGAACGTTTTCACTATGACCTACTCACCGGAATTGTTAAAGGGCACATTAAAGACCATCGTGCTAAAGCTCCTGGCCGACAATAAAAAGATGTACGGTTATGAGATAACCCAGAAGGTAAAGGAGCTGACACGTGACAAGATACAGATCACGGAAGGAGCTTTATATCCGACATTGCACGCGCTGGAAGCAGATGGTCTGGTGACCACGGAAGTAGAATACATCGGGAAGAGGGTAAGGAAATATTATAGCCTCAACCCCACCGGCAAAGCAGCCACCCGCGAACGACTGAAGGAACTGACCAATTTTATGGATACGATGATCGCCCTATTGGAAATAAAACCAAAAACGGCCTGATGTATCAGCTTAACGACAGACAGATAG
>Ga0105237_10007599_pt1 | contig 11845 bp, 14 predicted proteins | sample KBSC24metaG_FD_81520 | JGI IMG/M metagenome (GOLD analysis project Ga0105237, IMG submission 81520) | Corn rhizosphere microbial communities from Kellogg Biological Station, Michigan, USA - KBS C2-4 metaG | ecosystem: Host-associated > Plants > Roots > Rhizosphere > Soil | place: Michigan, USA... | reverse complement strand
TATTGCTGTCTTTACTTCATTGGCTTGGGTTTATTTTTTGGTTTTTTATTCAGTTGTTTTATACTTGTTACGCTAGGTAGAGTTTCCGGCATGGCACCGCCGAGCTCTTTGATTGTTTTCCGAACTTTCTGGCCAACCTTGAAATGGGTTATATTCGCCTGTTCTTTGCCTTTAATATTTTCCCTTCGTAGTTTATCTTCAGCCTGAGTAGTTCGGAATAAGTTTGCCGCTAACTCTACGCTTCCCATGTGATCCAGTAATCTTGTTTGAATGGCAAAATAAGTTTGTCCCAATGCCACGACTTCTTTTCCTGGATCGACGTTTTGGACAACTAAATAGCAGGCATAACACGAGAGTTTTACGCTGCTCATCATTCGATTTGCACTAGATCCTATTGGGACCATCTCGGTGAAGTCAACGATATGGTCCTCCACATTTTCGCTGCTATTAATACATGCTTCTTTTGCTTTAGCAATGATCATTTGTAGGTTCTTTTTGGGAGGGGCGGAGGTTGGCGGTGACTAGACAGTAGAGGTTAATTTCTCTGCCATTTGGATATTTTAAGAAGGTGAGTTTTGTGGTGTTTGATTTTTTTCTGTATGAGGTAGAAAACAAATACGGTGTATATACAATAGGGAATGGACAATAGGATTGCCACAAAATATTGGTCACATTTAGAGCTGCTGGTTGCAAACAAGGCCATGAGGATGCTAATGTGGAGACCACTGATCAGAAATAAATTTCTTTGTTTTGTGCTAATGATGTACTTGGGTAATCTCATTTTAAGGTTTATATATCTAAATATAAGTATAAATATATCTATGTATCTTGGTTGTAGGGGCGGTTGTCTGTATCTAATGAGTACAGATGCCTTTTTAGGACTACTCTAGGACCTAAATAGCTACTCATGCATATTGATTGAAAGATATTGCTTCACTCTTTTTGATCTTTTCGAGTTTGAACAGAATGTAAGGAACTTTGCATGTCAGAGTGTCCAGGATATCTGATCAGGAGAAAAAACGGAGGGAGATTCATTAATTATAATTTTAGGAATAAATAATATGAAGAGCGTATTAAAACAGGTTGTAGACATTGATGTTGCCCAAAAAGAATTGGTAGTGACCCTTGGTCGGACTTTAGATGATTTTTCTATAGGGCTGTAAGGGCACAAGTTGTTCGTGAACAGCAAGCGAAAAATGTTAGAAATGATTTATACCCTCTACAAGAGCCGGAACAAATATAATAAGCTATTTTTGATCAAAGAAAATAGCGCACAGATACAGATGGTATAAGTGCGCTATACAGGCTGGTTCAGGACCGCCTTAAGTAAACAAAAGTAAAAAAATAATATTTCAGTTGAAAATTCACACAGATTCTCCTATGAAAACCTTCAGCCCCCGAAAGCTTTATTTCAAAAATATTTATTTTTTCTTGCTGCCCTGCCTGGTCCTTTCTGTTCGGACCGTGCAAGCCCAAACCCCTGCTGCTAAAGTGACTGCCCTGCTTAAGGCGGAAATGCAGTCCCGTCATATTCCGGGTTTGCAATTGGCCGTGATCCGGCATCGGCAAATCATTTTAACGCGGGAACTGGGGGTGGCCAGTCTGGAATTTAAGGTGCCCGTTAATTCCGGCACACTTTTCTCGATCAACTCCATTGCCAAGGTATTCACAGGTACGGCAATCATGCAACTGGTGGAGCAGGGTAAGCTCAAACTCGACGATTCTGTTTCCCGTTACCTGGGTGACCTGCCTGCTGCCTGGCGTCCTGTAACTGTACGGCAACTGTTAAGCCATACTTCAGGCTTGCCGGACATCGAGGACGATCAAACGGACGGCCTGGTCGGCAATAAAGGCGAATCAACCGCCTGGCGCGTGGTAAAAATCATGCCGCTTCCCTCCAGGCCTGGTGAGAAGTTCAATTATATCGCCACCAATTACCTGCTGGCGCAACGGGTCATTGAGCGGGTAACCGGGCAGCCTTTTGAAAACTATATCCGTATGGCCCAATGGAAACCGGCCGGACTGCGCAAAACGGTCTATGGGAATTCGAACGATGTGGCACCTCAAAAATCGCCGACCTATACCTATTACCTGTTGGACCGGGATAAAGGGGAGCGCGCACTGACTAAAACACTGCGACAGGTGAATGAGATTTTCCCGCTGAGTTACCGGGCCGATGCAGGCGTATTTAGTACGGCGACCGAAATGGCGCAGTGGCTGCTGGCGCTGGAAAACGGGAAATTACTGAAACCGCAAAGTATCAGGACAATGTGGACACCGGTAAAGCTAAATAATGGAAAATATGATGGCTTTGACCCGCCTTACAATGCCTATGCTTTAGGCTGGCCGGTGGCCGTCCGCAAAGAACACCCCGCGGTTGCGCCGATAGGGGGCGGGCGGGCATTCATCCTGACTTACCCGGACGACGACCTGTCGGTGATCCTGTTCACCAACCTTACAGGCTGTTCTCCTGGGGCTATCGCTGAAAAAATCGCAGCTATATATTTACACGTTCAATAATCATATCACTTAAGTTGAAAGTCCCCGGCGGCGAGTGCCTGGGACTTTCGATTTATAATATCACCGGTTACTTCATCTGCTTCGTGATTTTTACAATTTCATTGAAGGTCTCCACCTTTATCTCACCTTTTCTAAGTTAGTGGGGCGTACCGTCGCCCCTGGCATATTGACTTTAATTCGGCAAATTAAAAGATTTCCTAAATCTGTCTCTATTTGACGTTCACTTGGCCCGGATCAGTCACCACGTAAGTTTTTTTTGGGGGGAGTGGGTGTCTGAGGAAGGATCTGCACTTCTTTTCTCTTTTAACTCTTTCTTCCCATTTTTTTGCGACAACCATTTTTATGATTATATGCTATTAAGAGTCGGAAACTGAAAAATAGCCCACGAGAGAATTTTTTTATTTATGATATTGGAATTATATAGTGATGTAGCTTTAATAAACATTAATAGATGGATGAACTAGTCAATATTCACTTGGGGAATGACTAGGATTTCTGCTATATTTATATCAAAGCTTTTGATATGAAAATTAACACTTCTCATTTGGTGTTGACCCTTGCAGCATTGGTTTGTTTAGGGTTCTCAACGATCTCCTCTAAAAGAAGAGAGGTATTTACAAGCCAGCAATTATTTACTACGAAGGTTTCAGTGCTGAAAAAGAAAGGAAAGAAAGACCTTCTGGATTATAAAGCAGAATTACGCGATGCTTTCAAGATTGTAGCCTATGATGGAGATACTACCTATACGGAACTTGATTGGACAATGTGTCCTGATGGAAAGTGCCCCGAGGCTGGGTTATATGAAAGTAAGACAGAAGCCTATAAAAAATTAGACGGGCTGATTGTCCACGCTAAATTATAGTAGCCACTATTTCTTGATAATTAGGTAATTCTATTAACGTATCTGCGTGTAGCGGTAAAAGAATAAACTATAGAGGCACTATTGGTCCATTTTTAATACCAAAAGCCAAAACCTGCACTTCTTTCCCCACTGGATCTTATAGACCCTGAGGTGTGAAAAGAGGTGCAGGTTTTTTTTGGGGGGGATATCCGGGGGGATTGGGTTACGGACGAATCCGTAAAACATATTTTCTTGGGTGAAGGTAGAAGTGTGTATATATTGCTGTCTTTACTTCATTGGCTTGGGTTTATTTTTTGGTTTTTTATTCAGTTGTTTTATACTTGTTACGCTAGGTAGAGTTTCCGGCATAGCACCACCTAGTTCTTTAATAGTCTTTCGAACCTTTTTGCCTACTTCGAAATGGGTTGTATTTGCCAGTTCCTTGCCTTTAATATTTTCTCTTCGTAATTTATCCTCAGCCTGAGTGGTTCGGAATAAGTTTGCCGCCAGTTCTATACTACCCATGTGATCCAGGATGTTCTGGCTATTTGTTAAATTTTTATTATTATGAATGCCCTTTGCATCCAATCCTCCATATAAGCCTTTATAACCGAAGTTTTGAAAAATAGCATAATCTATTGGATCGATGACGCCAGCAACTTTAGCTGTGCTTGCAAGGTATTTGTTATGTTGAGAGAGTTCCTTACGCAAAAACATACGTTTTTCATCTTCGCCATCGAGGTTTTGATAGGCATCTAATTTTTGAATTTCTTGTAATCTTGTTTGAATGGCGAAATAGGTTTGTCCCAATGCAACGACTTCTTTTGCTGGATCGGCGTTCTGTACAACTAAATAACAGGCATAGCGGGATAGTTTTATATTATCTATATTTCGTTTTGCACCAGAACCTATCAGGACCATATCGAGGACCTCCTCGAAATGGTCTTGAATTTTTTGATTACTATTTAAACAGGCTTCTTTGGCTTTTTCAATCGCAGATTTAAAATGTCTATATTCTGAGTATTCGAGAATCTTCCCTAATTCACGGGCTCGCCAATATTCATTTCCATTTTCGTCTATTTTTTTTATCTGTTCAAAGACAGGTGACTGAACTGCTGTTATTTTTTTTGTCATATTGTTACAGTTAATATTTAATAGACCTATTATTCCTAACGATTAATTAAAAACAGCAAACGATACCGAGCATTATGCCGATTTGCCCTAGCCAGAAAGTGAATTTCCATTTAATGTTATTTGAGTTATATTTCGATAAATCTTCTTTTGTCAACAACTGTTCGATCATAGCGTGGTTATCATTGCAATTTTGTTTACTTAGTTAGGATATTCAAAGATAAGTATAACAACTTTAGGTTTGTTAATTTATTTAAAAATTAAAAATTGGTATTTTATAGATAATTTTTAGAATTTTGACAAAAAATTGCTTGGAATGACTTGTGTGGGAAACCCTACACTTCTTTTCTCACTGGACCTTCCGCGAAGGGCTTCAGGCCCTGAGGTGTGAAAAGAGGTGCAGGTTTTTTTTGGGGGAATCCGGGGAAGGGGGATTTTACTATTTATTCGACTAATAGTTGTCTTTTTTTATTCCTATCAATTATTGTGTTTTTTTCTATCATGGTGATAGGAAAAATAATTGCTTTTGATAGGAAAGAATACAATTATGGAACTTAATCAAAGACAACAGGAACTATTAAAATGGTTATCAGGTAGGCCTGATAAGCGAATTTCAGAAATAAAGGAATTGATGGTGACTGAGGTTTCAATTCCGACACTAAACCGTGATCTGAAAGAGCTGGTTGGTGCAGGCATATTGATTAAGTCTGGTTCAGGTAGGAATACTGTTTATCGAATTTCAGATAGTTATAGGCTATTGAATGCCGAGATTGCTGATTCTTACTTTGATAAGGAGATTGATGATCGTTCTGGAAATAAAAGGTTCAATCCAGATATTTTTGCACTAATAGAAGAGTCTGTATTGTTTACATAGGAAGAGCTCAGGCTTTTGGAAGATTTACAGCAACAGCACCTGGGTAAGATAAAAACGCTTTCGCCAGTGTTGTTGAAAAAGGAGACAGAAAGACTAGCCATTGAACTGAGCTGGAAGTCTTCACAAATTGAAGGGAATACGTATTCATTACTGGAAACAGAGGTGTTGCTTTCTGAAAAAATAGAGGCTAAAGGTAAGGATCATGGAGATGCGGTGATGTTGTTAAATCATAAAACAGCTATTGATTATATTGATCAGGATCGGATCAGTGTAGTGCCAATAAGGGTTGCGGCTATTGAAGGTGTACATTCGCTATTGATAAAAGATATGGGTGTGAGTAAAAACCTTAGGAAACGAATTGTAGGTATTACAGGTACGAGCTATACGCCACCAAAAAATGAATTTCAGATCAGAGAGTATCTGGAAAAGGCTTGCGAATTGATTAATAGCCGGAATTCTATATTTGAAAAGGCAATGCTGGCTGTATTGTTTATCTCCTATATTCAGCCTTTTGAAGATGGGAATAAACGTACGGGGCGTATTACAGGTAATGCCTTGCTGATTGAGCACGGCTATTGCCCACTGTCCTATAGGAGCGTTGCTCCGGTTGATTATAAAAAAGCAATGATACTTTTTTATGAACAGAATAACCTTTCTGCTTATAAAAAACTGTTTATGGAGCAATTTGAATTTGCTGTGAAAAACTATTTCTAATGCTCAAGCTGCCTTAGGATAGTCTTTTTCTTAAAGCTCGATGTTGGTGAAAAGAGGTGCAGGTTTTTTTGGTTTGCACTATTTACCGTCTTGTAGTATCACTAAAGCATGGCTAATAACTATCAGGCAGTTTTATCGATTACGCAAACCACTTATAAATCACAAAAAAATGAAATGGATATAATATCAAATGGCGATAGAATAAGGCTGACGCATGTCATTTTTTGGTGTGACAGGCATCAGCATCCGTGCCTGTTTATTCATGTACTTTTAGGTTGAAAAAGTATTGATATATATGACATTAGCGACGATCATATTTTTTATTTTGTCTTTTTTTAAGTCTTTTTCACAGGATGCAAAAGAAATTGTAAAGAAAGCAGATGACAAGATGCGCGGCAGTACTATGCAGGTAGAAATGATTATTAAAACGATCCGCCCAACATGGACCAGGGAAATGCAATGCAAAACATGGATGAAGGGGAACAACCTGGCAATGATATTGATTACATCGCCTGTCAAAGACAAGGGGATTGTTTTCCTGAAAAGGAAAAAGGAAGTATGGAACTGGATGCCAGCATTGGAACGAAATATCAAACTCCCTCCATCCATGATGACCCAGAGCTGGATGGGAACTGATTTTACTAATGACGATCTGGTTAAGGAGTCCTCGGTAGTGGAAGATTATGACCACACCATCGTAGGTGACACGGTTATTCAAAACAGGAGTTGTTACATTATCCGCATGATACCTAAACCTAGTGCCGCCGTAGTGTGGAGCAAAGTGATCATATGTATCGACAAGAAGGATTTTCTTGAGTTGCACAGCCGTTTTTATGACGAAGATGGCCAGCTTATCAATACGATGAACAGCTATGATATAAAATTAATGCATGACCGCATCATTCCTACCCGTTTTGAAATGATCCCGGCCGATAAAAAAGGACAAAAAACAGAAATGATCTATAAAAATATTCTGTATAACAAACCGATTAATGATGGATTCTTCTCCGCCGAAAAAATGAAAACCCTAAATTAACATGTGGCTGATAAAAATGGCATGGAAAAATATGTGGCGCAACCGCACCAGGACCGTCATTACGATGGCTGCAATTTTCTTTGCCGTTATTTTATCCGTTATAGCCAGCAGCTTAAAGGATGGTATTTTCAGCAACCTGGTAAAAAACGTGGTTAGCTTTTACACTGGTTATGCCCAGGTGCACAAAGCGGGCTTTTGGGACGAGCAGATATTGGATAACAGTTTTAAATCATCTCCAAAAGCAGAACAGCAGATATTACGCGATAAGAACGTTACTGCTGTTACTCCAAGGCTTGAGTCCTTTGCGCTGGCATCCTCTGCTGATATTACTAAGGGGAGCCTGGTTTCGGGCATTGATCCTGAGAAAGAAAATCAAATCACCTCCCTGGAGAAAAAACTCATCCAGGGCAGCTACCTGGAAAATACAGACCATGCTGTACTGCTGTCGCAAGGCCTTGCGGAAAGACTAAAATTAAAAACCAATGATACGGTTATATTAATTGGACAGGGTTATCACGGTGCCACCGCAGCCGGAAAATATCTTGTTAAGGGTATAGTAAAATTTGGCTCGCCCGATTTGAATGACCGATCATTATTTATGCCTTTATCTGCGGCACAGGATTTTTACAGCGCTGATAATATGATTACATCTTATGTGCTTTCATTGAGAGACACAAAGGATTTACAAACCACGCGCGCTCTGGCCGCGGCGGCTTTGGGGCCCGCCTACGAAGTAATGACCTGGGAGGAAATGATGCCTGAAGTAAAACAGCATATCCAAACCGATTCCAGTAATATGAAATATGTGCAGGGCATTTTGTACCTGCTGATCTGCTTTGGCATTTTTGGCACTTTGCTGATGATGATGGTAGAAAGAAAGTTTGAAATGGGTATGCTGGTTTCCATCGGCATGAAAAAAGGCAAACTCATCATCTTGTTGCTTTATGAGTCGGTATTTACAGTACTAGCGGGTTGCCTGCTGGGTATTATTGCCAGTATCCCGTTGGTTTATTATTTAAACAGGTATCCCATAAGAATTGGAGGTGAGACAGCTAAAGCGTATGAAAGATTTGGCTTTGAGGCAATATTCCCGACTTCTACCGATGCGTCCATATTTATTTACCAAGGTGTAACGGTACTGTTCATTGGCCTGCTGTTATCGTTATACCCGATGTATAAAGTAATAAGGTTAGATCCTGTAACAGCAATGAAACGATAAACTATATTGATATGATTTTCATAATGGCATGGCGGAATATCTGGCGTAATAAAATGCGGAGTATCATCATTATTTTATCAATAGCGATAGGATTGTTTGCTGGTATTGCCGTGCTTGCACTATATAAGGGCATGATGAAAAGCCGCGTCCGCAATGTGATCGACTCGGAAGTGGGTCATTTACAAATACACAACGGCAGGTTTAAAAAGGATTATGAACCACAATTTATATTGGCAAACGGAGCAGGTGTATTGAAGGCAGTGAGCAAAATACCTGAAGTTAAACTCGCTGCATCCAGAAGTATTACGATGGGTATGCTGGCAACACCAACCGGCAGTGCAGGTGTGCAAATAAATGGCGTTATCCCTGATCTGGAGTACCGGTTATCGCAACTACAAAAAAAGATCATCAAGGGCAAACCATTCGATCCGACAAAAAAAAATGAAATTATGGTCGGCGGGAAGCTGGCTAAAAAGTTGAAACTGAAACCAAGGTCGAAACTGGTGCTTACTTTTACGGATACGGCTGGCAATATGGTATCAAGCGCCTTCCGGGTAGCTGGTATTTACCAAAGTGATAATGCCCCCCTCGATGAGAAGAATGTATATGTTAATATTAATGAGCTGAATGTTTTGCTTGGCATTTCAAACTCATTCCATGAGATCGTGATCTTGTTGAAAAATGATGCAGATGTAAAAAAAATACAGCTGGTGCTGCAACAAAAATTCCCTGTTTACCAAATAGATTCATGGAGAGAAATTTCGCCGGAAACGGATCTGCTTGTAAAAACAGTCGACCAGTATTCCTACATCATTATGTTCATTATCATGTTTGCTTTGGCCTTTGGCATTGTGAACACTATGCTTATGGCCATACTTGAGCGCACCCGCGAAATTGGCATGATGGTAGCTCTCGGAACGAATCGTATAAAAATATTTTTATTGATTTTTCTGGAAACAATTTTTTTAACCCTCGCCGGAACTCCTGTGGGGATTTTTATCGGGTGGGTGACGACAGCTTATTTTAATAAACACGGTCTTGATCTGTCAGGAATGGGACGTGAGATGATGAGCAGTTTTGGTTTTGGGACAATAATTTATCCTGAGTTCCCCGCAGATAAGATAAGCGGGGTATTACTTATTGTGATCGGAACCGCCCTGATTTCATGTTTGTTCCCTGCAATCAAAGCATTGAAGCTGCAGCCGGTAGAGGCTTTAAGAAGGTAATACTTAATAATGAAGATTATGAATACAGTTATCGATGCCCATGATGTAAGCAAAATATATAACAAGGAAACTATTCCGGTATTTGCAGTAAATAACGTGCATTTGCATATAAAAAAGGGTGAGTTTACCGCACTGGTCGGGCCGTCGGGTTCGGGAAAAACCACGCTGCTGAATTTGATAGGCGGGCTGGATAATCCTGATAGCGGCAATGTATTTATTGAAGATCTTGACATCACCAAACTGTCTGCTAATCAACTGATAGAATTCAGGCTAAAGAATATTGGATTTGTGTTTCAGTCATTCAACTTGATCCCGGTTTTGACAGCAAAAGAAAATGTAGAATTCATTATGCTTTTGCAGGGCATTAAGAAGAGCGTAAGGGATGCACGGGTGAAGCAATTGTTCAGGGAGATAGGGATGGATGATAAAATGGATACCCGGCCGGCGCAACTTTCCGGTGGACAACAGCAGCGGGTAGCAGTTGCAAGGGCTTTGGCAAGCAAGCCCAAATTTGTACTGGCAGATGAACCGACGGCAAACCTCGATTCAAAATCAGCGTCCAATTTACTTGATATTATGGCGAAGCTTAACAAGGATGAACAAATTACTTTCCTTTTTTCAACGCACGATCAACGGGTGATTGACCGGGCAAGGAGAGTTATAACATTGGTTGATGGCAGGATAGTGAGCGACACCGCCGCAGTTTCAACCAAACACGAAAATGCCAATGTGCAAAAATGAAAAAGCTATTACTATTATGTTTTATATTATTTGCTGTGCTTATCGCAAAGGCCCAGGATAGTACTACTGTAGCTCATAAATTGACGGTCAACGGATACATAAAGGATCTGCAGACGCTCACTTTTGACAAAGACTTTAGTGATCTGATCGCCGGTAATCTGATCCATAACCGTATTAATGTCAAATGGAAGCCGACAGAGAAAATTACCGGTGTTGCTGAGTTTCGCAACCGTTTGTTTTGGGGAGAAGAAGTAAAGTTAACTCCTGGTTTTGCTTCTCTTTTGAGAAACGAAAATGAAGCAATAGATATGCAAAAGATATGGATAGAAAACAAATCAATGGTTTTGCTTAGCAATGTAGAAAGACTGTATTTTGACTATGGAAAGGATAAATTGAACGTTCGCATTGGACGGCAGCGTATTAATTGGGGAGTAAACACCACCTGGAACCCCAACGATATTTTTAACTCTTATAATTTTCTTGATTTTGATTATGAAGAGCGGCCGGGCGTAGACGCAGGTAAGATCAGGTATCTGTTCAACAGCTCCTTTAACACAGAATTTGCCTATGCGTATACCGGCAAAAGAAATGGAAGTGTCGCGGCGTTAAAATATGCGCTCAATATAAGTAACTATGACATACAGTTTATTACGGGCTGGGATCACGACCACCCAACCGCAGGCGCGGGCTGGGCCGGCAGTATTAAGGAGGCCGGATTTAAAGGCGAAGTGCAATATTTTTTTGCAGGGAAAGATTCAACGGATCACTTGAACCTGGCACTCGAAGGAGATTATATGTTTAAGAAGGGCTGGTATTTGAACTTAGGCCTCTTGTTCAACGATCGCGGCTTAGACAAGCCTGCAGGTAACTGGAGCAATTTAGACCTGGGGCTTTCGCCGGAAAACCTGATGCCAACCAAATGGAATATCATTGTTTCGAGCATCAAAGAAATCACCCCGCTATTATCGGTAAATGTCAGTGTTTTATATTCACCGGGAACAAATCTAACTATTTTCTACCCTTCTTTTCAGTACAATATCGCCACAAACCTTGATGTAAATTTGGTGTGGCAATCGTTTTTTGCTGAACAAATGCAAAGGTATGAAGCTGTTAACCACCGATGCTTTTTACGGCTTAAATTGAACTTTTAGTTTTTGGCCCGTTTCACAGTCACCGGCATTTCTTTTACCATGGGCTACAATTTTTACGCTCCTTTATATCAGTTTCCCATCGGGGATAATAAGTACGAGCACGATCTCCTATCGTCAATCATTGTCTGTTCTTTCCTGCGCCGGGGAGAAGGTTTTGTTTCCGATTTCGGTATGCCTGATCTGCCCCCCTAAATACCCGGTCCTGGCGATCAGTCCAAAGCCAACCAAAGCTGCAGTCAGTGCCACAAGCGCAACCGGTCTGATCAGAGGAGAGCTTTTTAGTGTCACAAAGAGGCCGGCCATAGCGATTGCGCCTATAACGATCAACGCGATCAAAGAAATGAGTGCAGATTCTGCATGTTCTTCTATTATGTTTTTAGAGATTCCCTGTA
>Ga0105237_10007598_pt1 | contig 11846 bp, 14 predicted proteins | sample KBSC24metaG_FD_81520 | JGI IMG/M metagenome (GOLD analysis project Ga0105237, IMG submission 81520) | Corn rhizosphere microbial communities from Kellogg Biological Station, Michigan, USA - KBS C2-4 metaG | ecosystem: Host-associated > Plants > Roots > Rhizosphere > Soil | place: Michigan, USA... | reverse complement strand
TGGGCAACCAAACAAAGGAACAAGCACGAGCGAAACAAGACCGTTTGTACTAGCTAGATAGCCAGCCAGACTATGACCCTGTATGATTACCTATGCTCCGAAATCCCGAAAACACATTTGGACCACAATGTCCTGGGGTATCATGATGAAGAATCCGAATCATATCCAACCAACGCCAAGCTTTCCACTTTTGCAAACTTGTCCCGTTCCGAGACCTGCCCCTGCCCCTGCTCGTGTTCCTCTGTAGGATCTCGTTTTCGCTTGACCCTCGGTTGCCAGGGGTCCGCATCTCGTAAGAAGGGGTCCGTAGCTATCCGCGTATTTGTCCTCAGCTCATTCTGCAGCACAAGCTTCTTCGAAGCAGCAGTTTCAACGGCAGAAGTAGTGGCGGTAGATGTCATCGACCCAGCCTTGACTCGCGAGGGCAATTTCTCCCGCAGAGCCTGGAAGAGCGGTTTGGCTGAAGACGAGGTCGACCCCTCTGCATGCAGGCCAAAGTCAATGTACTTGACGCGATCGTTGTCCTCAGGGCGCTCGGGGAGTAGATGTAGATCTTCTCCGATACCAAACTTCTCCTTGAGCGCATCACCCGACATCTCATCGGCATGGCGCTTCCTCCTGCCAACCCTGAAATCCGCACGAAGCTTCTTGCTCATCTCATAAGGATCCGCCCAGTCACGGTCACTGGCCTTGAGCAGCTCATCCAGACGGGCCTTCTGCGCATTAAACACAGAGCGATCCTCGACCTTCTTCTCCAACACACCGAATCCACCATCCCGTTCCAACCGGTCCTTGTCCTCGTCCGAGACGCCAATCCTAACCTCACCGTCCAGCAATTTATCCACACCAGTATCTCGCCTTCTTCCACCCTCGACAACCAGGTACTCCGCGTTCTTGGGATCGGTGCGGACCTCCAGCCAGCCGCCGCAGACGGTGTGCTTGAAGCGGAAGCTCCAGATCGGCGTGCTGTAGTAGTTGCCCACCTTTTTCTTCTCCGCATTGAACCGCACACCTTGCCCGATGATTTGCTCAGGCGAGCAGTGCGTGCACCAGATCGCGAAGGGGCATTCGAACCGCACCGTCAGGATCCCCTCACTCTGCAGCTTGCGAGCCCGGTTGCCCAGCGCGTGACCCTTGCCTGAGGCTGCGTTGAAGGATACCGTGCCTTCGAGTTCTGGTGGGACGTACCGTCCCATGTTAAAGCCCTGCATCGTGGCGGTGGGTTGTGTAACCGTGTGTGTAAGGGTTTGAAATTGTGAGGGACTTCGACGTCGCTCAACTCGACTTGAGAATGAGGGATGGAGCGTCGACCAGTAACTCGGTCTATTGATCAATGCGGATCATGTACTTGCCGTGAAATACCCTCAACGACTTCCATGTCGACAACTTGGAATCGAGCATGGGATATGAGCGACTGTTGCTGCTGTTCGCTATCCTGCAACAAACTTTCAGTCAAGGCGACATGTCGAATCGATGCGGAGGGGCCCAGATTGGGAGTGCGGCCACGTGAGCTTTCGGGATACTTTCCCTAGGTGACTCCCCTGATCAACTTCCAAGTTCATCCTTGTTCACTTTGGATCTTTCAAGCTGCCGTTATCTTGTGGTTTATTGACCAGAAATACTCCTCGAGGGTGCCATATTCTAGCAATATCTAGAAGACATTAATACCATGCATAACAAAGCATGAAGACCAGGAAAAACCTATGCGCTATCCTGGCATATATCACTCTCATAAATGACAGGGGACTTCCAATTCCCTGAGAGTTTCTCCCTGACCCCTCTCCCAAGCATTTCCATCTACCGCCCCTACAGCTTGTATTCTGTCCTCTCCGCGGCCTTCTTATAGGACGGCACCTCTTTAATACGATTCAGCCAGTTCTGAATGCGTGGCCAGCGGCCATCACTTTCCGTGCCCAGTTTCCTGGTGAAGATAAATTCAACACTGAACCCCATGATGATATCGGTCGCAGTCAGGTGATCTCCAACGAGGAAGTCTTTGCCGCTGCTTGATCCGTAGTTATCGGACGATGACGAGGATAACTCCTGTTCTAACCAGGCGAAGTCGTTGCGGACGTTTGGCGAGAGGGCCTTCTCCATCTCCGGCAGGCAATCTGCGGCTCGCGAGGGCAGGCGCCAGCGTGCGTAGAGGACCTGTTTTAATTAGGAATTCACCTTGACTGGAAGTGTCAACGGGGGACGGAGATAGGTGGTTGCTTCTAGATATCCCTGATCGGACCATGTGTGGGATCCATTGCTGGTAGCATGTCATCTACTTCGCAGGGGAATGACGGGACCATAGAAGAAAGTGACATGGTGTCTCAACTACTCACCGCAAGAGCATGCAACATGAACGTTCCCTCTGCCGCAGACATGAACTCCCTGACCTTCGCACGCGCCTTCCTCTCCCTCGGCAACAACCTCGCCTCACTGTCATACGTCTCGCACAAATACCTGGCATCTATCAGCAGCCACTCACCTCAATCACAAAGCACAGCAACGCCATACTCTGCAATAGCCGCACTTTCCTGCACAACAAGATCCCCATCCCTGATAGCGGGACTCTTGCCCAAGGCAGTAGGGATCTTGTCCTTGAACTCGGGCGACGCAAGCCCATTCGATGCGCGCGGCGATGCGACCAGCGTATATGGTAGTGATAGCTCCTCCAGTAGCCAGGCGATGCGGATCGCGCGGCTGGCGCCTAGAAAATAGAGCGTTATATCGGGGGTTGGTGTGTTCATGGTCGTGCTTGGACTTGAGTGTTTGTGTGGACCGAGTGGGTGGGTAGTGGTTTAAAGGAGCTAGGAGGGGGGAGGGTAAAGACAAAGAAATGACCCAAAATTAGATCGGCGGAATTGTTGCTTTACGTCTCGATGATATATCTATGAGTAATGCATATGACTAGAAATCGCTCTCCTAAGGACACCCTAGAGATGTCGAAGTGACGTTCTCCATATCTCGGATGAAAGGTGCGCCGAATCCTTCCTCCTCATCCCCGCGACAGCATATTATGTCTTCCTTACCTATCGAGGCAGGTAGTGGTAGGCAGGTAGTACCTAACAAACCTAACGACAAGCCTTGATAGCGGAGTTGAGATGATGCCCAGCAACAATATGGGGGAAACATTTGGGGGAGGAAGCGCCATTCGCCTTCACTCTTTGAGGAATGCCAGTGGTTGAGGGGGAAAGCTTGAAGTCCACTAAAGGTCGTAGAGTACATTCTCTCCGAGTGGAAGGGATGTGCGTAAGGCATATAAATCTACTTAGTACATGCCCAGCTAGGTACCTTGCTGGTCAGTTAAGTTCAATATCTCAAGCACTAAAGTTGTCAACTGGACTTGACCTAGTAGGTGCAATAGTAACGGACTTGTGGAAGGGGAGATTGTTCAACCCTCAAGCTCTTGAAACTTCACCTACATTTAAATCAGCAAAGCGAATATTAGAACAAGGACGGGCGAACATGGAATTTTTACCATCCATTTCAAGCATCATTTTTGACTGGCTGAGCAAGAGGTGAACTAGCTACATACCTGCTCCGTTGGTACCGAGGTGGTACATAAGTAGGTAGAACTGAGTACCAAGGACAAGCAAGGCACATATCTTAACCACTTGGTCATGCCTGGCCTTTGGCAGTCATCCGAGATTGTATGTATCGTGCAACGCGCACATTAAAAACATTCATTCACCCTCTCAATGATCCGAGTCCCCTTTTCGCAAAGCAAGTAAAGAAAAGACACACGCAGTCCGTTATACAGGACAGGACGTGGACGGTCCCAGGTGTGCATGTGTGCGCGCGTATGGAAGAGAGTTGATGACTCCGACAATCGCTGATGCATAACCATAACCATACCCCTACCATGCACGTCTTTCATAGTCCATGATCCATGATCCGTAAAATCCATACGCCATTTGAGATGCTTCGCACAAGTCATATCCGCGCGGGTTGACTGCATTATCATCGGATCTGATCTCAGTCCCTCATCTCCTTAGGGAATTCTAGTATTTATCAGTATAAACACCGACAGGGCGTGTGACGAAACGATTGCTTCTTCTCCTAGCGTCATCGGGTGTTGCAGAGCCCGGCCCGCTTTCACTTCCATCCCTAGCTGCACTCTCAGTACCGAACCCTCTTGATCCAGAGCGAAATTTAGCCTCCAGCATTGCGAGCGCCATGTCACCCTCTTCGCGAGCTAACTCTGCTTCTTTCAACAGTCCATTCCTCGTAAGCTCTCTTTCTTCCTCTGGGAGGACAAAGCGATGAATTGTGCGATGATCCATCACACGTTCCTCTTCGTCACCGCCGCCCTCGACCCAGGTGCCTTTACCACAGCGGCCCTTGCGTCGATATGCACTATATTCAACGGAAGCACTGTCACGTTTCTTGCTTTGACTTTTCCGTTCGAGAAGCTTTCGTGGATCAGGATCAGTTTTTGGCCATGGAAATCCGTAAAGCATACTGTGACGTTCGCAGCGAGGACATTCCTTTCGAGTTTGATAGCCGTTGGATTGGATGAAGAAGCCATAGCATTTGGTGTTGTGGCACTGAACCCAGCGATCGTGGGGCTGTGCGAGGAGCTTGCGTGTCAAAATGTGGTCACCTGCAATTCGAATGGTCCCAGTAACCGGATGAACGGTCAATGTGGCTCTTGTAACAGATGTGCTAGCTTGTTCTATCGAAGGTAGTACATGAGTTTCTGAGGCTGGGGCAGACACAACTGAGTTGAGAACTTCCTTCGTAATGGTTGTAGTGGTAAGTGTGGAGATCACATGAGGAACAGGTGGTGCAGCTGATTCCGCTGTTTCATCTGCAGCATTTGGAGCCTCACCTGATCCCACGAGGTCGGAAGGAACATCGCTCAATGGTGTCGATTCGTGACGGGAAGTAGTGACAATGATAGTGTCCTCAGCGTCGTCGTCAGCTTCCACTTTCGTGATTTCGGTTGTCTCAATTTTAACCGTCACAGAAGAATCAATTGTGCTACTCAGCGCAGGTAAAGGGGCTGTCGTGGCAGTCTCAGTTGTAGAGCCATGGCTGGAAGGAGATGTTGGAGCAGGAGAGAGTGGTGCTCGAGATGAAACCTTGCCCAGCAGCCTCGCAGCCATTTTGCTTTCCCGATGTCCGTTGTTTGATTTGACATCGCTATCTGAGCCCTGCTCGGCAGGTTGAGATTGAGGGACGACTTCGGAGATAGTCGCGGGGTCAATGGTAGGATCGTTTGCCTGGATATCACGCTCAATCGATTGTCGCGCGCTACGCGGCGGGGAGAGCACAGGACCTTGCTCATGTATGGAAATTGGTACTGCCTTTGTTGGCTCTAGAGCCTCGCTAGCGGAACTCTCTTCCAGAAGCTCCGACTCAGGGGCCGTAGGCGGTGTCCAGGACTGCTGTAACTTTGAGGGCGATTGTGTGGTCTTGATGACTTTGGAGGGTGGAGTAGAGGAAGTGCCAAACGAGGACATATCGGAGTCAAATTTGCGTTTGAGGCCACGAGCTTGGACGCTGGACATCCTGGAAGGTGCAGGAGTCGAGTCTTGGCTTCTATTATCGAGTAACGCCGCCCTGGGGGTCCATCCATTTCGTTCCGAGATCTCGCAGGTGTGGCAGAGACAGTCGATGTTGTTTGGCCCAAAGTAATCATCGCCATAGGAAACAGTAATCTCGTCGCCGACTTCGATATTTTTCATAGCTACAACCTCCATGCCGTCTGGACCAGTAGTAACCAAACGACCGTTTGCGTCACAATCATGATTGGCAAAGCGAGCGGGACCCAGGAAAATGGAAGAGTTTTTCTTGCGACTGGAAACGACAATACTGAAATTACGGTTGGTCATGTCGAGGTCGGCTGATTCTTCGGTAGTTAGAGGAACAAGTTTTTAAATAAGGTAATTAACCTTGTCGCCTTGCTTGATACGTCGTCGAGCAGTAACAGCAGCCTCATAGGTGACGATAGTGTAGCGGTTGGTCGTAGAGACTTCCCAAGCACAGTCAGTGCTGTACATGCTGATGTACTTCCGAATATGGGACAAAAAATGTTCTTGTTCGGTCTTGGAATGTAGGCTCTTCTTGTACCTCTTAAGCCCAGGAAGAGCAAGGAGGGCCTTTTCAGCCCCAGCCAGATCCTTATCGACAATGACTTTTTGGAGCAAGATTTTCGGAACCTCGTCTTCCTTAATGCCACGAATTGGAATGTGTTTTGTCCTATTTTTCCGTATGCGCGACTTGTAGTAGGCCTATCAGAGGTTTAGTATGAGCGTGTCTGTAGCCCGTCTGGCTATTATGGAAATGATGGACTGACATTGTCTACAAGAGCATCTGAACAAACATCATCATGTGCCGCCAGTTCAGCGAGAGACAGTCTGTTAGTCCTCTCAGGCTCTCGGTCTTTTCTCTTGCGAATCATGGTGGGGAAGTGAGCAGACTCGACGAGCTCAAACGCGTTGACGAGCGAGGGAGCGCCGCAGGAGGGTAATGGTCGGGGGAGTTTGGACCTTGGTGTCGAGGGTTGGAAATCGAGGGTAAACAATGAATGACTGGAAGGGGCTCGGAGATTATACAGTATGTAGGATGTAGTGAATACTACTGCACTGGCAGTAGACAATGCGAGGCAGTCTTGAATCAGGCCAGCCTGAGAGTGACAATGATCTGGTGGAAGTGAGTGTAATGCGACATGGCGGTCGCGTATGTGAAGCGATGCAATGCAATACTCTTTTGCAGCTGAACAATCTAGCGAGTGAAAGAGGAATAAGGAGGGTGTTGGTTCAGCTCTAGACCTAGCGATTATGTATGTCGATTGGGAGGGAGTGCAGGTGAACTGAGATGTTACGGTACATGAAGGGAAGGGGAGGGGGAAGAGAAACGAGGTTACGAATTACTCAGTTCCGTCCAGAACGCACGGAGGACGTGCATCTGCAGGAGCCGCGGGCTGGAATGGCCAGAGTGACCATGGAGTCGTGGGCCGTGGCATCAAAGAGTAATAATAATAACAACTAGCCAGTTAGTCGTTCAAGTTGTGGCTAAATCTACACAAGCTACCTGGTATTCCGTCTACTACCGCTGGGCATTCTACGAGTAAGAAGACGCGCTAGGAGGCCAGAGACCACATCAACAATAGGCGAGGTCAATGCACAACATGCCTAGAAGCCTAAGAACGCAAGAGCCTATGATGCCTGAGGCCAACGCCCATCGCAACCGCAACCGCACCCTGCACCCAGCCGTTCAGGGGCTAGAGAGCGCCCCTAAACCCTCGAAGGGGTACAAAATCCATCAATCAGCCACAGCAAAGGCCGGGGGTCCCACGCTCGAACGATCCACGAGTCCGCGACTGGCCTATCCACCAAATCACAATCCTTGTCCACGGCTGGGCCTTGAACAATCCACTTTTGGAATTCGAGTTCGAACTTTCTTTGCTTGGCTGCGTCCAGTGGTGCTGCTTGCGAACTGCTAAACGTCCCTCTATCATCTCATTCTACAGGTGTTGAACTACAGCCACATTATGCTGCCACGATGATACAACTAAAGGTATGGGATACTATAAGGAATCAATCAATATTCATTGTGTGCACGTGACTGATGCGATTTTCTCCAGACGATGCTGAATTGCATCGACAACTCAGGTGCGGCCATTGTCGAATGCGTCGCAGTCATGAAAAAGAAGACTCAACCTGCTAAAATTGGTACCCTATGAACCTCCCGACTGATTCCATATCTTCCTTTGACCTGACACAGTCTTCTAGGTGACCGGATAATCGTGGTGGTTCAGAAACAGAGGAGCTTTGGTCCCGACAATCCAGGCGGAACGAGCTTGGGCATCTCCAACAAAGTCCGACGAGGCGATATCAGACATGCAGTGGTAGTCAGGGCGAGAAAAGAAGAGCAGCGAAAAGATGGTACACTGATCAAATTTGGTGACAACGCATGTGTACTCATTCAGAAGAACGGCGATCCCATCGGAACGAGATTATCCAGTATTGTCGGTGCTGAACTACGAGAGAAAAAGTGGTCGAAGATACTGTCATTGGCACCCATGCACATTTGAAGCTGCTGATGAGCCGATCTTATTGCTATCAACATATGTAAAATTAAGAAAGAAGAACAAGAATACCACCGGAACTCCTCAAGAATTCTTGCCTCTGGGGGTATCAATGTCCGCTCATGGGCTCATGTCTCTCCGCCGAGCGCTGTACGCTGTACGCCTTGTAATGCTGAAAATCCAAAAATGATGCCATCCACCAACACCGACGCTAAACGACAGTGTAGACATGATTGCAGGCCGTGCACACATAGTAAAGTTTCTGAGAAAAATGAGCGAAGTAAGGCAAGGAAGAGTGACATATTACTCACCATTCCTGTTTCAGCAGCCCGCTGTTGTGACTGGAAATAAACCGCATCTCTCTCGTTACATCGTGGGCAAGTCTTCTGAGTTCGGGGCAACTGTACAGGGGGAGATACGGTCAGCCAGAGTTTGATAGAGTAAAGTTGCGACCGAGCCAGAACAAAAAGACCACGATTTTCACTCTTCACCACACTGGTAGCATCTCAGCTGGTCGCCGCAGAGGGTACATGAAGGGGGCATTTCTAAAAAATCCGAACCCACAGTTGGATCATTGGCAACATCAGTGGTCACTCCGGCGGTCTCCTGTACATTGGCACCTAGATGCTGGCGGAAGGTACATGCTGAATCGTGGGTAGTGGTGGCATGGCATGCCTTGCAAATGTAGAGCAGTGTCGAGGTGGCTCTATCTTCCTTGGGGTAGAGAAGGTTGGAGCATTCTTGACAGAAGCGATAACTGACTTCGCTTCTCTTGCTTTCCCCTTCACTGGGCGATGGAGATTGGGGTGCCGACATGGTTTGGTTAATGTAGGAAGTCTCGTTGTCGTTGTCGTGGATGAGGATGAGGATGAGGGATGAGGTGAGCGTTCCTTCTCCGTAAATACTAGTATGGTACTGATGGTGTGTCCGAGGTAATGGGATGGTCAAGCGATCGTGTAGTCGACGTGGTAGAGGTTGATAGTTGCGGATGGTATGTTGTGGATGATAGATGGAAAAAGGAAGGGAATTTGGAGGGTGCGGGTACATGTATGTGCCTGGTGCCTCCACTCACTGAACAAGTGCTTCCTGCGAATGGCAGCCGTGGAAGGCTGTGAGGGGAAGGGGACTCATGGATTATTGTTTTTCCCCACACGGCTGTGCTGCCACTGTCACCCACTGCACCCAACATTAGGCACCTCTGCCAGTGCTTTGGGGTACAAGCAAGGGCGACTTCCACATGCTTCCAGGCACCGCCAATGCTTATTCCTTCCCAGGTCAGTACCCTAAGTAATTAGGTGTTTAATAGTGTCACTCTGGGTCCAGTGTTCACACTTCGGGCTGACGGGAACTGCCAGTGACTCAACGAATAAATGCATCTCGAACGCGTTACACAGATAGTCCAAGGTTGTCATTGTTTGTTATTATTGTCATCTGTTATTAGTCACCACCTCCTAGTCATCAGTCACCCCGTCATCTCGCACAGGCAGTTCAGCTGGGTGCCGGTCGTGACAACAGTCACGTGAATCTCACTCCCCCCTTTCATCCATTTCCGTCCTCCATCACTGGTTTACCCCGCCATTTCGACGGCTGCAGCGCCTGCACATCAAACTCCAAACGCGTTCCTTCCCAATGCCCCCATAGTCCTGCTGCCACTCAACAATTCTGCAAAGTCTTGCTCCTCGTCAGCGACAACGACAACTCCACGCATAGCCCTTGCTGACTCTCATCATGGTACACACCTCTATGCAATCCTTCCCCATGTTCGATTGGTACTCCGTACAGCACTGACCAAACATAGTCGGACACAGGCCTTCCCCAAGACTGGGAAATCCGTCATTCCAATTCGAAGAACCTGCCCTATTACTTCAACCAAAAGACGCATGAGTCAAGATGGGAACCGCCGGAGGATGCTGACACCGACAAGTTGAAAGTCTACATGGCCCAGCATCACAGTTCAACCACCACCCGCATCGATGGCCCCGCTTCCGAGGGGAAAATCAGAGCAGCTCACCTTCTGGTGAAGCACAGAGATAGTCGCAGACCTTCGAGCTGGAGAGAGACCAACATCACCCGCTCCAAGGAAGATGCCATCTCATTGCTCAAAGGTTATGAGGAGCAAATCCGCTCGGGCTCCACCACCTTGGGAGACCTTGCTGTATCGGAATCCGACGACAGCAGTGCCCGTCGCAGAGGTGACCTGGGTTTCTTTGGCAAGGGCCAGATGCAGAAGGAATTTGAAGATGCTGCCTTTGCTCTTCAACCCGGCGAAATGAGCACCATTGTGGAGACCGCATCTGGCGTGCATCTCATTCAAAGGTAGGTCCCCATTTTGATTATGACGTCGCTGCATGCCTCATCGCTGACTTTCTACCGGCAGAATTCAGTAAGCATCGAGGAGACTCGAGGATCACGGTATTTTTATTGTGGTTTGCTGTAATTTTGGGTGGCTATTGCCGGGATGAACTTCTGGATAATAAGAATTCTGGAATATGGGTCTCTCCGTCACCTTGCACGGCACCCTTTTCCATCGGTGGCCTCGACCTACTCCATGTCGGAGCAAGCCTGGGAGGGCCACTGGTACAGGTTGCCACTTGGATAAGAAAATGGTTCAGTGAATAGAAAGGCGTCACGCTAGCTTTTCTGAAAATGTCGTTATCGGCAAAGCTTTTTCACTCTCACAATTCTGCTAGGGTTTACCCCAGAACGATTGCTGGGCTCAGATGGTGAGATAGCAGGCGCAGTCACAAATATCATCCTGTTCTCATTCTCGAGCTCTGGGCCATACGTCACAAAGACCGCTTCCTTTGCCCGGCCCAATACAGATCTTTAGCAGAGACAAAGTCTCCCGCAACAAAACAGGTAAACCTATTTTGACCCCTGTCTCAAATACCCCGTACCAATCACATAATGCCCCTAGCCTGTTTGCCTCGTCCTCTAGGATGTCCCGAGTATATAACACAGCAGCCCCTTCCACACCTGTCCATATCTATCACCGAGTCCTACCATACCTACAGAACCAGAATTACGAGTCCCTCTAACTAGACTTTGCTAAGACACGGCCTTGTATCTTGTCCCTCTCACTTTCACCCAAATAAACACCATGAAAGGCTACAACCCACCAGATGCTCTCTTTCTTGCGCCCCCGCATTTGCACGACCCTACAGATGTTTCACACGTTGCTGCACTCCCAGATTCAATGCTCTCACAGCTCCCAGAGTCTGTCCAGGATGCACTTTGGACATTACAAGAATCAACCTCCATAGTCTATGCTTCTTATGAGAGACTACAGGAGCTTCTTGACCAGAGATTCGATCGTCTGGTGTCTCTACCAAGGGGAGCCGGAATGTCATCAAGAGGCTGTATGTATGCCCAACGAACAGGTGTTCATGCAAGCAGCACTTCAAAAGCTAACATGTGACAAGATTCCGAGGGAGCGTTTTTCAATTATGTCAACCACTTTTCTGCTGAACGACGTTACTTGCTCGAGGATGCTCTTCCTGATTGGAAGCACAAAGCTTCCCGAGCGGGGCTGAAACGGTACAACGATTTGATATTGATATTTCGAGGCAAGACCATGACAGTGGCTGAATGGTTCACTCAGCTCCACGCCGCTGTTACACTTTGGTGTCACGAAGCTAGGCATACCGAGCTCCCTGACTTTGACTCCACGATTCTGGAATACGAATCTCAGTCGTCGACACCATCATCTGAACACTCTGAATCAGATCTCGAGTATTTGATGGGTGAGCATCCGGTTAGAACCGGCCGGAAGCCGGTCATCGCCACCGAGGGCTTCACTTTCGAGGTTTCCAAGGCATTG
>Ga0105237_10007597_pt1 | contig 11846 bp, 7 predicted proteins | sample KBSC24metaG_FD_81520 | JGI IMG/M metagenome (GOLD analysis project Ga0105237, IMG submission 81520) | Corn rhizosphere microbial communities from Kellogg Biological Station, Michigan, USA - KBS C2-4 metaG | ecosystem: Host-associated > Plants > Roots > Rhizosphere > Soil | place: Michigan, USA... | reverse complement strand
GATCCGCGCCTGCATGCGCGCGCGCTTCGACTGGTTCGCGGGCCGTCCCGCGGCGGCGCAGGCGGCGATCGAGGAAGCGATCGGCCAGGGCCAGGCGGAAGAACGCGGGCATACCTTCTGCACCTTGCTGGCGCACATCGTAGTGCCCACCGCGGTGTGGAACGGCGATCTGGAGCTGGCCTCGCGCTATGTGGCGATCCTGCGCGACCGGGCGCGGCGGAACTTCGACAATTTCACCAAATGGGCCGACCTGCTGTCCGACGGCATCGAGGTGTGCGGCGGCGGCAAGGTGACGCCGTCGCTGCGCGCGCGGATCGAGGCGAGCTGGCCGTTCCGCCAGGAAGTGTTCGCGACGCTGCACCCGGCGCTCGCCGTCGACGCGATGCTCGACCTGCGGCGTGCGCCGGCGGAATCGTGGAGCCGCCCCGAACTGCTGCGGCTGATCGGCAACCGCGCGCTTGCCGCGGGCGATGTCGCGGCTGCCCGCGCGCTGTTCGCTGAAGGTCTCGCTCTGGCGAAGGCGCGCGGCAGCGTTCCGTTCGCCGATGCCCTGGAAGCCGCCATCGCGGCGCTCGCCTAGAACGCTGCGGCCTCGGTCGACACGGGCAGTTCGAAGGCGAAGCGGGCGCCGCCCAGCGGCGAGGCGTTGTCGGCCGTGATCGTGCCGTCATGCGCGTCGATGATCGAGCGGCACAGCGCCAGCCCCAGTCCCATGCCGTCCGGCTTGGTCGAGACGAAGCGCTGGAAGACGCTTTCCAGCCGGTCGGCGGGCAGGCCTGGTCCGCTGTCGGCGATCGCGCAGCCGACCATCTCGCCGCGGTCGAAAATCTCGATGGCGACGCGGCGTTCGGCGGGCGCATGGCTGTCGATCACCTGCATCGCGTTGACCAGGATGTTGACGATCACCTGTTCGATCTGCGTCCGATCCACCACAATCTGCCGCGCGGCACTGCGATCGCAGACCGATATCTCGATGCGCATCGCGCGCGCCTGCGCCTCGACCAGCGGCATCGCGCCGGTGACGAGGTCCGCAAGCCGCGTCTCGCCGAGCACCGGCGCGCGTCCCGATGCCATGCCGCGGACGCGCGTGATGATCTCCCGCGCCCGCAGCGCGTAGGACGAGACGCGCTCCAGGGCAGTCGCCGCTGCCTCCAGATCGGGTTCCGGCTTGGCGAGCGACTGCCGCCCGGTCTGGCTGCTGGTCGCGATCGCGGTGAGCGGCTGGCTGATTTCATGTGCGATCGATGCCGAAAGCTCACCCAGGAGCGAGATCCGCGCGGCATGGGCGAACTCGGCACGCAGGCCGTCCAGCGCCGCCTGCGCCGCCAGCCGGTCGCCAATGTCGAGCATGCTGATTACCGCACGGCGATGACCGCCTTGCCGGATGCTGACACAGGTGAAGATCACGTCGTGCACCTGGCCCTTGCGATCGACGATCTGGGTCTGCTCCTCCATGCTGTTTCGGTGGATCCCGGCGATAATCGTGCGGATGAAGGTGTCCGGACGCTTCGCCCAGGCGAAGTCCACCGTCTGGCCGATGATCTCGGCGGGGTCGTCGAGGGCGAGCAGCTTCACGGCGTGCGCGTTGGCCTCCTCGATATAGACCATGCGCTGGATCGCTTCCGCAACCTCCGGTCTTTGGGCGAAATACGCCTCCAGGTCGGTCTGGTCGTTGAGGCCCGCCTGAACATAGAAGCTGTCGAGCGCGTCGCAGTTGATCACGCACAGGCCGATCGGCATCTGCTCGAACAGCGCCTTGAACTTCTCGCGCCCCTCCTCGATGCGGGCGTTGGCGGTACGGATCTCGGTGGTGTCGACGATGCCGATCATCACGCGGCCCTCGCCGATCCGCCCGGCATCGAGGCACATCGTGAACACCCCGAACAGCCGTTCCCCGCTCAGGCGACGAAGCTGCACTTCGCGGATGAGCCGGCGCTCGTCTCTCCCCCTGGCCAAAAGCATGTCGACGAAGACGTCGTTGCTTTCCATGGTCCAGAACGGGCGCAGCGTGTCGGGGAAGGGCGTGCCGCGGGCGCCCAGTATCTCTACCGACCGATCGTTCATCTCGACGATCCGGACATGGTCGAGCAGGTCCTGGACGAGGGCGGGGTGGGCGAGCAGATGCGCGCGCGGCTCACCCTGGGCCGCGGCCAGGAGCGGCGCCAGTCGTTCGAGTGCGCGCGACAGGTCGACCTCCATGCAGGCGGCGGTCACCGCCTGGAACAGCGTGCGATAGCGCTGCTCGTTCGAGCGTAGCGCCTGCTGGCTTGCCCGCGCCTCGGTGACGTCGCGGGCAGTCTCCACGACGAAGGCGAGGCTGCCATCGGATGCGAAATGGGGCGTGTAGGTCGCTTCCACGAGAACGAGGCGCTGGTCCGACGCGACCCGCGTCACGTCGCTCGTCCAGCGCTCCGGGGGAATCCTGTCTAGCTTCAGCCGCGGCCGGCTCGCCAGCAACGCGTCGACATTGGCGCCGAGCACCTCTTCGCGCTGCCAGCCGTAGAGCGCGGCGGAAGCGGCGTTCCACACCAATGCGCAGCCCTCCGCATCGCGGATGATGATGCTTTCTGCGCTGAGGTCGAGGAGATCGGCAGCGGCGAAGCGCTGCATCAAGTCCATGTCGAACTCGCGCGGAATATCGGAACGGGCGCCATTTCGCACGAACCCTAAGCGGGCGGGGTGCCGGGCACGTCCTATACGGGGGTAGAATAATGCCGCGCTGCCCGCTTGCCCTATCGAATTGGCATCGGCCCACGCGGCCGTCCTTTCAGAAATGTTGTCCGCACATCGGAAACTTCGTCGCGACGGCGCGCCGGGTGCGATCGGGGGAGATCGAAATGCGTCGACGGCTTTATCGTTGCCCGCACATCGCCGCGGCCGTGTCGGCGTTGGCCGCGCCGGCGATCGCACGCGCGCAGGAGCAGGTGGTAACCGGCGACATCGTGGTGACGGCCTCCAAGCTCGGCGCCGACCCGGAGGCGGATGCAGGTTCGATCCAGACCCTCGATGCCGGCACGCTCGCGGCCACCGGCGTCACCCGCCCGAGCGACCTCTCGAAGCTCGTCCCCGGCTTCACCTACACGCGCTCCAGCTACGGCAATCCGGTCTTCACGATGCGCGGCATCGGCTTCTACGACAACAGCGTGGCGGCACCGCCCGCCGTCAGCCTCTATGTCGACGAAGCGCCGCTGTCCTATCCGGCATTGGCGAACGGGGCGATGCTCGACCTCGATCGCGTGGACGTCGCCAAGGGGCCTCAGGGAACCCTGTTCGGCCAGAACGGAACCGGCGGCGCGATCAACTTCGTCACGGCGAAGCCGACGGCGGCGCTCCATTCGGGCATAGATGCCAGCATCGACAATTTCGGCGAGTTCCGCGGCGAAGGCTTTATCAGCGGTCCGCTCTCCGACACGCTGGGGCTGCGCGTCGCCGCGCGCTACGAAGGCGGCGGCGACTGGCAGCGGAGCGATACCCGCGACGCCACGCGCGGCGGCGCGGACTTCCTCGCGGGGCGGGTCCTCACGCGGTGGTCGCCTTCGTCCCGGGCGACGCTGCTCCTGAACGTCAATTTCTGGCGCGATCGCTCGGACAGCGAGGCCGGGCAGTTGCTGGCGATCCGCACGACCAGTCCGGCACTGCCGCCCGCGCTCTTCACGCACCCGCTGGGCATTCGCGGCAATCGGGTCGCCGACTGGGCGCCGGGCCAGCCTTTCAAGAAGCATAGCGACTTCCAGCAGATCGTCCTGCGCGGCACCTATGACGTAGGCGCGACGACGATCACGTCGATCTCCTCCTGGCAGCATCTGAAGCGCGACGACGCGATGGATGCGGACGGCACCGGCTTCGAATTGTTCGACGTGCGCACGCCCGGCACCGTGTCGATCCTCGCGCAGGAATTGCGGGCGAGCGGCAGCGCGGGCGCGGTGCACTGGTTGGTCGGCGGCAATTATCAGCGCGAGCGCACGCGGGACGATCTGGACATCCGCTTCGCGCAGAGCAGCTACCCGTTCGATGGCGTCGACCAGCAGGGGCGCCAGACGATGGAATCCTGGGCGCTGTTCGCCAACGGCGATGCGGCGCTGTCGTCGACCCTCACCGTCGAGGCGGGGCTGCGCTACACCGACGAGGATCGCAGCTTCTCCGGCTGCACCCACGACGATGGCGACGGCACCGGGGCGGCCTATCTCTCGCGGATCGCCTCGGCGCTGACGGGGTCGCGGGTGAGCATCCCGGCAGGTGCATGCGCCACGCTGTCGGCGCAGTTCCTGCCAGCGGAGGTCCACGGCGCCTTCACCGATCGCAACTGGGCTTGGCGCGGCGGCCTGAAATGGACGCCGCGCGAGGGCGTGCTCGGCTATGCGACGGTCAGCCGCGGCCGGAAGAGCGGGGCCTTCCCCACGCTTGCGGCGACCTCGGCGCGGCAGTTCGCGCCCGCGCGCCCGGAATCGGTGGTCGCCTATGAGGCGGGGCTCAAGATCGCGAGCCGCGGCGGCCTGCTGCATGTGACCGCGGCGAGCTTCTATTACGATTATCGCGACAAGCAGCTGCGCGGAAAGACGATCGACCCCGGGATCGGGCCGATCGGCGCGCTGGTCAACGTGCCGAGATCGCATGTGTGGGGTGGGGAAGTGGAGCTGCGCGCCACGCCCGCGCGGGGCTTCTCGCTGACCGGCGGCGCGAGCTACACCCGTTCCCGGATCGACGGGCCTTTCGTCAACTATGACTGGCTCGGGCGGCTGAAGGATATGGCGGGCGAGCGCTTCCCGCTCTCGCCGACATGGCATCTGGTCGGCGAGGCGGAATATCGCTGGGCCGCGGGCCGCGGACGCGAGGCCTATGTGGCGGTGAACACCAGCTTCCAGTCGCCCTCCAATGCCGATCTTGGCGATATCCCGGTGCTGCGGATCGCGCCCTATGCCGTGGTCGATGCGCGTGCAGGCATGGTGTTCGCGCGCGGCTGGACGGCGGAACTGTTCGTCCGCAACCTCGCCGACCAGCGTTATGCCACGTTCGTGAGCACCGTCGCGCCCGACGTGATCGTGCGCTATCCTGGGCGGCCGCGCAGCTTCGGGCTGCGGCTGGTGCATCGGCAATAGGGACGCGCGGCCAGCGGCGCGTCAGGCTGCGGCCGCCGCCACCTCGCGCAGCAGGATGGCGGGATCGAAGGGCTTCTCCAGCACGACGCGCACGCCCAGTCGCTTCGCCCGCACTCGCACCGCGTCGCTCGCAAAGGCGGTGATCAGCAGGGTCGGGGTTGCGACCGCCTGTGCGCGGAGCTCGCGACACAGGTCCAGCCCGCTCAACCCCGTCATCTGCAGATCCGTGACGATGACGGAGATCGCCAGCGTCTTCAGCTGTTCGAGAAATTCTTCGGCGCTGACGAAACAATGCACGTCATAGCCATTGCTGCTGAACATCGCGGCCAGCGCCTGACGAATATCTTCATCGTCGTCGACGATGGCAACAATCAAGCGCTCTGACACTCAGGCTTCCTCATCTGACGCTCGGGCTGGTCAGTGCGAGGCAAAACTAGGTGGCTGGCGAATGCCTTGACAGGCATACGCCCGTATAGAGCGGCCTGTCCGCCGCCGACGGGAACGATCAGCGTCCGCCGGGCGGCAAGTTCGTTTCCAGGTAGCGCGTCATCAGCGTGTAGAGGTGGATGGTGGTATTTTCGCCCTCGTAGATGCCGTGGGTGCGATCCGGATAGGCCATCATCGTGAACTGGCGGTTGGCGCGGATCAGGCGATCCACCAGCTGCTCCTGGTTCTGGTAATGGACATTGTCGTCGCCGGTGCCGTGGATCAGCAGCAGATTGCCCTGCAGGCGATCGGCGAAGGTGATCGGCGAGCCGTTCCGGTAGCCGTCCTTGTTGTCCTCCGGCAGGCCCATATAGCGTTCCTGGTACACCGTGTCGTAGAGCCGCATGTCGGTGGGGCCCGCCACCGCGATGCCGGTCTTGTACAGCTCGGGATAGCGAAACAGCGCGTTCTGCGTCATCGCGCCGCCGCCGCTCCAGCCCCAGATGCCGATCCGCGCCGGATCGATATAGGGGCGATCCGCCAGCAGCTTGCGCACCGCGGCGGCATAGTCGGCGGAGGCCTGGATGCCGACCTGGCGGTAGATGCTCTTGCGCCAGTCGCGGCCGCGCGGGCTGGCGGTGCCGCGCGGATCGATGCTGGCGACCAGATAGCCCGATTGCGCGAGCATCCGGTGCCACATGCCCTGCGATCCCTGCCAATGGTCGGCGACGGTCTGCCCCCAGGGTTCGCCATAGACGTAGAACAGGATCGGGTAGCGCTTCGCCGGATCGAAATCGGCGGGCTTGATCAACCAGCCGTCGAGCTGCGTGCCGCCGCCAATGTCGACGCGAAAGAAATCGGTGGGGGCGAGGCCGGTATCGGCAACGCGCTTGGCCAGCGGTTGGTTGGTCACCAGCGTGCGCAGCGGCACCTGTCGGGTCAAGTCCAGCATGTCGGTGACCGGCGGGGCATCGAAGCGCGACACCGTGTGCAGCGCCCAGTGCGCGCCCGGCGCGATGTCGTAGCTGTGCGTGCCGGGCTGACCGGCCGGGGTCAGCCGCTCCACCCTGGGCGCGCCCGACAGGGTGGTGCGGTAGAGATAGCGCTGGGTCGGATTGTCCGGCGAGGCGATGAACCAGGCATAGCCCGCCTTCTCGTCAATCTTGAGCAGATCGACCACGTCGAACCTGCCCGGCGTGCGCAGGGTGGCGCGGCCGGTGGCGCGATCGATCGTGTAGAGGTGCCGCCAGCCGTCGCGCTCGGACAGCCAGGTGAAGCTGCGGCCGCCCTTCAGCCATTCGGGGGCGGCATTGGCCTCCACCCAAGCGGCGTCGCGTTCTATCATGATCGGCTTCACCGCGCCGGTGGCGGCATCGCCGAGCAGCACCTTGTAGCTGTTCTGCAGCCGGTTCGATTGCTGGAGGAATACCGCGTCGGAACCGCCCGCCCAGCTCAGCTGCGGCACGTAATTCTGGCGCGGATCGCCCTCCAGCTTGAACCAGCGGGTGCGGCCGTCGGCGACGTCGACGGTGCCGACCGTCACCGCCGAATTGGTCGTGCCCGCCTTGGGATATTGCAGCGGGATCGGCTGCGAATATTGGCCGCCGGTATTCTTGATCATGAAGAAGGTGCCGACGCCGCGCGTGTCGAACCGCCAGAAGGCGATGCGCGTCGAATCCGGGCTCCATGCGAAGGCGCGGTGGAGCGAGAATTCCTCTTCATACACCCAGTCGGCGAGGCCGTTTACGACATAATCGTCGCCGTCGCGGGTCAGCTGGACCGGCGCGCCGCCGGCGACCGGCTCGACATAGAGGTTGTTGCGATAGACATAGGCGATCCGCCGGCTGTCGGGCGAGAAGCTGGCATAGAGCACGCTGGAAGCCGCCGCGTCGCCGCCGATCTTGCGCAGCGCCTTGGTGGTGGTGTCGTAGAGCCAATGGTCTGCAAGCGCGTTGGTGCGCCGGAAGGGGCGACTGTTGGTCTGGATCAGCAGCAGCCGGTGATCGGGCGACCAGCTATAGCCGTCGATCGCCAGCGGCGTGTCCGCGCCCTTGGGGACCAGCGCGGTCGCGGGGACCAGAACGGTGCGGGCGCCGTCCTGAATGCGGTAGCGGACGATGTCCTGCCCGCCCTTGGGCGCGTCCTCCAGCACGAGATAGCTTTCGCCGTCCTCCCCCCACCGGCTTTCGCGTAGCGCTTCGCTGCGCACCGCAGCGTGCCCGAAGATCGAGTCGACCGTCAGCTTGACCGGGGCGGTCGCGGGTTTGCCCGCCTGCTGGGCAATGGCGGGCGCCTCGGCGATCAGCGGGGTGGTCGCAAGCAGGGCGGCAAGCAGCAGGGAGGCGCGCATCGATCGGTCCGTTCGAATCCGTGAGGCGGCTACCGTAACGGCGTCGTTAGGAATCGTATACGGTTTTCTATGGGCCGGCCGCTCGCCATGCGAGGCGATCGGCTGCTACAGCGGCGCTCCGAAGCTCGAAAGTCCCCGATGTCCGAACGCCTTGCCGTCCTGTTGCAACATGCGCTGCCGAAGCAGCGGCTGACCATTCTCGCCGGGCGCGTCGCCCGGGCGCGGGGCGGGGCGGCGACCCGCTGGCTGATCCGCCGGTTCGTCGCGCACTACGGCGTCGACATGGCCGAGGCTGCCGAACCGGAGGTCGCCCGCTATGCGAGCTTCAACGACTTCTTCACGCGGCCGCTGCGCGACGGCGCCCGTCCGATGTCGCAGGCCGATTTCGTCAGCCCGGTGGACGGCGCGATCAGCCAGCTGGGGGCGATCAACGACCACCATATGGTCCAGGCCAAGGGGCATCGCTTCACCACTACCGCGCTGCTCGGCGGCGATGCGGAACTGGCGGCGGCGTTCCGGCACGGCAGCTTCGCCAACCTCTACCTTTCGCCGCGCGACTATCACCGGATCCACATGCCGTGCACCGGCCGGCTGACCCGGATGATCCATGTGCCCGGCAGCCTGTTCTCGGTGAACCCGGTCACCGCGCGCGGCGTGCCGGACCTGTTCGCGCGCAACGAGCGGGTGGTGTGCGTGTTCGAAAGCCCGGAGCACGGGACCTTCGCGATGGTGCTGGTCGGCGCGACGATCGTCGGCAGCATGGCGACGGTGTGGCACGGCGTCGTCAACGCGAAGCGTACCGGCAAGCCCGGCGAATGGCGCTATGACGGCGAGGAGATCGTGCTCCAGCAGGGCGCAGAGATGGGCCGCTTCCTGCTGGGCTCGACCGTGGTGATGCTGTTCCGCCCGGGTACGATCGCCTTCGAGGAAAGCTGGGGTCCCGAACGACCGGTGCGGCTCGGCGAACGCATGGGCGATCGCCCGGCCTGACGGGTCTCCGTCGCACCCTTGCCTCGCCGGCCGCGGGCGCGCACAAGCGCGTGCCAGGGAGCACGACAAGGATGCGGCCGGACAGGAAGCGGGGAGGACAGGGGGAACGCGGCGCGTTGCTGGACCAGCTCGCGCGGCGCTATGCGCGGCCGCTGGCGCGCTTCTTCGAGCGACGCGTGGCGATGCGCGACGATGTGCCCGACCTGGTGCAGGACGTGTTCCTCAAGCTCAGCCGGATGCCCGATCCGGGCGCGATCGACCAGCCCGATCGCTTCCTGTTCGTCACCGCCGCCAATACCCTGCGGGATCGTGCTCGGCGGGAAGCCGCGCGCGGCGGCGTGCACGAAAGCTGGGACGACGAGGCACATCCCGGTTCGGATTTCTCGCCCCAGCGCGTCTTGGAGGGTAGGGAAGCGGTGCTCCGGCTCCGCGACGCCCTGCTCGAACTGCCCGAACGCACCCGCGACATCTTCGTGCTGCGCGTGCTGGAAGGGCTGAAGATCGGCGACATCGCCCGGCTGGTCGGCATCTCGACCCGGGCGACGGAGAAACATGTGGCGCGTGCGATGGCGCATGTGACCACGGCATTGGAGGCGTGGCGTGAAGACTGACGGGACCGCCACGACGATGATCGCGACCGAGGCGGCGCTGTGGCACGAGCGGCTGGCGCGCGACCCCGACGCCGCGCCACCCGAGGCGTTCGAGCGCTGGCGCATGGCGGACCCTGCCCATGCCGAGGCCTTTGCGCAAGTTGAGGCCGCACGCGACTGCGCCCGTGCGCTTGCCGCACATCCCGAACTGCTGGCGCTCCGCCAGGCGACGGCAACCCGTGTCGCGGTGCATCGCGCACGCTCGGCGGCGCGCAAGCAGAAGGCCGGGGCAGCGCTCGCCGCACTGGCGCTCGTCGCCCTGCCGCTGGCCGGCTGGTACGCCGCCGAGCATCGCGGCCCCGCCGGTACCGAAGTCGCCCAAACCCGTCTGTTTAGCACCGGCGTCGGCCAGCGCCTGTCGATGATGCTCGACGACGGATCGCGGCTGACGCTCAACACCGCCACGTCGGTGCGCGTCGCCTATACGCCGACCGAGCGCCACCTCATCCTGGAGCGAGGCCAGGCTTGGTTCGAGGTCGCCAAGGGCCAGCCCCGGCCGTTCCGCGTCACCGCCGGCGCGCACGACGTGGTCGCGCACGGCACCGCCTTCGACGTGCGGCTCGATGCGGATCGAACCACCGTGCTGCTGGTCGAGGGCAAGGTCACCGTCGGCACCGTCGCGTTGGTGCCCAACGATCTTCTGGTCGCCCGCGGAAGCAGCATGACGCTCCGCCATGGTGGCGACGCCCGCCAGCTCGAGGCATGGCGCGAAGGGCTGGTGGTGTTCGCCGACACGCCGCTTGCCGAGGCCGTGGCCGAACTCAACCGCTACGCCCCGCATGCGCTGGTGGTGAAGGATGCCCGTGCAGGCGCGCTGCGGATCAGCGGTGCCTTCCGCACCGGCGAGAGCGCGACCTTCGCCGAAGCGCTGGAGACGAGCTTCCCCGTGCAGGCGGTGACCCGCAGCGACGGCACGATCGAGCTTTCCAGCCGCCGCTGAAGATTTTTCGCGGGGGCAGGTTCGGGTTTTCGGATCGGCTGCGTCATGGCGGATAGAAGCGCTGCACCAGACGGCGCCTCGTGAACCGATTTGGGAGGATCCTGATGCCCCGCACCCTTTCCACGCTCGTCCGCAGCCTGGCGCTCGCCAGTGTCGCCGCCTGCGCCCTCACCCCCGCGCTCGCCGCGCCAGCGCCTGACGCCACCGTCAGCCTGGCGATCGGCAGCCGCGACCTCGGCGCCGCGCTTACCGAATTCGCCCGCCAGAGCGGCCGCCAGATCCTGTTCGCGCCCGACCTCGTCCGCGGCAAGCGCGCGCCCGAGCTGCGCGGCCGCTACGGCGTCGACCGCGCGCTGGCGATGCTGCTCGCCGGCAGCGGCCTGCGCTATCGCACGACCGCCAGCGGCACCTTCGTCGTCGAAGGCGGCGGCACCGAGGGAGCGGCGGCTGCACCCGCCGTACGGGCCAGGCAAGCGCAGGCCGCCGCGGCAGATCCGCAGGAAGCGCCCGCCGCCAACGACCCCGAAATCGTCGTGACCGGCACCGCCGGCGCCGGCACGCGGCGTCAGGATGCGTCCTTCGCCGTCACCACGATCAACGATGCCGCGATCGAACGGCTCGCGCCGGCGAGCACCGCCGAAGTGCTGCGCGTCGTGCCCGGCATCAGCGTGGAGAGTTCGGGCGGCAAGAACGGCGCCAACATCTTCGTGCGCGGCTACCCGTCGGGCGGCGACGCCGAATATGTGACGATCCAGTCCGAAGGTGTGCCGATCTTCTCGCCGCCGACGCTGTCCTTCCTCGAAAATTCGCAGCTGATCCGCATCGATTCCACGCTGAAGCGGGTGGAGGCGGTGCGCGGCGGCACCGGTGCGCTGTTCTCCTCGGGCCAGCCGGGCCTGACGATCAACTTCGTCCAGCGCGAGGGCGGATCGACGCCCGACAACCTGCTCAAGCTCGGTGTCGCCAGCTATGGCGATGTTCGCGCCGACGGCTATCTCTCCGGGCCGATCGGCGAGGGCACGACCTATATGGTCGGCGGCTATTATTCGGCGGGCAACGGCGTGCGCAACCCGCGCTTCACCGCCGAGAAGGGCGGGCAGATCACCGCCAATGTCCGGCACGACTTCGACAATGGCTCGGTGCTGGTGTTCGGCCGCTACCTCAACGATCGCGGCCAGTGGCTGCTGCCGATCCCGGTCGTACAGAACGGCAAGAAGATCAGCCAGTATGGCAGCTTCGATGCGGGCACCGGCACGCTGGCGGGCGGCGAGACGCGGCTGGGCGTGCTCAACGACGGCACCCGCGTCGACCTCGCCGACGGACGCGGGGCGGACGTGGTCAATCTCGGCGGCAATTTCGAATACCGGCTGGGCGACGGCTTCAAACTGCGCGAT
>Ga0105237_10007595_pt1 | contig 11847 bp, 11 predicted proteins | sample KBSC24metaG_FD_81520 | JGI IMG/M metagenome (GOLD analysis project Ga0105237, IMG submission 81520) | Corn rhizosphere microbial communities from Kellogg Biological Station, Michigan, USA - KBS C2-4 metaG | ecosystem: Host-associated > Plants > Roots > Rhizosphere > Soil | place: Michigan, USA... | reverse complement strand
GGGCTGACCGGCACCGCGGTGACCGACAATCCGATCGGCTCCGGCGCGGCGCGGCCGACGTGGGCGCTGCTGCAGCCGTATCTGAACGGCAATTGCGGAGCGAGCTTCGCGCCGTGAGACGTCATCCGTATATTCCGCTAACTCAGCCTAGACATCCCCGTGGCGTAAAAAGAATAGGAAACCACCGAGAAAGATGATCGCGAATACGGCCCAGCCGACCATGTCCCCGGTTACTCCGCGCTCGATGACGGCGTCGCGCGGATCGTCTGGGTTGACATAGCAGATGGTTTTCGTGCCAGGCGCAAGGCGCCTGGCGATCCGCTTCTTTCCCCGGTAGCCCGAGGTGGCTGAAGAAGGCGAGAAGCTGTATCGGCTGGAGCTGTAAAAGCGTCCGAGAACGGCGTACGGGTAAGTGACGAGGATCCTGTAAAGCCCGGAATCTGTAGCGTCTTCGCTTACCGAGCTCGAGACAATGACGCAGCGCGTCTCTCGCCACGGCCTTGCGCTGCGAACGCGGCGCAGCGGACGCAGGAAGAAGAAATAGAGCATCAGCAAGGGCAGGACAGCGGGGGGCAGATAATCGAGGAAGTTTCGCATCGGATCGCGGCCTCTCGAGCGCGCTACTTTCCCGCGACGCCGCCTCGCCGCAGTTCGACGCGGACGATGTCGCCGTCGACGCGGCAAAGACGGACGTAGGCGCCATCGCGCAATACGCCGCCATGCGCGATGGTATCCCGGTAGGCCGGCGTTGCATGGAAGTAGTCGACTGCAAATTCACGGCCACCGACTTCGATGCGGTCGCCCGACGAATGGCCATGGGCGGGCTGCTGGTGCAGGACCTTGACGACGCCCTCCGACGACTCGCACCGACCGGCGTTGTAAGCCGCTACCAGTCGATCGATGCGCTGGAACATCGCGGGGAAATTGTGCATCGCGAGCCATAGGACCGCCCAGCCGATGATGAACAGTGACCACGCCAGGCTTCTCCACGAGAAGCCATCACGCTTGCGCCAGATCCTGAGCAGGCCTCGCAATCCGCCAAGCAGCGCAACGATGCCGATCGCGAGCCGGAACAGCGCGTCCGCGACAGTCTCTCCTGGCCATTGACAATACGAAACGTATCGTCTAGCATGCTCCCCGACACCACGGCCTGAAGGCCGGTTAACCCTCTGGAGGACGACAATGGAGCAGCGATTCGATCGAATCGGCAGTGCCCTGGGCGCGCTGGCCCTCGGGATCGCAATTTCACTCGCCGCTGTCACCGCCTTCGCGCAGCAGACCGTCAAGATTGGAATGACTACCGCGCTCACGGGCCCGTACAACGAATACGGCGAAGGCGCCCGGCATGGTGTCGAGCTGGCGATCGAGCGCTGGAACGCGAAGGGCGGCATCAATGGCAAGAAGATCGAGCTCACGATGCTGCTCGATGATCAGCTCGTTCCCGATCGTGCTGTACAGAACATGCGCCGGATTCTCGACAACAAGGAACTCGTCGGCATCATCGGCCCTGCGGGCACGGGACCGTCGCTGGCAGTGGTCGACATGGCGCAGGCCGACGGACGCCCGTTCATGAATCCGATCGCACAGGCGCCGGTCATCGTCTATCCCGATGGCGGCAAGCCGCGCCCGAACGTGTTTTCCTTCGCATTGCAGAACGACGTCGAGATGAAGAAGCAGGCGCTGTATGCCGAGTCGAAGGGCTACAAGAAGATCGGGGTCCTCGTGGAGAGCACGGCCGCGGGCAAGAGCGCCGCCGACATCATCACAGCCCAGCTCAAGGCCGATGGCAAGCCGGCGCCCGAAGTCGAGACTTACAACCAGAAAGCACAGGACATGACGGCGCAGGTCGCGCGCCTGCAGCGTGCCGGAGTCGATGTCGTTCTCTACACCGGGCTGGGCGCCGACCTCGCGGTGATCAAGCGCACGATGGCGCGGCTGAACTGGCCGGTGCAACTGGTGGCGAACAACGCTTCGCTGTCGCCGCCGTATCAGGAAGGTGCGGGAGAACTGGTGATCGGCACTCAGGGCGCGATGATCGCCGCGCTCGGCCAGGATCCCCTCAATCCGGCCGCGAAGGAATTCGCCGACGCATACAAGGCCAAGTATGGCGCGGACCGCTGGTGGGGTCCGGACCCCGATCGGCCGCAGCTTTCGATGTCGCTGACGGTGGCCAATGCGTACGATGCGGCCAGCGTATTGTTCGAAGGCATCCGGCTCGCCAATTCGAGCGATCCGAAAGCGATCGCGAAGGCGATCGAGGGCATCAAGGACTTTCGCGGCGTGAATGCGCTGTATACGTTCACTCCTGACCGCCACAACGCGATCACCGAGAAAGACCTCGCGACTTTCGAGTACAAGAAGGTCGGCGACAAGATCAAGCTGCAGATCAACCCGAGCTAGCGCGCACCCGCCGCGCGGGTCTTCAGTGAACTTCACGCTTCAGCTGGTGTTCGCCGGCGTCTGCGTCGGCTCGACCTATGCGCTGATCGCGATGGGGCTGTCGCTGACGTTCTGGACGACCCGCACCATGAACTTCGGGCAGGGCTCGCTGCTGATGGTGGGCGCCGTCGCGGCCACCACAATGATCACCGCGAAGCTGCTGCCGGCGCTCGCCGTGGTCGCGGGCACGCTCCTGACCGCGGTGCTGATGATCGTCGTCGAGCGCATCGCGATCCGGCCGCTGATCAAGAGCGGCGAGAGCATGGGCTGGGTGGTCTCGACGCTCGGGTTCGGCCTCTTCCTGCAGGGATTCGTCGCCAAGTTCTTCGGCTCGCAGGCGATCGTCTTTCCGTCGCTGATGTTCGACAGCCAGGATTTCGTGAACATCCTCGGCATCCAGGTATCGGCCCAATACCTCGCGGTGCTCGCGCTGTCGGTGGCGCTGATGGTGGCGATGGAATTGTTCCTGCGCCGATCGCGCTGGGGCCGTGCGGTACGAGCCGTATCGCATGACGCCGAGGTCGCAGCGCTCGCCGGGATCCCTGTCCGTCGCATCGTCGTGCTGTCGTTTGCGGCAAGTGGATTGCTGGCCGGGCTCGCGGGCATCATGGTTTCGCAAATCACCGGCACGGTCGAGCCGCAGTTCGGCTTCAACCTGATCATCCTCGGCTTCGTCGCGGCGGTGTTCGGTGGCATGGGCAGCATCGTCGGCGCGCTGATCGGCGGCATCGCGCTGGGCATTGCGGAAAAGCTTGCCGGCGGATTCATCTCGACCGCGTTCGGCGATGCGATGGCCTTCGCGATCCTGATGGTGATCCTCGCAATCCGGCCGCAGGGATTGTTCGGGCAGCGCGAAGTCGTCAAGGTCTGAACGCGCCAATGCGCAACGCACTTGCCCGGCTGACCGACATCCGGCTCGTCTTTGCCGCAGTCATCGCAATCGGCATCGCCGCGGAATTCGCCAGCCGGTCGGCAATACAGATCTGGTCGTTCGTGCTGATCAACATCCTGATCGCGCAGAGCATCAACGTTCTGACCGGAATCGCCGGACAGATATCGCTGGGACATGCGGGGTTCCTGAGCATCGGCGCGTACGGATCGGCGGTGCTGATGAAGAGCCTGGGCCTTCCATTGCCGCTGTCGATCGCGGGTGCTGCGCTGCTGTCCGCCGCGGTCGGGTGGGCGCTGTCGTTCGCGGTGGGCCGCGTGCGCGAGTTCTACCTGGCGATGATGACGCTCGGCTTCGGCATGATCGTCTACGAAGTGGTACGCGAATGGACCGGCCTCACCGGAGGCGTGATGGGAATGCGCGGGGTGCCATCGGCTGCGCTGGGCACCCTCGAGGTCTTCGGATTCAAGCTGGGCGACGTCGGCTATTTCCGGCTGATGCTCGCAGTGACCGTGATCGTTCTGTGGCTGCTGCGCAACTTCATCACGAGCCCGTACGGCCGCGCGCTTTTCGCGATCCAGGCGTCCGAGGTCGCCGCGGGCAGCATCGGTATCGCGCGCGCCTCGACCAAGCGCAGCGCGTACATGCTGAGTGCTGCGCTGATCGGTCTCGCCGGCGGCTTCTATGCGCATCTGGTCGGATACCTCGGACCGGAGACGTTCGACCTGAACCGGTCGGTCGAAGCGCTGGTGATGGCCATTGTCGGTGGACTCGGCACGATGTCCGGGCCGATTCTCGGCGCGATCCTGTTCACGTATCTGCCGGAGAAACTGCAGTTCTTCGCCGACTATCAATTCATGGTGTATGGCTTGATCCTGCTGCTCTCGTTCGTGCTGCTGCCGCGAGGGCTGGCCGGCCTGGTGCTGCCGCGTACGCACTATGTGAAGCAACTGCGTCCGCAGTCTGCGCCGGCCGCAGATCGCTTCGCCAGCGATGGGGTGGGCTCAGCGCAGGACGAGCGTGGCGGCGGGACGCGCAACGATGCGTCAGCGCTGTTGCGCGTCGAAAATCTCGCAATCAGCTTTCTCGGCCTGCGCGCGCTCGACGGCGTGTCGCTCGAGGTGAGCCCGGGCCGGATCCTCGGCCTCGTCGGACCCAACGGCTCAGGGAAGAGCACGCTCGTCAATGTCGTGTGCGGGATCTATCGCGCGGACTCGGGCCGCGTGACGTTCGACGGCGGCGACATCACCGGTCTCTCCGATGACCGCGTAGCCAGGCGCGGCATCATCCGCACGTTCCAGGATCCGCGTCTCGTGCCGAGCTTCACCGTGCGCGAAAACGTGCTGCTGGGCGGGCATCGGCGCTACCGCCAGAACGCGGTCGCTGCCGCGATCAACCAGGCCAGCGCGCTGCGTGAAGAACAGGCGATGCTGGACGAAGCCGCTCGCATCATCGACTCGGTGGGATTGTCCGCCCACGCAAATTCTGTCGCGCGCGACCTGCCTTATGGCGACAAGCGAATGACCGAGCTCGCGCGCGTGCTGCTCGCCCGCCCGCGCATGCTGTTCCTCGACGAGCCAGCTGCCGGGTTGTCCGAAGGCGAAATCACGAAGCTCGGACAGGTGCTCCGCGCGGTGAAGGAGCAGGGGATCGCCGTCGTGCTGATCGAGCACCACATGGAATTCCTGAACGACCTCGTCGACGAAGTCATCGTCCTCGACGCCGGGCAGATGATTTATCGCGGCGACATGCGCGGCATGTACACGAGCGCGCCGGTAATCGACGCCTACCTTGGGCGCCAGCAGCAGAATGCACCGGCGATTGCCATGGGCGAACATCATGCTTGAGTGCGCCGGCCTGGTCGTCCGCTACGGACCGATCGAAGCGCTGCACGGCTGCGACATCCGCGCGGAGACCGGAACGATCACTGCGATTCTCGGCGCCAACGGCGCGGGGAAGTCGTCGCTGATGAAGGCGATCGCCGGGCTCGCGCCCGCCGCAGCCGGCCGCATCACGATCGACGGCGCGGACATCTCCGCGTTGCCCGCTCACAGGCGGGCGCAGATCGGCATCTCGATGGCCCTCGAAGGTCGGCGCCTGTTTCATCGGATGACCGTCGACGAGAACCTGAAGGTGGCGTGGGACTTCCGTCATCGCGACCAGACCGTCGACGATTTCAGGCGCAGCCGCGAGCGCGTCCTCGAATGGTTTCCGATGCTTGCTGCGCGCCCCAACACACCGGCCGGGCTGCTGTCCGGCGGCCAGCAGCAGATGCTGATTCTTTCGGCGGCGCTGATTCACGCACCGCGCTACCTGCTGCTCGACGAGCCGTCGCTCGGTCTCGCGCCGGCGATCGTCCAGCAGATCTTCGCGGTGATCAGCTCGATCTGTCGTGATGGCGGAACGACGATCGTCTTGTCAGAGCAAGTCGTGGCGCAAGCGTTGAGCGTATCGCACCGCGTGTATGTGCTGAAGCGGGGCGAGGTGGTGCGCGAGGGACTGGCGGCGGAGCTTGCGCGGGATACGTCGCTGTCGGCTGCGTACCTCGGGGGTTAGCCGACTGTGACCTCTGTGGTCGATAGCCCTTCAGTCCGCCACCGCGGTCTCCAACCTGGTCCGCCTGCGCTTCGGCGCGCGGACCGGCGCTCGTCGTGCCTCACGCGGCAACAGCCCGGCCAGGATCGTTTCGGTGAGCCGTACCGCATGCCGGTCGGTGAGCTGTCCCGACCCGACGAGCACACAGTACCAGCTCGCCCCGGCCACCACTTCGCTGACGATGTCGATGTCGACGCCCTTCGGAATCTCGCCGCGTTTCACCGCGCGCTCGAGGATCGTCAGGATGATCTGGCGGCGGCTCGGCGCAAAGTCGTTGCGGACCACTCTCGAAACCATCGCATTGGACTGCGCTTCGGCAACGATTCCGGCGAGAGCCAGGCCTGCAGCAGTCTCGCGATAAAGCTTGAACGCGCCGCGCAGCAGCAGGCTCAGGTCGTCGAACAGGCTTCCGGTATCGGCCGGCGGACTCACTTGCGCCGCAAGCTCCGCATACAGCTCCATGAAGATCGACGCCTTGGTCGGCCACCAACGATAGATGGTGGTCTTTCCCACCTTCGCCTCGGCAGCGATGCCGTCGATGGTGATCGCGGTATAGCCGCGTTCGGTGAGCAGTTTGGCGGCGGCATCCAGAATTGCGCGGCGGCTGCGCTCGCTTCGCCGCCTTTCCAATGGTGCAGACATTTTCGGTCCGAAGTCGTCGAAGCGCGAATTTTAGCAGAACGAGTCGTATCGTGGAAGAAGCAGATGCTGCGACCCGATCTTCATCATGGAAATGCACTTCAAACCACTTGACGCTACGAAACGTATCGTCTATGCTCTGTGAAAAGGACGGTTCGCTCGAACCCACTCCTTCCAGCCAGACAGACAGCAGTTGCGACAGGAGGTCGATCGATGAAGCCGATCCTGCATCATTACTGGGGATCCAACTATGCCGAAAAGGCGCGGAAAATCCTGGGATTCAAAGGCGTGACCTGGGGGTCGGTCATCATTCCGGACGTCATGCCGAAGCCTGACCTGGTCGCGCTGACTGGCGGCTACAGCAAGACGCCGGTGCTGCAGTTCGGCGCAGACGTGTATTGCGACACCAAGCGGATTGCCGACGAGCTCGAGGCGCGATACCCCGAGCCCACGCTTTTCCCCGGTGGCCGCGACGGCATCGCCGACGTGATCCAGTACTGGGCTGATGGCGCGCTGACGCTCGCCGGCGGCCGCTACCTGATCGGCCGTTCGCACGAGAACTGGCGTCCCGAGTTCCATGCCGATCGCGCCGCGCTCTGGGGCGTGCCGGTGGATCTCGAGCGAATGGCGCGGTCGGCCGAGCGCTATCGCCAGCAACTCGTCGTCTATCTCGAATGGATCACGTCGATGCTTGCCGACGGGCGTCACTATCTGCTGGGAACGAAGCCCGGCCTCGCCGACATTTCCTGTCATCACATCCTGTGGTTCCTGGAGACCGGAGGCGAGAAAGCCACCGATGTGTTGCAGGCGTTTCCTGCAGTGCGAGCCTGGCTGGAACGCGTCGGGCAGATCGGCATCGGAACGCCGGGGGAAATGTCCGCATCCGACGCGCTCGACGTCGCGCAACGCGCGGTTCCGGCGTCGAAGCCGAACGTGAACGCGCCCAATCGTGAAGGCCTGCAACAGGGCGACAGGGTCAGCGTCCGCGCCGAGATCGCGGGCAGGGATCCGGTCGCAGGCGCGCTGCACACACTGACCACCCGGCATGTCGCCGTCAGCATCACCGGAGGGCGCTGTGGCGACGTCGTCGTGCATTTCCCGCGGGTTGGATACGTGGTCGCCCGCGCGGAAGCAAGCTGAGCGAAGCGGCACGATGTTCACGCCGCCGAAATCGATGTGGACGATGCCGGCCATCGTCCGGATGCAGGCCGAGCGCAACGGCTCCCGTCCGTTCTGCACCTTTCACGATGGACAATCGTTCACTTTCCAGGGGCTCGACGACGAAACCTCCGCGCTGGCTTCCGGCCTTGCGGACCTTGGCGTCGGACCTGGCGATCGCGTCTCGGCGATGGTCCACAACAGCAAGGCGTTTCTCCTGATCATGATCGCCGTGCACAAGCGCGGCGCGATCTTCGTGCCCATCAACACCGAGCTGAAGGGCTCCTTTCTCAGGCACCAGATCGCCAACACCGAGCCGCGCGCGATCTTCGTCGATGCCGAATTGCGGCCGATGTTCGACGCGGTCGATATCAGCGGCCTCGCGATCGAGACCACCGTCGTCATCGGCGGCGATGCGCCGGCGGTGGGCGCGACGCGCCGTGTCCGCTACGAATCGCTGCTCGGCACTCCCGCTCGCGAGAAAGACATCGTTCCGGTCACCTACCGTGACGTATGCATGATCATCTTTACATCGGGCACGACCGGTCCTGCAAAGGGCGTGCTGATGCCGCACGCCCACTGTTTCTACTACGCGTTGAGCGCGATGCGCGCCACGCGGCTGACCGATGCGGACAGGATGTTCATATCGATGCCGCTGTTCCACGGCACCGCGCTCTTGCTGCAGTTCTACTCGGCGCTGCTCGCGGGAATTCCGGCGCACGTCGTCAAGCGCTTCTCCGCCACGTCGTGGCTCGACGATATCCGCGCCGCAGGCTCGACCGTCACCTACGCAGTCGGCGTGATGCCGGAGTTCGTCTTCAAGCAGCCGCCGCGCGACGACGACGCCGACAATCCGCTGCGGTTGTCGTGGTCGGTTCCGGTATCGGACACGTGGGGTCCGGCTTTCGAAAAGCGGTTCGGGCTGCGCATCCTGCAGGGCTATGGAATGACCGAGTTCAGCGTCCCGGTGTGGGGCGATCCGGCCGATCCGCTGAAAGCGGGCTGCGCCGGTCGCGTGATGGAGGACTTCTTCGAGGTCAGGATCGTGGACCCCGAAACCGACGAAGAACTGAAGCCGATGGAGGTCGGCGAGATCGTCGTACGGCCGAAGGAGCCGTTCGTGTTCATGGCGGGCTACTACCGGATGCCGGAAAAGACGCTCGAAGCCTGGCGCAACCTGTGGTTTCATTCGGGGGATGCGGGTTACATGGATCCGGAAGGCAGGCTCTTCTATGTGGACCGGATCAAGGACCGCATCCGCCGCCGGGGCGAGAACATCTCGGCGTTCGAAATCGAGGAAGTGATCAGCTCGCATCCCGAAGTCACGCAATGCGCCGTCGTCGGCATCAAGACCGCCGATGCGGGCGGCGAGGATGAGATCATGGCGTTCGTCGTGGCGAAGGAGCAGGGCGCGCTGCAACCCGAGGCGCTTCTCGACTGGTGTTGCCCGCGCATGCCGCGCTATGCGGTGCCACGCTTCGTCGAATTCGTCACCGATATCGAACGGACCGCGAGCGGAAAGATCCGCAAGCAGGCGTTGCGCGACGGCGGCACGAGCAGCAGGACGTGGGACCGCGAGCGCGCCGGTTACAAGCTCGCGCATCAGCAAAAATGAGCAAGGCCGGCAAAGGCGACGACCAATGATCGATCTCTACACGTGGACGACACCGAACGGATGGAAGGCTTCCGTCGCCCTCGAAGAGCTCGCGCTCCCGTATGAAGTGCACAAGGTCAAGATCGGCAAGGGCGAACAGAACGCGCCCGCCTACCTCGCGCTCAATCCCAACGCGAAGATTCCGACGATCGTCGATCGCGATGCGGACAATTTCGCCGTGTTCGAATCGGGCGCTATCCTGATCTACCTCGCGGAGAAGACCGGCAGGCTGCTGCCGGCTGACCTCAAGGGGCGGTCGCTGGTGATCCAGTGGCTGATGTTCCAGATGGGCGGCATCGGTCCGATGATGGGACAGGCGAACGTGTTCTTCCGCTATTTCCCGGAGAAGATCCAGCCGGCGATCGACCGCTACCAGAAGGAATGCCGGCGCCTGTTCGAGGTGCTCGACCGGCGTCTCGCGAACAACGAATACCTGGCCGGCGACTACTCGATCGCCGACATCGCCAACTGGTGCTGGGTGCGCACGCATCGCTGGTCCGGCGTCCAGATCGACGACCTCGTTCACCTGTCGCGCTGGCGCGACCAGATCGCGCTGCGGCCGGCCTGCATCAAGGGTGTCACGATTCCGTACCCGGTTCCGGAGCTTGTAGAAGGGACGGCCAGCGAGAAGGCGCAACGGTTCGCCGAGTCAGCCGTCAGCATGCTGGTTCGGTAGCGCGCATGGACGACATCTACGTCATCGGAACGGGAATGACCCCGTTCGGCAAGTTCCCGTCGCTGTCGGTCCGCGATCTGACGCGCGACGCGGTATCGGCGGCGTTGCGTGACGCTGCGTGCGCGATCGGCGACATCGAGGTGGCGTGCTTCGCGAACGCCGCACAGGGCGGCATCGAGGGCCAGTACATGATTCCGGGCCAGATCGCGCTGCGCGCGATGGGCTTCGAAGGATTGCCGATCATGAACGTCGAGAATGCATGCGCGAGTGCGAGCTCGGCGTTCTATCTTGCATGCATGCACTTGAAGGCAGGCGAGGCGGAGGTCGCGCTCGCCATCGGCGTCGACAAGATGAATACGCCGGATAAGCAGAAGGCCTTCGACTTGTTGGCTGGAGCGCGGGATGTACACGACGAGGAAGCGACGCTGCGCAACCTCGCGTTGCTGGCCCGGGATGAAAACAAAGGCAGTGACGGCGAGGGACAGGCCCGCAGCGTGTTCATGGATGTCTATGCATCGCTGGCGAAGCAGCACATGCGCCGCTTCGGCAGCACGCAGCGGATGTTCGCGGCGATCTCCGCGAAAAACCACGCGCATTCGGTGCACAACCCGCTGGCGCAGTACCGGACGCCATACACGATCGATGAGGTCCTTGCCGCCCGTCCAATCGCGTGGCCTCTTACGCTGCCGATGTGCGCGCCGGTCAGCGACGGCGCAGCCGCCGCGATCGTATGCACAGGCAAAGCTTTGCACCGGTTCGCACGAGCCAGGGCGATCAAGGTATGCGCGTCCGTGCTTGCGAGCGGCAGCGATCGCGGTCCCGAAGATCTGGACAGGCACATCACGCGGCGAGCCGCGAACCGCGCCTACGAGCGCGCAGGCCTCGGCCCCGAAAGCATGTCGGTCGCGGAGGTGCATGACGCGACCGCGGTGGGCGAGTTGATCCAGACGGAGAACCTCGGCTTTTGCGAAATGGGCGGCGGCGGTGAGCTGGCCGAGCGAGGGGACACCTCGATCGGTGGTCGCATCCCGGTCAATCCGTCAGGCGGTCTCGAATGCAAGGGCCATCCGATCGGCGCCACCGGATTGGGACAGATCCACGAACTGGTGCTTCAGTTGCGCGGTGAAGCAGGCGCTCGGCAGGTCGGGAACGCGCGCTTCGGGATTGCGGAGAACGGCGGGGGCTTTCACGGGTTCGAGGAAGCTGTGGCTTGCGTGACGATTCTCGGCCGGGCTTAGCCGATCGTGGCGAATAAATCGAATGATTATCAACCACAGAGGGCACAGAGGACACAGAGAAAGTCGTCTCTGTGCTCTCTGTGCCCGCTGTGGTTAAAAAAGAAGTTTGCAGTTGAACTCCGTGAATTTTCGAACGCAAGATGATGCCTTTCCGATGATTGTCACAGCCCCCCGGAAACGAGAAGGACTAACATGGATTTCCTGCTGAACGAATCGCAGATGCAACTGCAGGAGATGGTCGCCGACTTCTGCCGGCGCGAAGTGGCGCCCGGCGCCGAGGAGCGCGACCGGCTCGCCGAATTCCCGACCGGGCTGTTCCTGAAGCTCGCATCGCTCGGAATTCCCGCGATCCCGCACGACCCGGAATACGGCGGCCTGGGTTTGGGCACATTGGACATGGTGATCGCGCTGGAGCAGATCGCGCGCGTCGACCAGTCGCTGGCGGTGACGACGATGGTGAACGCCGCTTGCGGCCTCACGTTCTCGCGCTTCGCCAGCGACGAGTTGAAGAAGCAGTGGCTGCCCGATGTCGTCGCCGGCACGAAGATCTGCTCGCTCG
>Ga0105237_10007593_pt1 | contig 11849 bp, 10 predicted proteins | sample KBSC24metaG_FD_81520 | JGI IMG/M metagenome (GOLD analysis project Ga0105237, IMG submission 81520) | Corn rhizosphere microbial communities from Kellogg Biological Station, Michigan, USA - KBS C2-4 metaG | ecosystem: Host-associated > Plants > Roots > Rhizosphere > Soil | place: Michigan, USA... | reverse complement strand
GGAGCGCGCAATCTTCGAAAAAGCGCCCATACCCGCGGTCCCCATCAGAAAGTGTCTACGGTTCATTTAGACTCCTGCCTAAAATAATATCGCCCCGTGATGAATTGGCGCTTAATCCACAGACCTCCCCGCCGGCCACTGAGTCCGCAGGACGCCTCGATCGCATCCACAGCATTGGCTCTCGACGCTCCGGTCGGACTTTGAACACATTCAGAAACTCCGTCTGCTCTCACGCTGATATTGTGAGCCAGCATCAGCGCCTTTCCCCTTGACACACAAACTAAGTAAGCATAAACTTACCGTAAGTGAACACTTACCAAGAATCGCAGCTCGATGCCCTCGGAGACCCCACCCGTCGAGCCATCCTCGCCCGCCTCCTAAACGGCCCAATGCCGGTAGGAAAACTAGCCCATAACTTCCCCATCAGCCGTCCAGCAATCTCCCAGCACCTCCACATTCTCAAACAAGCCAACCTCGTCCTCGATCGCCCCGACGGCAACCGCCGCCTGTACCAAATCAATCCCGAAGGCTTCGAGTCCCTACGCGAATACTTCGATCAGTTCTGGAACCAGGCCCTAAACGCATTCAAGAAAAAAGTAGAGGAGCGCCCATCATAATGACCCCCACGACCCTGAATCCCACGTACGACACCCCAGTGCGAAAAACCATTACCGTGAAAGCCACCGCAGAGCACGCATTTCACGTCTTCACGGAGGACTTCGACACCTGGTGGCCCCGAAGCCATCACATCGGAAAATCGCCGATGAAGAAGGCCATCATCGAAGGCTACCCCGGAGGCCGTTGCTACAGCGAGCAAGCCGATGGAACCGATTGCCCATGGGGACAGATTCTCGTCTGGGAACCACCGCGCCGCTTCGTCATGGCCTGGCAGATCAACGCCCAGTGGAAGTACGAGCCCGACCTGGCGAAATCAAGCGAAGTGGAAATCATCTTCACATCCGAGCCCGGCGGCCTCACGCGCGTCGATCTCGAGCACCGCCATTTCGAACGTATGGGCGCAGGCGGGGCGACAATGCGAACCGGCGTCGATTCGCCAGGCGGTTGGGGCACGCTGCTGCAGCGTTTCGCAGCGCAACTGGAGCAGGCATACTCATGAAGGCCGCCCCGCTCTACCGCATCGCGTCAATATTGCTCATAGTATTCGCGCTAGGCCATACCATCGGATTCCTGAATTTCAAACCACCCACGCCGGAAGCGCTGGCGGTCCGCGACGCCATGAGAAGCGTGCATTTCGAAGTCAAAGGAGCAAGCTTCAGCTATGGCGGCTTCTACACCGGATTCGGTTTGTTTGTTACCGCCTATCTGCTTTTTTCCGCTTACTTGGCGTGGCATCTGAGCAGTCTGGCCGCCCGCCAACCACAGACAATCGGCGGGTTAGGCTGGGCATTCTTAGCCGTTCAACTGGCCGCCTTCGTATTGAGTTGGATCTATTTCTTCGGCGCACCGGCCGCGTTTTCCGCAATCGTGGCGGCGTGTGTCGGCTGGGCCGCACTCGACGTTTCAAAATCTGTTCGGTTAGCCCCGAGTGCCCACGCAAGGTAGTGTCATCGCATCCAAAAGCCATTCCGGAGCCCAAACCACCTGAGTTAGCAACAAATTGGGCTCCATAATATTTTTTTGTTTGACCACCTGAAGATTTCGGTGCTACACTCCCGAAATACGGTGCAGGTCGGATTGACACATTCGACCTGGCTTCACCCCCACAGTTTTGGTTTCGTCCTCAGTTTGGACAGCGCTCCACGTCCGGGGCAACCCGCAGCCATGATGCGAGTTCCACGCCGGCGTTTGCGTGCTGGCTGAATCCCAAGGAGAAACCGGAATGACCAATTTCAGATCGCTTCCAGCGGCTGCGTTGCTCCTGATCGGCGCCATTGCTACGCTGCTGCACGGCCAGTCATATTATGGCGGAGTCCGCGGCGTCGTCTTCGACGAGAAGGGTGGTACCATCGCGACCGCCAAGGTTACGCTGATCGCCGAAGGTACCCAAACACAACGCACAACCCTGTCCACCTCAGCCGGAGAATTTGTCTTCAGCGAGGTCGTGCCTGCCACATACACGCTGGCGGCCGAATCGCCAGGCTTTAAAAAGTTCGAGCGCAAGGGAGTGATCATCGGAACCCAGCAGCAAGTCTCCGTAGATTTGAAACTCGAAATCGGCCAGGTGTCGGAGAGCGTTCAAGTCACGGAAGAAGTCGTGGCAATCGAGAACACGAATGCTTCGCAGGGCCAGGTTCTCGACAACCAGAAACTCACCGAATTGCCGAATCTCGGCCGCAATCCGTTCATGCTCTCCAAGCTCGTAGCGAACGTGATACCTGTCGGCAACCCCGCCTATAACCGCATGGAGGATCAGAGCGGCTCTTCCTCGATCTCCATCGCCGGAGGCCCCGTCCGTGGCAACAACTACTTGATTGACGGCGTACCCATTACCGATTCCAGTAACCGCGCCATCATCATCCCGTCGCTCGAGGCCGTCCAGGAAGTCAAGATTCAGGCCAACACCTACGACGCCGAAATGGCCCGCACCGGAGGCGGCATGTTCAACACGCTCATGCGGTCCGGCGCGAACACGTATCACGGCAGCGCCTACGGCCACCTGCGAAAGACCGCCTGGGACGCCAACAGTTTCTTCAACAACGCCGGCGGAGTTCCCATCACTGATCAACCCAACGATACCTGGGGCGCCAGCTTCGGCGGCAAAGTTTGGATTCCGAAACTCTACGACGGCAAGAACAAAACATTCTTCTGGCTCGCCGTAGAGCACTACGATGATACCCAGTCCTCCTCGTCGGTCTTCGCCGCGCCAACCGCCCTGGAAAAGGCGGGGAATTTCTCCGCCAGCCGTACCGCGAGCGGCGGCTTGCTGACCATCTACGATCCATCGAATCTCGTCAATGGGGTTCGACAGCCCTTCCCCGGCAATATCATCCCCACCAGCCGCCTGAATCCCACCGGCTTGGCCCTCGCCAATAGCTATCAAGCGCCTACCAGCACGCCGCGATACTACGGCGATAACGATCTCACGGCTCCAGGACGGTTGCCCTGCCGCGCCATGCAATACACCGGCAAACTCGATGAAGACTTCTTCCCTTGGTGGCGCGCCAGCTTGAGCTATCTGCGTTATTACTCTCTCGAACCCGGCAACACCGAATTTCCCACTGCATCCAGCCCCAATCAATGGCGGCTGTTGCGTCGCGTCGATACAACCCAGTTCAACAACCTGTTCACAATCAATCCGACCACTGTCGTCGCCATCCGGTATGGGTTTAACCGGTTCCCGAATTACAGTTACGACGCCAGCCAGGGCTTCGATCTCTCCACCTTAGGCTTCTCCTCGAACTTCGTGAATCAGGTTCCAAAATCACTCTCCCAGTTCCCATACATCACAGGGACGAACCTATACACACTCGGCGTCGACGATAACAACTCGTCCTACGTACTCGCCTCGAAAAACTTCTCCGCCAACATCTCGAAGTACATGGGCCGCCACAGCTTGAAAATGGGCTACGACTATCGCAGAATCAAAGCCGCCGGGAACGATGCGAATGACACCGCCGGCAGTTTCGCCTTCAATGGCATTTTCACGAAATCGAATCCCACTGGCTCTGGAAGCGGCGGAGCCGACCTCGCCGATATGCTCCTGGGCTATCCCGCCAGCGGCGCCGCCTTTACTTCAACCAAGCTGACCGACTACGCCGATTACCATGGCCTCTATCTTCAGGATGACTTCCGCGTCAGCAACAAGCTCACCCTGAATATCGGCCTTCGGTGGGAACACGAAAGCGGTCTGCAGGAAGTGAACAACGGCATGGTCGTGAACTTCAACGGCACGGCCACAAATCCGCTCGCCGCCAACGTCACGGGCATTCATCCGCTTGGCGTAGTCCAATACGCGGGAACCAATGGAAAGACCGCCGTCGGAAATCCCTACACCAACAAATGGGGTCCGAGATTCGGCCTGGCCTACCAGGTAAATTCAAAGACCGTCGTGCGCGCCGGCTATGGAATCTTCTGGGCCCCCCAGTTCGCTCTCGGAGCCCCCATCGCTACCGTCGGATTCAACCAGACCACAACTTACATCGCGTCCACCGACAATAATCAGACTTCGATCGGAAATCTCACCAATCCGTTCCCAAGCGGTGTTTTGCAGCCTGTCGGCACAACTCTCGGCACTTCCACCGGTATCGGTCAGACGATCCAACTGGTGGATCCGCACGCAACATCCCCCTATGTTCAGCAATATTCAATCGATATCCAACGCGAGCTCCCCTGGAACATCGCAACGGAAATCGGATACGTAGGATCGAAGTCGAACCACCTCACGCTGGGCGCTGGACTCCTCAATGAAAATGCGCTTAACCCGGCTCTCCTTTCCATGGGCTCGGCACTCACCCAATCGGTCGCCAATCCATTCTTCGGACACGGCGGAGCCGGCGTTGTCGGCACAGCCAACGTGCAGGCGTCGCAACTGCTTCTACCCTACCCCACCTTTGGCGCAGTGAACCTGACCTTGAACGACAACAACAAAGCCCGGTACGATTCGCTTACAATGAAGGCACAGAAACGGCTCAGCAATGGATTGACCTTCCTCTCGTCCTTCACCTGGTCGCGAAACAAAGACGAGAGCACCGGCGGCGTAGCCAACACGCTGAACGCCGGCAACAAAGCGCCGCAGAATCCATACAACCTCGCGTCGGAATACGCCTTCTCCAACATCGACTCGCCGTTCCGTTGGGCGACTTCCATTTCTTACGATCTCCCGTTCGGCAAGGGACGTCACTTCATTACCAAAAGCGGCGTCACGGACTACGTCCTCGGCGGCTGGGCCATCAATACGGTCTCCATCTTCCAAACCGGGTTCCCGCTTCAGATCACACAGGCCACCAACTTCAATTCCGGCTTCGGATACGCCAGTCAGCGGCCCAACGCCACCGGTGTTTCGCCAGTCACCAGCGGCAGCCTGGAAGACCGCCTGAACAACTACATCAACCCGGCGGCTTTCTCGACAGCCCCGCAATTCACCTTCGGCAACATCGGCCGCACCATCGATATGCGCGGCCCCGGCCAGGTCAACTGGGATATGTCGGTTTTCAAAACCGTCACCATCAAAGAGACCCTCAAGGCTCAATTCCGCTGCGAGGCTCTCAACGCCATGAACACGCCTCTCTTCTACGGTCCGAACGTCTCGTACGGCAGCAGCAGCTTCGGAAAAATCACTACACAAGCGAACTTCTCCAGACAGCTTCAGTTAGCCCTGCGCTTCTCCTTCTAAACTAGAATCGCCAACCGGGGCCTTGCGAGGAAACAAGGTCCGGTTGGCGGTAACAATCTGAATCCCGAGTGCGATAGAATCACACTCGATGTCACTCTCCCGCCGCTCCGCAATCACCACGCTCGCCAGCGCCGCACTTGCCCCCTACATCTGCCGCGCCTCGCAAAAAGCCACAGCCTTCGCGTTGATCGGCGATCGCTACCACAACTCCGATTACGCCCGCACCGGCCTGACCCGCAACATCGAAGTAGATCTCGGCATCCCGGTCGAATTCACCGACGATTACACGTCGCTCACCGCCGAAACCCTCCAGGGCCGAAAGCTCCTCATCATTCTCCGCGACGGAATGATCTGGCCCGACGGCTATCCCGACGAAACCAGCAACGCCGCCTGGGTCGCGACAGGCAAACCGAAGCTTGTCTCCGAGCCCCCGGTCCCGGCAACAAATCCAAAGCCGAAATTCTGGATGAAGCCCGAGCAAGGCAAGGCGGTCCGCCACTTTGTTGAAAGCGGAGGCTCAGCGCTGTTCCTGCACAACGTCACCCACGTAGGGCTGACCGACCCCGACTTCCGCGCCACCCTTGGAGCCGCCTACGCCGGCCACCCACCCATCCGGACTTACAAAGTAAAGGTGATGAACCACGATCACCCGATCACCAAGGGCATCAATGATTTCGTAGTCACCGACGAACAGCACTACATGGAGTACGACAAGGACAAGAAATATCTCCTGCTGGAAACCGAAAACGTCGACGGGCTTCACTACGGAGAAAAAGGTCCGACCGCACCAGGGGGCTGGGCCTTCGACTACGGCAAAGGCAGAGTCGCCTATATGTCCCCAGGCCACCTGCTGAGCGTGCTCTGGAACCCGGAGTACATCAAGCTCCAGCACAACGCTGTACGCTGGCTAATGCGTCAAAACTCTTAATCGACAGTGGTTTACCGTGAGGCCGTTTTCTTTGAACTCGTCCTCTTCGCGCTAGTCTTTTTCGCTCTGGATTTGCTGCGTGGAGCGCTCGCCTGAGTACTCCTGGTCCGATGAGCCTCCTCGTTTTCAGCGGCGGTCTCGCGGCTCACAATCTTGTTGAAATTGCTCTCGGCGCCACCCGCGGTTTGTTCCTGATAGAGGAGAGCCAGTGACCGTTCATCGAACTTCTTAAACCAGTCATCCCAAGAGATATGTTGCAGCGCGTCTTCCTCGCCGTAACCCGGAAAATCGAGTCTCAACATCCCTATATCGTGAGGCCCGCCTGTACCCTTCACGCAGGCCGGTGCGGCGCCGCGTGACTCTGCCCAGCGCCGGATCTCATCATGATCTGTCGTGGTATGTGATTGAGCTTTGGTATCCATACTCATTCCTCTATCCTTAGATGCGAGAAGGGCCCGAAAACTTTCCGGGAATCGGTTTTCGGGCGGCTCTGGTCCCGTTGTGAACAAATTAGACGCTCAATCTCGACCCTTCGGATTTCCATTCGCCGTGTGGCTCTCTTCAAGCTCTCTAAGCGCAGCAACCAACACATTTTTGGCCCGATGAATATGAGCGCGCAGGCAGGAGCACAACTCCACAGCATCGCCCTTCTCAATCGCTGCTACAATCGCCTCGTGCTCTCTCTGCTCGTCCGAGACACGAGCGGGCCAGGTGGTTTCCGAACCATGAATTCGCGCGATTTTGATGTGGGCATTCAGAGCTTCATACATTTCGATCAGCCGCCGGTTGCCTGATGAGCGCACGATGATTTGGTGCAGTTCGGAGTTGTCGGCTTCATGCGCAACTTTGTCTTCCGCGTTTCGGACGGGTTTGCGCATCGATTTCAGCAAATCCTTTAAACGGCGTATCTCTTTCGCACCAAGATTGGGGAGACCATCCTCCGCCGCCAGACACTCCAAAGCGCACCGGATGCGAAATGTCTCGTCCACATCCTGTGCCGTGAGACTCGCGACGAAGGTCCCGCTTCGAGAGCGGATATCGACCAGGCCTTCCGTCGAGAGTTGCTGGATAGCGCCGCGAATTGGGGTGAGGCTCACTCCCAGTCGTGCGGCCAGGTCTTCGATATTCAGGCGCTCGCCCGGTTTGATCGCATAAGTGACGATGGCGTTGCGTAGAACCTGGTAGACAGCATCGACTGCGCGCTGCCGCTGCAATTTCACAAGTTCCATCTAATGGTTATACGACACGTTTGTGTGAGACGGCGGAAACCTTGCTGTGGCCGGAGAATCCTCAATCGAAGGACCCTATGTCCCCATAGCTGGCGAGGGAGCCGAGCCACCAGTTTGGCGTTCCTGAATGCGTATCAACTTGACGATCACGATCGCGGCCAGCAGCGGTACGATACTGGCTACAACCAGAATCGGAGCGAACGAATAGCGGTCCGATACCACGCCAGTAAGATACGTCGCGGCAATAGTCCCGATTCCCGCCCCAGTCCCGCTCATCCCGCTGACGCTGGCCACGCTGCCGGCCGGGTAAATGTCGGCGGGCAAAGTCAGGATAATCGTGGAAAACGCGGCATACGCCAGCGTCGAAATCGCAAGCGAGCCCACCAGCACCGCAAATCCGTCGAAGAAAACAGGAATCGCGATCATTGCCATCCCAAGCGCTCCAGCCATGCAGACGGCTTTGCGCGAGCGGTCGACCGTCCAGCCCCGTCGAATAAGAAAGCTGGAAACGCCGCCACCGCCGAAGTTGCCAACGTCGGCGGCCAGGAAGGGAATCCAGAAGGCGAGCAGGTTGTCTTTGGGCGAGTAGCCTTTTGCTAGGAGAAGGATCGCGAGCCAGTCAGTCACGAAGAACCAGACCGGGTCGGTCAGCGTCTTGGAGAGGAGCACACCCCAGGTCTGGGGCATGCGCAGAAGCGTCGAATAGGGCAGACGCTCGGCCTTATCGGATGGACCAGTATCGGGGGCACGCCCCGCAAGGATCAATGCGCGCTCTTCGGCAGACAGTCGCGGATGTTCTTCAGGCCTGCGATAGATAGACCGGAAAATCGGAATCCACAGGAGACCGAGCGCCCCGGTGACCAGGAAAGCAGGACGCCATCCGCCGGTGACCTGGTAGACCCAATACGCAAGGAATGGCGCGATGGCGCCGCCGATCGCCGATCCACTGTCAAACAGTGCGACGGCCCACCCGCTCTCGGATCGCGGAAACCATTCGGCAACGGCCTTCGTCGCGCCAGGCCAATTCGCCGATTCGCCCGCGCCGAGCAGGAATCGAAAACCGCAAAGGCTTCGCAAACCCGCGGCGGTCGACGCCAGCATCGCCGAGAGGGAATAGAACGCGACCGTAAAGCTCAGTCCTTTGCGAATTCCAACATTATCCAGGAAGCGTCCGGACGCCGTCTGGCCGAGCGCATACGCAACGCGAAACGAGATGATGAGCAGCGCAAAGGTCTGGTTGTTCCAGCCGAATTCGTGCTTGATGTCAGGAGCCAGCACGCTGAGCGTCTGGCGATCGATGTAATTGATAACTGTCGAGAGGAAGAGGATGCCGCCGATATACCATCGCAGGCCCCGGATCGGAGGCTTAGTCATTTATCGGAGCCGATCATACACCACCTTACCGCCGACCACTGTGCGAAGTGCCTCAATGTCCTTGATCTCGTCTTCCGGACACGTCGCGTAGTTCTTCGTGATAATGGCAAGATCCGCTAGCTTACCCGTTTCAATCGATCCTTTCTCTTTCTCAGCGAACATCAGATAGGCGCCGTTCCAAGTCCACATTTTCAACGCCTCCATGCGCGTGATGCGCTGTTCCGGATTCAGCACATTGCCGTCGACCATCTTGCGCGTAATCGCGATCCACATTCCCAGAAACGGATGATACGGATTCGTGGCCTCACGCGGATCGAAGCGGATCATGTGATCGGAACCGCCGCCGACCACTATGCCCGCATCGAACAGGGATCTCAGCGGTTGAAAATCTTTCATCCGCTCAGGACCGAACACGTCCTTAATCGCAGGACCGTCGAGGTAAAGCCAAAACGGCTGAATATCATACACAACGCCGAGCTTCTTCGAACGCTCGATGGCTTGTGCATTCGGGAAATTCCCGTGGGTCACGGTGAAGCGGCGATCGCGAATCGGAATAGTGCGGTTTACGTTTTCATAAGCATCGAGCAGGACGTCCGTGGCGCCGCCGCCCGTGGTATGCGCAGTCATCTGCCAGCCGAGTTCGGCGGCAGTCTTCGCCATCTCGAAGAGGTTTTCTTTGGGTACCGAGAGCACGCCGCGATAGTTGGGGTCGATAAAACCGTAGATCCGGGTGTTCGGCCCGTAGGGTTCGCGGAGATACGCCGTGCCAATCAGGATGCCGCCGTCGGCAATGGTCTTGAGCGATCCCACACGGACCCAGTTGTCGCCCCAGCCGGTCACGAACGGAATGTGCTCGATCTCCGATCGCACCTGCTCGGGCGTACCTTGCGCTTGGATGAGATAGGTGATGAAGCTGCGGGTCGTGAGTTCCCCCGACTTATAGAGAGTCTGGTAGGCGCGGAAGCCCTCAGGTCCTTCGGAGCGGTCGATGATGCTCGTAATGCCGACCGAGTTGTAGCGCGCCAGCATGCTTTTCAGCGCCCATAGGCGATCCTTATCCGTGGCCACACGTGGATCACGCACGGATCGCAGCAGTTGCGGCGCGCCCAGAATCAATCCGGTGGGTTCACCCTTCGCATCTTTTTCGATGCGGCCGTTCGCCGGTTGCGGAGTGTCGCGCGTAATCCCGAGTTTTTTGAGCAGGACAGAGTTGACGACACCTGCATATCCGTTATCGGCGACCACTTCTCGATTCGGCGCCGCCTCGTCGAGCTCGTAGCGAGTGGGATAGCGATGGTCCGCCAGGCGCGTGGAGTAAACCTTTGGAATGAAGATCAGGCGGCCGGGAGGGAGTTTCTTGTCCTGCGTTTGAATGTAGTCCTTCAACTCGGCGATCGAATGAACTACGGGCACCGGACCGTCGATCTCGCTGAGCGCCGCGCCAATCGGATGGACATGCGTCTCGATAATTCCAGGCACCATACACTTGCCGCCGAGATCGATCTTCTGTGTGGCGGGACCGGCAAGCTTCAGCACTTCGGCATTGGACCCGACAGCGGCGAAACGGTCGCCGCGAATGGCGACAGCCTGCGCCGTGGATTGCCCAATGGGTTGCCCAATGTGTCGCGCCGCCGACATGGTGATGACAGCGGCGTTGTAGTAAATCACGTCCGGCGCCTGCGACAACCCTGTCAAAGCAGATAGAAGGACTAACAACGAAATGCGAATCGCAATCATGGCCTGTTGAGTGATTTTGTCACGATCGCTTCCCACATTGCACGCTGCTCCAGCATCGCTTGGACCCGATCGGGCGGTTTGCTGCTGGCTTCAAGCAGCCACCACCCGTCCCATCCGGCGTCGATCAGTAGGTCGGATTGAAGCTGGTAGGGGAAGTCACCGCCGTCGAGTTCGTGGAAGTGGAGCGTGTCGTCGAGGTAGGGTTTGATCTTGCGGAAGCGGTCGGCAAAATCGGGACCGTCGATCGACTCGCCATTCAGCTTGATGCCGACGCTACGCTGGTTCACCCCCTGCATGATCTGGTAAAGCGAGACCAGGTCGCCGGCGGTGCCATGGTTCTCGAGGCGGATACGCTGGCCATGATCGGACGCTATCTTGCCGACGGTGTTGAGCGCCTTTTGTATCTGCTCGATAGTTTTTTCTTTCGGAATATCGGGATGGTAGTCGTTCGGGATGACGCGTACGCCTTGTCCGCCGACGTCCTCGCTGAGCTTGATATGCGCTGTGACGATGTCGATCGCTTTAGCGACGCGGGCCGGATCAGGGGAGTCAAAACGCTCGGCCGAGGCAACACCAATGATCCGGACCGGGCTGTCGGCGAATTTCTTTTTCACTTCACTACGGTGAGCCTCGGGGAGAGTGATCTCAACGCCATGGGCGTAGTTAGCACTGGTGCGCAGTTCGACGGCGAAGGCTTTGGTCTTGGTGCAGTTGGCAATCAGGGTGGGGATATCCCAATCGATGCCCCACTGATAGGTCATGAGTCCAAAACGCATTTTGGAAACGCGATGGGTTTCGGCGCTCGCGTTCGAGGCGCAAAGACCAGCCCCAGCGAGCAAGGAACGTGAAAGGAATTCGCGGCGAGATCGGAAAATCATCAAAAACTCCTCGTTGACCGTAAACAGTTTCCACTTTATACTGCTGCTCATCGAGGCCAATCTCATAATGGGCACTCAGCAGTTGCCTTTCGGCGCCATCCTTACCTTGGGAGTTCTATCGGGAGCGCAGATCACCGCCCCGGATGAGTGGCGCGCTGGCGTAGCGAGTGCGGTCATCTCGCCCCTGCAACCGTGAACAGCCCGTTCGATCTCACCTTGACGAGCGAAGGCAAGAAATTTGCGCATCTGGGTTCCAACCGGCGGGGAGACCGAGGTGATTTTCGGCGAGGCTCCCACGAACCGGCCGGACCCGAAGATGGCGATGCTGATCTCGGCGCAAAGGAGCCGGGACGCGCTTCGGGCGTTCACCCACCAATACTGGCCACTGTCAAACCTGCCCCTCCCAATTT
>Ga0105237_10007590_pt1 | contig 11856 bp, 8 predicted proteins | sample KBSC24metaG_FD_81520 | JGI IMG/M metagenome (GOLD analysis project Ga0105237, IMG submission 81520) | Corn rhizosphere microbial communities from Kellogg Biological Station, Michigan, USA - KBS C2-4 metaG | ecosystem: Host-associated > Plants > Roots > Rhizosphere > Soil | place: Michigan, USA... | reverse complement strand
CCGACCGGTCTCCTCGAATCGCGTCCGCGGGAAGCACAAGATCAAGCAGCACGGACAAAACGCCCCGTTGTGTCTCTATGAACTTGCTGTGTACGCCAGGAATGTCGACCTGGCGAAGATAGATCCTCGGACGTGGATGTTCGATCAGCCCGCGCCCGACGTCGAGCAGGCGCCCCCAGTGGCCGGCGAGATCGCTGGCCTGCAGCGGGCGCCGGGCAAGCCACGGCAATAGCGCTGGCACCGTTGCTTGCGTGATCTCCACCAAATGCGAGAATCGCTCGGCGTCGCGGCGCTTGTTCAGAAGCGCCAGCGCATCGTCCAGCGTATCGATCCACGCTTGCTCGGGAACGCGCTGCGCACCCTGAATGCGATGACGGACCTCACGCCATTCGACGCGGACGTGCGGCATGGCCGTCAGTTCGTTCGTCCACGTACGCACGGCTTCGAAGCGATCCGTGAGGTCGGTCGAGCTCGGCGTCTTCAGCGACAGCCGCAGAGGGAATCGGGTCTCGCCGGTGAGTAACGGGCGTAACAGATCGCCGCGCTCCCAGAGCCGGTCAAGCTGTGCGAGCAGGTCGCGCCGTGTGCTCCAGCCCATGTCTATCCAGGCACCGCTCCGTCCGTCGTCGACGCAGCGGCCGCCATTGCCACGTGCGCGAGCTTCTGCTCGCGGTATTCTTCGATGGTCAGGTTGCGCAGCTTGGACGCTCGACCGTCCTCGTTGTGGACGAAGCCCACGCTCGAAACGAACGGTTCGATGACGTGGATCTTCTGCAACGGCGTGATGATCAACAGCTGCAGGTTGAGCTGATTGAAGAGCTTGAGGCCGTACTGCGCCGACTCATCGGAACCGCGTCCGAATGCTTCGTCGATGACCACGAAGCGGAACGAGCGCGAGCGCACCTCGCCCCACTCCAGCCCGAACTGGTACGCGAGGCTGGCGGCGAGGATGGTATAGGCCAGCTTCTCCTTCTGGCCGCCCGACTTGCCGCCTGAATCGGAGTAATGCTCGTGCTCGGTGTCGTCCTCGCGCCAGCGCTCGCTGGCGGCGAACAGGAACCAGTTGCGCACGTCGGTGACCTTGGCGGTCCAGCGCCGATCGTGCTCGGACAAGCCGTCTCGTCCGCGGAAGCGATCGATGATGCTCCTGACCTGCAGGAACTTCGCTTCCGAGTACTGTGCGTCGTCCGACCCGGTGACCGCGTCTTCGGTGCAGGCCCGCAGCTCGGACTGGAAGTCGCGGATCTCCGCGTCGGGACTGATCTGTGTCTCGAGGACGATGTAGCGTCCGGGGTTGTAGTCGATCTGCGTGAGCGATTGGTTGATGCGTGCGACGCGCTCCTTGATGGTTTCACGCTCGCGGGCGAGCTGCGCGTTGAAGTTGGCGATCTCGTTGATCGTGTTGACGTTGAGCAGCTCCTTGAATCGGGCCACGAAGCGCGGCAGGTCGTCTCGGTTCAGCCGGTCGAGCAGGCCCGCGTAATCGAATGCCGCCTCGGGGCTGGCGTCGATCTCGGCGGTCTCGAGCTTGAATTCCTCTTTGAACGCCGACATGGCTTTGATGATCTTCTCGGCCAAGCGCTCCAGCTTCTTCTGCTCGGCGTCCATATGGCCCTGCAGCCAGCCGCGCACGTCCTGCTGCCGGTTATCGCACGATTCGACGGTGAGCTGATGTGCGCCCGAGACCTGTGCGCGCATGGACTCGATGCGCTGGGCAAGATCGTCGTCGACCGGCATATCGTCGAGCAGCGTGCGGGTGTCTTGACGTAGCTTCTCCGCGTCGGCGTATCGTTGCTCGGCCTTAGAACGTTTGTCCCGGAGGGTTTGAAGCTCGTTGTCGGTTTCGGTCAACGCCGCCGCCGCTTCGCGCAGTCGCTCTCCGAGTTGTCTTAGCACGTCGGAGGCTGACGCCAGCCGTTCGTGCTCGTCGGCGAGGGCGGCGATCTCGGTCGCGACGCTCCCCCAATCGAGCTCCTCGAAAGCAGTGAACTCCTCCAGCTTCGCCAGCGCCTCGAGCAGGCCCTCCAGCGCCTTGCGCTCGCCCTTCAGCTGGCTGATGAGGCTGCCGAGCTCACCGAGATGCTTCTCCAACTCTCGGCGCTTCGCTTCGAGCGCGGCAATCTTGGCCGTATTCGTCCAGCCCAGCACGTAGCGGCTGCGGTCATCGATGCGGTGCCGGTCGTCCTTCTCGTGCCGGCCGGTCGGGTCCTTGATCTGGCCTGCACGCGTGATCGCCCGTGTCTCGCGCCGGAACTGTTCTTGCGTCGCGCTGCACGCCAGATCGAATCGATAGGCCAGTTCCCTCTCCAGCCAGTCGTAGAACGGCGAATCGGGCTTGACCGCGAGCTTCCTGACGATCGAGTCGCGGTGTAGGTCTGGCATGTCGGCTTGCCGTCGCGGGCGCACGTGGAAATAGACGAGCCGGCCACGCAAGTCGTTGCGATCTACCCATTCGGCTACGTCCTTGTAGCGTGCATCGGGTACCAGCAGCGAGAGGCCGAAGCCGTGCAGCAACCGCTCGGCGGCGCCTTCCCACTCACGCTCCTCCTCACGGACCTGAATCAGCTGGCCGACGAACGGCATTTCCTCCTCCGGTATCGCCAGCGCGGCGCACAATGCGGCGCGAATCTGGATTTGACGATCGTCGATGTTGCTGCGCCGCCTCTTCAGGCTGTCGATCTCGAGAATGAGCTTTTCATGATCTTCGCGCTGCTTGCGGAACGCGAACTCATGCTCGCGTTCCTGGTCGTCCAGCAAAGCGTTGCGGGCTCGGACCTCCTCGGCGCGTTCCGACAGCGACCTGCGTTGCGCCGCGAACGACACCTCGTCCCGTGCAGGAGGTTCGCCTGTTACGGCGATGAGCTGCTGGTAGCGATCCGCCCTCTGCCTGCGCCGATCACGCTCCTGCTCTTTGCGCTTGATGTCGGCGGCAATCTGTTCCAGTCGATCGCCGCCGTTGTCGCGGATCGAGCGTTCGATGTCGGCGACCTGCGTTTTCTGGTCATCTCGCCGCACTTCCAACCGCTTGACGTGACCATCAAGCCGCTCGCGCTCGTCCGTGAGTTGCGCGATGCGCTTGTCGAGCAGTTCCAGCTTCAGGCGCGCGAAATGTTTGTGCAGGGCTTCGCGACAGCGGCGCAGATCATCCAGTTCGCGCACCAGCGCAGCATGCCGATTGCAGTCGGAGACCAGAGGCGTTAACAGCTCGACCTGCCTCTGCGCCTTCAAGACAGCCTGATGCGCCCGATTCAAGTCGTCGAAGTGGGCGATCAGCGCCTGGATGCGCGGCGCCACATCGAACGGTTCCAGCATATGGCTACGCACGAAGTCGGTGAGGTTGCCCACCGATTTCATCGACACAGTCTGATGGAACAGTTCCAGCGCTTGATCGTTTTCAATGCCGAAGCGCCGACGGAACCACGCGCCATATTTCGGGAAGGTGTCTTCGATCTCGGCGCCTGCAGCACGCAGCTTCTTGCGCAGTTGCACGATATCGGAGCCGAAGTGTGCGAAGTCGGCGGCTATGGAAAGGTCGCGCTCGGCGCCTACGAAGAAGCGCGCTGGTTGCCCTTGCGGCTCCTTCATCCAGAACACCTGCGCCAGCGTCACTGTCTGGTCGTACCCTGCGTTGTGGAACACGCCCAGAACGACCGAGTAGCTGTTGTGATCGCGCAGGCTCACGGGTCTAGCGGTGCCGCTCACTTCGTTGCGCTCGGATTTGTAGTGCCCGAGCACGTAGGAGCGTAGCGTTCGCTCCTTGGCGTCCGCTCCTGCGGCGCGGTTGTACGCGATGCGGTGGGCGGGTACGAGCAAAGTCGTGACGGCATCCACCAGCGTCGACTTGCCCGAGCCGATGTCGCCGGTGAGCAAGCCGTTGCGGCCGTCGAGCTGCAATGTCCAGACCCGGCCGTCGAAGGTGCCCCAATTGAAGACTTCGAGCCGCTTCAGACGGAAGCCCGACAGCGTGTCGTCGGCCGTGAAGTCGAGGCCGAGGGAGCGCGGGTCATTCATCCGCGTCCTCCACGGCCGCATCGGCGCCGGTCAAGCGGGCATAGTAGACCGCCAGCCGCGCATCGAAATCGGCGAGCCACTGGGCGTCGACGAATGCCTTGAGGATACGCCGGACCTCGAAGCTCGCGACGCCGACCGAGCCGGCAGCCGGCTTGAGGCGCCGCAAGAAACCGAGGTCGACGATCTTGTTGATGTGCGCTTCGATCTGGTCGATCAGCCGGGCTTCGTTGCTGCTGTCGGGGAGAAACACGCGTACCAGCTCGACGATGTCGTCGCGCGTCAGTATCAGCCGGGTCTCGCCGCCGCCGGCATCGAACTCAGCGAGCTTCCTGCGCAGCAGCGCGAGCAGCAGGCTGACCGGGAACGACAATGGCCTGCGCGCGACGAGTCGCGGCAACCTGGAGCCGGCCTCGTCGTCGACTGCTTCCGGGCGCCCTTTGAGAAATGCATAGCCCTCGGCCTCATCCAGAACCAGATCCAGCCCGAGCACGCCGACGTAGTCACGCACGCGCGGCTGTAGATTCAGGAGGCTGCTCCAAAGCCGTTCATCGCCCTCACGGTGAAGCACGCCCTTGAGTAACGTGATGACGAGCGTCGAGAGGTCGGACTGGGCAGCGTTCGCCACCGACACGGGCGCGGCGATATCCGGCACTGGCTCACCCATGCTCATCTCACGAAAATGACTCGCGGCAGGCGTGCCCGCCGGCGCGAGGTTGTGCCGTCGCGGCTTGCGGCGTCCCACGCAATCACGTCATCCGTCTGCTCGTCGACGACGGCTTTGAACGATTCGCTCCCAAGCTGAAGATAGGTTACCAGCTCGGCCAAGCCTTGCTGCAACGGTTGCCCGTCGACCAGCTCGCGCAAAGTAACCTGCGAGCTCGCCTGCAACGCCTGTCGAATATGGCGCAGGAGCCGCGCCCGGTCGACGACGAACTGTCCGTACAGAGCCGACGGGTCCATGTCTTCGTCACCCGCCTGCAGAGCGACGTCGGCAATCAGCGGCTTGAGGGCCGGGCTATGCAACGGACGCTCCATCGGCAGTTCCATGGACGCAGCAGGCTCGGCGATGCTCGTGACCTCGCCTGCCGGCGGCGATTGCCGCAACGCGAGGGCCTTGGTCTCGATCCCGTGCAGGATGTCCATGATCCTGCGGTTCTCGAGCCAGGCTTGATCGTCGAGGAAGCGCCGAAGCTGCTGCGACAGTTGTGCCACCGTGCGCTGTGTATGCTCACCGGCCTCCAGCCAGTCGTAGTGTACGCGCCGAATGCGCGCATCCGGTTGCAAGTCGGCTACCGCCGGCAGGTCGAGCACGCGTTCCAGCAGCCCGGTCAGCTCTTCCTGTCGGCGGCTCGACATCAGGAAATCCCAGAACGCGCGAAAGCTTTTGCCCTGATCGGAGTCGCCGATGGCGTCGCGCTCGCCCATGATCTCTTCCAGCAATGCGCCCTTGGCACCTTCCCAAAGAGCGATGCGCTCGCGAACTCTGCGGTCCAGCTGACGGAAGTTGTGCTCCACCTCGCGGAAGTCGGCCAACAGCTCGCGCGCGAGTTGCACGAACTGCTGGAAGCGGTCCTTGAGCGCCGTGTCATCGAGCAACATCATGTCTCCGGCTTCCACCCGTGCGATCTCCGCGTCGATCTCGCTGCGGCGCTTGCGCAGCTCGGCGACGCGCTTCGCGGGGTCGGACTCGCTGCCCTCGCTAATCTGCCTGAGCAGCTCGAATAGCGTAAGCAACCGCGACTCGGTACCGACGAAGCCTCGCTCCGAAAGCTGACCCAGCCAGGCAATGGCTTTCTCAGTGGCGGGCGTGAGGTCGAACTGCGGCTCGTCGCTGCCGGGCTGGTAGAACTTGCGCAACCAACCCTTGTCGGGTGCCGCCCAGTCATTGAGGTAATCCGGCGCAGATTTCGGGAACGTCTCTTCGCCCAGTTGTTGGCGAAGGGAATACAACTCGTCTTCCAGTGCCTCGGCTAGATCGACCTCAGTCATGACGCGGACATTGGGCGCTACAAATACGCGATGCAGAAAACTAGCCAACAGCGGTGCATGGTCCGAGCGCAGCAGCCGCCACGCCGGATGATGCGTGCGCAGGACTTCAAGGGTGGCAAAGTCGAGGCTCATTCGTCGTTTGTCGCTGATGTCGATCTTTGGGGTTGCGCACAGTAACTAAAAATACCACGCATGTTGGAGGCGAAGTCGACTTGCCTTTCTACAAATGAACACAGTTCATGAACAAGGCCATCTGATTGCCTTTGGGGACGGAGGGTACTTTGCTTACCTAAAGGAGGCGGGGGATGCCAGGCGTGCGAGTACTTGGCTCATCCATGTCCAATTTTAGACTGTGTCCACGCAGCATAGACAGTCAAGCGTCTTGGACAGGGAAGGGTCTTTGCGAGATTTTTAAGCCCCTGCTCTGTCCAATATATACTTATGTCCACGTTACGTGGACAATGCACATACATGGACACAACCCTCTTGCCGAAAGACCGCCTCTTGCTCGAGGCTGCTCTGGACGCCGTCCGGGCGATGGGATTTAAGGCTCAGCTCGTACAGGAAAAGCCGGCCCTCGGCCGCACTCACGCCGATGCGTTGGTCCGCCTGACGAATGGCGACCAGGAGATCCTCTATGCCATCGAGCTGAAACGGGCCGTCAAGCCGGCAACGTTGGGCGCTTTGCTCCATCAAATAGAGCGTTTGGGCAAGCAGGCTGGTGGCAACCGATTATGTAACGCCCCAGGTTGCGGACGCGCTGAAGGCGCGAGGCGTTCCATTTATCGACACGGCCGGCAATGCATACCTGAACAACCCGGGTTTGTTCGTATGGGTTAAAGGACAAAAGCCCGAAGTCAAACCTGTCGCTCCTGAGCTCGGTCGTGCCTTTCAGGCAACCGGACTGCAAGTGTTATTTACTCTCCTGTGCGATCCGCAAGCCGTCAATCAACCCTACCGGACACTCGCCGACATGGCGGGTGTCGCGCACGGCACGGTCGGCTGGGTCATGCAGGATCTGCAGCAACTCGGATTTGTTGGCGACATCAAAGGCAAACGCAAGACACGTCGCCTGTTTCAGCCGCAACGGCTACTCACTCAGTGGACTGATGCGTATACACGACTGCTGAGACCGCGCACTCTGATTGGCCGCTTCTATGTGCCAACACTGGAAGGCTGGCGTGAGTGGCCGGTTACGAAATACAAAGCCCTCTGGAGTGGTGAACCGGCTGCGGCGCTGCTTACCGAATATCTGCGCCCTGGAGAGCTCACTCTATATGTCGAGAAGCTACCGGGTCCGTTGGTCGCCCAGCAGAAGCTCTTAAGAGCGCCGGAGCCCGGGCACATGGCGGCTGTCGAGATCCGTCGGCGCTTCTGGAATTTCGCGGGCGATCCGGCGCAACCGGATATCACGCCGCCACTCCTGGTTTATGCCGATCTTCTTGCCACAGGCGACGGTCGCTGCATAGAGACCGCGAAGATGGTGTATGAGGCCTATGTCGCTCGACTTTTCGAAAACGACTGAGCTGCTAGCGGTCGCGCGCGTCATCGGTGCGCTGGAAGCCGTTGCGGCGCCGCTGAAGATCGATCATTTCCTGATGGGTGCGACTGCCCGAGACCTCATGACTCACTACGCGCACGGAGTCCCGATTGCGCGCGGTACTCGAGACGTCGACTCCGCCGTAATGGTGAAGAACTGGTGCCTGAAGGCGTTTCCGTGCAAGTGCCGTCCATCCCGGCCCTTGTGATTCTGAAAATCGCTGCTTGGCAGGATCGCAAATACACCCATCCCGGACGCGATGCGCCAGATCTGTTGCTCTATCTTCGTAGCTATATGGATTGCGGAAATCTGGAGCGGGCGGCCGAGAAACATGCAGATCTCTTCGAGGCGGACGATTTTGATCATGCGGAGGCTGGTGTTCGTCTGATCGCCCGAGACCTTGCGGCGCTGCTTGACCAGTCAGCAATCGAGCGGCTGCTTGTCACGCTCGTTCCAGAGGCCGACGAAGACGGTCCGTTGTTGCTTGCGCACCAATCGGCGTACGAGCTAGGTGTTGCGCGGCGGCTGCTGGAAGTGTTCTGTGACGAACTCGGAAGTCGGCCGTCGCATCGGCAGCGATGCGACGGCCGATGATAGTCGTGAATGCGGCAGGGGACAGCTCGCTTTCTTAAGGGACGCGTCTACTAGACGCTGCGGATTCCGAATCTGCGAGAGCTTCGCACTCACGGTAGGCACAACAAAACTGCCCACCGTGAGTACGAATGCGAATTCCGATGCTCGGTGCGACCAGTCTGCCGCCGCTGGTTTAGAACGTCGCGATCGGATTGATCGGCGCGCCGGTTCCGCCCGTCACCCTCAGTGGCGCTGCGGTGAAGAGGAACGTCCAGCGCTTGCGTGCGGCGGCCGCTTTCGACAACTCCTCCAGGTCGCATTGATCGAACATCGGCGTGCCCATCGCCACCAGCAGCAACTGATGCACCGGGAAGTCGATCTCACCCATCCCCGAGGGCAGCGCGTCCGACGCGGCATCGCCACCCAGTATCGCGATGTCGCGCTTCTTCAGCCATGCGATCGACCGCGGATCGAGCCCGGCCGAAGCGTTGCCGATCTCCCATGGGCCTTTGGCTGCCCGTTGCGCCCAGCGTCCGGTGCGGATGAAGACCACGTCGCCGCTTTCGATGTGGACACCGGTCTTTTTCTCCCAGGCATCGAGGTCGGAGGGATAGATCACGACATTGTTTTCCAGGTAAGGCACGCCCCTCAGCCAGGGCATATCCACCAGCACGCCGCGCGTGAAGATGCCGTCTTTCAGCGCTGCAATGGCCAGCTTTCTCGCGCCGTCGGGTTGGATCTCCGATTGCGAGAAGCCGTTGTACATGTGGTCCTTGTAGAACACGTGCGAAAGTGCGTCGATGTGCGTGACCGCGAATCCGTGGAAGAAAACGGTGTACTCGTCCATGTTGAACTGACCGTCCACGGGCGGAACCATCTTGTCGACGAAGGGCGTGCCATTGTCGACTGACTTGACCGAATCCGTGTCGCGCGACAGTGAGACCGAAACGCCTTCGGTCACGAGCTTGGCCGCCGCCTTACGCTTGGCGGGCGTGATGAGATTGACGGTGCCGAGCTGATCGTCTTTTCCCCAGCGACCCCAGTTGGAAAGGTCCTTCATCATCTGCTCGAACTCGGCTTTCGAGATGTGGGCCGGGGTGGGCGTCTGAGCGCTGGCAGCCCCGCCTGCGATCAGCAGCAAAGCGCAGGGAATGTGAATGAGAGCTCGAAATGACACCATGTTTCCTCCTGGAGCTTTTGGGTTGTTATGGGATCTGCCGCAACAACGACGGCGGCAAGAGAGGGCGTGACGATGACGAATTGAAATACGTCTACACTGAGTCACCCCGATTCGACCGTAGCACACGACGTTGGTCGGATCAAGGCGAGTGGTGTGCAGGAGAGCTGACATGGCTGATCGCAAAACGGGACCCGACAACGCCAGGCTCGATCGCGTCGTTGCCGAGGCGCGGCGCGCGAGCGAAGAACGCGCCAAGGGGTATCGCGAGCAGGCGCTCAAGATCTATCCGTGGGTGTGCGGGAGGTGCGGCCGCGACTTCACCCACGCCAATCTGCAACTGCTCGAGGTTCATCACCGCGATCACAATCACGACAACAACCCGCCTGACGGCAGCAACTGGGAGCTGCTGTGCACGTACTGCCACGAGAACGAGCATCAACGATTCATCACCGAACACGGCCGAGATCCGGAATCATCCAAACCTGAGCCGCCGCCGGCTACGCATCAGCCATTCTCCGATTTGAAGGCGCTGATGAAGAGGAAAGAGTGAACCTTCGGCCGGCAGATCGACGACAAGCTGAGCGCGCTGGTCAGACAGGCGACGCACGTGCCGCAGGGCAATCGCGCGCCGTAGTTGCAACGGGTGAGGGAGAGAGGGAGCGTTTCTCCTTCGGCGTTACACGCCAACAGTAGCTGCGTCGAAGTCACGCCAACACCAACGACGGCGAACAGACCAGATCAAAGAGTCTCCGGTACAATTGGTGTCCGCTCATCCCAGCTCTCGAGGTCTTCTGATGCCTCATCACCCGAATTCGGCACGTCGTGAGTTCACTCGCCGGGTCGCCTCGTTCGCGATGATCGGGGCGCTGCCCGCGGCCGGGCTGGGAACGTCGCAGCGAGCGTGGTCGCAAACTCCTACGGGGACTGCTATGCAAGGCGTGAAGGCGCTGATCTTCGATGTGTTCGGGACAGTGGTCGACTGGCGCACGTGCGTCGCGCGCGAGTCGAAGATCATTCTGGAACCGCTCGGTTACAAGCTCGACTGGCTCGCGTTCGCCGACGCCTGGCGTGCGGAGTATCAGCCCGGCATGGAAGAAGTGCGCTCGGGGAAAATTCCGTTCTCCAAGCTCGACGTGATCCATCGGCGCATGCTCGAGCGCATCCGCCCGCGCTTCGGGCTCGCGAAAGTCGATGAGCCCGTGTTGGCGGAGCTCAACCTCGCGTGGCACCGACTCGACGCGTGGCCGGACGTGCCGCCGGGGCTCGCTCGGCTGCACAAGCGCTTCTGGCTCGCACCGTGCTCCAACGGCAACATCTCGCTGATGGTCGATCTCGCGCGGCGCAACGGCTTCCCGTGGGACGCGATTCTCGGCGCAGAGATCGCACATGACTACAAGCCCAAGCCGGTCGTATACCTGGCCGCGGTCGAGGCGTTCAGCATGGAGCCCGGTCAGGTCATGATGGTCGCGGCACACAGCAACGATCTGAAGGCGGCGGCCGAGCAGGGCTTGCGTACTGCACATGTCGCGAAGATCAATGAGTACGGGCCGAATACCGGCGAGCCCGGGCCGACCACGAAGGTAGACGTCGCGGCCAAGACGATGGAAGACCTGGCGGAGAAGCTCGGGGTCTGAGCGGTCGCTAGCTTAAATCCCCCGGTACCAGAAAATCGCCCATGCCTCCCGTTTGTCAAGGGGGAGAAGGTCGGCGGAGAAGTGCTTAACAGCTTGGAAGTCAATCGAGCGAGCGCGAGCGGTCCGGGTGCATGATGCGTGCGTCCTGGCAGAAGGCTAGTTTCTGAACTCTGCTACTGCTGTTGCAGGAAGCACCTCGACGCGATCGGCAAGGGCGTACCGCTTCGGTCCGGGATACAGAACAAATAGCGCATCGAGCCTGAGGTCTGTCATCGCGATCCGCATCGACGGTGTCAGTGTGGGTGCATCGGAGCGCTTGAACTCCACGCCCACTCGCCGCTCGCCTTTCAACATCAGCAAGTCGAGCTCCGCACCTTGATGCGTTGCCCAGAAGTACGCCTGATCCGGCCGCGCGGCCTTCAGAACTTCCTCGAGCAGAAAACCTTCCCACGAAGCGCCCGCTTTGGGATGCGCGAGCACTGCGTCCAGTGTTGCGAGATTGAACAGCGTGTGCAGCAGCCCGCTATCTCTGATGTAAACCTTGGGTGATTTCACCTGCCGCTTGCCGAGGTTTTCGAACCACGGCTGCAACTGGCGCACGAGATCGGCGCTCGTCAAGAAGTCGAGATAGCGCCGGATCGTAGGTTCGGAGAGTCCGAGAGAGCGCGCCGGCTCGGCGGAGCTCCACACCTGGCCGTGATAGTGCGCGACCATCGACCAGAAGCGTCGTACCGTAGCAGGTGGAGCGCCCAGTCCGAGGCCCGGCAGATCTCTTTCCACGGTCAGGCGCACGAAATTCTCTCGCCAAGCCAGACTGTCCGCGTCCGTATCCGCGAGAAATGCCCGGGGGAAGCCACCCCGACCCCACAAGGCTTCGAGTTGTTCCGTGCCTACCTCGCCCAATGCGAGCCCGGGCGTATCGATGATCT
>Ga0105237_10007589_pt1 | contig 11857 bp, 7 predicted proteins | sample KBSC24metaG_FD_81520 | JGI IMG/M metagenome (GOLD analysis project Ga0105237, IMG submission 81520) | Corn rhizosphere microbial communities from Kellogg Biological Station, Michigan, USA - KBS C2-4 metaG | ecosystem: Host-associated > Plants > Roots > Rhizosphere > Soil | place: Michigan, USA... | reverse complement strand
TACGACCGTCTGCTCTGGGGCGAGCGTCAGCTGCGCAGTGTCGCCAATATGACGCGAGCGGACGCCAGAGACTTTCTCGAACTCGCCGGGAAACTGTCCCTATCCCCCAGCGTCACGGAATTTCCTCTGGAGCGCGCCAATCAGGCCCTCGCCGCCATCAAAGCGGATTCCATCGATGGCTCCGCCGTCGTCATTCCCCAGGGCTAGAATAGACCATGGCACTGGATAGACGTGGTTTCTTCAAAGCTGTCGGCACCTCCGGAATCGGCGCTGCCGGCCTTCTCGCAGCGGAAGGGCAGGCTCACGCGGCTCCCCTCACCGAAAAGGAAAAACTCGACCGGATTGCCTCAAACACCTGGCCCATCCGGCACATCTTCAAGGGCTGGCCGAATGTCCGCCCCAATCGTGATGGCTCTGTTTCTCCGGCCCTGGTAGACCGTCCGCTCGCCGCCGGCATGAAGAAAAAGTATGGCGAAATCACCATGCTGGATTTTCCGCAGTTCACGAAGGACCGCTTTCCCGGTGTCACCCACATGGACCTGTTCTCCGGGCTCTTCGGCGATACCGGTGACGACAGCATGTACGTCGAACAGACTGGAATCTTCGATGGGAAACCTCGCAGCTCCCGTGAGTTTGATCCGTCGAGCGCCTCAGGCCGCAAATGGCTCGACAAAATGGCTGCCAAAATGGCCGCGACCGGCACCCGTTGCCAGCACATCTCGAATAACGCGCCCCTCGATCTCTGTGAGCTCGACCCCGCCCAGCGCAAAGCGGGTGTGGAAGTCGCGAAGAAATGGATTGCCGGTGTTTCGATCCTCGGCGCGAAATCCATGCGCGTCAATAGCGGCGGCCCCCGAATCGCCCCGCCCGCCGTGCCGGACCCGGCCAGCGGTTATCCGAAAAACGACCTGCTCGCAAAGTACATCACGGCCTGCATCGAGTCCTTTAAGGAGATGGCGGACTTTGGCGGTAAGTACGGCGTCCGTGTCACCCTGGAGAATCACTGGGGGCTGACCGCAAATCCCATCAACATCCGCGCCGTCATCGATGGCACGAATCACCCGTTCTGTGAAGCGTCCCCCGACTTCTGCAACTGGGAGCACGAATACCTTCTCTATAACGCTTTGCGCGACCTGGCACCCTACGCCCACACCAATGTTCACGCCAAATACTGGGATCGCTGGGGCGACAACAACGACATTCAGCGCTCCACCCGGATCATGCTGGCTGCCGGTTTCCGAGGCACCTTTGCGCTCGAATACGAATCCGGTCCGTGGGATGGCGTGGAAGGCGCGCAGTACGTCATGAAAGAAGTTCTCGCCGGCCTCTCTACACCTGTCTAGCAAGTAAGCCGAAGCCAATGCGTCAGTGCGGATATTGAATCTCCCTTCGGGGAGCCGCACTCCAATTGGTTATGAGCTCGAAAAACAAATATCCCAAACCAACTCAAAAGTTTGGGACCGTGCGGAACAATGTTCCGCTGGCCATTTCGGAGGATGCGCGTTCCTCTGGCGCAGACCGCCTGAACCAGGTTCTGGCCGACACCATGACGCTCCGGGATCTGTACAAAAAACATCACTGGCAGGTCTCCGGGCCGACTTTTTATCAACTGCACCTTCTTTTCGACAAGCATTATGGCGAGCAGGCGGAACTGGTTGACACGATCGCCGAACGGATTCAGTTATTGGGCGGCATCGCAGTTGCCATGGCGGCGGACGTAGCCGAATCCACCAAAATCCCGCGCCCGCCCAAAGACCGCGAAGAGCCCGCTGTCCAGATCAGCCGCCTGCTCGAAGCCCACGAAATCGTCCTGCAGGAAGCCCGCAAATACGCCGCCGAGGCCAGCAAGCTTGGAGACGAGGGCACCAACGACATGCTGATCAGCGACGTGGTCCGAACCAACGAACTCCAGGTCTGGTTCCTGAACGAACACATCGTCTGAAGAGCCGCCCCTTCGCGCGCAACAGTACACTAATCTGTATGCGCGGTGCTTTGATTTCTCTGGCGTTTCTGGCGCCCGCTCTCTCGTGGGCGGCGCCGGCGCCCTCAGTCACCTTTTATCGGAATATCGCCCCCATCGTTTATCAGAACTGCTCGCAGTGTCACCGTCCGGGCGAGTCTGCTCCTTTTTCTTTGCTTGGGTATGAAGACGTCAAACGCCATGCCCCCCAGATAGCGGCAGTCACGAAGTCCCGGTATATGCCGCCCTGGCTGCCTGAACCCGGCCATGGCGACTTTGCCGAAGAGCACCGGCTTTCCGATGCGCAGATTCAGCTGATTCAGGATTGGGTGAAGCTCGGAGCTCCCGCGGGTCCACCCGTCAAAGGTCAGACTCCGCCGAAATTTTCCAGCGAGTGGCAGGCCGGAACTCCCGATCTTGTTCTGCACGTCAACAAGCCGTACCAACTCGCCGCGACCGGAGGCGAGGTCTTCTGGAACTTCATCATGCCGGTGCCCATCACCACCACACGCTGGGTCCGCGCCATCGAAGTCCGTCCCGGCAATCCGCGAGTCTTTCACCACGCCAATGTCGTACTCGACCGCTCCGGTGCCGCGCGGCGTCAGGAAGTCGAGCCAGGCGCCGGTTTCGCCGGTATGGATTTGACCATCGAGGAAGAAACGTTCGATCCCGATGGACATTTCCTCTCCTGGAAGCCCGGCAGCGAGCCGGTTGACGCCCCGGAAGGCATGGCGTGGCGCGCCGATCCGGGCATGAATCTGATCCTCAATGTCCACCTGAGGCCCTCCGGCAAGCCGGAGATCATCAATCCCGAGATCGCTCTTTATTTCACCGATAAACCGCAATCGAAGTTCCCCATGCTGCTCCAGCTGGAGCATGACGGCATGATCGACATTCCTCCGGGCGAGAAAGACTTTGTCGTGACCGATGAGCTGAAGGTCACGATGGACCTGAACGTCCTGGCCGTCTACCCTCACGCTCACTATCTGGGCAAACTTCTGGAGGGCTACGCAACACTTCCGGACGGCACGAAGAAATGGCTCATTCGAATTCCCGACTGGGATCTCAGCTGGCAGGGTGTCTACCGGCTGAAAGCTCCGCTCCTGCTGCCCGCCGGAACCGTGGTTTCGATGCGCTATCACTTCGATAACTCGGCCGACAATCCACGGAATCCCAATAACCCACCCAAAAAAGTCGTTGGCGGAAACCAGGCGACTGATGAGATGAGCCACCTATGGCTGCAGGTGCTGCCGGTGGAACCCGGAGACCAGCGGGCGAAGCTGCAGGAATCGCTGGTTCGCCAAAGACTGGAAAAGTATCCGGACGACTTCAGCGCCAATTACACGATGGGCGATCTTTTGCTCACTCAGGGGAACCCGGCGGCCGCCGCGGAACACTTTGAAAGGGCCGCCAAAGCAGACCCGAACAGCGTCCTGGCCGCCACCGAATGGGGTATCGCCCTGTTCTCCGCCTCTCGTCTCCCGGAAGCGGAGGTGCAGTTCAAACGCGCGCTCGGTATCAACCCCGGCTATACCGATGCCCGTTACGACCTCGCAAGCGTCGAGGCTGCTTCCGGCGAATGGGAACCCGCCGCCGCCGACTTCCGCAAAGCCATGGAAGAACGGCCGGAGGACACTCGTGCCCGTCAGCATCTTGGCGAAGTACTCGTGCTCTGGGGCGATGCACTGTTCAAGTCGGGCAAGGCGGAGCAGTCGCTGGCGCGCTACCGGGATGCCCTCCAGTTCCGCCCTTCAGACGCTCAACTGCACGGCAAAACCGGAGCCGCTCTCGCCCAGTTGGCACGTCTTGACGAAGCGCAGGCCGAACTCGAAGCCGCCCTGCGAATCGATCCGAAGTCGGAACCGGCGAAGCAGACTCTGGAAGTCCTGAAGCTGATGAAGAAATAGCTATCCCAGACGTGTCCGCGAAACCGGACGCCGCAGGTCGAGCGTCATCGGGAAATCCGGATTTTCTTCAATCGGCGGAATTTCCATAGCGCCCGGCGTATGTCCCTCCGCGAAGAAGCGCGCATTGCGCCGCGACTCCGCTTCGTTTGCGTTAATCGGGAACGTCTCGTAGCTCCGGCCGCCCGGATGCGCCACGTGATACGTGCAGCCCCCGAGAGACCGTTCCGTCCACGTGTCCACCACATCGAAAACCAACGGCGTGTGAACCGGAATGGTTGGATGAAGGCAGTTCGGCGGCTGCCAGGCGCGATACCGGACCCCGGCAACCCACTCGCCCTGAGTGCCCGTGAAGTGGAGGGGAACGCGGCGGCCGTTGCACGCCACAATATAGCGTTCGCCGGTCAGCCCCGTCACCTTCACCTGTACCCGTTCCACAGAGGAATCCACGTACCGAGCGGTCGCTCCCCCGGCGGGCTCTTCGCCCAGAACGTACCAAGGTTCGGTAGCCTGCCGAAGCTCCAGGCCCACACCCGAATGGGTCACGCGGCCAAAGACCGGATAGCGGAATTCGAACTGCGCCGCGAACCATTCGGTTTCGAAGGGATAACCGGCGCGACTCAACTCAGCGAGCACATCCCGGAAATCCTGAGCGATAAAGTGGGGCAGCATGAACAAGTCGTGCAGTTGCGTGCCCCAGGCAACAGGATCCTCCAGATAAGGCTTCTTCCAGAACGCGGCCACAATGGCGCGAACCAGAAGCTGCTGTGTCAGGCTCATCCGCGCATGCGGCGGCATTTCAAACCCGCGCAGCTCCAGCAGCCCCAGCCTGCCAGTAGAGGTATCCGGGGAGTACAACTTGTCGATACAGAACTCGGCTCTGTGCGTGTTGCCCGTGACATCCACCAGAAGATGGCGCAGAATTCGGTCGATCAGCCACGGCGGGCAGGCCTTCTCGCCGGGGTCCGGAATCTGGCGAAACGCGATGCCGAGCTCATAAAGGCTGTCCTCGCGAGTTTCGTCGATTCGGGGTGCCTGGCTGGTTGGCCCAATGAACATCCCGGAGAACATGTACGACAGCGAAGGGTGGTTCAGCCAGTACGTGATCATGCTGCGCAGCAGATCGGGCCGGCGCAGAAACGGGCTGTCGGCCGGGCTTGCAGCGCCCAGCACGAAGTGATTCCCCCCGCCTGTGCCTGTATGCTTCCCGTCCACCATGAATTTTTCAGTGCCCAGCCGTGAGAGTCGCGCCTGCTCGTAGACGACCGTGGTCGTCCGAACCAGTTCGTCCCAGCTGTGCGCCGGGTGAATATTGACCTCAATTACCCCGGGGTCCGGAGTCACTTTCATGTTGCTGATGCGAGCATCGTAGGGCGGCGTGTAGCCCTCGATCACCACGGGCATTTTCAGATGCGCGGCAGTGTCCTCCACGGCGGCCAGAAGATCCAGATAATCTTCCGTTCGATCCGGCGGCGGCATGAAAACAAAGATCTTTCCCTGCCGGGCTTCCACACAAAGGGCCGTCCGAACCACCCATGCGGCGCTCTCGCCGGGCTTCGGTTGCCGGTCGCGTTCAGTGCCGGTGCTGCGCACCAGCGTGGGATCATCGGGCGAGAAGTGCTTCGGTTCGGGCAGCGGCTTCTGCGCTGCCATCGGGTCCGGCGGGTGTACTTTCCGCGCATCCTCCGGCTTGATCCAGGGCAAACCTGAAAGCGGCAGCCGCAATCCCGCCGGGGAGTCTCCCGGCACCAGAAACAACTCGCCGCTGCGCAGTGGCCAGAGACTGGTCTCCCAATTGGGTTCGTTTTTTCGTTCCGTCGTTTCGCTGCGCTGCAGCGGCAGCACGAAGGCTCTCGGAGTCTTCAGGCCGAGTTCGAAAACTGCCCGCACTCGTTTACTTTCCTGGCTGTCCTCAAGTTTGTTCTCTGCGGGGCTGACATTTACCGGTAGTTGCCGTTCCTTCTGCCGGTAATAAAATTCGTCTTCAAAAGCCGGCTGGACGTACTTTTCGCTCAGACCCAGGCGCCGCGCCAGCGTCGTCGCAAGACGTTCTGCGTCCGCTACGCCAAAAGCAGTGGGCGATTCGTCCGTGGCCAGCAGGCCCAGATCGCGCCACATCGGCAGGCCATCGTTTCTCCAGTAGCATCCCATCGACCAGCGGGGGAGCTGTTCGCCCGGGTACCACTTTCCCTGCCCGTAGTGCAGCAGCGCTCCCGGAGCGAAACATTCCTGGAGTCGCCGCAGCATCTTGCCGCCAGCGGCGAGCTTCTCCGGTCCGAGCGCGTCCGTGTTCCACTCCGCGCCCTCCATGTTGTCGATCGAAACGAAAGTCGGCTCCCCGCCCATGGTCAGGCGTATGTCGCGGGCTTCGATATCGCGATCGATCTGGTGCCCCAGGGCTTCGATCTTCTCCCACTGCGCTTCTGTGTAGGGCAGGGTAACGCGCGGGTCCTCATGGACTCGCGTCACTTCCATCAGGTGCTCGAACGACACTTCGCAGGGGTCCACACCTCCAGTCACCGGCGCTGCGCCGGAAGGTTGCGGAGTCGCAGCCAGCGGGATATGTCCTTCTCCGGCAAACAGCCCCGATGTCGGGTCCAGCCCGACCCAGCCGGCTCCCGGCAGATAAACTTCGGTCCACGCGTGCAGATCTGTAAAGTCGCTCTGCGGTCCCTGCGGACCTTCCAGAGGTTTCACGTCCGGCTTGAGCTGAATCAGATAACCCGAAACAAAGCGCGCCGCCAGCCCGAGATTTCGCAGGATCTGCACCAGCAGCCATGCGCTGTCGCGGCAGGAACCGGTGCAGTGCGTCAGCGTGAACTCCGGCGTCTGAATGCCTGGCTCCAGCCGGATGACATACCCGATGTGGCTTTGCAGCTGCTGGTTCAGACCCACCAGAAAATCGATCATGCGCTTCGGCGAACGATCGATCCCCGCAAGATACTCCGTCATTTTCTCGCCCGGCTGTTCCGGCAGCAAGTAGGCGTTCAGTTCGTGCTCAAGCAGTGCTTCGTAGCGGAACGGAAACTCTTCCGCATAAGGCTCCAGAAAGAAATCGAAGGGATTGATGACAGTCATCTCCGCAACGACATCCACTTCGACATCGAAATGATCCACCGGATCGGGGAAGACTACCCGCGCCAGGTAATTACTGTGCGGGTCCTGCTGCCAGTTGATGAAATGGCCGGGAGGGTCGATCTTCAGCGAGTAAGCAGTGATGGGGGTACGGGAATGGGGCGCGGGGCGCAGCCGGATAACCTGCGGCGACAGTTTTACCAGCCGGTCGTATTTATAGGTTGTCTTATGATGCAGCGCAACGCGAATGGGCAAAGGGTCTCCAGATCAGTGATGCTCGACGTGGAGCCGGAACTCTGATTATAAAGGCCCGCCGTAAACAGCAGCCGCCAAAAGCACGGAGGTCCTAACGTTTTCGCGGGGGAGTCGCCGGCTGATCCGGAATCAATTTATCCACGGTATTGTTTTTTAATAGTCCCGGACGCTTTCCGTGAACCGGAACCGCGGGATTGGGCTCCAGCAGACCGGGGCGAACCGGGCTGGAGGGAGCCGGCTCCGTCCTTACAGGGTTGGAAGTTTCCGTGACGTTGCCTTCCGCATCCAGGCGCTCCACTTTCGCCTGCTCGCTGCTCAGGCTAACCGTCTGGGTGACCTGCGTCTGCACCCGTTGCCGCGTCACGTGGATCTCTTCCTTCAGAATGAATCGTTTCTGAACGATGATCTCTTCCTCGACCACCGGAATGATCAGAGTGTCGCCCTCTTCACGGTTCTCCGGAATGGCCTCGACAACCCGATTGATGGGGACGCGGTTCACCTGAACCGCGTCCTGGATGGCGGGCAACTCGACATCTTTGCTGACCCGCTTGACGGTTTTGCTGACCCGGACCGAGCCGGTTTTCACGGCGCGCGTGCCGGTGACGAGTTCCTCCTCGATCACCGGCACGATCCGAGTTTCAGTGTTTTCTTCTTCAGTCATGCCGATCCCGCCTACCGGGTTCCAGTGACTCTTTCCCAGCCGTAGCGAATCGCATTCTTCATCCGGTCCCAGGCATTGCCTGGGTAGTTACGTTCGTAGTCCGACCGCAGGGTGGGTTCCACTTCATCCCAAGATTTCCCGCGATAACGGTCGTCCCGGGCATTTCGATAGCCGTATTCGTAGGCTGGACGCCACGTCTCGAAATCCTCCGAACCGCCGATGTTCTGCTCAAAGTGGCGCCGGTAATCGGGAGTCATATCGAAATTCGATTCGAAGTTTCGAACCGCTGAACCGGCCGTCGTTTCGCCTGCCAGAGTGCCAGAGCCTGCCGTGCTGCCGAAACCGGAGAGAGCGCTGGGCGCCGGGGGATTCGGAGAAAGCCCCGTCGCGTGCACTTCACCCCGTTCCGACGAACTGCCGGTGCGAACGGGAATGTCCCTGCCCTCAGCCGACTGCGGCGTCAGGTTTTCCACTTCCACTTCGGTATGGCGGACATTGTCGCGAACCGTTTCCGTTCTCTCGGTCGCTTCTTTTCCGACAACGATTTCTTCGCGAACCCGCGCGCGTTTTGCAACCACCGGTTCTTCCGCCATCTCCGTGACTTCGATGGTCTGATCGCGGAGAGCATTCATGTCGTCCGGGTTGATTTCGCGGTTCACCGCCCGGCGCTGAACGTCCACGTGCTCTTCACGCAGGCGTACCTGTTCTTCGACGGGAGTGGTCACCACATGGCTGAAAATCCGTACGCCACCCCGGCGAATGGCGCGTTTGCCGACCTGCAATTCCTCTTCGATAACTTCGATCGAACCGCCATTATTGCCGCGATTCGTTGTCGCTGCGTTGATATCGGACCCGCCGCGCCGGTCATCCACATTGACGGCGCCATTGCTGTTCAGGATGTCGGTCGCGGTGTCCACCAGTTCCGCCCTTACGGTCACCAGCATGACGGAACTGCCCTTTTTCAGATTCGTTTCATAACTGTTGCGGACATCGTCATGGTGGTCGGAGCCGAAAAGGTCATTCCACCAGGCCGAAAATCCGGACCTGTGATGCTCACTCTCATAAGTCGTCTCTGATCCCGCTCCGGCCGTCTTCTGGCTGGAATCGATCGTAATCGCATCGGCGGGGATGCCACTGTTCTCGAGTTCGCGCGCGGCCTGGCGTGCGGTCGAATAGTCGTTGAAGCTCGCAACTAACGTATGCGTGTTCTGTGTCAGAGTGTTTTGTTGAGCCATGCCTGCCAGAAAGCACGAAGCAAACCAGCGTGCCTTTTGTATCAGCACTGGTTGTGAAAGCGGTGCGCCCTTAAGGGGCAGGAACCAGACTTTGCCGCAAGCCTGCTTCCTGGCGTAAGTCGAGGCGGAAGATCATTTCCAAACGGCCCGCACAATGCGAAAAAATCGTACCGTCGAGAGAAATAAAATACCCTCCTGTGGGACAATCTCTGCTTCGGCAGTCTGCGCCGCAAACTGAGAAAGCGCTACTTCGCGCCCGATAAGTATCCACCGGCGTGGGCGAGGGGGGAGTGCGTATGGAAGTTTTGGCTGACAGAAGCGGTAAGCAGGGCAAAAAGCGGGGAGCCATTCGGATCTTCCTCGGTGCGCTGCTCGTTCTTGTCCTGCTCCTGGCCAGCGGCACCGCATATCTCGCCATCGCCTATCACGGGTTCGCCGTAGACGTCTCAAACGACCTGCGTTACGGCAAGTGGGCCGAACTGAAGGTCAAGTACGCCTTTTTCTATTACTACGCGCTGTATTACGAGAAGCTCCGGATCAATCCGGAAACCAACATGTACGATCTCGAAGAGGCGTCGCGCGCGGCGCATGCTTCGAAAAGTGCCACCGATTTCGACCGGGCTCTGCTGGACTTCCATAGTGGCCGCTTCGAGGAAGCCGTCCGCGAAATCAAGTCCGACATCGCCAGCCGCGGGGAAAACGAAGAGCGCCTGTTCTGGCTGGCCCTGGGCTACATGCGGGCTGCCGAAGCGGCGAATTGCCTCGATATGGGATCACCCGCCACCCAAGCGCCAATGCCAGGTCACGAGATGGGAATTCCCCATGCCCGCGGAATCTCGCCCTTCTCCTGCTCTCTTCCGCTCACCCAGTTCCATCAGAAAAAGGAATTGTCGGGTCTCGCTGCAAAGACATTTGAGAAACTGCTCGACAACTACGATGCTGCCAACCCCCTCTACCGCTGGCTGCTCAACTTCTCGTACATGACGATTGATCGCTTCCCGGACGCCGTGCCGGTGAAGTACCGGATCGAAACACCTTTCATCGATTCGTTTTATGGAAAAGGCCACGACGCAACGCTCGCGCGCCATCCCGATCTCTCCATGGAAGATCAGGCAGAAGCTTTTGGGGTCAACACGTTCGATGCCGGTAAGGGCGTCGCGGTGGAGGATTTCAATGGCGATGGCTGGCTCGACATCGTCACCGGCGGTACCTTCAGCGGCACACGTTACTACGAAAACGACCACGGTCTGCGCTTCATCGACCGGACCGTTGAATCAGGCCTTGGCAAAGTCACTCAGGCTTACATGATCACCGCCGCCGATTACGACAACGACGGCAAGATGGACCTGCTCATCTCACGCCCTTTCCAGCGGTTTGCACTGATGCACAATGAGGGGAACGGCAGGTTCACCGACCAGACCATCAGTTCCGGTCTGCTGAAATCGGAGCCCGACGCCAATACCGCCGTCTATACCTGTGTCACCACCTGGGCGGACGTAAACAACGACGGGAAACTCGATCTGTTCATCGCGCAGTTCGCGCAGAAAATGCCTTACGTGGGCGGCCTGCTCGGACGGAACCCGATGTCGTCGAAACTCTACATCAATCTGGGCGGCGGCCATTTCGCCGACCGCACAGACGAGTTTGGCCTGACAGATACGGTCAACGACAACGTCTTCATCGGGGCTACTTTTGCCGATTATGACCGGGACGGGTTCCCGGACCTTTTCGTCTCCGCGCCTTCACGCCTGAGAAGTGTTCTTCTCCATAACCTCGGCGGCAAACGCTTTGAACGCACCACACTGATCGATGCCCGCGAACCGGGCTTCACCACCTCTTTTATCGATATCAATCACGACGGCTTTCCCGATCTCTTCCAGGGAACCATGGCTCTGGCAATTCCCAGCACCGCAAACGGCATTCTGGGCAAAAACCCGCACCGCTACGCGAGCAAAATTTTCCTGCAGAAGAACGGCGTTTTCGAGAACCGTTCGGACTACTTCGACGGCGACTCTCCCATTGGCACCATGGGCGCTTCCTACGGGGACATCAACAATGATGGCTGTTACGATTTCTACCTTGGAACCGGCAGCCCGGAAAGCTGGATGGTAACGCCCAACCTGCTCTTCCTCGGCCAGAGCTCTAAGACGACCTGTACCGGGCGAATGGAAAACATTTCCTCCATGTTCGGTGCGGGCACGATCCAGAAAGGCCACGCCATCGTCTTTGCCGACTTCAATAACGACGGGCTGCAGGACATTTACTCCAGCCTGGGTGGCATGTGGCCCGGCGACTCCTGGCCCAACCAGCTTTTCGTAAACAAGAGCACAACCGGGAACTCCTGGCTGAAGATCCGGCTGCATGGCCGGCAGTCTAACGGCTTTGGCGTCGGCGCGGCGATCAAGGTCACGGCGTCAAACCCGGCCGGCGAAGAGATTGTCCGAACCTATGACATGGACGCGCGTACCGGGTTCGGCAGCGCGCCGTTTCTGGCCCACATCGGCCTGATGAATGCGAATGCTGTTCAGTCCGTTCAGGTACGCTGGCCCGGCAGCGGCAAGGTAAAAGTCTACGCCGCAAAACTCAATGCTCTGAACACCCTGGATGAGGACGAGGGAACTCTGGCAGCGTCGAAGTAAACGGCGCTCCGGGAGTTTGGCTGCGTTCGTGCACATCAGACGAAACGGTGGCTTTCGATCCCGATATCCCGATCGGCCTCGCCTTCGAAGGGACCCGAACGGAAACGGACTCTCTGGGTGCCGTTGAG
>Ga0105237_10007588_pt1 | contig 11857 bp, 9 predicted proteins | sample KBSC24metaG_FD_81520 | JGI IMG/M metagenome (GOLD analysis project Ga0105237, IMG submission 81520) | Corn rhizosphere microbial communities from Kellogg Biological Station, Michigan, USA - KBS C2-4 metaG | ecosystem: Host-associated > Plants > Roots > Rhizosphere > Soil | place: Michigan, USA... | reverse complement strand
CTACTCCATTTATGGTAACAGTAAAACAAGCTACCGAAACTTCGGTATTCCTGGCAACAGCTCCACGACTTGACCAATACAATGGAGCTTATTTTAAAAAGAAGAAAAAGGCAAATACCTCGGTCATTGCAACAGACACCGAATCACGTAATAAACTCTGGGCCATTAGCGAAAAACTCCTTTCACGGTATTTGATCTGGCCGGTTATCAATGCGGGATAGAAGCCCGACGGAGGATTGGAATCAAGAATCGAGAGTCAAGATAAATTTTACTCTTGGCTTATTAAAATGAGTTTTTTATCTTGATTCTTGACTCTCGGTTCCTGACTCTGGCATTTGAAATCCCGATTCCATAAATTGTATCTTAAAAATTACCTTTTTTTACACAATCTGGTGTTGTGACATTAAAAGTTAATAGTTATTTTCGGTGACTTAAATATGACAATCATGCCTTTTAATAGAAAAATAATTGCTACCCTCGGATTGTTATCTGTTGTGGTATTAGGTGCTATGACATCCATGACCCCTCAAAAGCCACAGGATGAAGGGTTTAAAAACCTGAAGGTGTTGCCAAAAAGCATCTCGGGCGATAATCTTCATAAAGTAATGGAGGAGTGGGAGCATTCATTAGGGGTACATTGCAACTTTTGCCATGTACGTAATGAAGAAACCAAAAAGATGGATTGGGCAAGTGATGCCAAGCCTGAAAAGGAAATGGCTCGTGATATGTACAAGATGATGAATAAAATAAACCAGAAATATTTTCACGCCAAAAAAGATTCATTGGGCATGATCATGCAGTCTGGCATCAACTGTAATACCTGTCATCGCGGTACAGCCCATCCCGAAGTTGTTATACCTGCCGGTGGCGCCCCTGGCGGTATGCCTCCGGGCGGTCAACCAGCTCCAGGAGGCCAGCCAGCTGCTGGTAGCCCTGATAAAAAAGGATAATCCTTAAAATATTCAAAACACCTCTTATGTAAAGTAAGGGGTGTTTTAATTTACTATGAATATGAACAGTGTAATCAATGTCAGAAATGCGAATGAGGACGATCTGCTGGCCATTCTGCACATCTATAACGATGCCATATTAAATACCACATCTGTTTACAGCGAACAACCCCACACACTTGAAATGCGCCAGGTATGGTACCAGGATAGGATAAGTAGCGGCTTCCCGGTACTGGTGGCAGAGTCGGGTGGAAAAATAGCCGGTTTTTGCACTTACGGGCATTTTCGGATCTGGCCATGTTATCGTTATACTGTTGAACATTCAGTATATGTTGATCCTGTATTTCAGGGACAGGGTATTAGTAAACTTTTACTCAGGCCGCTTATTGATATAGCACAAAAGAATGGCATTCATGCTATGATAGCGGGTATCGACAGCGAGAATCAAATCAGCTATCATTTGCACCAATCACTGGGTTTTAGGCAGGTTGCCCACTTTAAAGAGGTTGGTTTTAAGTTTAACCGTTGGCTCGACCTGCTTTTTATGCAATTATTGCTTGATGAGCAACATTAATTTTTATTTTTAAGCAAAAAAAACTATAAACTTTATTATTTTTCAGTTAACTTTAGTCGCCCCCTGATTGAAATGTGAATTTATTGAATAAGTATGCGCTTTTGATAGTTTTATTTCAGTCGGGCAGTAAAAAACCCCTTAATTAACTGACCATGACTGTTGAAATTGAAGAAAAAACTGTTCTAACTCTTGCTTCCTCAAAAAGAATAAGCCATACACACGGTGTTCATTGCAGGCGCTGTAATAATCCTAACATTAGTCGCATACCACGAGGCCCATTTGTAAAAATGTTTTTGTCCTGGCTCCCACTTAAAAAATATGTTTGTTATCGTTGCCATCGCAAATCGTACCGTTGGAAACCCTGATCAAACTATTGCCGGTTTACCATATTCTTGTATCATTTTGCCATCAATAAAATAATGCTTTACAAAGTGTAAATCCATTACATTTGTTAGATGCAAAAGATACTGATCGCTAACCGTGGCGAAATAGCCTTAAGAGTAATGCGCTCCGCGCGCGAAATGGGTATTAAAACCGTTGCTGTATATTCAGACGCAGACCGTAATGCATTACATGTACGTTATGCTGACGAAGCGGTTTATATTGGCGCAGCTCCATCAAACCAATCATACCTCAATGGCGAAAAGATCATCGCTGCCTGCCAAAAAACAGGTGCTACTGGTATCCATCCCGGTTATGGTTTTTTGAGCGAGAACGCGGCCTTTGCACGGCAGGTAAAAGAAGTCGGCCTGGTGCTTATTGGCCCCTCGCCGGAGGCTATGGAGATTATGGGCAACAAGCTATCGGCCAAAGCAGCAGCTTTAAGGTATAATATACCCATGGTGCCCGGAACCGAAGAGGCTATAACCGATATCGCCGAGGCAAAAGCAAGAGCTGTGGAGGTCGGCTTCCCGATACTGATCAAAGCTGCCGCAGGTGGTGGTGGTAAAGGTATGCGTATAGTGGAAGGTGTGAATGATTTTGAAGAACAGATGCAATTGGCCGTATCCGAAGCTACTTCAGCATTTGGCGATGGGTCTGTTTTTATTGAACGCTATGTATCATCCCCCAGGCATATCGAAATACAGGTTTTGGGCGATACCCATGGCAATATTGTACATCTTTTTGAGCGTGATTGCTCGGTACAACGCCGTCATCAAAAGGTGATCGAAGAAGCGCCGTCAAAAGTGCTTACCCCACAGATCAGGGAGCAGATGGGTAAATGTGCTGTAGATGTGGCCAGATCCGTAAATTATACGGGCGCAGGTACGGTTGAATTTATTATGGACGATGCCCTTAACTTTTACTTCCTGGAGATGAACACCCGCCTGCAGGTAGAACATCCTGTAACGGAGCTGATAACCGGCATCGACCTGGTGAAAGAGCAGATCCGCATAGCCCGGGGTGAAGCTATCAGTTTTAAACAGGAAGATCTGCAAATACGCGGGCATGCCATTGAACTAAGGGTTTATGCCGAAGATCCCGCAAATAATTTTTTACCCGATATTGGCACACTTCAAACCTATATTACTCCCAAAGGAGCGGGTGTACGGGTTGACGATGGCTTTGAGCAGGGCATGGAAATACCTATTTATTACGATCCCATGATAGCTAAACTGATAACTTACGGTAAAGACAGAACCGAGGCAATTGAAAGGATGCTGCGGGCTATTGACGAATACCAGATAACCGGGATCACCACCACGCTTGGTTTCGGCCGGTTTGTGATGCAGCATGAGGCCTTTACATCGGGTAACTTCGATACGCATTTTGTGAAAAAGTATTTTACCCCCGAAGTATTGAACACCGAAGAGGAGGGCGAAATGGCAATTGCTGCCGTAATTATGGAACAACTGCTCAGTCAAAAGAAAGCCGCTACCGCATCAGCAACAACGGCAGAAACAAGCAACTGGGTAAAGAACCGTACCCGTCTGCAATAGCAGGGTATTATAACAGTTCAGTTAGTTCACTAAAACCATCCACAGTAGCTACCATGCCATCGGGTACTTTGCCAAAGCCATAGCTTGCAAAAATAAATGGTACACCTGCCTGGTACGCCGCAGTATAATCGCCCATGGTGTCACCTACATACACCGGTGCTTTAAGCTGATGATCGTTTACGATATCCTTAATATTATCAGCTTTCGGGTTGCCTTTGGTACCAAAGCACTGGTGACCTAAGAAGTGCGCGTGCATGTTATTCAGATCCAGGAATACTTCAATATAACCGCTCTGGCAATTGCTTACAATATACAGCTTGTATTTTGTGCCCAGGTATTTTAAGGTTTCTTCCAGTTGCGGATATAGTTCGCCGCCTTTGGTATGCAAAATTTCAAGCTCACTGATGGCGCAGAGGGCTTGTACTTCTTTGCGTTGATCGGTATTAAGGTTGGGGAATAATTTATCAAAAATGGCATCATAGGTCATGCCGGTGATCGATTTAACACGTTCTACGGTCATCAGTTCATCAATATAATCCACTTTTGAAAGGGCTGCCTGCCAGGCCAGGGCCACGTTGGCTGTGCTGTCCCAAAGAGTGCCATCAAGATCAAAAATTATACTGTCGAATTGATTGTGTAGTGAAGTATCCATAGTGGCGGCAAAAGTAATAAAAAGCAGGTTATTGTTCTGGCAGGCAGTTTATGAAAAAACAAACCAGTGTAAAATAAATTCCGCCTTTAGTAGTCTAGGACGCTAATTGGTTAAATTCGCTCATCATCAACAAGAAAGAACATAGCTATTGAAAGTCGATCGTCCACCCAAAAACACCCTCAGTACTAAAGTTACCTTAAAAGAACGTTTTGAGGCATTACGCAATTTGCCCGCGTTTTTTAAACTGGTATGGCAAACCAGCCGCTGGATGACAGTGGTAAACGCTCTGTTGCGCATCATACGCTCAGCTATGCCCCTGGGGCTGTTATATGTGGGCAAGCTGATCATTGACCAGGTGGTGATGGTAAGCCACGCGCATGTGAAGGATATGACGTATCTGTGGCAGCTGGTAGGGCTGGAGTTTGCCTTAGCTATCCTTACCGACGCGCTTAGCCGGGCCATCACATTGATGGATAGTCTACTGGGCGACCTGTTCAGCAATTATACTTCTGTCAGGATCATGGAGCATGCTGCCACGCTTGATTTGGATCAGTTTGAAGATTCTGTATTTTATGATAAGCTGGAACGCGCCCGGCAGCAAACCGTGGGGCGCACCATATTACTTTCGCAGGTAATGAGCCAGGTGCAGGACCTGATCACCATGGGCTTCCTGGCCGTGGGTTTAATGGCTTTTAATCCATGGCTTATTGTGCTGCTGCTTATTGCCATTATTCCTGCTTTTTTGGGTGAATCGTACTTTAACGATCAAAGTTATGCCCTTACCCGTGGGCAAACACCAGAGCGGCGCGAACTGGATTATGTCCGGTACCTGGGCGCCAGCGACGAAACAGCCAAAGAAGTAAAGATATTTGATCTTTCGGGCTTTATTATCGACAGGTTCAGGCTCCTTTCTGATAAATTTTATGGCGATAATAAACGGCTGGCTATAAAACGTTCACTATGGGGTACTTTTTTTGCCATGCTGGGCAGCCTGGGCTATTATGCGGCTTACCTGGTTATTATTGTACGTACAGTTAACGGAAGCGTGACCATTGGCGAATTGGCATTCCTGGCTGGTTCATTCCGGCAGCTCCGCGCCTTGCTCGAAGGTATTTTGACCCGTTTTACAGCAGTATCACAGGGCGCTATTTACCTGCGCGATTTTTTTGAGTTTTTTGAGATCGCACCTAAGATAAAACTGGCAGAGAACGCGTTGCCCTTCCCTAAAACCATACAACAGGGTTTTACTTTTGAGGATGTGGGCTTCCGGTATATTAACTCCGACAGATGGGCTAACCGGCATTTGAATTTTACGCTGTATCCCGGCGAAAAACTGGCGCTGGTAGGTGAAAATGGCGCTGGCAAAACCACGCTGGTAAAATTGCTTGCCCGTTTGTATGACCCAACCGAAGGCCGGATATTACTGGATGGCGTAGATCTGAAACAATATGACCTGACCGACCTTCGACTTAACGTGGGTGTTATTTTTCAGGATTATCTGCGTTACCAGATGAGCTTTGCTCAAAATATAGCCGTAGGTAAAATAAGCGAAAAGGATAATCGTCCACTCATCGAAAACTCGGCCCGCCAAAGCCTGGCTGATCTACTGGCGACCAAACTCCCTGGTAATTATGACCAGCAATTAGGCAAACGCTTTGCCGATGGGGTAGAACTATCCGGAGGCGAATGGCAAAAGGTAGCCCTGGCCCGGGCCTACATGCGCGACGCGCAGTTGCTCATATTGGATGAACCTACCTCTGCACTTGATGCCCGGGCAGAATACAATGTTTTTGAGCGCTTTGCCGAATTAACTAAAGGGAAATCGGCCGTATTGATCTCGCACCGTTTTAGCACCGTCCGTATGGCCGACCGGATACTGGTACTGGAAAAGGGAGAACTGATAGAAATAGGTAGTCACCAGGAATTATTGCTTAAAGGGGGGCGTTACGCCGAATTATTTGACCTGCAGGCGGCGGGCTATCGATAAAATTGGTGGGTAACTAACTATCAATTAAGGGATAATCAATTGCAACCCATAGCTGCTTCAATCTATCGCCAGGGTTATTGTCAATAAATCAAGAGTTTATTTCATGATGTGTAAAAATGCGTAGAAATACGCAGGTGATACCGTATTATCACCCTGTTATTTGTGTTATGGTAAGATTAATTTTGGATTTATGTTTTGGCAGGCAACTCAACAAACATATACAAAGCTATTTACTATGAAACTTTTTTACCACTTTTTAATTTTTGTTTTTGTATCCCTTATGCTCGTAGCATGTGCCAAAATATTTACTTCGGATAGTGAAATAAAATCATTTAATAATCAACCATCCGAGGTAAAACAGGAGCATAATGATCAACCTGGTAGTGCAGCACCAGTCGATGTTAAGAAGGGGACTTTTACCATCACGGACTTTAATTACAAAAACCTTTTAAAGACAAAAGGTGGGCAGATAATCAATGTGATTATAACAGTGTTTTTTACATTAAAAATGTACAAATGGCCATTAACCGTTTAGGCCGGTACACACAGCAATATTAATATTAATAGTCGTTTTTAGTTTAGTTTTTTAATTAGGGAAACAGTTGGCAAACAGTCATTACAGCAATGTAGTGGCTGTTTTGTTTTTGCCCGGTTGCAGATGATATTGCTGCAAGCCGGGCTAAATAATACTAGTTTGCCTCACTTATAAATTGGGAAGTGCCCAAAAGTAAAGAGTAGAGTAAAAAAGGGGATAGCCAGTAAAAAATAAATTCTTGCCAATTGGCGTTCGTCGGCATTACCCATTACAAATACATTATATAGGTCTTTTTTTATGATGTTTAATTTAGCTTTCATGATTCAAAAAATATAAATGTTATATACAATTATGACCTAAATCGGGTCTCATAGTTTAATAGCCGCAAAATTATTAGAGCATAAAAAAGCGCCGGCAGATAAAACCTACCGACGCTTATCATCATCATTCATCAAAAGATCAGTTTATTTTGTCGCGGCTCATTTCGGGATGATAATGCAGGCCAGGAGTAAGCCAGTACAATAACATAACCCTTGAGTATCTAAAGTTAAATGGCGAAAGTATAACTGCAATAGCCAGTATAATAGTAACATATAACCATGGATTATGGCTTCCGGTCAGTACACTGATAGCTATGGCTGCCGTTACCATTTCGGCCACATTAAAGGCATAGCTTACAAACATGGCCACATAAAAATAGCCAGGCTCTCTTTCGTAAGTTAAACCACAATGCGGGCATGTTTTGTGCATTTCCTGCCCCTTAAAGCCATACATGCTGGTGGCAAACATATCGCCACGCCTGCAACGCGGACATTTGGCATGTACAAAAGCTGGCCATGCCGCTAATTTATAGTTGTTATTTTCCATGATCGTATAGTAATTTTTTTCTGAATTCTTCGGGTGTAGTATCTTCCAATTTTTTAAAAAACTTGGTAAAATAGGAGTTATCGCTAAAGTTTAATTTTAGTGATATTTCGCTGATACTGAGCTGTGGGTTGGTCAGCATACGTTTGGCCTCCAGCATTACCCTGTTACGGATCATTTCGCCAGCCGGGATACCCATAATATCCTTACAAACCGCGTTAAGGTGGTTTGGGGTAATATATAGCATAGCGGCATAATCCTTTGGTAGTTTGATGCCGGTATAATGATGCTCAATTAAGTTTTTAAAGTTTTTAAGCAGGGTTTGGTTGTATGATGAATTGTTGTTTATCGTTGCAATGGCCTTTAGCCTGTTAACCCTGATAAATATCTGCAGCATCAGTAACCTGATCATATCGGCAGCAGATGTGCTGGGGTTAGTAGCTTCGGTTAATATAGCTTCAAAAAGCGGTTGGATAACTGCATAAGTTTCGGCCGGTAAATTAACCACCGCATCGGCCAGGTTACCGCTGAAAAAGGAAAAATTATCCAGGTAGCCATGTTGCAACACAAATGATTGGATGAACGATGCTGAAAAATTGATGATATAACCATCTGTAAAACCCTCAAAGCCCCAGGAATGTACCTGGCCGGGTATCATAAAATAAATTTGTTTGGGTTTAACCTCAAAACTTTCAAAATCTATAGTGTGGGTACCTGATCCGGCTGTAAATAGTACCAAATGATAAAAGGTGTGGCGATGGGTGGCAAAGAGGTTCTTATGCGTTTCCAGATATGGTGCAAAACGGCTTATAAGTATGTCATCCTGATTGATGTCAGATAACGAACAGATATCATATAATGGTATGTTTTGTAACATGAAACAAAATTACACACCAATTTACCTTTTATAATGGTACTATTTTTATTTAAAATGGTACTATTCAACGATAATTGAATAATACCATAAATTAAAAAGCCTTACAGTTTACTTTGTCGTGACTTATCCATGACTAATCACTGTTTATTGGTGTTATACGCATACTTTTAGGGTGCGATACACACATTTTTATTTTACAACCGTAGTGACATTTGATAAAAAAAATATCACAATGAAAAATAAATTTTTAGTGACTTGCTTAATAAGTTTATTATCAGTCACATCAATCTACGCTTATACAGGGCCAAAAACTGGCGAAACTGGTTATGCAGCCGTGATCCGCGACTTTATTGACAGCCATATGAATGGCAATTATAAAGAGCTTAGCAAGGTGCTGGATGAGAATTATACATTGAAAATTCCCCGGGGCAATAAAGTAATTCAGCAAAGTAAATCAAGTTTGGTTGATGCCATGAAAAAGGAGGCAGGCACACAGCAAAACTGCCAGTCAAACTACGAAGTGCTGGCTAAAAGCGATGCGCTGGTAATAGCCAGGGTTGATTTTAGCTATCATGATAGTATACAGCATAATTATCTGATACTGGAAAAGGACGATGCCCAGGAATGGAAAATTACCCAGGTTTGTAAAATGTTTGAGGATCTGGAAACCCCGGCAAGCGGTAATGGAGCTGTAACCGCCAAAAGTTGAGTTTTATTTAACTGATCTTATTATAAAAATTCATAGGGGACTTTAACCAATATACCCTATATTAATGAATCACCCCAAAAGGGTGATTTTTTTTATTTTATTTAGCTTTATTTTGAATTTAATTGCGGTAATACTGCAAACTATTAATTTAACACGTAAGTGAACAGGTATTTTTTATATATGGTGCGGGTGTTTTGGGGTGTTGTATTTATTTGTTTAATGCAGATATTTCCGGCGTTGGGGCAAAAATATACGTTTGCGCATTATGATATCGACGACGGTTTGATCCAATCGCAGGTAAATAAGTTCACGATGGATAATGATCATCGATTATGGATAGCCACTTTTGGAGGAGCCTGCCGTTTTGATGGAAAGGAGTTTTTAGGATATTCCAGGCAGAATGGCTTGCCCAATAACTACGTAAGTACCGTTTTTTCTGACCGTGCCGGGCGTGTATGGTTTGGTACACTTGATGGATTGGCCATGCTTCGCAATGGCAAAATCATGAACTATAAACCCGCAACCTCTCAAAAACACAATATTGTAACCGATATAGCCCAGGATGGAAGCGGTACTATTTGGGCGGTGATGGGCTATGCTTTATTTAAAATTACCGGCAATAAGATGGAGCCTGTGACATTTGATGATAGCAGCAAAGTGACCACTATAACCGTTGATAAAACCGGCAGACTTTATGCCGCCGTTTACGGAAAAGGTATATATTGTTTAACCCGCAATGGATGGGCATATTCCACCCGCTTTAGTGGAAAATATGAGCAGCTGGCCGTAAGAAAAATATTATTTGACAAATTTGACACGCAAAGAGCCTACCTGTTAACCTGGAAAGGCCTATTTTATATAAGCGATAATCAGGTGATGCCCTATGCTTCTGCACAAATGGCAAGTGTAAAGGGGCAGCTGCTTTGTATTGAACAGGACGAGTACAAGAATCTTTGGATAGGTACCGATAACGGGGCCTATTGTTTAATGGATGGTGATGTTATTCATTACAATTCCTCAAATGGACTTACTGATATCTCTATTGCAGATATATATGTTGATACAGACAATAATCTTTGGCTTGGGAGCTTGGGTAATGGTTTATACCGTTGTGAGGGTAGTAAATATGTGACTTTTGATGGTACGCAAGGTTTGCCTGAGTCAAAAATAATTATGGGGATCACCAAAGATTGGAACGATCATATTGTGTTGGGAGCAGATGGGGGAGGGTTGATAAGATATGACGGTAAAAAACTCAGCAATATAACAACACCAGCCAGTTCTAAGTATTTAGCGGGTATACAGTGTTTATATACCGATAAAAATAAAACCGTTTGGATAGGTACCAGCCAGGCTGGGTTGTGGCAGTATGATCAAAAGGGTTTCAGACAGGTAAAAGGAAGTGATGAAATAGCTTACCACGCCATTATAGCCGATGATAACGGGGTTATCTGGCTGGCCACGTCACTGGGGTGTTATTATTATGAAAAAGGGGTGCTTAAACAGTTGGATGGTGTGCCTGAATACTCATCATCATTAGTAGTGGCAGGTCGCGATTCTGTGTTTATAGGCACGCAAAATGGTATTGTGCTGCTAGTAAATAAAAAAGTAGTGCAGACCTCTAATCAAAGCGTTCTTAAAAACTCCGCTATCCTCACCATGATTAAATATCATAACCTGATTTTAATAGGCACCGATGACAGGGGTTTATTTGTTTGGAACCTGAAAAATAATCATTTGAAAAGTTATACCGTAAATGATGGTCTTAAAGCAAATACAATATATAGTTTGATAACTGATGATACAGACAATGTTTGGATAGGTACAGGTAAAGGCGTGAATCAAATGAAGTTTGATCAGGCTGCGGATAAATTTGCAGTTATTGATAATTCAGGCTCAAAGGAACCCGTTTTTGAAACCAATCAAAACGCTATACTTTATAAAGATCATCAGGTTTGGGTAGCAACCACCAAATCTGTTATGGTTTACAATACCCGTTTACAAACGCGATCTTCACCACCCCCACATATCATTATTGAAAATGTAAAGCTGATGCCGCAGATAGGCAGGAGTAAGGATACCGCTTTTACTTGTTTAAATAATGGGGCTACTTTAACTTATAATCAAAACCACCTGGCCATCTCCTTTTTAGGGATTTATTTAAAAAATCCTACAAGTGTGTCATATCGCTATAAATTAGTTGGTTTAGACAGTACTTTTTGTTCGCCCGTAAAAAACAATGTTGTTGAATATCCCATGTTGCCACCCGGCAAATATACGTTTAGGGTAAAGGCCATTAGTCCGGATGGTAAAGTCTCGCCGGATACGGCTAATTTTAGTTTTGAAATTATTCCACCATTTTATAAAACACTTACTTTTCAAATATCGGCGGTACTGTTTTTTGTATTAATAGGTTTTGGTTTACAAAATATTTGGCATCATAGCAAAATACAACGGCAACAAGCCATTGAAGCCATTAAACAGGAAGAAAAAATAAAGATCAGGCAGCAAACAGCTGAAGATTTTCATGATGACCTGGGGAATAAACTTACCCGTATTTCTATACTTTCAGAAATTTTAAACGCTAAAATTGATCAAAGCAAAACAGATCAGCATGGGCTTGTTGACCAGATCAAACAAAATGCAGCTGCCCTTTATAATGGTACCAAAGATATTTTGTGGGCCCTTGACCCCAAAAGCGATAATTTATATGAAACTTTGATACACATTAAAGAAATTGGCATTGAGCTGTTTCAGGATATGCCGGTT